>LWDU01033256.1_pt1 | contig 344834 bp, 290 predicted proteins | sample 727161 | NCBI WGS metagenome assembly LWDU01 (sample SAMN04566230, study PRJNA314399) | hydrothermal vent metagenome | isolation source: deep sea hydrothermal plume seawater | place: Mexico: Gulf of California, Guaymas Basin | collected 2004-07-11 | reverse complement strand
ACCTGCATTTCGAGCGCCTGCGAAAACGCAAAGGCAAATAACATCATATTATAAGCCTGTGCCGGGTTGGTTCTAGCGCCTAGCGCAGCCACTGCAGTTGCTGTGTAAATACCACTGCCAAAACCTGCTGCCAGGCGTAACCAGAGCACGGTATCGTAATCGACATAGTGGGTACATAGGCCATTGGCAAAAACGGCTATAGCGATGCCTGCCAGTACCAGTAATCGGCGATTGGTCTTTGCAATAATGAGTGCTGTGAAAATGGCCCCTGCAGACAGCCCTCCCAGGTCAGCGCCTGCTACTCTACCAACCTCTACTTCAGTGAAACCCAGAAGCGTTACCCAGGCTGTACTGATGACGGGTATGCCAACCAGTACACCGTAACCGACTAACGTCATATAAAGGCTGATAATCAGGGACCGCCAGCTATCGAAAGCGGTTAATTCGCTGGAGCCTGATGGAGAACTTTCGGTTTCCGCTTTCACTTTGGTGGCAACCTCTTTTTGTTCGGTTAGCTGAAAATGAATGTCATGCAGAATTTAGAGGAATCTGAATACAGCATAAGACTACTATCTAATAGGCGTTGGCAACAACAAAGAACTTCCTGTTCTTGAATGCGATTCAACGAGTTTTGTGGCAGAATCGTGACCGTCTGGCCATTGAATTGTGATTAAAATGTAGTTTGGAGAATCTTGTCGTATGGTTACTGAAACTCATCCTCGACATTTATTTGAAAGGGCAGTGAAACTGCTTAAAGGCGGCGCTCGAAGCGAGGCGGAGAGTCTATGCCGCGAAGCTGTCCGCCAGGATCCAGGAGATGTGAATTTTATCGCTTTACTGGGCACCATATTAGCTGATCGTAATGAATTTGACGAAGCGAAGAGGGTGTTGACTCAGGCGGTGAAAGTAGCACCAGGACATGCTCGTGCACGCGAAGACCTGGGGGCGGTGCTACTCAATCTTGGGCGTGCCCAGGAGGCGTTGCCGCATCTGCAGAAGGCGACCGAGCTTGCCCCGAGCAATGCGGGGGCTTTTGCCAAACTGGGCGGGGCTTTGAAGCTGTTGGAGCGTCACAGTGAAGCCGAAACTGCGCTGGCGAGAGGGATGGAACTGTCGCCCCATCAGGCGAAGCTTGAGCAGGCGACGCGATTGTTTGCTGAGGGCAGATTTCGAGCATCTGAGAAATTAGCGCAGGAACTCGTCCGAGAAAACCCACGTGATGTCAATTCGGCGTTGTTGCTGGCTCGAATCGCTATTAATGCCCATTGCTATGATGATGCCGAAGCACTGTTGCTCCGTATCACAGAGATTGCGCCTCGCTTCATTGCTGCCTGGCATGATCTTGGTACGGTGCTAAAGGAACTGAATCGATTTGAAGAAGCAGTTGATGTACTCAGTAAAGCAATCACCTTGGATCAAAATAATTCGCTAACGCATTATTTTCATGGTGCTGCCTTGGCGATGGCAGCCCAACCTGAAGAAGCCATAATGTCATACCAGAGAGCAGTGGAATTGGATCCGGAACTGACCGGCGCGCATATTGGTCTAGGCCATGTTCTCAAGACAATGGGTGATCAACAAGGTGGCATTGAAGCTTATCGAAGAGCCATCTCATTGCGTCCAAATTTTGGCGAAACTTATTACAGTCTGGCCAATTTGAAAACTTTTAGGTTCTCAGCTGGAGAGATTGAAGATATGGAACAACGCCTGGACAGGGAAGACTTGCCGGTGGATTGCCGTGTTCACTTCGCCTTCACACTTGGAAAGGCTTACGAAGATAATAAGGATTTTGACAGAGCTTTTGAGTACTACAGTTTGGCAAACACAACACACCGCGAAACCATTGCTTATGATCCCGTACAGACCCAGATTGCTCATGAGAAAATGCATCAGACGTTCAGTAAGGACTTCTTTGAAGAAAAACGCCTCAAGGGTGTAGGTTGTCAGGCCATTGATCCTATTTTTATTCTTGGCTTACCTCGCTCTGGCTCGACCCTGCTCGAGCAGATACTGGCTAGCCACAGCCAGGTGGATGGCACCAGCGAGCTTCCAGATATCAGTATGATTGCGCAGTCGATAACGGATAAGCGACAAGGTCGTGCATTTCCTGGCTCAATTCCGGATCTGCGCGAGGAAGAATTTGAGGCACTGGGGGTTACTTATCTGGAGCAGACTCGGAGACATCGAGGTGCTGGATTGAGGTTTACGGATAAAATGCCCAATAACTTTGCTTATATTGGCTTCATAACCAGCATATTACCTAATGCCAAGATAATAGATGCCAGGCGACATCCTTTGGATAGTTGCCTCGGTTGTTTTAAACAGCATTTCGCCAAGGGGCAGACCTTCACCTACGATTTGTTTGAACTAGGTGAATTCTACCTGGAATACGAACAGTTGATGGCGCACTGGAATGAGGTGCTGCCGGGCAAGGTTCTAAGAGTCCAATACGAGGAAGTCGTCAACGATCTAGAGCATCAGGTGAGTAGAATTCTGGATTTTTGTGATCTCCCCTTTGAGCAGGCCTGCGTGAATTTTCACGAAACAAAGCGTGCCGTGCGAACGGCCAGTTCTGAGCAGGTCCGCCAACCCATCTACCAGGGTTCAATCGGCACCTGGAAAAAATTTGCCTCGCACCTTGAACCGCTAAGCGATATTCTCACAGCCGTGCTACCCGATTGAGCATTAGTTCTGAGCAACCTATGACCCTAGATGATCTACCCAAACTGATTGCAACCTCCGTTGTCAGGGGAAGCCAGAAAGGCCAGAGTCACGGCGGGGTATTTACTATAGATTTTTCTGACCAGGCAGTAGAGCAACATATTGATTGGAATACCGGTGATATTGATTTTTCAGGACGGGGCTGGGATCGAGGCCTGCGCGGCATTGAATTTACCGATGAGGCTGTCTGGATTGCTGCCAGCGACGAGCTATTCTGTTATTCCAGAGATTTTAAATTGATTGCTTCTTACCGCAATGAGTATCTTAAACACTGCCATGAGATAAGCAGGCGAGATCATTTACTGTTCCTGACGTCAACGGGCTACGACAGCTTGCTCGTTTTTAATTTGGAAACGAAAGTATTTATCTGGGGCTTGTATATTTCACGCAACGGCAGGCAGTGGGTCGGTCAGAGGTTTGATCCATTGGCCAGGGGTGGCCCGCCTTTTTCAAATAACTACCATATCAATATGGTCCATGTGGCTAGCGATGGAATTTACTTCAGCGGTCTCAATACGGGCGCGCTACTAACGCTAAACAGCGCGATGGAGGTCTCAGAATATTGCAGCCTGCCCACGGGTTGTCATAATGCCAGGCCGTTTCGTGGCGGGGTTATCTTTAATGATACGCAAAGTGATGTGGTCAGGTTTGTGCCAAGATCCGGAGATGAATCAGTCTTAAAAATCATTACCTATGATCCCATGGAACTAGAACACGCGGGTGTTGATGATGCTCGAGTCGCCCGTCAGGGTTTTGGCAGGGGCATGTGCGTGATTACAGATACGCTGTTAGCGGTTGGTTCGTCACCATCGACTATTACTTTGTATGATCTTGATAGCAGAAAACGAGTCACGGCCGTTAATCTCACCATGGATGTGCGTAATGCGATTCATGGCCTGGAAATATGGCCATTTAGTTAATTAATTGCTTTTCAAATTAATTAGCTCTCAAATTAATTGCTTTTCAAAATTAATTAGCTCTCAAATTAATTGCTTTTCAAATTAATTAGCTCTCAAATTAATTGCTTTTCAAATTAATTAGCTCTCAAATTAATTGCATAATCAACGAATAAAAAAAAGCACGCCTGAAGCGTGCTTTTTTTATGAACCGAATGACTTAGAAGTATTTTCGGAATGATATCCCAAAGCTTCTGGGTCGAAGCACGTTTGAGCTGGCATTACCCCAAAGCTGGTCGAAATCCTGAGTGTCCTCGTAGGTAATGCCACGTTCATCACCGATATTCTTAATATACAGTTGAGCTCGCCAGCCATCCATATCCATGCTGAATATAGCGTCCGATATGGCATAATCCCCCTGGCTCATCCGAGGCGAAGTAAAGCCATCGGTCAACTGGTTCAATGATGTACCGACATAACTGTGTTGAAAGCGCAGTGAACTTTCACCGCCGAACAGCTTGATACCAGCGATCTGCACATACAGGGAGTATGACACGTCAGCAAACATGGGTAGCGCTTGTGATGGGTCTAATCCCGAAGCGATTTGACCGCCTGGAACGCGGGATTCCTCAAAAAAGGCGGGCGCCGTGACATTGGCATCGTTAATAACTGTACGATTATAGCCCACCTCAATATTGTTGCCGATGACGGCTTTCATATCAATGTCATAGCCGGTCACCTCCGCATCACCCACGTTAGCGACCACCATCTGCCATGGAATCCCAAGAGTGGTGCTTGGGTCGACCACTTCTAGTTGCATATTTTCCCAGTTCATCGAGTAGTAGACAGCATTAACTTGCAGTCTACCGTCCATGAACTGTGATTTTACGCCTAGTTCTACGTTCTTCAGCGTATCGGAGTCATAAACAACTGGAAGCGTTGGCCCGCCTTTATCCATCCCCCTGCCTCGATTAGTCCCGCCTACCCGGTAACCTTCTGAGTAAATTCCATACACCATTACATCATTGGTCAGGCTCCATTCCAGGCCCACTTTTGGAATAAATCCCTCATCCTTGGCAGTTCTGTTGGGCAGTTGCTGGTCAACCCGGGAATCGGGTCGTTCCACGGTATAACTCAGTTCACGTTCCACTTCATACCAGCGGCCACCCAGAAGCACTGTCAGCTTATCTTCGATGACGTCGAGTTCCAGTTCTCCAAACACAGCCTTATCAGTCCGGTCGGTTGATTGAAATGAGTTCCACCAGGTGTCAGTGGGTGCAATGCCAGGGTAGTAATAACTCCAGGCGGCAAAGGCAGGTGAGTCTCGGTAGCCGTCAACATAGGTTACGAAATCCCAGAATTCTTCTGAATTCTGGTAAAAAGCGCCTACCGTCCAGTTTGAGCGATTAGTCGAGCCAACTAATCTTAATTCCTGCGTAAAGCTCTGGTGGTTCTGGTCATTCCAAAGAGCGCCAACTGGGTCGGTGCCAAAGTCATAAGTTGCGTAACCATAGTAAAGGCCATAGGCATAATGAAAGTAGGCAGCATAGGACTGGGTGTCGTGCTGATAAAGGAAATCACGGTCGTAGTAGGAAGTTGCCGATACCAGCTGAGCAAAGCCCAGGTCCCCTTCAATCACCACACTGGTCTGGGTCCATTCATCGGTACGATATTCATCGGCAAACTTGACGGTTTGTAAATCACCGACATTGGGGTCATAGTCACTAAAGCCTTCGGCTTTAAGGTCTTGATAATTAGTCGTAGCAGTGACCGTCCAATTGTCATCTACCAGCCAGCGTACAGAGGCTCTCACGCCCTGCCACTCGACGGTGTTGATATCATCCTCAATCAGAGCACTGTTGTCCTTAAGGCCACCAAGACCGCTACCGAAGACAGTATCAACAACGGTTGTACCCAGCACGTTATCAATAAAGCCAGCATCTTTAGAATTAAATCCGGCTAACCGTATAGCAACATTATCGCTGAGCGGTACATTAACTGTTGCGTCGATGTCGTGGCTCATACCACCACTTTCCATTTGGCCCATGCCCAATCCGATATTAGCTGAAAATGCTTCTGTATCAGGCTTATTGGTAATAACCCGGATCGCACCACTCTGGGATGAGGCTCCGAACAGGGTTGACTGAGGCCCGGCCAAAGCTTCGATTCGAGCGATATCAACGGGGTAGACGTCGGGTGCCCAGCTGGTTTGCGACATGGGTTGTTCATCGAGGTAGATAGCAGCAGTTGGGTCAACCAGGAAACCACCGCCGTCACTGACTCCCCGGAAAACAATGGTGTTCTGGCCGGGGGTAGTGGCTATGACATTAAGCCCAGCGACAAATGTCGAGAAATCTTCAAGGGTTGTGATACCCCGTTTCTCCATATCTTCTCCGCTGATTGATTGAATCATCATAGGCACATCCTGGGATGATTCTGAGCGCTGACGTGCCGTTACTACAATCTCTTCAAGTTCAGCAGAGATCGCGAATTGAGCGCCTGATGTGCCCAGTGCGGCGGCAACTCCTGCAGCAATTAAAGTCCGTTTGAATGGTGTTGTTCTGTAGCCAGAAATCTTTGATGGCATCTGATATCCCCGTTGGTTAAAGCCGTTATGTTTAATAGTCCTGTTAAGCGACTGGTTCCTTGTCTATGTTGACCAGTGCTGGCGTCTAAATTCTAGGCGTATTTGTAGCCCATCCTAAAGGAAATTTGTCGAGGATAGAAGCTTATATGTTAAATAAATATGAGCACTATTTGGGAAATAACGGGTCTAGCTTTCAACTGTAGGCGCTGGGCTTAGTTCTGTTTTGCAATAGAACAGCGCGAGTCTGTCTGGCAATCGGGTCATTTAACTTGTGCAAATAAAATTCATGGTCCATCAAGAGGCGCGGCATGTTTTGTCGCAGCTATAATATAAACACCAAAGAGCAGGATTTTTTTGATCGGGCTTTAATGGGGCTTGGAACGAAACTAGTGTAGAAGGGAAAACAAAAGATCGACTTTTGGATGACCGTTAAACTTAGTCACGCAGGATGAGCCGCCTTTTTCTCATCCTATACCGATTGCAGGACATAGGTTAATCTGGCGCTGTTAATCCATAAGACTGCCTGAATTGATTGAACTAACGTCTAAACAGCTGCGACGCTTGGCACTTGAGGGTCAAGGTTTAATGGTAGCCAAACCGTTTGGTATGGGTGCTGGTGCTGTCCTGAAAGCGCTGGAGCATTTACATTATGTGCAGATCGATACGATTTCAGTGGTCGATCGAGCCCACCATCATGTTTTTAAGACTCGAGTTGCCGATTACTCACCAGACATGCTACATCAGTTACAGGCCACGCAGAGAAGCGTGTTTGAGTACTGGTCTCATGCTGCTGCATACCTACCCATGCGCGATTATCGGTTTTATTTACCCATTATGCTTGGTTACCGAAACGCTCGATTACAGGATCTTCGAGGTTCTTCTGACATTATCAGCCGTATAAGAGCGGAAGGTCCGCTTCAATCGAAAGATTTTGATACGGGGCAAGGTAAATCGAATAAAGGGTGGTGGAATTGGAAACCGGCCAAAATTGCTTTGGAGCGGTTGTTCTTATCGGGTGATCTCATGATATCTGAAAGAAAGGGTTTTCAAAAAGTATATGACCTGACCGAGAGAGTATTGCCGGCGAGTGTTAATACCCAATTTCCAACGGATGACGAGCGTGGTAAGTTCTACATCAGAGGCATGCTAGGCAATTTAGGGGTTGCCCAACTAAGAGATATAACCTATTCAAAGGCATCCGTTAAGCGGTTGTCAGGGTTTAATATCCTGCCCTGTGTCAAAGAGAACTTAAATGAGATGCTGGACAGCGGTGAGGTAGTGCCGGTTCGATGTAAGCAAGAAATCTTCTATTGCTTACATCGAACCCTGCAGGAAACCATAAAAGTGGGTCCTAAACGCATCAGGATTCTTTCACCCTTTGATAATCTGATCATTAATCGCCGTCGTCTGCTCGAATTGTTTGATTTCAAATACCAGTTGGAGTGTTATGTTCCTAGGGAAAAGAGGCAATATGGCTATTTTGTACTTCCCTTGCTGTATGGAGATAAGTTTATTGGCCGGCTGGATTGCAAGGCGGAGCGGAAAACAGGGAACCTGTTAATAAATAATATCTGGCTTGAATCGTCGACCACGATCTCCGCTGCTCTGATCAATCAACTGGTTTTGTCGTTACAGCGATTTAAAGCGGGTCTTGGTTGCACGAATGTGTTGATCCTGCATGTGGATAATAGCCAGTTAAGGAAAACGCTCAGTCAAGTTATGTCGTACCCATAGGGTCCTGCGGCTGGCTCAAGCAGATGAAAACGCCCTGTCGGGATCGTAAAGTAAATTGCCATCCCAGCAGGATGATTCAGCTCTCGGTTCTAGCGCCTTTGGCTCACATGTTATGCTGGGCCAGGTAAACTTTGTTGGGTATTCTTAACCCGTTCGTTGCGGCAGTGGCAAAGGGATGCAGCTAAGACTCGAAAGCCTCACTATAAGCAATGAGAATGCCGATGTTTGGATTGAAATTTCCAGAGAACAACCGTGAACATACCACCTCCTATTATGCAGCCACTTCCATGGCTAATGATAACTACCCGGCCCTGGAAGGGCAGGTGACCACAGATGTAGCCGTTGTTGGGGGTGGTTTCAGTGGTGTCAATACTGCACTTGAACTATCGGAGCGAGGTTATGAAGTAACTTTGCTGGAAGCCAATCGACTTGCCTGGGGTGCAAGTGGTCGTAATGGCGGTCAGGTTATCGGTGGGATAGGTCATGATCCAAATCAGTTCAGCAAATTTGTTGGAGATGAAGGTGTACGAGCTATCTACGATATGGGTATCGAGTGCGTGGAAATCATTCGTGAACGAGTGGCAGAATATAATATCGATTGCGATCTTCGTTGGGGTTACTGTGACGTCGCTCTTAAACCACGCCACCTGAAGTGGTTTGAAAATAGCAAGAAGGAACAGGAGGCCATAGCTTACCCGCACCCACTGACATTGCTGGACCGAGATTCCATAAAAGACTATGTTGACTCTGACGCTTATTTGGGCGGTCTGTATAACGCGACCGGTGCAGGTCACCTACACCCGATGAATCTGTGTCTAGGGGAAGCAAAAGCGGCCTCGGCACAGGGCGCACAGATATTCGAACAATCTGCTGTGGTGGGATTAGAAATGGGTGAGCGGGTCAGTCTGTTTACTGAAAATGGCTGTGTTAATGCCAGGGTTCTGGTGCTCTGCGGTAATGCTTATCTGGGGAACTTAGCACCTGAACTGGCACAGAAGATGATACCTGCCAGTACCTGTGTCATTGCAACTGAGCCCCTGAAGCCAGCACTTGCGAGCAAGATAATGCCGGGTAATGTGGCCGTTTGTGATCCTAGAACAGCTTTGGATTACTTCCGCTTGACAAGCGATCGCCGCTTGTTGTTTGGTGGCCTTTCTAATTATACCGGGCTAGTACCCAAAAATTACCCTCAGGTAATGCAAAAAAAAATGTTACGTATCTTCCCTGATCTGGAATCTGTAGGAATCGATTTTGCCTGGGATGGCCAGATGGGGATAGGTATAAACAGGATGCCGCAGTTGGGTAAACTTGCCGATAATGTTTACTTTATGCAGGCCTACGCAGGCCATGGTGTCGCGCCAACGCACATCATGGCTCGTATTATCGCTGAGGCAATCGCGGGGCATCCTGAGCGTTTCAAAATCTTCGCAAGCATAGAACACCGAGCATTCCCAGGAGGACGTTATCTGCGACGGCCTGGTATGGCTTTGGGCATGCTGTACTACAAGGCCCTGGATTATTTCTAGACCATTGCGCTGGCTAACCTGACGGGAGTTTTGTTTGATTGAAAAAATAGGGGTCAGACCCGCCAGGGCATTTCTTTTATGGCTATGCCTGTTCAAGCAGGTCTGCTGTGGCTGAAATCCGAAAACCGTTTTCCAGATGTAGAGGCTGGAATAGGCCAATTTGTATAATTCCATGGAACGTGATCTAGTCTTAGGATCAAAGTTAGGACATTGACTTCCATGAACAAAGAAAAGGTGTCGCTACCAGCTAAACTGGCATTTGGTCTCGGTGCTTCCGGGGAGGCGGCAACCAATTGGATATTCAATGCCCTGACTTTTTTCTTCTACAACCAGATCATAGGTCTCTCAGGAACGCTCACTGCCGCCGCCGTTACTATCGGCATTGCATCAGATGCGATTACGGATCCTGTGGTGGGTTCGATTTCAGATCGTTGGCGATCTAAGCTGGGAAGGCGTCATCCGTTTATGTTTGTAGCCCCATTGCCACTGATTATTACGATCTACCTGATATTTAACCCGCCCACTGATCTGACGGAAATGGAACTGTTTGCCTGGTTCGCCGTATGTACGGTGGTCATGCGGGTTTGTTCGACCTTGTTTGCAGTGCCCCATCTGGCCATGGGCGCTGAACTCAGTGATGATTATATCGAACGAACAACCATTATGAGTTACAACAATATATTCACCTATGCAGGTGTCATTGTCATGCATGTGGTTGTCTGGTTTTTCATATTTCCAGAATATGATAATGGCAGGATGGATCAGTCAGCTTATAGCCCCGTTGTGGTTTTCTGTATCAGTTTAATCATGGTATGCATGCTGACCTCTGCGTTTCTTACCCTGCGCCAGATACCTCGGTTGAAGAAAGTGCCTGAGGAACTCCCGGCATTCTCTATGCGACAACTGTTTGTAGAAATGTCTGATGCCATGAAAAATCGAAATTATCTCTATCTGCTTTTTGGCCTGTTTTTCCTGTCAGTAACCATTGGCACCCATGAGACTCTGGGTCTTTATATGGGGACCTTTTATTGGGAGTTTACCGATCAGCAGATTGGCCTGTTAATACTAGCCAATGTGTTTGGTTATGCCATTGGTTTTCTGGTGACAGCGCGCATCCATCAGTTAATAGAAAAACGCTGGGCGATAGTTTGGTCTGCTGCCGGCCTCAGTGTTTCCTGGTCTACGGCGGTGACTTTACGGCTCATGAATCTGGCGCCTGAAAATTCGACCCTAACACTGGTGGTCTTTGTGATCGCCTTTGGTACCATTGCATCAGCCTGCGGCTCCATTCTTAATATCAGCGTGATGTCTGCACTGGCAGATATTGCCGATGACCATGAGTTAAAAACCGGGCGCCGCCAGGAAGGAATTTTTTATTCGGCAAGAACATTTTTTGCGAAAGTAACTAATGGCATGGGTCATGTGGTGGCTGGAATTGCGCTTGACGTTATCGAATTTCCACAAGGCGTTCCGGCTAGCCAGATTCATCCTGATAAAATATATGCCCTGGGTATCATCGATGGGCCCTTTGCAATGATCTGGGGGCTTATTGCCGCCTTTATTTACGCAGGCTACCGGATCGACAAAGCCTACCATGCAAAGGTGCGAACTGAACTCAATAGCAGAGCAAGTATCCTGTCGGGCTAGCAAGGCAGGTACTGGTAGCTGGGCAGCCAAGTATTGCGAATTGCTTTAAACTGATATGGCCGGGCCATTCCTGGCCGGTCCGGTTTTTTCGGTTTAACGGATCTTTGCTGGCTTTATTTGGGTATAGTCAGACACGGGATATCTAAGGTCGGTAATCGGTTGATTGGGTCAGAAATAATAGGTTTTGTCAGTCATTCGCCAGAAGGGAAGGCTTGATCGATACTGGGCGTTTGCCAATCGAGATCGTCATCAAATGGCTCGACGTCCATAGGCAGATTGAGGTGATCCAGTAATTCTTGCTCACTTATAAAATTGTCCTCCTTCGAAATATACAAAGCCAGACTGTTCGGTTATGTCTTGGGTTCGATTGAGTCTTTCCAATAGAATTGCAGTCATAGGGTTTTCTTGTTCGTAGAGTCGATATATCGTTAAACCGTCGGGAGTCGTTAGTATTTTTTGGTGCAAGAGGCTATGTAGGGCACGATCAGTATTATATAAGGTTGCTGATCGGACCTTTCTAAAATCGATGGTTATATACTTGAGCGCGAGCCTATCATTTTTTGACAAAAGCCTATTAGTTGTCGCAATAGCTATGGTGCCTTCTGCACCCACGAAATCATCAAAGTGTCGATTGCTCAGCAAGCCGTATTTAGGGTAGTGGCTGTATTGCTCCATTTTCAGGAGTCAGTAGATTTAAGATATTGTTTTCTGATTGTACTACGGTTTCTTCTAGCCAGGATTTTTTCAAGTAGTATTTGCTACCACTGGCATAATTTATCTAGAGGGTGTGGTCGCTGCAACAGGATCGTAGGGAACTGCTCATCGTACTCTCAGGAGCTGGGGCAAGCATCGGCAGGTAAACAGCTAAGGCGCCCAGTGAAAGCAGGCTCAGTTTAGCTTACAATTGATCATAGTAACTTTGCCATATCGCTATCAGCAAGGGGAACCTCAAGGCTTAGCCAATATTGACACCGTATTCGTCTTCTAGAACGTGTATAGATGCTGGCCTGGGCCCTTTATATCTCCTGAAACCGGGACGAACAAGCAATGCGGCCTGCTGATAAAATTATTGTGTATTGATCCCTGGGCTGTCTATCCTTTATATTCTTGTTTTGGAAACCATCGTCATCCTGAGGCAGGCAGGTACTGTTAATTTTCTGGGAGTCAATCTTTGAGTGGTTTTAGGCGTTGAAAGCCTGGCAAAGCCAGAACAGCTATGCGCCGGTTATGCCCTGGGATCATGCAACTGTACGCTCAGTCCAACCGGCTTTTAATTAACCGGCGTTTGATTAAGGAGGGGTTAATTGAGATTTTTTTATACTTTGCTGAGTGCAGTTCTAGGGGCTGGTGGGTTGTTCGTAATAATTATCTACGGCGCATCCGAGTTAGGAGGTGAAGTCGTTACTTTAGTTAAGCAGACGTCAGCAGGGGACTATAGCAATGTACGAGTGTGGATCGTTGATCGTGATGATTACGCCTGGATTGAGCATGGTGAGCAAGGAGATTTCTGGCTAGAACAGTTAGTCGAGCAACCTCAGTTACAACTGGTCAGGCGGGGTCAGACAAGCCGTTACACAGCAGTTATGGATACTGCATCACATGACCTCTACCACCAGCTGAGAGCTGAAAAATATGCTCTAGCGAATACCGTTATACAGTGGATGACGCAGAATTCGCGTGAGGCCTGCACCGGCATACCGGTGAGATTAATGCCACTTCCGTAGTTTCATATGAAGACTCAAGTTTGTTTATTAATAGGGTGCCCACCCGGGACTGGTCGATGCGAGAACTGAAATCTGTGCAAGTAACTCGATTAGCCCCTGCGCTTGGTGCTGAGGTCAGTAATATTAATCTCGGCGCACTTAAATCAGAGCAAACCGAAGCTATTCTGAGACTATTGCTGGAACACAAGGTGTTGTTTTTTCCGGGACAGAATTTAGATATTGATGAGCACGTTGCTTTTGGTGAACACTTCGGTGAGCTTGAAGGTCATCCTCACAAAATTAATCCATTCACAGGCCATAATAAAGTTTTTGAACTCGCTGCGAGTCATGGCGGTATTGCTGATGAATGGCACTCTGATATCACTTTCCAGCCAAATCCAGCCCTCTTCTCAATTCTGAATATGGTGAAGTGCCCGAGCATAGGCGGAGATACGCTGTGGGCGAATCCTGAACTTGCCTATGAAGGTCTATCAGCACCATTACGTGAATTGTGTGATGGTTTAACGGCGCTGCATAATGCTGAACCCCATGGTCGTAGCGATGTAATGACGATCCATCCAGTTGTTAGATCACATCCGGATACGGGTAGGAAAGGGCTGTTTGTAAATGAACATTTTACCCGGCGCATCGTGGAACTGAGCCATGTAGAGAGCAGCCTGCTGCTGAGGCATCTAACCAGTTGGGTTGCAAGCTTGCAGTTCACCGTTCGCTATTCTTGGAACCAAGGTACAATTGCCATGTGGGACAACCGATGTACGCAGCATAAGGTCCTGAATGATTTCAAGGAAGAACGGCTAATTCAGAGGGTAACCGTGATGGGTGACCGAATTGAAAGCGGGGTCCCCAAATGGGATCCTTTTGTGCGTGTAGGCCATGCCAGTGATACCAGTCGCTTTGATAAAATGTTGCTTGATTGCCTGAGTCAACAGAAGCCCCCAGGTCAGTCGTGAGCTAGGAGAGCAATAGTTAACTGCCTTTTATATTGAACGGCCTGCCGACATCGTATCAGTAATTCTCTACACCAGCGGTGCTGTAGTCAGGTCTTTGCTTAACACTTCATTCCTTTTTTTAATTCTGTAATGGTTTTCAGGAGCAGATTCCATTCGATTATAAAACCATCGGTATTAACAGCAAATACAGACGCCTTGGCCAGATTTAACAGTGACATCAGGTCCACTTCCCTGGCTCTTGCTTGAGCTGTTAATCCTTTTGGTATTTCTGCCTGAATGTTAATTAGTTTTAGGAAATGGGTTAACCAGAATACGAAGGTCAGCACAAGGGCACTGAACTAGATTGCTCCCGTGGCGGCTATAAAAGGGGCAGACGAACTGGTGTGATTAAGAATGCTACCGGGTATCTGATAAGACGTATAGGCGGATATCCAGGCACTACAGAGAAGGATGGCTGCCAGGAAAATTCGATACCGATTAGGGTAGAGTAGGCAGCATAAGAAAATTGACATGATACTAAGCACCGCGGTATTGCCTGACAGACCAGCGATCGCAAAAGATGGCATTGCTGCGATGGTTAGCAGTGACACCAGGAACGCTGCTTTAATCTCTACACGAATTGAACAACGGTACAATATGCGATTCTACATATCCGAAGCTAATAATAACCAGAGTGTGAAAGGTATCGGTTCATCCAGATATAAAGAAAGTAAGACCAGAGTAAAAGCAATAGGTGAGGTTACAAGCAGAAAGGTTCGTAGTATTCCGGTTACGAAACTGTTATGTGGACTTGAAACTAAAATGGTTTGAGTATTAGTTATTGGAAGCATTTTTGGGATACCCTTTTTTGGGGTATCAGCCTATCTACTTTATGATTTGTTATCTTATAACTAGAACCCCCAATTAGAACCTTCCATTTTAGAATCAGGCGATTCAATAACCTGTGAAAAATTATCCTTTTTGACCAGGGAAATTATTTCAACCACCTTTAGCTAGGCATGGATTTGAAGAGGTTCGGGTTTGTCAAATGACTGTTTTTCAATCTTAAGCAGTGAACTGCCTAGAAAATTTTGATCACATTCCAGTCGATCAGTCCAGGGCATCGGAACACGTGGTAGGATAAAATGAAGTTGACTGCATAGGATTCTGTGCTATGAATAATCAGATTGTGTTACCGCGTATATTGCAGATCGGTGCAGGTGCCTCATCTGAAGTCGGCAATGTAATGGCCGTCCTGGGATGCAGCAGGCCCCTTATCGTGACGGATAAAATGATGGTGCAACTGGGTTATGTTAATCGCCTGCAGGATTGTTTAGCCGACAGTGATATTTATGATGACACCTTGCCAGAGCCGACAGAAGCATCGATTCTGGCCGGTGTAGAGAAGGTAAAGAGCGGCGACTTTGATTCGATTATCGCCCTGGGCGGAGGTAGTTCGATCGATAGTGCAAAGGCCATTGCAATTTTAGGGAAGTACGGCGGCGAAATGCGTGATTATATGGTGCCTAGAGTGGTAGATGAACCTGGCCTGCCGATTATCGCCATACCGACTACCGCTGGCACAGGCTCAGAGGCCACTCGAGTGACTATAATTACGGACCATACCGTCGATGAGAAAATGCTCTGTATGGGGATGGGATTTATGCCCGTTGCAGCTTTGGTCGATTTTGAATTGACGCTCACTGTACCACCCAGGACTACAGCGGACACAGGGATAGACGCACTGACGCACGCTATGGAGGCTTATGTTTCCAAAAAGGCAAATCTGTATTCGAATAGTCAGGCGATACAGGCCATGGGTTTGATAGCACCCAATCTGCGTAAGGCTTATCATCACGGCGACGACAGGCAGGCAAGGGAAGCCATGATGTTAGGGGCAACACTTGCCGGGGTCGCTTTTTCTAATGCCTCAGTCGCGCTGGTCCACGGTATGAGTCGGCCAATAGGTGCTTTCTTTCACGTGCCTCATGGATTATCGAATGCTATGCTGCTGCCTGATGTCACTGTTTTTTCGATACCAGGCGCGGTTTCAGGATATGCTCAATGTGCGCGTGCCATGCAGGTTGCGGACCCTTCAGATACAGATTTGGTTGCTAATGAGAAACTGGTCGAAGAGCTTCGAGCCCTAAATGCTGAACTTAGTGTACCCACGCTTTCTGCCTTCGGAATTGATAGAGATCGGTATTTCTCCGTTATCGATGTCATGGCAGATCAAGCCATTGCCTCTGGATCTCCGGCCAATAACCCCAGGGTGCCCAGCAAAAAGCAGATTGTTGAATTGTATGAATCCGTATGGTCCTAGGCAGCATAAAACATTCCTGATTACCAGCCTACTTTTAATTAGATTGTTGACGGTTATTCGACCCACACTTGACTTGGGATCATTGTCGAGGTGCATAATCTAGACCAAGACGTTACCCTATTCAGAGACCATAGTGTCGACATTGATATATTGATAAGTTTGAGAAAAAGTTTATGCCAATTCGAATAGATCCGCAGACGGGATTAAAAATTTTTAATACACGGGCAGGTAAGGCCACTGAAAAAATTGCAGGTAAAGGCTACTCGCTGGTTGAGGATAAATCGCTTACCACATTACCACCGCAGCCTGTGGGAGCTGTTTTCAATGCAGAAGAACAGGATAGGTATCTAGCTTTCAAGGAGGCCAGGCGTGGCGCCGCTGACTATATGGCGATGGAGGGTGAATTTAGCAAATACCTTGAAGATTTGTATTCGACTAAACCCGTACCCAGAGAATCACTACATGACGAATGTGAGATTCTCGTTGTTGGCGCTGGTTTTGCTGGGCTCCTGCTCTGGTACAAGCTTAAAGCAGCAGGTTTCACCGATGTCAGATTTTGTGAAAAGGGTGGTGACGTTGGCGGCACCTGGTACTGGAACCGCTATCCGGGAATTGCCTGTGATGTAGAGTCTTATAGCTATCTTCCATTGCTGGAGGAAATGGGCTATGTCCCGACCATGAAATTCGCAGGCGGTTTTGAGATAATGGAATATTGTCAGAACATGGCGGAGAAGTTCGGCTTCTACGAACATTGCCTGTTTCATACCACGGTTGAAAATACCCAGTGGCAGGAAGATAGCCAGCGATGGACAGTGGGCACAGATCGCGGTGACCAGATAAAGGCCAGATTTGTTGTTCTTGCCAACGGTTTGTTAACTACGCCAAAACTGGCACGAATCGAAGGGATGAGTACTTTTGAGGGAGACTCTTTTCACACCTCGAGATGGAATTATCATCTGGATTTAGAGGGGAAAAAAGTTGGCATCATCGGCACAGGCGCCACCGCAGTTCAGATGGTTCCTGAACTGGCAAAGATAGTCGGAGAGTTATATGTATTCCAACGGACCCCATCATCTATTGATGTTCGTGACCAGCGTGAAACAACACAGGAAGAAATAAGGGCCTGGGCAAAAGAACCTGGCTGGGCTAAAAAGAGACGCGCTAGATTTGCCAAGATCTCAGCCGGTCGCACTGCCATGAAAGCTAATGATGATTACCTGGCAGGGACAGTGCCTGATTTCAAGGAGGTTAAAAAGCACGCCAAGCCATTGTCAACGGAGGAAATGGTTAGCAAGCAGCTAGATAGCAACTTCAGAATTATGGAACAGATCAGGGCAAGAGTCGACGCCATTGTTGAAGACCCAGTGACTGCTGCTGCCCTGAAGCCCTACTATCCCTATGGTTGCAAACGGCCAACGTTCCACGACGAGTACCTGCCAGCTTTTAATCTGCCTCATGTAAGTCTGGTGGATACCGCGCCGCGAGGTGTTAATAAAATTAATGAAAACGGGGTAGTACATGATGGCATTGAATATCCACTGGATGTCCTCATTTACGCGACTGGCTTCGAATGGATGGCGACTTCAACTTTCAATATGATTACTGGCAGGGAAGGTCAGACACTCAAGGGTAAGTGGGAAGAGCAGGGCACGAAGACCTTTCTTGGTATACATAGTCATAACTTTCCCAACCTGTTTATTGTTTCCGGGCCACAGGGTGGTGGCGGCAGCTTTAACTTTACCAATGCCATAGAGGAACACGGTGACTACATCGTATGGATGTTAAAAACCATGCAGGATGAAGGTGCAACAGTGGTTGATATAAAGCAGGAAACAGAGGATAGCTACGCTGAACACTGCAAAATTGCCGATATCAATACAAGGCCTTTGCGGGACTGCATAACCTATTACAATGGCCATGGTGAAGCTGAGCCGGGTAGTCTCGCATACTATGGCGGCGGACGATGGCATAAGTACCGTGTTGAGGCGCAACAATCGCTGGCACCCTATCGATTTGAATTCGAGCGTTAGCCCAGCGTTGTTGCAGGTTTCAAGCAGCTAACTGAGATTGTGGCCCTTTAAGCAGACTAAATAATTCTACCGGGCCGCGCCTGTGTATAGCCAGCACTGGAATACACCTGTTCACCGTTAACAAATACGGCAGCGTAGCCGCTGGAACGGCGAATATATCTGCGCGCTTCACCTGGGAAGTCTTCAACAAACTCTTCCTGGCCGACAGATACCAGCGCCGGATCAAAAACGACGATATCAGCGGCTTTGCCCACGCTTAGCGTTCCTGTATTGAACAAGCCCCAGTCTTCGGCAACTTCACCTGTCATACGGTGAATAGCGCGTTCCAGGGTCATATGCCCGGTTTCACGAACGTAATGCTCCAATAGGTGGGTTGTATCGCCGGTGCCACAGAATTGGGTGATATGAGCGCCTGCATCGGATGCGCCGAAATGGCACATGGGATGGTTAATAAGTTCAGCCACACTGGCTTTGTCAGCATTGATGACATTCTTGAGCTGAAACTCAGTGTCGAGGTTGTCTGCCACCGCCAGATCAAGGATGACCTCGCCGATTTCCTTACCCTCGCTCTGGCCGATCTCTGCCAGGCTTCTGCCGCAGTATTGCTGGTTGATGTCACTGTAGACCTTGCCAACCGTCAGGAATGGCAGGGCACCGCCCATACCCATGGCGGTCTTCATTTCGGTCACCAGGGCACTTCTTTGTTCGGGGTCTGAGAAGCGAGCCAATCTATCGTGTCTTGGGAGATCCATGATGGCTTTCCAGCCCGGCATGGAAAACAGCAACATGCTGGTTTCTGACAGCCTCATATTCAGGTCAAAACATCTTGGCATGACCTGACCAAAAACCTGGGCTCCTCGTTTTTGCTCGGCTTCAAGAGCCTCGATAATCTCTTCCGCCTTGGGTGAGGTCGGTGAGCTTAAAACGGGCTGTAAGCTGCAGGGAATCCCGGCTGCAAGGCTGATTTCTCCGAGTTCCCGTATATTGTCGAGCTCCCGCTTAAGATCAGGGAAGTAAGGCACAATCTGCCATATGCCACGTCCGCTTTTTGCCATGGCTTTGGCTAAGGCGATTTTTTCATTCAGGTCTGCATATTGACTGGGCACTGGGTGGCCGTTTTCATCCATATCAACATAGGAAGAAGAAATACCCAATGCACCAGCGGCCATGGCTTCTTCAATAATAACGCACATTTTATCTATCTCATCCTGGGTCGCTGCTCGCTCTTGGCTGGCTGCCCCCATGACATACAGACGTACGGCTGAATGGCCGATTAAGGCACCGACATTGATGCCCAGCTTTGGACGGATGTGATCCAGGTATTCGGGAAATGAGTTCCAGGTGAAAGGGACTGCCTGGTCGAAGGTTTTCTTTTTTATGTCTTCTATCACGCCAAACATACTGACTATTTTATCTGCACCCGCTCTATCCCTGATCGGTGCCAGACTTAAAGAGCAGTTACCAGTTACCACAGTGGTGATGCCGTGTTCTATTGATGGTGTTGCCAGACCATCCCAGCAGAGTTGCGGATCAAAGTGAGTGTGAATGTCTATGAACCCAGGACTGACTACCTGACCCTGCGCATCAAATTCCTGACTGGCTTCGCCGTCTAAATCGCCTAAGGCAATAATTTTGCCATCCCTGACGGCAAGGTCAGCTGTCTTACCTTTAGTACCTGTTCCATCGATGAGAAAACCATTTCTGATTATAAGATCATATTCCATGTCACCAGGACCTCGCTAGACAGTTTAACGCCTAGCATAGCAGAGTTTGTCTGCTCAATTGAATATCGAAAATTAATGAATTCATTAAGTATCGTATCGGTGAAAAGGAGTATCAGCCACTCAACACCTTGCGCCAGGATGACAGTCGGGTTGGGGAATACAGGTTAAATAGGGTAAAACCGAGTAATACAATGACGATCTGCTGGCGTGACAAGGAGCATCTGTTGGCATGTCAGTGCCAGTTGATTCATAGGCTGTGAAGTTTCAAACTCGGTGGCCTGGTTTAACAGTTGGAATTTGAATTAGATACTTTGAATTGAATTGAATTGAATTGGATATAATATAATAGAAGGATTACTTATGAAAACCCTCGCTGAAATTAGCCGCTTTCATCGCCGCAACACCCCAGAAAAACGAGCCCTGGTGTTTGAACCGGATGGACGTTCCTGGACCTTTGAGGAACTTGATGATGAAGCCTGCCAGTGTGCTAATGCGATCGGTCAGTTGGGTATTGGTGCGCAGGATCGGGTCGCTTATCTGGATAAGAATCAACCCGAATACTTTACCTATCTATTCGGCACAGCCAAATTAAATGCTGTCAGTGTGGCGGTTAACTGGCGTCTGGCCGCGCCCGAGATGGAGTATATTCTCAACCATAGTGAAGCTAAAATGCTATTGATCGGGGATGAGTTTCTGCACTTGCTGGCCCAGATGGATCTACAACTGGAGCATGTGGTGGTGATAGGTGATCCAGCTGATACGGGCTACCTGACTTATCAGCAATGGATTGCCGGGCAGTCACTTGTCGACCCTGCTTATCCTGCTGACCCGAGTGACAGTTGTTACCAGCTGTATACATCAGGAACCACCGGGCTGCCAAAAGGTGTTGAGACGACCCATACTAATCTCATTCATCAGTTGGCTAAGGGCTTAGCACCGATTAACTTCGAAGAGGCCAGTGTGAATCTTGTTTGCATGCCGTTGTTTCATATTTCCGGCAGCGGATGGGGGCTTATCGGTATTTATTTTGGCTCTGAAAGCATACTGTTAAAGGAACCGGATATGCAGGCCATATTGAAGGCTATACCCGAATACGGCATTACCCATTCTATTTTTGTACCGGCGGTTCTCCAATTCCTGTTGGACCAACCAAATATTGCTGAGGTCGATTTCTCATCTCTGCAAAGTGTTACCTATGGGGCGTCACCGATTAGTGAACAGGTACTCGTCCGGGCGATTGATACCTTTAAGGCGCGCTTTTTCCAGGCCTATGGACTGACTGAAACCACCGGCGGCGTTAGCCTGCTGTTCCCTGAAGATCATGACCCAGGTGGACCCAGGGGGGGCCTGCTCCGGTCCTGTGGGAAAGTGGTAAGTGGACATGAATTGAAGATAATGGATTCAGCGACAGATGAAGCAGTTGCCGAGGGTGAGGTAGGTGAGATCTGGATTCGTGGCCCTCAGATTATGAAGGGTTACTGGCGCAATGAGCAGGCCACAGCAGAATCAATGAGCGAAGATGGCTGGTTCAAGTCGGGTGATGCGGGTTACCTGATTGACGGATATCTTTATATTCATGATCGGGTTAAAGACATGATCATCTCCGGTGGCGAGAATATTTACCCAGCGGAGATCGAGAATGTACTGATGAGACATGCGGCAATCTCAGACGTGGCTGTAATTGGGGTTCCTGATGAACGCTGGGGCGAAACCGTTAAAGCGATTATTACCCGGGATGATGCATCGCTCAGCGAGGAAGACGTTATCAGCTACTGCAGGCAGCAACTGGCACACTATAAGTGTCCTAGTTCCGTTGATTGGCTTGCAGTGATTCCCAGGAATCCCTCTGGTAAGATCCTGAAAACGGAATTGCGAAAACCCTATTGGATTGACAAGGCAAGGAATGTTTCCTGATACTAGAAGACCTGCGACTAGCGCACCTGATACTAGAGCACCTGATTCTAGAGCACCTGATTCTAGAGCAAGGAGTGACTGAGCTTGAGCATACACCGTGTTGATATAGGGTAAAGAGAATTAAGTTATGACTTTTTATTACGATTATCATCGGACAACCATCGGTGAATTGTTATTGGCGGGGGATGGTCAATCGTTATCATTACTTGGATTCCCTGAAGGGAAGATGGCCCGGCGTCATGATAGTCACTGGATTAGAGACAGCCAGCCATTTGTTGACGTAACCAGGCAGTTAGATGGTTATTTCGCTGGCGAACTGCAGGTCTTTGATGTGCAGCTCGAGTTGGCAGGAACACCATTCCAGCAGGCTGTCTGGTCGGCTTTGAAAATGATTGCCTATGGTGAAACCTGCACCTATGGTGAGCTAGCGGCGCGTATCGGCAGGCCCAGGGCATCGCGAGCGGTGGGTGCAGCCAATGGTGTTAATCCTGTGCCAATCATTATTCCCTGCCATAGGGTGATTGGCAGCAATGGTAGCCTGACTGGTTTTGGCGGTGGTATCAGAACGAAGCAGGCCTTGCTGAGCATGGAGTCCAGGACGTCGGATCTTTTCAATACCGTCGCCTGAAAGCAACAAGTTATGAATTGACAATCTGGCAAGGCTCCCCATCTGCTGGCGCGCAGCAGAAAATATAAAGGTGTTGTGCTGGCTGCAGTGGTGTCATTCGGCCTGTTCAGGCAGCCCGCTCAAGCTGGCTTGTTTTGGTTTGCCAAATTCTTCAGGTTTACATTTTTAAGGACGGTAAAGGTACGATATTTGCAAGCTTTGTTAAGCTGAGGTTTGTCTATCCTGCAGACGCTTTCTGATACAGCCTGGGCGGCTGGCGGGCACCTGCCGGCGATTTACCAACTTGGCTTTCGTGTGCACATTTTCTGATTTTAGCGAAGAGATTTTGGCAAGCTGTGTGCCGGCTTCCCGCTTCTATGATTTCATTGCCGGGGAATAAACCCGGCCCTTGGCAATAGAGAGTGTCGCGCATTGGCCTCTAACATCGGCTTCCTTGGTTAAAAACGGACAACGGTCTATGCGCTGATTACCAGGCTATTTTGTCCGGGAAATATTGATTAATGAGATCCTGATAATAGGGCCTGAGTGCGACGACATCCGGGTATACATCCTGTTTCGTATATAAATCGTAGCGATTAAATAGTCGTACCCAATCGAACATTTCCCTATCCTGGTTATCGAAGAGGGCATCATAAGCGTGGCTCGAGTGCCCAGGATAGAAGCTGTGATAGCGGATCATATAAAGCGCTTCTGCTGGGAGAAATTCGCGTGTCACCAAATACATATATTCGTCGTGACCCCATGACAATGTGACCTTGTCAAGCCCGCAGTGGTCATCGTAGATACCCAGGGGTGACTGGTACCTATCTATACCAGTGTCGTGGTTAGCTTCGAAATATTCCGGGTAAACGATGGTTTCCTGGAAAGCGCAACCCAGGGGGAAGGTGTCACCCGTTACCGCCCATTGAGGTTCACCGAACAGGCATAGAATTTTGCCCAGGTCATGTATTAGTCCAGCCAGGGTAAACCAATCCGGGTGGCCGTCAGCACGGATGGCCTCAGCGGTCTGCAAACAATGAATAATCTGGGGCGATTCTGTGTCGGGGTCGCTATCATCAGTCAGGGTGTTAAGGTATTCACAGGCTTCCCATATGCCCATGCGTCGGTTGTTCAGCCGCTGATACTCGGTACGTTTGGCCTGCGCAAAAGCCAGGGTTTGCCTGCTATGGTTGAGTTTATAAAAGTGCCTGACACGCGCTTTCGTGTTTCCATAGTTGCGGTAACTGGTGCCAGCTGAGTTTGAATTTACCATCGAGATAATGCCTGCCTGGTCAGTCCTACTTTAGCATGCTCGCTGGCATTTGGACCGATTCTGATTTTTGCTGCTCTCACTGAACAGGATAGTGTGTTTATGGCAAAGTGAATTCCTGATTTTGCATTGATAGTGAGCTCAGTTAAGGGGCTAGCAATCAGGGAGAGGAGGTTCACCCGGTTTCGTCCTGCCTTGGGAGGCTATTCCTTTTGTTATAATGATTGCTCGGAATTTTTCTGGGAGACCGCAGAGTGAACTATATTAAAGAGAAAACCATTGTTGTTACCGGCGCCGCCAGCGGCTTCGGACGGCTGGTAGCACAGAAAGTGAGTGCCTTGGGTGCCAGCGTTGTTGTTGCTGATATTAATATCGAGGAGCTGGCGGAGACACTTTCTAGTCTTGAAAACCCAGATAATGCCATTAGCGTTGTTGCTGATGTGGCTGATCGAAATGCAGTGGCACAGGTTTCCGCTGAGGCGATCAGGCGTTTTGGCAGCATTGATATTATGCTTAATAATGCAGGGGTGATGCCATTAGCATTTTTCAGAGACCATGGTGTGGCGGCTGAGGCGTGGGATCGCTGTATTGATATCAATATCAAGGGTGTCTTACATGGCATTTGCGCAGTTCATGATCAGATGATTAGCCAGGGCCATGGTCATGTTATCAACGTGTCTTCTATTTATGGCAATTTCCCGGTGGTCGGTGCTGGCGTTTATGGGGCGACTAAAGCGGCGGTAAATTTTCTATCAGAGTCTTTGCGTATGGAAAGCCAGGGCAGAATCAAAGTTACTACCATTAAGCCCACCGGTGTACCGGCGACCGGATTGGGTGCGGGTGTCGTAAATAGAGAAGCGGTTATCGGTATACTCGGTGCCAACATGTCAGCCTATGCACAGCAGAGTGAAGCTATGGCTGCAGGTCAGTTACCGGAGAGTCAGCTGGATCCAGAGCGTATCGAATATTTTGCGCTTGAGCCGGATCTGTTAGCAGACCAGATTGTCTACGCGATGAACCAGCCGCTGGGTGTTTCTATCAGTGAATTAACGGTCAGGGCTTCGGGCGATGCTTATATTTTGTAACGTCAGAGTTAAATGGTAGACAAATAAATTTAGGAACAATGCCTTTAGATCAAGCAGAGTTGCCATCTGAACTGGCTTTGCGGTATGTTCCTTATTCTCTTTGCAGAATTTGAATATGGAAAGGGATAGCGTTAGTCAACCAGAGCGCATTGTTATCCCTAAATGACCTTAAGGGAGGCCGAGTTTTGACAGAACTTTCAGTTGGGGATCAGTTGCAGATTCATGAACTCATTGCCAAGTACAGTTTTGCCTGGGATGGCGCTGATGTTGAAGGTTTTGCAGCGCTATTTACTGATGCCGCGGTTTGCCGGTTTTACCTTAATGGTGCGGAAACGCCTGATACTGAAATCTCCGGTCGGCAGGCGCTCAGGCAGGCGGTGATCGATAGGGCCGAGTTTTTCAAGGAAATAGGTATGCTAACAATGCATTTCATGCCAAATTCTGTCATTACGCCTGTTGGGCCAAACGCCGCTCAAGTTCGAACACAGGCAATGATAAGCTGGCAAATGAAGGGGGTTGACCTTGCGCCTCGGCCTGTCCAGGCCGGTTATTACCAATCAGAAGTTGTCAGAACGTCGGACGGCTGGAAATTTGCGGCGCGAGATGTACTGCTAAATGGCGTATTCAAAGTCAAAGCGGTGTATGGGCCTGTTAAATAGAACAGACTCAGCCGGTTACTCTTTCGGCGTGGAACCATTACACTCTTGTCGAGTCAGCGGGCAGTCGAAAAAGGCCTATTGTGAACCCTCAAAAAATCGCCTGGGATTATCGACAAATAGACTTTCGATGACACCATCTTGTACGCCCAATTCCTTTAAGTGAGGAATGACTTCCCGTTTTATATAGAGATACTCGTGCTGGTTATTGCGCTTGAATTCATGTTCTTCGGGCAGGGTGCCGTCGGCATTCTCCTTTAGTACCGCCAGGCAGATACAGTCATGAGAAGGGCAGAGCCGGTCGGCATAGCCATCATCTATGAGTTTTTTCAGTGTGATAGTCCTGCTATGAGGACTGACCAGTCGTCCCGGATAACGATCCAGTCCCAGGTAACAGCCCTGGTCGAGAATCCATTTCAGGTATTCAAGGTCAGTGGTGTCATTACTGTGATCTATTTTGACTTTGGTCAGGTCAACGCCTTCCTGCTTAAATATTTTTATCTGACGGCGCGCAACCTGACCTGTGGGATAGGAGTGCACCATAATATTGAGCCCTGTTTCGTTGTGTGCTCTGGCCACCGCTCGGGCCATGACTTCAAGTGATGTGGTGACACCTTCGAAATCAGCGGCGCACTTTAAAATACCAGCCTTAATGTCAGTACCCCTGAACCCCTGCTCGATATCACGAACAAATTCTCTTGCCATCTGGTTGGCTGATACGCCATTGAGAAAGCGGGGCACGTCTAACCACCAGCCGGTTGCGTTAATAATATTCACCCCGGAAGCCTTGGAGACTGCTGTTAAAAGCTCTGGGTGTCGGCCAAGATCGAAGGTGGTCGCATCGATAATCGAATCGATGCCTTCTTCTTTTGCTCTTTTGAGACTGGCAATAGCACGTTCCTGCCGGTTGCTGCCGAGTAGATCTGGATAGCTCGTATAGAGCCCGCTGGCTCCCACCATCACATGTTCATGCATTAAGGTAAAGCCGAGCTGGTCGCTGGGAATAGGCCCGGTCACGCTATTTAATGTCACCATGAAGTTCTCCTGCTATAAAATGGCCTGTTCTGGTACGATGCCGCCGTCTTGCATTGGGCAGAACGACGGCGGTGCTCCAGTTGTTAGGATGACAATCTCATGAAACCTGGGTGCCTACCCTGTTGGTAGGACGCCTGCAGACAATTAAGCATGTTTTCGGGGCGGCCTCAATACCTTGTCTGGCGACACATCGTCTGGTTTGTCCTGATGCTTCATGGCTCTTTAGTGAGGACCAGGCGTGCAACTGAACCCATAACCAGCAGCATGATCAGAGCCATGGGCAAGCCAATGATAATCGATGCAGCCTGTAGCGCTTCTATGCCACCGACCAGCATCAACGTACATGAAACTGCACCGAGTATCAGACCCCATATAATTTTCATGATTGTGCTTTGGCTGACGTTGAGCATGTTGCAGATAACCAGTGTCGCTGAGTCCAGTGAGGTAACCAGCCAGGTGAATAGTAAAAAAGCCACTATCATAAAAAGCGGGCTCTTAATCTGGTCCAGACCCAGGTCGTCAATAGAGGCGATCAGGCCCAGGCTGTAGTCCTGGTTTACCGCACTACTGATTACGCCGCTGGTTGCGAGTTCTTGGTGTATTGCGGTCCCGCCGAATACACTCATCCACAGTACGATCACCAGGGTAGGAACCAGCAAGACGCCCGTGATGAATTCTCTGATGGTCCTGCCTCTTGATATTCGGGCGACGAATAGCGCAACAAACGGTGTCCAGGCAAACCACCAGCCCCAGTAAAAAACGGTCCAGGCACCTTGCCAGGCCTGCTGCTCTGGCAGACCAGCAATCCAGAATCCCATGGGTAGAACGGCGAGAAAATACTCGATCAGCGTGTTCAGCAAAGTGACCAGAATAGGTACGGTGGGGCCAACTGCCAGAAAGGTCAGGAGTAACATTAAGCTGAGCCAGATGTTGATCTCGCTGATGCGCCGGATACCTTTTGCTACCCCCGATATGGCTGAAACAATGCCGAGTACACAGACCAGAGCGACAATAATAATCTGGTTATAGAGATCGAAATCGAGCCCAGTAAAGGGTTCAATCGCTGCATTCATAATACTCACGGAAAGGCCGATGGAGGTGGCGACACCGAACACGGTTCCATAAAGTGCAATGCAGTCGATGAGGGATCCTGTTCTACCATTGATTCTTGCTTTACCCAGAAGGGGTGTTAAGGCTGTGCTAAATGCCAGCGGTTGATTGTGGCGGTAGGTACTATAAGCAATGGCCAGCGCCGCTAATGCATACATTGCCCAGCCGTGCAGTCCCCAGTGAAAGACGGTAACGACGATGGCTGGCACAACTGCCTGCTCGGAGCCTGCATTGAGTTCCAGAAAGGTTAGCAGAGGATTTTCATTTAGGTGGCTAATGGGTTCTGCAGCACCCCAATACAGTAACCCCGGCCCTAGACCTGCACTGAATAACATGGCGAACCAGGACCAGCGGGAAAATTCGGGGGGTTCATTATGCTCGCCCAGTACTTCCCCTGCTTTTGGGTGAAACAATAGTGCCAGCATAAATAGCAGGATCGACCCGCTTGTTAAAATCAGAAACCAGTCAAAGTAGACGACCACCCAATCTCGCAGCAAACGGGTTAAAGCACTCGCAGCTTCAAGATCGAAAGCGGCATAACCGGAAAATACGGCTAGTGAAACAATGACAAAACTTGAAAGCAGCGACTTTGATTTTAATGATCTGTTGGCAGAGTCAACCATAAATCCATACTTGTCCAGAAGCGGATTCATTATTATACATACGCAGGTAACACATACAGGCAGAAACTGCTGAAATGCCGGCATAAGATATAGGTTGCACAAAGAGACAACTAGGCGTTCAGGGGGATGCCTTTTTGGGTGGGTATAACTACCCATTATAAAGTTGCTGGCCGTGTTTGACATGCGGTAACCTGAAAATGTGTTTGTTTGCTAGCGATGTTGTATGGTGACAGGTCGCTGATGACGGTGAGAGGAGTGCTAAGTTTGCGGTGGTTATTAATTTTTTTTTATATTCCATGGGTATCAGCCAGTCCAGATTCCCAGGAACTGGTGGCAGCTGATAGCGATGTTGGCAACTGGCTGACTCACGGCCGTACCTATTCGGAAACTCGACAGTCACCGCTTGTTCAGATTAATCCCAGCAATATTGATGATCTCGGCTTAGCCTGGTCCTTTGATACCGGGACTAAACGGGGCCTGGAAGCGTCTCCCATTGTTGTTGATGGGGTAATCTACAGCACAGCGGCGTGGAGTACGGTATTTGCCAATGATGCTGTTACTGGCGAATTGCTCTGGCGTTTTGACCCTCAGGTACCGCGGGAATGGGGCGCTAATGCCTGTTGTGATGTGGTGAATCGCGGTGTAGCAGTCCTAAATGATCACCTTTTTGTAGGCACCATAGATGGCCGACTAGTTGCCCTTAATCGTTTCTCAGGCGATGTAGTCTGGGAAACCTTGACCATTGATAAATCAAAGCCTTACACCATTACCGGTGCTCCCCGGGTTATCAAGGACCTGGTGATGATTGGTAATGGCGGTGCAGAGTATGGTGTACGAGGTTATATTTCAGCCTACCATGCCGATACCGGTAAACTTTCCTGGCGTTTTTATACGGTCCCCGGGGATCCAGATTTGCCAGAAGAATCAAGCGCCATGGAAATGGCCAGGAAAACCTGGACAGGTGATCTGTACTGGCAGGTGGGCGGCGGCGGCACAGTATGGGATTCCATGGCATACGATCCTGATCTTGATCTGTTATATATCGGCACCGGCAACGGATCCCCGTGGAATCGCCATATAAGAAGCCCAGACGGTGGTGATAACCTGTTTCTGTCTTCCATTGTCGCACTGAAAGCAAGCAGTGGAGAATATGTCTGGCACTACCAGACTACGCCCGCTGATACCTGGGACTACACCGCGACCCAACACATGGTGCTGGCAGACCTGTTGATTGAGGGTGAGCTTCGACAGGTACTGATGCAGGCACCCAAGAATGGCTTTTTCTACGTGCTTGATCGACGCACCGGTGAATTGATTTCGGCTCAGAACTATGTTCCGGTTTCCTGGGCTAGTCATGTTGATCCGCTAACCGGTCGTCCGGTTGAAACAGCAGTCGCTGATCACGTCAATGATAGCCAGTTGACCCGGCCGGCGCCTTTTGGCGGACATAACTGGCAACCCATGGCTTTCAATAGCAGCACTGGCCTGATGTATATTCCTGCCATGGAAAATCTGTCAGTTTATAACACGCCTGAGACGTTCAAATTTAATAAAGGACCTCACTGGAACACCGCTCAGGACGATGAGGCTAACCTCGAAGGGCCTTCTGCAGAGCAGATGTTACCGCTGATGAAGCGTTTGTTAACCGGCATGACCATTGCCTGGGACCCGGTTAAGCAACGTGAAATCTGGCGGGTCCAGCACAACACCATGTGGAACGGGGGATTGTTGACAACGGCTGCAAATCTGGTGTTTCAGGGTACCGGTGAGGGACGGTTCTCGGCCTATGATGCAACCACCGGCCGCAGGCTGTGGGAAACTGATGTAGGCAACGGGATCATTGCACCTCCAATCAGTTATGCGGTAAACGGTGAGCAGTACGTCGCCGTAATGGCTGGCTGGGGCGGCGCTGTCGGCCTGGTTCTGGCAGAGGAAGATGCCAAAGCAGGGGGCCCCGGCCGATTGCTGGTCTATAAACTCGGTAGCAAGGCTAAATTGCCTCAGGTTCTGCAGAAAGAACCGGTATTCAGGCGTCGGCAGATGGCCGCGAGCGATCTGCAACTTGAAAACGGCATGCTATTGTATAATCAGCATTGCATGCGTTGCCATGGCATGGGAGTGGCTAATAAAGGCTTAACGTCGGACTTGAGAATGATGTCCGATGATACCCATCGCTTATTCAAGCCTATTGTGCTCGAGGGCCTGTACCGCTCTGTTGGCATGATTGGTTTTGCTGATGTGCTCAGTGGAAGTGATGCCAGCGATATTCATCAGTATATAAATGCTGCGGCGAACAGTCAGTGGCAGCAACAACAGCAGCCTGCCTGGCTGATCAGTTTAAAGCAGTGGTTTTTAGACAAAGTGGGTCTGATTCTGGCGCAGGTTCTATAGCTGGCTAAATGAAACGATCAGCTAATGACTCCCCGAGCTGCTAAATCCCGTAGCTGTTCTATTTCCAGACCGAGTTCCATGAGCACCTCTACGGTATGCTGGCCCAGTTCGGCTGAGGGTTGCTGAACCTGGTGTTGGGTCTTGCTGAAACGCACCGGTGCCCTGGGTTGAACCATTATGCCGCCGCGGGGGTGATCAGACTGTTTCAGGATGTCCACAGCCTGGATCTGTGGATCATCCCTGATATCCTCACGTCGGTTGACTCTGGATACGGGGACCTCATTTTCTGCAAACAGATTGATGAGCTCCTCGGTTGAATAGCTCGAGCAGTCGCCATTTAATTGATGCGAGACGATGGCACCGTCCCGAGTCTGGTTGATTTCATAAAAATCGGCGAGATCCCCGGCATGATGCACGCCGTCACCCTCAAAACTGTGATTCCACATGAGATCAGGCCAGTTAAAGTAAAGGGCAGCGTCCAGCATGGAAAGCTGTAGATGCTGCCCGCCCTGACCTCTTTCTTTCGCCAGTAGCGCTGCGGTAATACCCTGGGCAATGGTCAAGGCAGTCACCTTGTCATAGATAATAGTCCGAACCATGGCCAGTTGGTTATCTTCTGATTGGGCATCAAGGATGCCACTGATACCCTGTATGACATAGTCATAGACCTTTTGATCGGCATAAGGGCCGACATCACCCATTCCTGAAATGGAGGTGTAGATGAGATTGGGATTAACCTGACTCAGGTGCGGGTAACCCAGACCTAATCGATCCATTTTACCTGGGCGATAGTTCTGCAGTAAAACATCTGAAGTCCTAGCCAGCTGCAGGACCAAGTTTTGCCCTTCAGGCTGTTTCAGATTGATGGCAACTGAGCGTTTGTTACGATTGATCATGGCGTAAATAGCGCTCAGACCATTCCTGCTGGCACCCAGCCTGCGCACACCGTCACCCCAGCCAGGGGGCTCTATTTTTATAACATCAGCGCCCTGATCAGCCAGCATGACGGCTGCCATCGGGCCCGATACCACTGAGGATAAATCCAGTATGCGGATACCTTCTAGCGGTCCCTTAACAGGGGTATTGTTTACCGAGTCGAATTCACTCATAGCAGCATCTGTTGTCCTTGAAGGGACAGTAAACCTGCTCGGTTGGCTGGAAGCAAGCCTGCATTGTAGGTCTCTACCAGCGTGGCCTTTTCAGTCAGCAGGATACACAATGCCGCTACCTGATATTGGCAAGCCAGGCGTTGTACCGGTTAAACATAAGGGCCCGGTGGCAGGCCCGGGCATGGGCCTTGCTCTGTCAGGGGTTAAGGCATGTTCGCTTCTATACAGGCTTCAATTTTATCACTGGTAATGCGAGTTGCCGTGGCAGATACGGCACCTTCAATGAGAGAGTCATCCCGGAAACCAAAGAAATAACGAATTACCATCAAGCCGTCTGCTAATGCTCTAGTTTCCCCATCACCATCGATATCTATGGCAGCACTGTGAGTCTCCAGAAACGCTTCAATCTCGCTTGGCAAAGTTCGCTCGCCATTCATATCAACCGCCGCATCGACCAGCGGATCACCTGTAAATTCAAACAGGTAGCGGATGAACAGCAGTCCATCTTCCAGTGGCTCTACCGAGTTATTTGCATCGATATCCCAAGTGAAACCATCTGAAGCACAGGTAGTTGTGCCATCATCAACATAGGCAAAGGCGCCGCCTTCCGTACCAGAGATGAGATCATCGTATGCCAATACTTTAACGTCTTCGTGGTCATCCGTGCAGGAATCGCCGTAAACAGCCCAGCTGCTGCCGCCATCGGTAGACTCCAGGATACAGTTATCATAGGCAACCCAGACATGATCAGCATCTGCTGGCTCAACGGCAACGGCGCTGAAACCGGAATGACTGGCTGTCGGCGTAACATCAGAAAACTGCCAGCAATCAAAGCCTGAAGTGCTGCAGCTAGTGGAGCTTTCCAGTTCTCCCTTGTAGACAGTCTGGTCGCTGGTGACGTAAACGACGCCGCTATAAGCGGATGAATTGGTTGTGCCGTCCAGCGCAGTAATGTATTCACCTTGAAGGGCGGCAAAAACTGTGTCTGTAGAATGCGAAGGTTCCCACCATGCTGAACTTGAACATAGACTTAACCTGGATCGAATACCGGTTTCACTGCTTCTGCCATCTCGATCACCCACGGCTGCCCAGAGGAAATTGTCATTCGACAGGATGGCATTGACCGGCATTTTCAGTAGCCCTGTCCCGGAGTTCAGGGTGTCTACGTTCCAGGCGAGGCCTTTATCGTCAGAATAGAAGATGCCTCCTTCCAGGCCGGTGTCGGTATTAGCAACTGATAGATAAACTCGATCACAGGATCCTGCACTGGAAGTCTGCCACTCCAGAGAGGTGGTATAGCTTCGGTCGGCCCGGTCGGACTCCAAGGGCATGCCTGTGCCAGAGTATGCGGCATCCAGGGGATCAAACACCCTGGTCCAGTTGGTGGCAACATCGACCAGGGCAATGGCGCCATCGGCCCGGTCATTGCGATACACACTGTTTGTACCAATTAATGCCAGCGTTTTGTCTGCAGGGTCTATGGCGACCGCTCTGGCGGGCGCGCCATCACCGCCCACATAAATGGGAAAGACCCAGCCCGAGGTATCAGCAACGCTGGTAGGGTCGGCAGGATTGTATCCCTGGGCGAAGCCTGAGCCACTTTTGGTGACGATCCAGAGCTCTTTATCCGTAGCCGAATTTTCAAAAAAGTCCAGGTCGTTAACAACAAGGCCCTCGATACCGATGGCATTACCCATTTCCTCGCCTGCGGGGTTGGGAAACCCCGTTGCCGGATCGTGGGTAATCTGACCGATTGCCAGATCGCTGGCGATGTATAGTTGGGTATCATCATTGGGGTCAATAGCAAGAGCACCATCATTGACATTTGAAGTCATGGTAATGCTGGGTCCATCTGGCCCAGAAGGAGAGATGGTAGAACTTAACTGCTGGACTGCCGTCCAGGATGGGCTACTATCGTCAAGATCCATTACAACTTTAGAAATAAAAACGTTTCGGCTTTCTGTTCCCGATGAGGCGGAGCCTCTGAACCGTATGACATCGCCATTCGGATAACCATCGGTAAAGTCGTAATCTTCGCAACCGCTGGCTGTCTGGCCGCATTGGTAGTCCCAGCCATCGTTCCAGCTGGCGCCGCCATCGCTGCTCTTGAACGCCATACCATTGGTAGATGAACCGGCTATGTAGATTGTGTCACCACTGCTATCTGCCGGGTCCGCGCCGATCAGGTGGATCTCCAGTGAACAGTCACTTAGGGGGCAGGCGCCGGTCCGTATTTCCACAGGCGCAGTGGCAGGCAGGCTGGCCGTTAGGTCTGCGGTTGTCGAAACCCAGTTGGTAGACCAGAGGCTTAACCCGCCGGTAGCGCCCCGGGTAACCACATAACCCTTGGTCGACGATACAACAGCAAAGTCAACTATTTGATCACCGCTGGTATGGCTGAAGACGCTAGTGAATGCGCCACCGGCACCTGATGCGTTACGATAGATATCACCTTCATTTGTACCGGCATACATGCCGGATGAATGGCCGTGCAGGGAAGTAACCTCATCAAGGGCAGCGCTACTACTGTCGAGGGACGCAGTCCATGACACAGCGGTACCGGATAGGTCTCCGTAATTGCTGCTCTCGTAAAGCGCACTGAATCTGCTGTCTGCATTAAATGAGATGACCCCATAGACCACCCCCGCATTGGCAATGTCTTCCTCTACCATGGAAGCTTGACCCGGTAATTTGTCGGTGATGGTCGCATCGTCAGGATTGGTGACCGATTCCCAGGTCGGTATTGTCGCGCTGGGGTTCCATCTGAAAATGCCGCGCTGGCTGGTATCTACAGCGATGAGGACCTCTGAAGTGCCCGCATTGTCCATAGCCTCTATGTCCGCCACGTGGCCACCATACAGGCCGATATTTTCTTTGACTGGATTGGCTGCACAGGCCATTGAAAATCCTGCTACCAGTGTCACAAGCAATCTCTTCATATCAGGAGCTCTCTTATTAGAAGTCTTTTTTTTGATACTACACATATAGCAGATAAGGATCAAAAGAGCCGCTTCACAAAAGATTTTACTTTTGTCATAGTGGCTGCCGTCTGGGTGCACTGTTTAGGCATCTCGACCTGGCGGTGGTCAGTCAGGTGTACCGGCTGGGCCGCCAGGTGCAGCGGGTTTGACGGCTACAATAGCGTTCAACTATCTTGAAAGTTGCCAGCACTGATGGATATTCCGGCGTCGACTGAAATCTACTGGGATGGTTTCAGTGCTGATGTCGATGACATTGAATTCGTCCTGTATTCGGTGATCCAGCTTGAATTTTCGCAGATTTGTAGAGAAATACAGGGTTCCCCCAGGTCGAAGTAACCTGATGCTGTTACCAATCAGGTCAGCATGATCATCGGCAACATTAAATGCCTGGTCCATGCGCTTTGAATTCGAAAAGCTGGGGGGGTCGACCAGTATCAGATCATAGCTGGCCGGTTTTTGCTGGACCAGCCACTTCAGGCAATTAGCCTGGACGAGTTCATGCTGGTCCGTTGACAGGTTATTCAGCAGCAGATTTCTTTTCGCCCAATCCAGGTAGGTGCGGGACATATCCACAGAGGTCGTCTTGATAGCGCCTCCCAGTGCGGCCTGGACTGTGGCCACGCCTGTATAGGAAAACAAGTTGAGAAAAGTCTTGCCGGCCGCCTGTTCTTTCAGGGTTTGCCTGAGCGGGCGATGATCAAGAAAGATTCCCGTGTCCAGGTAGTCCTCGAAATTAACCCAGAGCTTAGCGGTCGATTCTCTGATCTGGTGAAATTCATGCGAGGTGTTCCTGCGCTCATACTGGGATTCGCCTCGTTGGCGAGTGCGCGTTTTGTAGAACAGCTGTTCCTCGTTGACATTGAAAATGGCCTTGCACACGGTCACCAGTTCCTGTGTTCTGAATTTTGCTTTCACTGGATCGATACTGGCTGGGGCTTCATATTCCTGGATACAGACCCATCTTTCAGTCTGATCATCGGCGCCTTGGTAGACGTCGATGGCAGCAGCGTAATCTGGTAGGTCGGCATCAAAGGTTCTGTAACAGGTGACCCCGGATTTCCTGGCCCAGCGGGAGATTTGTTTAAGATTTTTAGTCAGCCGATTCCTGAACATAACAGCCTGAGGGCTTATCTCATCTGGCTCAAGTATTCTTGGCAGTCGATCGTCTCGATAGAATCGCGATTTGTCTATGTCGAACTGTATCAGTTTGCAGGCAAGGGCACCGTTATAGAGCGTATGCAGTTTTTCCGCCCGGAGGCCCATATGTTTGCCAAGGGCCGGGTCCTCTGTGAAGATCGCGGCCCTCCAGCCTACTAGTTGCGCCTTGGCTAACGTCCCCAGCGCTTTGTAAAGGGCAGGTAGTTCGCCGCTTTTTGCCAGTCGTTTGCCGTAGGGTGGGTTGCTTACCATGAGGCCATGACTGGGTAGGTCGTGGCGAAAAGTGAATATATCCTGGTAGGCAAACTGGATTTTATGGCTCAGCCCGACCCGGTCGGCATTTGACCGCGCCTGTTCTAGTACCCGGCGGTTGTTATCGAAACCAAGTATCACAGGTAATCCTTTAAGGCCTTTATCGCGTCGATATTGTGCTTCGGCAGTTAACCGCTGCCAGATACTCTGGCGATGCTGCTGCCAGTTGACAAAGCCCCAGTGTTGTCGAGTCAGGCCAGGGGCTATATCGGCTGCCATAAGAGCGGCTTCGATCACCAGTGTGCCGGAGCCGCACATCAGATCGATGAAGGCACCCTGGGAGGCGGCTGTTTCATGCCATCGGCTGCGAACCAGGATGGCTGCTGCCAGATTCTCTTTGAGCGGTGCAGGGCCGGCGTCCAGACGATAGTTTCGCTGGTGCAGACTGGTACCGGACAGATCCAGATAAAGCGAGGCCTGGTTCGCAGAGATATAACAGTTGATACGGATATCGGGAGCGTCACGGTCGACGTTGGGTCGCAGGCCCTGGCTTTCCTGAAAATAATCGACTATGGCATCTTTGACTCTTAGCGACGCGAAATGGCTGTGGGTAATCCCGGAATTTGAGAGATTAGTATCAACAGCGATAGTTTGTTCTGCACTGAGATGCGCAGACCAGTTTATTGCTTTAACACCCTGGTATAAGGCATCGGTAGAAGGTGCCGCAAAATCTGCCAGAGGCAACAGGATGCGATTCGCCAGCCTGGACCAGAGACAGGCTCGGTAAGCGGTTTCCAGATCACCGCTAAAGTGTGCGCCGCCGCGAGACTCTTTTACCTGGCTGGCACCCATTTGGCTCAGCTCTCTGGCGAGCAGGTCTACCATGCCTTTTGGCGCTGTTGCGAAGAAGGTGTCATGTGTCATGACGTTGAGTTTAACATGCTCGGCTGGCCTGAATGAGGGGCCTTACATTTCTCAGATAATTTGATTGAGTCTTGACAATATTGTCGGAAGAAAATTCAAGCCATCCTCGTTATGGGGTATTAATTCTGTTCCGGAAAGAATAGATTGGTGCTGGCCTCAGAGAGGTTTCATGTCAGTAACAGATTTGTTGGCAAGTGAGTATGGAGTATTGAATATAAGGAGCAGTTATGAGATTTAGCCTGTGGCCCCTACCGAGCCATGACTTTGTTACGGTCAGGTCTTTAGCAGAGCATGCCGAGCAGACTGGCTGGGATGGCATTTGGCTGGCGGATCACTTTATGCCTAATGCTGAGGATACATCAGCGCCCTGGCCCGAAGCCTGGACGACCCTGGCTGCACTGGCTGCCCTGGTTCCCAGGGTCCGGCTGGGCACACTGGTGACGGGTAATACCTATCGCCACCCCGCAGTTCTAGCCAAGATGGCTGCCACGGTGGATCATATTTCCGGGGGTAGGGTCGTCCTCGGGCTGGGTTCCGGATGGCAGGAGAATGAACATCAAAAGTATGGCATCGATTTCTTCTCGACCCGTGAACGCCTGTTGCGCTTAGAAGAGGCCTGTCAACTCATAAAAGCGCTGCTGACCGAAGTTGAAACTACATTTGAAGGCAAATTCTATCGATTGGAGGGGGCGCCATTGGAGCCAAAACCAATCCAGTCGCCATTACCCCTGCTGATTGGTGGTGGCGGTGAAACCGTAACCCTGAAAATCACGGCCAGGTATGCTGATGAGTGGAATGTATGGGGTACCGTGGATACCCTCAAGCACAAGATGGCTATTCTGGACAGGCACTGCGAAACCGCCCACCGGGACCCCGCGGAGATACAAAGGTCTGCGGTAGCGTTGATGTTTTTGACCGATGATGAGAAATTTGCTGCCAGGATGAGAGGAAATGCTCAGGCAACAATCGCAGGTAACAGGAACCAGATTCGTGACATTGTTGGCGGCTATCGCGATGCGGGTGTAAACGAACTGATCGTGCCTGATTTTACGATGGGTGAGGATAAGCTAGATATCCTGGATATTCTGATTAATGATGTGTTTTGCGACTAGCATGATTGCCAACTAATTCAAGAATAAGCGTTGCGAGGTTCAAATTGGAAAGCTTAGAAGCGAGAATCGATAGATTGGAGGCCATAGAGGCGATTAAACAGCTCAAGGCGCTGTATTGCGAGATCTGTGATGATGCTCATAACCCGGATCGAATTGTTTCAATATTTACTGCGGATGGCATCTGGGAAGGCCGTGGTATTGGCAAGGCCCAAGGCCATGTGCAGATAGCAGAGCTGTTTAAGAATTTTCAGAAAATGATGAGTTTTACCCAGCACATGGTTATGAACCCGAGAATAACGGTTCAGGGCATGCGCGCCACCGCCACCTGGTATTTTTTTGGACCTTTTACCTTTCGTGAAAACGATCAGGCTAAATGGCAGGCCGCCCGATATTATGAGGAGTATGTCAAACAAGGCGCGGATTGGAAAATTCAGAGCCTGCGTGTTTCGGGGCCTGGCATGAGTGTCAACTACGAGGTGGGTTGGGGTGAGTCTCGCTACCAGTAGGGCTGGATCCTGGTCCTGGTCTTGGGAATTATCAGGGTAGATTGCGATCACATGATCCATGTTAGAGCGCCAAGCTGGATCGCAATGGTCATAGTGTTCGGTTGGCTGAACAGAATTTGAACCCTTGATTAACAAATTACAGATTTGATTAAAATCACTATCCACCGGTACATTGGTCGCGGTGGTGATGCCATAGAGCAATTTCTGTTAGTCTAGGAGGGTGATAGAAGGATTCATAGCGTACTCATATAAACTGATGCAGGCGAGAATGATTTTGATGAACATGGGTTCTAGAATTATTTTTATAGTTGTCGTTTTGCTGATAATACCTGCTGCGAATGCTGCCAGTCGTGGAATAACTGTGCAGTTACGCGCATCTGAAGCAAAAAATGCTGCAGTGACTGGTGAGTACCAGATGTATAAAGAAAGCTATGCATTGGTTGTTGGCATCGATGAGTATACCGAAGGTTGGCCCAGGCTAAGTAATGCGGTCAAAGATGCAGAGCTCATTGCCACAGCTCTCGAGGAAAAGGGCTTTGACGTTGAATTACACAGAAACCTGGATTCCGATGCATTGATGCAGGTTTTTAAGCGATTTTTTATTCTTAAAGGTGAAAAACCCGATGCCCGCCTATTTGTCTGGTTCGCCGGGCACGGCGCGACCGTTGATGGAGAAGGTTACCTTGTTCCCGCTGACGCCCCGATTATATCGGAAGGCGCAAGCTTTAAGTTTTCCTCGCTGGCCCTCCGTGATTTTGGTACTTACATGCGGCAGTCAAGTTCAAAACACGTCTATGCTGTGTTTGACTCCTGTTTTGCGGGGACAGTCTTCTCAGCCCAGCGATCCATGCCGCCGGCGGCTATTACCCGGGCCACGACGTTACCAGTGCGCCAATTTCTGACTTCAGGCGATGCGGATCAAACGGTTTCTGATGATGGCCAGTTTAGAGATTTATTTATCAGAGCAATCCGCGGCGAGGAACGTTCTGATGCGAATGGTGATGGTTATCTGACCGCCTCGGAACTGGGCATGTATTTGGGAGACAGGGTTACCAATCTGACTGAATCAGCGCAAACACCCCGCTATGGAAAGTTGCGAGATAGGGATTTTGATCGCGGTGATTTTGTTTTTGCCTTACCGACTGCACCAGGCAGTGGTTCAGGCCCAACTGACGGAGCTCAGGAAAATGAAATGGTGTTCTGGAATTTGATTAAAGATAGTGATAGCAGCAATGAATATGCTGCTTATCTCAGCCAGTTTCCAAATGGTCAGTTTGCTCAGCAGGCGACGGTTAGACAGAATCAATTGCAACAGTCCGCCAATCTGGCCCTGCCCAGAGAAGAATTTATACAACAAGGCTCGTTTGAATTTGTTTCGATTAATCGGGATCTAATCACGTTGCAGGAAACGCTTGTTCGCGAAATTCCGCACAAGGACTCGAGTATTGTAGGGCGGTTGCCTGAAGGTGCCCGCGTCTGGGGTTTAGGTGAATACAAAGCCTCAACGGGTAACTGGTATGACGTGTCTATATCAGGCGTGCGGGTTGGCTTTCTGCATGGTGGGCAGGTGGCATCCATAGATCAAACAGATCGGTTTGTCCAGGTTGACGAAACCGGGGGAATATCGGATTCATCGAGAATAGATGATCAATTGTCGAGAATGATGTATGGGATGTTATCTGAGCCCTCTTCTGATGCTGCTGTCGCTGAGTTAGATGTTCAGAATGAAACGGCGGCTTCCAAGGACCCTTTAGTCACAAATGAGACTATGAAAACAGCCGAACAGGATATGCCCATTGCGAGTGCTTTGACTCAGTCCACTACCCCCCAGGATCAGCAGGTTGATGAAGTGGTTCGGTTGGCTGAAACTGAAGTCCGTTCAACCTCGGAGGACAACCCGATAGACGAAGTGAGTGTGGCGGTCAAAGAAATTGTAAATCATACCTCAGCGGAAACGGGGCCTGATGAGCGTGAAGTCATAGATATTGTTGATTCAGGAGGCCCGCATGATGCTACCCAGGCGTTATTTGTTGAAACCGAACAAGAGCCTGGCACCCTAGAAACCCAGCCATCTTCGGCAGATGATTTGGCCCAGCAGCCGCTCGAGATGGAGGATGCCGTTGCCAGCCCTGCAAGAGCAGTGCAACCGGCTAAGGAACTGGGGAAGGCGAATGCGGTTGTAGCCACCGTGCAGGTAACCGAGGAGCTGGATGCTGAGCAGTTGCAGAAAGATCTTAACCAAGTAGCAGGCAACGCTGCAGTAGCAGAGGCAGAGCCTATTGCGGCGGATCAGGATAAGGTGGCGGCCACTCCAACTGAACTGGCTGAGGCATCAGTAGGCCAGATGCAGGACTCGGATGCATCGGCAATAGATGAATCTGATGTGGTTGCGCAGGCAGATGCATCTACTTTATCCACTACTGTATCCACTACGGGGCCAGAAACCAGAGAAGCAGAGACCGACACCCTCGAGGATACTGTGGCGGTGATTGATGATGCCAAGGAGATAGCGCGGAAGCAGACGACCGTTGATCCACAAAGTGTAGGTCTGTACGCCAGGCGATACCTTATAGCTGCTGCCAAGGGAAATGTAGGCGCCCAGTTGTCCCTGGGATATATGTATGAAAATGGTGATCATGTCCTAAAAGATCTAGGTGAAGCAGAAAAGTGGTATCGGCGCGCAGCTGAGATGGAAAATGTTAATGCCATGATTGGTTTGGCATCTTTGTTGGGTGATGCGCCAGAAGCGACACTCTGGTTTCGAAAGGCCGCCGAGAACGGTAATGCTGGTGCTCAGGAAATGGTTGCTTATCGGTATCAGAGTGGTACAGGTGCTGATATAGACCCATTAGAGGCTGTGTTCTGGTATAAGAAAGCAGCAGGGCAGAATAAAATCGCCGCCCAGAACAACCTGGGTCGTTTGTATCAGCTGGGCATTGGTGTTGAAAAAGATCTGGATCAGGCAATTTTCTGGTATGAAAAGGCGGCTGAACAGGGAAGTGTTGCGGCACAGAACAATCTGAAACAGCTGCTACCTAGCCTCAATTAGATACTAGTCCAGGCGTTGAATTTTAGCAGTGGCAGCTTCCATACCCAACTGCTTTGCCTGCCGGTAAAATTTAAGCGCAGTTGCTTTGTCTTTTTTGGTTCCTCTACCTCGCTCATACATTTCTGCCAGGTAATAGTAGGCATCAGGGTATTTTTCTTCGATGGCACTCTTTAACAGATTCATTGCCTTTTCATAGTCCCGGCTGACAAAAGAACCATTAATATAGCGTCTGGCAAGGGTGACCTGTGCTGGCGGGTAGTTAAGGTCTGCAGCCTTGGTTTGCCATTCGACTACCCTTGTTGAATTTCTTTTCAGACCACCTTTACCATTCTCATAGTAGGCGGCTACTACCATTTGCGCCTCTGGATCGTCTTTATTGGCAGCCTCTAGAAACCATTTCAAAGCCGTTTCTTCATCCGGCTCGTTTTTATCACTCAGGCCACCATCTGCATAGATCTGTCCCAGTAGATGCAGAGCGCCTTTATAGCCCAGTTGGGCCGCGCTATCTGCGGCGGTTTTAGCATTGCTGGCTCGTCCGGCTGCGAGAAGAGAGCGAGCATATTGAATTTGAAATCTTGCGGCATCCGGATACAGTCTGAGGGCCTTATTACACGCCGGCACAGCGAGTTGGTAAGCAATATCTGCCAGATTGATGCTGATTTTGGAAGGCTTGCTCGCTCTATAGGCTAGGGTGTCACAGTCGTCCGAGTCAGGAACTGAATCCCTCAGTTTTTCGATTGTTTCTCGAGTGATCTTTGCATTGACCTGAAGTTTTTTGCGAACCTGGAAAACAGCCAATGCTTCCCGTGTGGTTTGATCTAAAGTACCGGATTCGTCGGTTTGAGGAAAACCAACCTGAGCCAGCAGTCTTTGAGCCTCTCTGGTTCTTAGAGACAGGGCTTTCATTTCCGCCTCTATCTGCTGGCGGCGTTTTTTTTCGGAATTTTCCTTACGGCTCGTTTCTTGAATGGCAGCTTCTGCTCTAACAGTCAGTAATAATTCAGTTGCTTTATCGTAGTAACGACCTTCACGACCGGTATTTTGAAGATAGCGTAACAGGCGGTCCTGAGAAGCCAGAGCATTGCCTGTCTTGTGCAGGGCTGTGGCTTCGAGAAAATAGAGGGCATTCGGGATTTCAGCATCAAGCGATCGTATTCGCGCTATGAGATCGATAATACCGACGTTATCGTTTATATATAAGAGTCTGCTGAGTTCGCTCATATGCAGGTCTAGTTGAACTTCCAGTGGCAGTACTTCATTGATGCTATTAGATTCTGCGTGCGCCCGTGGATTGCCCAGCACAACGACTAAGATGAAACCGGCTATGATTAGGTTTAGTTTGATGGCTGCGACCCTTTACAAGCGTTTTTGATTAATGGGAATTTGTTTAGATCTTTACAAAATACTGTTTATCCGTGTTTCTGGCAAGTGTTGGAATTATCAGGAGCGAGCTGATCTGCAGTAATTTTGCAGAACAATTAACTGTCTTGCCAACGACGAAAGGGCTTCTATTTTATTGTTTTGGCTACTTACCAGAAATTGCGACGATGATTTTGGGTCAGCTACAGCACCTGCAGAAGAATTAGTCTTGGACAACAGCAGGGAAGCCCAGCCTTCTTCCGAGATTCGAATAAGTGGTTTGCTGATATTGTCTTCAGCCAAATCAAGCCAGATTGAGTGATTGCTGCTGATTGGCTGCGGGATCTGGTTGTCGGCACATAGAAACTTGAAAGTAGTCCTGCTAGTGAAGTTCAGGCCGCAGACGGCTTCACTCTTCAGGGTATGTTTTACTGATTTTTCAGAACTACATGGATCAGCTTGAGCGCTATAAACTGCAAGGTCTTTGGACATAAGGTTGGCGATATGTTCGCTTACATCCCGGATATTTTTCGGAATGTTGTTTCTGGCGACTGATTTCACTGGTGATGCCTTTTTGTCCTGAACCAGATCTGAGGGGGAATTAACCAGCTGTTTTTTGACTGGCTCTATTGGCTGGATATCCTCAGATTTACTTAAAGCATTATCAATAGTATCCAGTAGTTGTTGTTCAAAGTTGAGATTGAACTGGGCTGTTTTTTTAGTTTTAGGTTGTCCGCCCATACTCGAAGGCTGATCTAAAATGGCTATCTGCGTTTCTGACATAATTTGCAGCGATCGGGCAACCGGGTTTTCCTGTATTATCTGTTTAGCAGTTTCTTCCGGGAGGCAGATTGCGTTATCACCGGTGGTGGTGCAGAGCAATCGAGTCCAGTCTGGGGATGAAGTCGTTTCCTGGCCGTTAGTTCCGCTGGCGCCAATCTTTGGATTGAAGAGGACAAAGTATGGGTCACGATTGTCGCCCAGCAGTTCGATCCAGATTGATGATTTTTCAGGCAGGCAGTTGGCAGGCGTCTTGGCGCCTGCTTGCCAATTCAGCGAAGAGGTTAGCAGAGGTTCCCCAAATGCTTCATCAATGGAGAACTGCACTTCAGTTTCGCTAATGTTGCAATTACCTACTCGAAAATTGGTACTGCGGACCGATCCGTCAAGCAAGATTGCTTGAACCTGCGCTGTACCTGCTATGAGGAGTATTCCTACCCAGAAAAAATAAGCTCTTAACGACATGTTGAAAATTCTTTGGCTGTGAAATTAATTATTTCCCGATTTGTTATCGTTTTCTCTATCGCTATCCCTATCCCTATCCCTTTCCCTATCCCTTTCTCTTCCTCTTTTGTTTCCCGCTCTTCTCGTTAGGAGAGTATTTGAGTGATTGTATAAATTCAACTTTTGCGGTAGCGATACGGCTCTATATTTGCATGTCTATGGAAACTTATCCATCCCCTTGCTGGCTGATCATTTTGTTGTTTCCAGGTGTTTCCAGGTGTTTCCAGGTGTTTCCAGGTATTTCCAGGTGTTTCTGGTCATAAAAGTTTGGTTTTATTGGGGCGAACGTGACCGCCCCCGATCACAGACCCGCTTGCTAGAAGGTTGGAGAATGTAGATGTGACCCAATGGCGGTTTAACGATCAGCGTGGTATCCCTGTCGCCATCAGTATTGGCCGGATAAAAGGCGGTCGCATTTTTTTCACCGGGACTGTACACGCCAGGAGACATAGCAAGCGTTTTTAACGGTCCACAGTTCTATTCTCACCCTGAGGCCGCATTGTAAATTGTTACACTAGGTAATAGCCCTGTTCCCATGTTTTTGTCAGAATAAGATTCCAATGATTAATATCGGGGAAGGCCATGCCTGTTTTGAGCCTGGATGACATACATACACTCTGTCACGATGCCATCGTCAGCAGCGGCGCCAGCGAGAAGCAAGCTGCGGCTGTTGCTCTGGAGATTATGGATGCGGAGGCGGAAGGGATACGTAACGTTGGTTTAGGATACATCCATTTATATCTGAAACAGCTGAAGTCCGGCAAGATTTTGGGTCATGCAGTCCCAGTGGTGACAATCCGCTCTGAGGCAGTTACCTTGATTGATGCGGGTTATGGTTTCTGCCATACCGCTTATTTGGCTGGGGAGGTGCCACTCATTGCTTCTGCGAGGAAACAGGGGGTGGGTTTGATGTCAATTAACCACTCATCCTCCGCCGGCGTTCTTGGCTGGTTTGTCAGGCGCTTGGCCCAGCAGGGGTTGGTCAGTTTAATGTTTGCAAATTCGTCCAGAGCCGTGGCAGCCCATGGGGGCAAAGTGCCGTTCTTCGGTACCAATCCGTTTGCCTTTGGATCGCCGAGGTCGGGGTCTGAGCCTATGGTGTTTGATATGGCGACCGCCTCTACTGCCCGGGTTAATATTGTGCGGGCTGCGAGCGAAGGACGGACTTTAGATCCGGGCCATGCCATTGATAAGCATGGCATACCGACAACAGATGCAACTGCAGCATTGCAAGGTGCTCAGTTACCGCTTGGCGGTGCTAAAGGGTTTGGCCTGGGTCTGATGGTAGACATGCTTGCGGGCGTCCTGACTGGCAGTCATTGTTCCTATGAGGCTTCACTGTTTGCAAGTGATGAGGGTGGGCCTCCCAATGTCGGACAGACTATTATTGCTATTGATAAAGCGTTTCTGTCTAGCGGTTATGTTGAGCATCTGGAACAGATGTTCAGCGCATTGCGGGAGGATAATGAGGTTCGAATTCCAGGAGAGCGGCGAGCAGAATTGCGCCGGCAGCATGAACGAGAGGGTGTCGATGTGCCCCAGGCGCTGTTGGACCAGATTGCTGAACTGGCTGTCACCGACTGAATAATTCTTTGGGAGAGCCGAGCGGGTCCATACAATGACTATGAAATTAGGGAGGTCATGCCATGAAAAATACCGATGTCGTTATTGATTGTCTGCAATATAACAACTGGGATAGGGCACTATTCCAGGCCACTCAGGACAGCGGCGTACATTCTGTACATGTCACTGTCTCTTACTGGGAGAATATGCAGGAGACTTTGCTGAACATCAGCAGGTGGCATAGACAATTTGAAAACCATTCGGATCTGATTATGCAGGTCCGAACCGCAGCTGACGTAATCGAGGCTAAAGCTTCAAACAGATTGGGGATTGTCTTTGGTTTCCAGAATTGCTCGCCTCTCAATGATGATTTAGGCATGGTCAGGATCCTGCATGAGCTGGGCGTACGATTTATGCAACTGTCTTACAATAACCAGAGTTCGCTGGCAACCGGTTGCTATGAAAAAAATGATCCGGGAATTACTCGTTTTGGTGAACAGGTCATAAGGGAAATGAACCGAGTTGGTATGGTGATTGATATGTCACATTCTGCTGAGCAGTCAACGCTTGAGGCGATAGCATTATCCAGCCGCCCGATTGCAATTACCCATGCAAACCCTGTTTTTTTTCATCCCGCTTTACGCAATAAGTCAACAGCAGTGTTACAGGCCTTAGCTTCCTCTGGTGGTATGCTGGGGCTAAGCCTTTATCCGTTCCACCTGAAAAACGGCAGTGATTGCAGCCTGGAACAGTATTGTGAAATGGTGGCGGACACAGTGGAAGTTATGGGTATCGATCAGGTGGGGATTGGTTCTGACCTTTGCCAGAACTGGGGTTATGAAACCCTTGAATGGATGCGTAGTGGCAGATGGACTTTTGATGCTGACCATGGAGAGGGTAGTGTCGATAACCTTAATTGGCCTGAGCAACCGAGTTGGTTTCGTAACAGCCAGGATATGAAAAATATTGCCCAGGGGCTTAAGCAGCAGGGTTTCTCCATTGAGGATATTGCTAAGGTGATGGGGAATAACTGGCTGGCATTCTTTCTAAATTCGTTTGAAAGTGGTTGATGCCGACCCCGTAACACCTTTAGGCCATTGTGATTCGGTGTAAGCCATACCGAGTCAGGAAGGCATAAGTAATAGTAAACCTATTTTTGGCTAGTGGACCCAGGCCTTATTATGAATGAAGCCAAATCAGAAACAGCTCAGGAACGAACGACCACTGGCTTGCCTGGAGAGATCGATGACATAGCCGATCTAAGACCTGCTGAAACGGTCATGGATTTGCAGCGATTAGGCTCACTGCAACCGTTTCGGCTTAGTTTCATGCGTATTCTGGTTCGGCAGATGGTGCGTGACCGCTGGCAGATTCACTGCAGCCAATTTGAGTTGGATGATCTTGGTTATGGGTTTGCTGTATACGTCCTTCAAGCAGGTACAGAGATTTATAGCTTTGTGGTTTTTGCAGTCTATTTAGCGGATGGAAGCCGAAATGACAGAGTGATTGCGGGTCAATGGGATCTTACTATGGCGTTAGTACAAGGTGAGGTCACGGACAGTCAACTACAACATTTGCGGGCGAATGTGCCATTGCAGGAAGTTGGCAGGATGAGCCCAGAGATGCTGGTGCTGTCACGTGCCAATCGAAGTAAGCGGATGTTTGACAATGTGGTTGATTCGCTGGCAACTGGATTGCAACCTGATATCAGTCGCCTCAAAGACGTGGGTTACCTGTGTCGGACGACAGCTGTCTATGGCAGCGGTAAATTCGGTATGGCCGACTGGGGTGTAGTGCAGCGTTCGTGTCGTAGTTTTGCCAGGCCTTTTGCCGCTGAAATGTTCACGTGCTTTATGTTGCGGCACTTTTCGGTGGAACAGGTTCAGCATATTGCCAGTCATAGGGCGCCTGAGACCGCGGTTGCTCTGGACTCCGATATCAGGCGTTACCTTGGTATAGGTAATGCCACTGGGCTGGGTATGGCCCCTTTTTTGATTAAACACCCACAGCTTATTGGCCGATGGATGACCGTGCGAGAAGTCTCTTTAGCGCGTGTTCTGGCAAGGGGAAAGGTAACTCCGGAAATACTGTCTCGATTATTGGCGATGATCGAAAAGGTGATCCAGCATACCCGGGAAACCCATGTTAAGGATCCTGCACAGCTGACCCGTAATTATCAACTCATGGCTGAACTCACTAATTTGTCTGAAAGATTAATAGGGCACCAGGATTTTACGGACTGGCAGTGGTTGAAAGCGCGATTGATTGAGCGATATAGCCTGGATACTATAGAGACTATGTATTCCCTCATGATTGAATTGTATCCTCACTTGGTTGATGACATGGAAGAATACCTGGGTGCAGACGAGCACCTGCAATTGCGGCCTGAAATAGCTTTGAGCGAGTTAAAAAGGACTATTGAATCCCAATATGACTGGGCACTGTCAATTGATTTCAGGAAGCCAGAGAGCCAGCATGTTTTCTGGTACCGGTCCGAGGAGAAAATGGAACCAAGGCTGGGCGAGCGTTATGTCGAATCCGGTGCTGACAAGGAATTACCGGTGCAGGTTGCGAGATCGGTCAAAGCCTGTCATGCGCTAATTGTGTCGGATTTACTTCTTCATGCGGATAGTGACGTCGTTCATTTTCTGCTAAGGCATCCTGATCAAATCAGTATTGTCCGGCGAATTCAGACAATGACCCCGCTGATTTATGGCGATATCCGGGCGAACCTGGCGGATCAGGATATGCAGCCAATGCATCTGCTACGAGCTAAGCTTTCCTTTTTTGGCGTGAGTAAATTTGACCCCAAGTCGAGATTGTGGGTTCGCAATACCATGTTTCAAGGGGCGCCGTTGATCAGCGAACTTGACAGTGGTCGGGATTTGGACGATTGGTATTTCCCCGTAGCGCCGATAGGTTGAAGATGAGAGTGTCCCGAAACGAATTAATAGAACTGCTGAAGCTGGTTTTTGAGAGTCTGGGTTTTGATCAGGGTGATTATGAGAGTGCATCCCAGTTAGTTACCTATGCAGAAATGTGGGGACTAGATGGGCTTGAAGCGCTGGCCGACGCGCTCTCCGGACAGGGTCTGCAGCAGCATAAGGCAGTGCGGTTAATTGAGGAGGGCCAGGGAAGTGCTGTTGTCGATGGCCGGGGCCTGAGCAGTTTGCTATGCCTTCGTTCTGCAGCAGACCTGGCTTACGTGAAGTCGCTCTCGGTGCCAGTGGGGCAGGTCGCCATCGTCGGCTGTCAGCAACGAATCCTGGTGTTGCAGCACCTTGTTAATCTCGGCCATCGTGGGGTCGTCTGCGGTGCCAGCTGGTGGGATGGTGTTGATTATAATTTCCTGCATTTACTGGATGTCGTCTCGGAAAATTCAGATGCTCGACCGAGTTACCGGGTTTATAGATTTGAGCCAGGAGAGGTTGAAGCGGCGCGGGCTGAGCAACTGTTTGTCTACTGCTCGTCGTCGCAACAGGCGGTTTCTGATTACCAGGCGCAGGTGTTGCCTGCTTTGGGCAAGCCCACAAGAAAGATCGAGGCTGCTGAGATGCGCGCTAATTTTGAGGCATCACTGGTTGCCGGTATCTTAGTGGAGGACGCGCTCTGGTTTGATCTGATCGAATTAGCGGCCAAGATGCTAGTGCCCACGTCAATACAGTCAAGGTTAGGGGCTGGTGATTAACAGGGGACACGAGAACTTTAAAAATTTAGATTTCTGATAAGTTACCGTTACGGTGTAAATGTTTGATGTGCCCGTAGATGAGTCTCTTATAAGCCTATCAATCAGGGAGTTACAGGTGCCCTTTGGACTATTAAAATACGGCCTACGCAAGCGCTATCCGGCACAGCATCATTTTACACCGAGCAAAAAGCTGAAGCAGCATTATGACGTGGTTATCATTGGTGCCGGTGGGCATGGCAGCAGTATTGCTTACTATCTTGCAAAATATCATGGTATTACGGACGTCGCTCTAATTGATAAGGGTTATCTGGGAGGCGGTAATACCGCGCGTAATACCGCGGTGATCCGTTCCAATTATCTAACTCCGGAGAGTGTGTCCTTTTATCGAGACTCGGTCAGGTTGTATCAAGGCTTAAGCAACGAATTTGACTATAACATTATGATGGAAAACAGGGGTCAACTCACCCTGGCGCATAGTGATGCCGCTATTCGTAATTTTAGGTGGCGCGCTGAGGTGAATAAGCATTTAGGTGTACGCTCTGAGCTGGTTGATCGAAAAACCATCGGGGAAATTGTTCCCAGTCTTAGCGTGACTGAGGATGCCCGTTTTCCTATTCTGGCCGGCTTGTGGCACGAAGATGGTGCCACCGCCCGTCATGACGCTGTTGTCTGGGGTTATGCTCGCGGGGCTTGCCAGCGGGGTGTGGAGCTACACCAGCTTACCGAGGCCCAGGGTATTGACATAGACCAGGGGCGGGTTGTGGGTGTGCATACCAATCGTGGTCGAATTCGTTGTGCTGCAGTCGTTCAGGCTGTTGCCGGAGCCAGTTCCACCGTCGGCAGGATGGCAGGCCTGCAGTTGCCGATACATTCGTTCCCGCTCCAGGCCATGGTGACCCAACCCTATAAACCCGTGTTGACGCCTCACGTCAGCTCTCCCCATGTCCATGTCTATGTTCATCAGACTTCCCGGGGTGAATTTGTCATCGGTGGAGGCTCAGATCCCTACCCACTCTACGGTACTCGGGCAACTCTAGAACAACGAGAGAAGCTGAGTGGCGCTGTGCTTGAGCTGTTTCCTTTTCTTGCGCAAGCGCGAGTATTGCGGCAGTGGGCAGGAACCACCGATATGACGCCTGACTACAGTCCTGTAATGGGGCTGAGCCCAATTAAAAACTACTATCTGGACGCGGGATGGGGGACTTGGGGTTTCAAGGCAACACCTATCTGCGGTAAAACGATGGCGGAGCTGGTGGCCACTGGTCGAGTACCTGACCTCATCAAACCCTTTGAGTTGGAGCGGTTTTATCGATTCGAGCAAATAAATGAAGCGGGCTCTACCGCCGCGAGTCATTAGGGGAAGATAAATGAAGCAGCTTTGCTGTCCGTTGAATGGCCTCAGGAATATCTCAGAATTCCTATATGGTGGTGAATATCATGCCAAGCCAGATCAGATCAGTTGTTCTGCCAGGGACTGGGCTGAGCATGTTTTTTTTGATGAAAATAATGCAGGGTTGGTCATTGAATGGTGGTGTCATCTGCCAACTTCTTACTGGTTTTTAGTTGAACGTAACACGGTTAGCGACGAAATTCTCCGAAGTTTTCCGTGCAGCGACATCTATAAACAACGAGATGACTCGCCTGCCTCTGCGTCCCGTGACAAGGGTGGTCAAGGTGAGTGACAATCGATTACCGCCGCCTTATGGACTGAGACTGCAAAGGCAGGAAACAGTCAGATTTAGCTTTGATGGAAAGCGGTTCACTGGTTTTTCAGGCGACACTGTAGCCAGCGCTCTTGCCGCCAGTGATCAGTGGTTGCTCAGTCGAAGTTTTAAATATCACAGGCCCCGTGGTGTCCTGACTATGGCTGGCCAGGATGCGAATACGCTGGTTCAGCTGTCCGCTAATCCGAATGTGCAAGCTGATGTGCATCCAATTACCGCCGATCTGCAGGTGTCTGCGCAAAATGTCAGTGGTTCCCTGGATAGGGATCGGTTTGCATGGCTGGGTTATCTGTCCAGATTTTTACCTGTCGCATTTTACTATAAGGCTTTTTTCAGGCCGAAGGGTATCTGGCAGTTATGGGCTCGCCTGATAAGGAAATATGCTGGCCTGGGTAGAATAGATGCGGGGTTTGAACCAGATCGCTATGATAAACAGTATTGTTTCTACGATGTAGTGGTGGTTGGCGGTGGTCCGGCGGGCTTGTCGGCAGCGGCTACCGCTGCAGCTGCGGGCGCAAAGGTATTACTGGTTGATGAAAACCCCGAACTTGGCGGATCCCTCAATTATACAGAATTCCCTCTGGATAATTTAAGGTGCATGGCCCTTGGTCAGCAGCTAATAGACAATGTGGTGGATCACGCTTTAATAGATATCAAGACGAATGCAGTTTGTAATGGCTGGTTTGCAGATAACTGGCTGGGGGTGGTCGGTGGCCGGCGCCTGTTTAAGGTTCGAGCCAAGCAGGTCATCATGTGCATGGGTTCGCTAGAACAGGCTGCGGTGTTTCGCAATAATGATCTGCCTGGAATCATGATGAGTAGTGCAGCCTTGAGGCTCATCCATCTTTATGCGGTTCGGCCCGGTCGAAAGGGAGTCGTACTCTGTGGTAACTGGGACGGCTATCGCTGTGCGCTTGCACTTGTAGAGGCGGGCGTTGAAGTGCAGACCCTGGTTGACCTTAGAGCAAAACCCAAGGTGAGCCATCCCTTGCTGGAAAAAGTTGAGGCACTTGGTATACGCATTCGATTTCAGCAGTTTGTTTCCCAGGCGTTAGCTTCGAGTCAGGGACATCATCTGGCTGCTGTTGAGGTCCGGCAGTTCGATTCAGCGGATGCTTGTTCAGGGGCCCTGCTCGGCTGTGACTTGCTGGTGATGGCGGTGGGTTATACACCCGCTTATCAGCTTGCCTGCCAAGCTGGTGCACTGGTGTCGTACGATGAAACTGCAGAGACCTTTGTTGTTAACAATCTACCCCATGATTGTCACATAGCAGGATCAATGAACAGTGTGTGGAAGTTGGATAATGTTATTGCTGATGGTGCGGCTGCCGCGCAGCGAGCATTAAGCGGCCTGGATATGCTGAGAAATGAGGTTTCAATTCGTGCATATGAGGAAGAGCAGAGTCCGAATTTCTCCTGGCCAATATTCCCTCATAAAAGAGGTATGGAATTTGTCGATTTTGATGAAGATCTACAAGTTGAGGATATTATTAATGCAGTGAAGGATGGATATGAACATGTCCAGTTGGTGAAACGTTATTCAACAGCGGGTATGGGCCCCTCACAGGGCCGGCATTCCGCGCTAACCATAGCGCGTCTGGTTGCGACTGAGCGGGGGATCACCGTTTCCGAAACTGGCGTGAGCACCGCTCGACCGCCTTATTCTGCCGAATTGCTGGCGCATAGTGCCGGACGGAGTTTCTTTCCTGCCAGACGCAGTCATATGCATTATCGGCATATCGAGCTTGGGGCTCAGATGATGCAGGCAGGCGCCTGGTATCGACCGGCCTTTTATGGGCCAGAGCAGCACCAGCATACGCTAGTCCAGGAAGAAGCCAGAAACATCAGGACTAACGTCGGTATCATTGACCTATCTACCCTGGGTGGTATAGAGGTTCGCGGCGTGGATGCGGCAGAATTTCTCAATCGTATATACACCTATGGCTTTATCAAACAGCCGGTTGGTAAGGCTCGATACGCGCTGCAAGTTAACGAAGCAGGCGCCATTATTGATGATGGTGTCGCCTGTAGACTGCACCGGGATCATTTTTATGTCACGGCGACGACAGGTGGGGTCGATGGCGTTGTTCGTTCCATGCTTAAATGGAATGCGCAGTGGCGGTTGAGCGTTGATATTGCCAATGTGACCAGTGCCTTTTGCGCTATTAACATTGCAGGCCCTAACGCACGCAGCGTATTGAAGACCCTGTGCCAGGATGTGGACCTAGAGGACGCAGCCTTTCCATATATGGGCGTTCGCCAGGGGACTATAAAGGATATTGGCTTGCGCTTAATTCGGGTCGGCTTCGTAGGTGAATTGGGTTATGAGCTGCATGCACCCCAGCAATATGGTGAAGCACTATGGGATATGCTTATGAATGCAGGGTCGGCTCATGGATTGGCTCCTTTTGGCGTGGAAGCACAGAGGTTGTTGCGTCTGGAAAAAGGCCACATCATTGTCGGTCAGGATACGGACGCTATGACTAACCCGCTCGAGGTTCAGATGGGTTGGGCCCTGGCCAGGGCGAAACCTTTTTTTGTGGGTAGTCGGAGCCTGCAGGAGCTGGAAAAATCAGGGCTAAAGCGCGTGCTGGCAGGCTTTATCATTCAGGGTCAGTCCGCATCTGTGCCGCTGGAAGGCCATCTGGTTGTAGACAAGGGCGCTATCACTGGTCGGGTCACTTCCTGTCATTATTCGCAGACCCTTAAGGCAGTTATCGGGCTCGCCTATGTTCCTGTGCAGCAGGGCGTGGCGGGTCAGAGCATTTCCATCAAGGTTGAAGGTGGCGCACTGGTATCAGCTCAGATCGTCGAATTACCTTTTTTTGACCCTGATAATCTCAGGCAGAGGGTTTAGCAATGGATCAATCGCCTTTGACCTTGGTGCCTGGCAGTTTGTTGCGTCGCAGTCCCCTGTATCGGCGTCATGCTGAGACCGGTGCCAGCTTCAGGCAAGTTGATGATTGTGCCGTGCCCTACCGGTTTAGATCGCACCAGGAGGATACCGATATGGCCCGACAACTGGGCCTGGTTGATCTGTGTGGACTGACCAAGGTTGGCTACAAAGGCCCGGGGGCGTCGTTGTGGCTTGGCCAAGAGGGTCTACTGCTGCCTGCAGAACCTAACCTTGCGGTGTTGCAGCCTGATGGGATGCTGGTTGCTAGGCTCTCGCTTGATGAGTTTTTGGTTTTGAGGAACCTTGAATCTGATTCGAGTCTGATCTGTGATATGGAAAGCGCCTGGTCACTAGACAGTGCTGTGCAGACCTATTTGCTACCCAGAAGAGACAGTCACTGCTGGCTGGCGGTGGTTGGTGCAGAAGCCAGGCAGATGCTCTCCAAAATATGCGCCATCAATTTGCATCTTGATGAGTTCCCCAATCTCAAAATTGCCCAGACCATTATTGCCGATCTCAGTGTCATCATTATTCGCCATGATCTTGGATTGACGCCCTGTTTCTATCTGCTGGCTGATGTTGCATTGACAGAGTATCTGTGGGAGGTGTTGCAGGATGCCATGGACGAATTCGCTGGGGCGACTGTGGGCCTGGCAGCATTGCTTACACTGAAAACGCTGCTGGTCGAGTCAAGCAAGTAATTGCCCGGCTAAAATACCACAAAATACAGCACTAAACCGGCCATCGCCACTTGGAAAAGAAAGGTCAGGCGAAGAAAAGCCAAGGTAAACCTCCCTGGTGAGAGAGCCTCTGGTAGGCGTGTCGTCTGTAGATAGATGGTAATTCCGCACTGGATGGGCAGCATCAGTGCGCCGAAGCAGGCGGCGATGCTAACCATCAGAACAGGTTGTTGAAAGCCGGCATAGAGGAGCAATCCGATAAAGGGGACTGTTACCCCATAGTAACGAATAATGCTTCGACGAATATCGATACGATGCCTGGATAGAAAACCGAGCTCGATGAGATAATCCGGGACATATCGCCCGCCTGCTGCCACACCGGCAACGCAACTGGAGAATAAGATGCAGAAGGCACCCACTGCGAAGATCCAGAGCGACCAGGGCCCCATGGTTTCGGTAAACATCTGGCTGAGTATGACAATGGTCTGGCTACCTGATGGGACTTTGCCAAGCTGGTGCAGTATCCCTGCGCCGAGGAAGTAAAAAGGGATAGTGGCACAGGTCAGCAAGACAAGGGTAATCCAGACATCCAGGTGTAATATGGTCAGCCAGCCCTTTGCACGATTGAGCCATTGCTGGCTGGCGTCGTTCCTGCCGATTCTACCTGGATACCCTTTCTCGATGCACCAATAGGTATACGATGATATCTCGCCAGAGTTTACGCCTGTATAACCGTAGGCAGCCAGAGCGAGAACCGCATACTGATAGCTGAATTCGAATTGAAGACCCTGTCTGATATCCTGCCAGTGAACGGCGTAAATGGTTGATTGCATCAATACCAGACAGGTGACCGTGAGTATTGTAAAGACAAAGACCAGCAGCAACATGATCTTTTCCAGATGTTGATATCGGCCGCTTCTCAGTAAGATGGCTATTATAACGGCAAGGACAGCAACTGCAGCCAGGTCTGGAATTCCCGGGAATAACAGCAATAGCGCCTGCCCGGCGCCTCCAATTAAACCACCCAGGCCGGTGAACCCCGGTATAAAGGCCAAAAGGCCCACAAGAACTGGCCAGGAAACCTCGCCTTTGGGGCCGGGCAGCTTGCCAGGAATTCGATTAAGAGCGCGAAGATAAGTGTCACCGCTGAGCACGATGTACTTGGCCAGCGAAGCCTGTACGATTGATTTACTCCAGCAGGATAAAAGTACCCACCAGAGCATGCTGAAGCCAACCGCTGCACCGAGACTGGCGGTCAGAATGATCTCTCCAGAGCCGACTATGGAGGCTGATATTATTACGCCGGGTCCCAGAAACTTCAGGCGTTGAAACCAGCGTTCTGGAGCAGATTCAACCGCGTCGGCTGGTTGCGTATAGCGATCGACAGCTGTTGTATCAGCTTCTTGATCCGTCTTTTGATCCGTCTTTTGATCAAAGGACGCTTCATCTACAGGTGGCATGAGGGTCCTTGTGTTTTTATCCTTGTTTTGAGTTTCCGATTTTCCGAGCTGGGCTGCAAGTGACTTTATTACAGCGTATATTAACGACCTTGTATCAGCTTGTTACCGCTGCAGCTCAGATGGCATAACATTACTTTGATTGGATTGTAGAAAAACGAGGGAGAGACAAAGGAGAGACAACCCATGGATATCACTGAACTGTCTGGTGTGGAGATTGCCAGGCTCATTAAAAACCGGGAATTCAGTGCCACAGAAGTGCTGGAAGCGACGCTATACCGCATCGACGAAGTAAACAGGTATTGTAATGCCTTCGTGAACCTGGATATTCCCGCTGCTCGGGCTCAGGCCAGCCGGGCTGATAAAATGTTGTTGACAGAGGCTGTTGTTGACCTGCCCGAACTTCATGGTGTGCCTTTTACTGCAAAGGATCTCCTCGATACAGCAGGTATGCGTTCCACCTACGGTTCCAGGGCATTTGCAGACTATGTCCCTGAGAAAGATGCTGTCTGTATTGACAGGATGCGCCGGGCGGGCGCTATTTTGATTGGTAAAACCACTACACCAGAATTAGCTATGAAGGTGACAACAGATTCTCTGCTGAGCGGTATTACCCGCAATCCCTGGGATACGAATCTAACGCCTGGTGGCAGCAGCGGTGGTGCTGGGGCTGCCGTGTCCACTGGAATGGGGGCGTTGGCGGTGTCCACGGATGGCGGGGGCTCTGCCCGGATTCCTGCCGCGGTTTGTGGCATTCTAGGCCTCAAACCAACCCTAGGCGCGATCCCTCATGAGACCTGGCCTTTTCATTATGGGAACAATAGTACGATATCAATTAACACCCGCACGGTCGAAGATTTAGCTGTCATGTTTAATGCCATGGCGGGGGCTCATCCTGGTGATCCCTGGTCGAGACGGCAACGAAATCCAGTTGCAGCTGGCAAAGACCCTGAGATCAGACTGAAGGGGAAAAAGATGCTGATGATACCGGCGATGGGCGGTAATCAGACGGATCAGGAGGTGCTTGAGCCGGTAGAGGGGATGCTCGATCTACTGGCTTGTTCTGGTCTGGAAATTGAGGTGGCTAGATCCGACCCTACCGAATTCGATTTTGCAATGGTATTGAATTTGCTGACGAGTAATCTTGCAGCCCGGGTTCGTTCTATGACTAAACCTCAGCAGGAACTGCTGGATCCAGGACTAACGCCGTTAGTTGATGGTAAGGCTTACCAGTGTGATGGTGTTCAACTCCAGCAGGAAGCCATACAGCGATCTCAGTTATACGATCGTGTTGAAACAATTTTCAGGCAGTTCGATTTTATTGTTACACCCACGGTGACAGCCCGACCACCTCCAGCAGATACTGATGAGTCACAGCGGGTCAGTATCAATGGTGAAACGTTTGGTTTGAGTCGGTGGTGGATGCACCTGGCGCTGGTTAATATGACAGGACACCCGGCAATATCCATACCTTGTGGTTTTATTGGTGATTCGCTTCCTGCAGGACTGCATGCGGTGGGCCGTTGGGATTCGGAGCAGGAACTGCTTGATTTGGCGGCACTGATAGCGGTGCTGAAGCCCTGGATGGACAAGCGACCAGAACCCTGCAGGTGAGCTTCTCGATTCTTTGGCAACTTCCGGCCAAAGGGTATCGGTACTAAGGGTTCAGGTAATCTTGAATTTCCAGGTCTGAGTAGCCCAGCTCTGCCAGTATTTCCTCGGTATGCTGCCCCAACAGGGGTATAGAATTTTCCGGGCTAAACACCCGGCCGTTTATTTGGTATCCGGCGGTGGTGACTTGCTGGGGCCCGGCTGGGCTGTCTATTTTTACCAATAATTTTCTGGACGCAGTTTGTTGCGTAGCAACCACTTCGCTGAGGTCCTGAACGCCGCCGGCAACGACCGCACTTTCGGAGAAGATTTCATCCCATTGGGCTGCTGATTTTTGCATTAGGGTTGCTTCAACGATTAAGTCAATTTCGGCCAGCTGTTTTCGAAGCTCTGATGATGGTAACTCGGCAAGGTCGTTAAGACCCAGGGCCTTGAGGATGCTTTTCTGGTGATGTGGCAGGTAGCCAGCCAGCATGACATAGCCGTCCAATACCTTATAACGACCCAGTAAAGGTGCATCGCGATTTAAGCCTGGTGGGGGTGGCGTGCCACTGCTAGCGGTAATACTGGTATGGCGATTCATCAGTAACAAGGTAACGTCCTGCATGGCGATATCGATTCTCTGCCCTTTTCCGGACTGCTGCTTGAGCAGGATAGCCGCCAGAACAGACGAAGTCGCATGCATCCCGGTCGCGTAATCCAGAACCGGTCCACCTGTCCGGATCGGGCCATCGCCCCTGACATTAATGGACATAAAACCCGAGGTTGCCTGGATGACATCGTCGAAACCCGGTCTATGTCCAGTTGGGCCATTTTGCCCAAAAGCAGAGATCGATAGATAAATCAGCCCTGGATTCAGATGGGCTAAGTTTTCATAGTCCAAGTCGTGTTTAGCCATCGTACCGGGGCGGAAGTTTTCTACAAATATATCGGCAGATTCAGCAAGCTTCCTTACCAACTGACAGCCCTTCTTGGTCTGAATATCGGCCATGACACTGCGTTTACCGGCATTCTGGGCAACAAAACCGCTGCCAAGTCCTAATTTAAGCTGAGCGCGTTCACCTCCCCAACCACGCACCATATCACCCGACGGAGATTCGATCTTAATGACTTCCGCACCTAGCATGCCAAGTTGGTAGGTACAGTAAGGGCCTGCTAGCACATGGGTCATATCGATAACGCGCATTCCTTGAAGTGGTTTGTCTGCCATTTGAGTTTCCTGGAAGTGTATTGAATACCATTTGCATGGATATTAGGGCGTTTTCAGCCCACCCACCAGTTTCAGTTATTGTTGGCTTATAGGATTCTAAAAGAATTGCATCGCATCGATGGCTGAACCAGGTAGTAAAAGCGGGTTTTCATTATCGGATCGTCTTAAGTATTATGAGGCCTTAAAGCAATGGACAATGGATAATAGACAGATGCCAGTTAAGCACGTCAATGGGGTGAATCTTTTCTATGATGAAATAGGCCAGGGTGAAGCTATCATTTTTCACCACGGTTATACTGGGGCTCACGATGTATGGCTGGACGAAATCAGCCCGCGCTTGCAACACAAGTATCGGTGTATTGTTATGGATTGCCGTGGTGCAGGAGACAGTGAGCATCCCGAGGACGGTTACAGTATTCCACAGTATGCTCGCGACGTTATTGACCTGGCAGATCAGCTGGGGTTGCACAAGTTTACCTATGTAGGCCATAGCATGGGCGGTGGTATTGGCTATCATTTGGGTATCGAGTATGCGCAGCGACTGGAAAAACTGGTACTGGTGGCTCCTATCCCGGCTGGTGGCATTCAAGCAGATAGCACACTGTTTGAAGCCGCTAAGGCCCAGCGACAGTCCGCTCATGCCAGGCAAGAGATGATAGCCCAGCGCATGAAAGTGCGCCTGCGAGCTACGGTCGCGAGCGTTGAATTGAGTGTTGACAGGGCTTTATCGGTATCCGAAGGCCATTACCAGGACTCCTGGCACTCGATGCAGGAATTCGACGTTGTTGAAATGCTGCCGCAACTTACCACGCCGACATTGATTATCGCCGGCGCTGCCGATGGATTGTGTACAGCTAATGTCAACGACTGGCAGAAATTGCCGAATGCGACGCTTCACGTTTTCAGCCGGGTGGGCCATGGTGTGCCGCGGGATGTTCCAAATGAGTTTGCAGCAGTGCTGGATGATTTTATGGAGTATGGTGTTGTTAATGCCAGGACACAGCAGGCAAAGTCAGGGCAATAGCCCTATCCAGGAAGCAAGCCAGAAGTCGATTCAGGCCAGGGATAACCTGGCCATAGGCTTATGGTGGCCTTTGCCAGGGCAATACCTCAATTAGAATGCGTGGCCGTTATTATGGGATCCAGGTAAAAGATATTGCCGTCTGGATCTTTAAGTAAGGCCAGGATACCCCCCCAGGGTTGTTTAGTTGGCGGCATCTCAAAAATAACGCCTTTGGCCGTGAGGTTTTGGTATACGGTTTCGATATCATTTACCACCAAGCCGATACCTGTATGCCGGCCAAACAGAGCAGCATCGTCTGTTTCAGCAAGGGCAAAGCTGATATTGCCTCCCTCAAACGCGGCATAACCGAATTGTTTCTCTACCTGTTTCACCCTGAACCCCAGGGCCTCAGTGTAAAAGCGCACTGATCGTTCAAGGTCTGATACGAACACATTGATATAACCTATTTTCATTATCTTTCTCTTTCTATCAATTGAAGTAATTAAGTGAAGTAATTAAGTGAAGTAATTTAGCTGAAGGCCATGCCTCAGGCTTTAAAATAGGCCCTATCGCCTGTGACAGAGTAACGGGATAAAGCAAGGGTGTGCCTCAGTCTCCCTGATTAAGATAATCTATGGCAATCTGAGCATGCAGGGCAATGCCTTCTGCCATGGCGTCTTCGTTGAGAATCATTCGGTTGGAGTGGCAGGGTGCTGCCAGTGACGGGTCATTGGGCTTTACGCCAAGGAAAAACATGGCGCCGGGCCAGCGCTCCAGCAGGTAGGAGAAATCTTCTGCGCCCATCATGGTTGATCGCATCGGGATATAGGCCTGCTCGCCAAAGGTTTTTTTAACCGTCTGCCGGGCGAAGTGAACAAATTCGGTATCGTTGACTGTAACCGGATAGCCAAGGGTTACGTTAACTTCTGCCGTTATTTCATGTGCCAGGGCAATCTGCGTGGCAATGCGATGAATACCATCATGGGCTTTTTTTCTTGATTTAGCCGAAGTTGAACGTAGCGTACCGGTTAGCGTGGCAACTTCTGGAATGACATTGGTTGTGGTACCTGCCTGAATAGTGGTGGTAGTCAATACAATGGGGTCAGAGAGTTTGATTCGACTTACCACCAGATGCTGTAGTGCCTGGACTATTTCGCAGGCAACAGGAATCGGGTCTACACAATCATGAGGCATCGAGGCGTGGCCACCCTTGCCCCTCAGATTAATTTCCCAGGAATCGGCTGCGGCGAGTAATGGCCCCGGTTTGCTGGTAAATTTACCGCTGTCCAGCAACGGCGTTATATGTATGGCAAATATGGCATCAGGGGACTCAGGTGCTTCAAACAGGCCCTCATCAAGAACCACTTTAGCGCCAAAGTAACCTTCTTCTCCAGTTTGAAAAAAGAAGTCTACGGTACCATTCAGACTATCTCTGTGCTGACTCAACAGTCTTGCCGCGCCTGCCAGCATGGCAGTGTGCGCATCATGGCCACAGGCGTGCATCTTGTTTTCCTGATTGGATGCGAACGGCAGATCATTGTTTTCCGGCATCGGTAGGGCATCCATGTCACCCCTTAACAGAATGCGTGGTCCTGCTCCTGCGCCGCGTAAAGTTGCCACAATACTGGTAGATTTCCTGGATTTTCGTATTTCAAGCCCTAAATCAGCTAGCTCGGCGAGGACACTGGCGGTGGTTACTGGTAACTGATTACCGAGTTCCGGGTGCGCATGGATCCTGCGTCGAAGTTCGACAATTCTAGGTAAAATGGCTTTGGCTTCTAGCAAGGTATCCATAGTCATATTCCATTTAAAAATTATTTAAGATGGTTGAGTTCAGCGTTTCGTGTAAGCGGATTGATAACGCTGATTTTCTTATTTTAACAACAAGCGGGCTCAGTCGATGGGGCTGATCAAAGTTGAGTCATCGTCAGCCTATGACTTCCCAGAGCTTAGTTGTATGCTCTTTGATATAACTGTGAAACCAGCGTGTAGTCAATGTCCAGACCCAATATCTTGATTTTTATGCCGGATCAGCAACGGGCCGATACAATTGGTTGCTTCGGCAATTCCGTTATTCAGACACCTCACATTGATGCCCTGGCAGCCAGGGGGACGCGTTTCTCTAATGCCTGGGTTAATCACCCGGTATGCAGTCCTTCGCGAGTCAACATGATGACAGGATGGTACCCCCACACGCGTGGACATCGATCCCTGACCCACCTTGTTCAACCGCATGAGCCTAATTTACTTAAATACCTGAAACAAGGCGGTTACCAGGTTGCCTGGGCCGGTGCTCGTGGTGATGTTTTCGCGCCGGGTGTGACCGAGGCTTCAACCCACTTCTGTGGCTGGACCACCAAACCAGATCGTCGTGGTATGGGCCCACAGTTTACCGAGCAGTCTGCCCTTTATAATTCGTTTTATCATGGCAGACGGCCGGGTCCGGGTACCTGGATGGATTTTGACGAAGCATCAACCTGCACTGCCCTAGACTGGCTGAACTCTAAACCTGAGGGGCCCTGGTGCCTCTGGCTGCCACTGATATTTCCGCATTTACCATTTGAAGTGGAAGACCCCTGGTATTCCATGTACCAATCAGAAGATCTGCCCCAACGGGGTAGGCATTATGGAGAAGGTAAACCCTTGTTCCATGCAGCACTGCGTGACAAGTATGGTACTGCGCGCCTCAGTGAAGATGAGTGGACAGAAATAAGGCGGGTTTATTACGGCATGGTTTCCAGAGTAGACAGTCAGTTTGGGAGAGTGATGCAGGCACTTGAGAGCATCGGTGGGCTAGATAATACACTGGTTATATACCTGACCGACCATGGCGAATATTTAGGTGATTTTGGCTTGGTCGAAAAGTGGCCGTCAGGGATGGATAGATGTCTGCTTCAGAATCCCCTTATTGTCGCCGGGCCTGGCGTAAAAGAGGGTGTTACCGCATCTACCTTTACCGAAATGGTGGATATTTTACCCACCCTCCTTGATCAGGCGGAAATCGAGGTTGGCCATACCCACTTCGGTCGTTCGCTCACGCCAGCCCTGTTGAATCCGCAGGCAATTGTCCGAGATCAAGCTTTTTCTGAAGGCGGGTTTAGCCTGGATGAGCTGGGTTTGCTAGAGATATCGAGTGGTGAATATGCCAATAAAGCCAATTTACAGCATGAGCATCCGGAACTGGTGGGTAAAACCATAGCATTGCGCGATCAGCAATATACTTTTGTTTACAGGTTATATGAGAACAACGAGTTATATGACAGGGCTATCGACCCGAACGAGACTATAAACAGGATTGATTCAAGCGAGCTACAGTCGGTTGCGCTGGATATGCAAACCCGGGTCCAGGATTGGCTCGTACAGAGTGCCGATGTCATTCCCTGGCAGGCTGATCCCCGGTTCCCAAAAATTCCGCATGGCAAGCATGATAATTTCCATTATTGATGCCCGATCGGTGGGTAAATGCAACAGCGCATGCTGCGCTAAACGGGCTCTGGTAAGGCCGGTTAATTACTGATGGATTGCAGCGGGTCCAGCCCTAACACACGATTGTAGGTATTGTGGTAGTGATGCAAGGCAGGTTCGTTACGGCCGAAGGTGAAGTGTTGTAAAGCACCCGAGGTCGCGCCTGCATGACAGGTGGCGGCCGCTTTGTAATCCTCATCTCTGATAATTTCACTGAAACCAGCCAGTCTGTCGCTAATGCCTTCTCGAAAATCCTGCGGAATTTCCGTGTTGGTATAAAACGACACCTGTGAAAATGATTCATGCGGGTTGTCTTTATTGGGGTATACCCTTACCAGGGTTGCGCCAGACATCTCCCCTTTTGGCCTGCCGGGTATTCTCCCGCTGGGTATAAGCTGGATGTTTGGAAACAGGTAGTAGACAGGAATAGTGGCTGCTAACAGGTCCCATTCCTCTTCAGGCAGGTCACGAAACAGATCAATTGCCTTGGAGCAAAGCAGCATACGGTGATTGTTCTCGAAAATATCATAGCACTGCACGTTGCCGTAGACATTCTGACCGAGCGTGTCTTTGTGCAAGACTGGAAAGTGGTAGGTTTCACCAAAGGTGTCAATGGCGAGCTTCCAGTTCATCGGTGTCTGGTAGGTCTCCAGGGCACCAAAGCTGAGTTTGCCGAATCCCCAGGAATCTAATTCATCACCCAGATCCCCCAGTAGGGCATCCAGGTCAAATGTCTGACCGGGCTCAGGATGCACCCAGAGAAGGCCATGTTTTTCTTGGGCCGTAAGTCTTACCAGGTTATAGCAAGGCTTCTCCACCGGGCCAAAATGATTCTCCTTGGGGACCGATACCAGATCGCCACTATTACTGAAGCCCCAGCCATGAAACGGGCAATTAAATGAAAATTTTTTGCCTCGTTCTTCCTGCACCAGAACTGTGCCACGGTGAGTACAGACGTTGAGAAATGCCTGAAACAAGCCATCTTTGTCTCGGGTTAGCAATAGTGGCTTGCCCAATTCGGTTGAAGTTATAAATGAACCAGGCTCAGGCAGGTCAGCCGATAAACCCATGACCTGTGGGTAGAACTGGAACATCAGTCGCCATTCATCGGCAGCACGTTTGGCGCAGGTGTACGCCTCAACAGGGTTGACCACAGCGCCACCAGCATCAACATTAATGCCCAGGTCCAGTCGATGCATTAGCAGTTTCATACATCTTATCTGTTCAGCTTGGTCCATAATCGAGAGATTGGTCGGTTATATGAGTTTGGTAAATAACCGTAGCATATCCTTAGAAATTGATAAATAGTTAACCTTTGCAGGAAGGATTCGCTAAATCCGTATTTTCACAGAGAAGCTACTGGAGTTGGGATTCAGCAAAGGAGAGTACACCCAGGGCATGGACCCGGGTCTGATAGGGTTCAATGAAGATCTTGCCAACGACTTTCATGGCCCTGTTAACGACAAATACGCCGGGATAGGGTATGCCATAAGAGGATTGTCCAGGTTGGTAATTGGTGTTTAGTATATCCAGAGAAATGACACTTTTGGCATCAATGTCTGACAGTAAAGGGTAACTTATCTCGTGCCTGTCGATGAATACCTGCTGCAGTTCCGGCGCATCATAAGTCAGGGCCACAATGGAGATGCCCGCTTTGGAAAACAACTCAGAATTTTCATGCAGCTGGACCAGCTGCTTCATGCAATAGGGTCACCAATCCACCGATCGGCTGGCAATGAAGATCATACCTTTGTCACCCATAAACGACTGCAGGTCAGAAACAGTCCGTCCTTGATACACAGCCATCAGCAGAGGGAAGTCTTCACCCGTTGCAATTCCGGGGTTGAAAGCATCGCTATCTGCATCAACAAACATGCTGTCTGTTAGCCAGCTATGGGTGGTTTGTTTGAGGGCTTCCGCTTGCTGTTGCTGTGCCAGTATTACCATGGCTATAACAATGACCAGTTGCTGGATTATTTTTTTCATTTGCCTTTCCTGTCTGGCACCATTGTCGTTTGGACTGCCTCTGCTAGTGTTCGTTCTTTTTACCTATAACAATTACCTAAAACTGCTACCGAAAAACGATCGATGCTTGTACAACTTGGCTCAGGGCCAGGTTGTTGAGCCCCGGTTCATCGGGCCGGCCGTTTTACTGCCGGCCTGAACTGATCCAGGTGATTCCCTGCCAGATTTATTTCAAAGGGCGCCAGACTGTTACGAAACTGATTTTTCGCTCTGGGGCCTGCCGACGCTTCCAGAGATCATATTACGATTGCGTTCTTCCTTAGCTGACACCTGCGTTGGCGCGCCTCTGGCCTTGAAATTAAAGGGTGTGGTATCAATATCTTCCAGTTCCAGTTCTCCATTGAGTACTGCTTGCTTCCACTGCTGGTGTTCGGCCTCGCGTTCATGGAACTCCGGCATCAGCTGTTCAGCAAACAGCTGTAGACTTGAACAAATATCTTCGTGGGTGTTCTTACCGGCCTGGTTGAGGAGAATGACCTGATCAACATTGGCTGCTTCTAGCTCAAGGAGTTTACTCCTGATAGTCTCTGGTGAGCCAATCAGCTCGCTACCCGAACGTTTTTGACCCGCAGGCGTCTGTTTCCATTCCTGGTATCGTTCCCAGAAGTTGACAGTACCAGGTTTGAAGGGACCTTCCTTGTTATAGAGTTGTAACGCAAACTGGAAGAAAGTCCAGCCATCCGCCTTCTGCCAGGCCTCCTCGTCCGTCTCACAGCACATGAATCCGGAGACGACAGCAATGTTCGGATTCGCCTGATAGTCACATAGTTTTTCCTGATGCCGGGTGAAGGTATTGTAGTAAGCATTAACCCAGGCGCGGGATGCCTCTATGTCAACAAACTTAAACGAAAGCGCGCCCATGCCTCGGTGGGCCGCGTAACGGATGGTATCTAATTGCGAGCAGGCCACCCAGAGGGGAGGATGCGGGGATTGCAGGGGTTTTGGAATCACTGCGCGGAGCGGAAATTGAAAGAATTCGCCATCATATTCCCAGGCATGATTGTAGAACATGGGTAATACGCATTTGACAGCATCTTCCCAGACATCACGTTTGTCTCTGAAGCGCAGATTAAAGGGGTGCAGTTCTGTAACAGAGCTACCCTCGCCTAAGCCGAATTCAACTCGCCCGTCCGATATAAGGTCCAAGGTTGATACTTTCTCAGCAACCCTGGCCGGGTGGTTCGTTGTCATCTGGATGATGCCGTGGCCCAGTCTTATGTTTTTGGTTCGCTGGCTTGCGGCGGCCAGGAAAACTTCCGGAGCAGAGGAATGCGAGTATTCTTCAAGGAAGTGATGTTCTACCTCCCATGCATAGTCGTAGCCTAAATCGTCAGCCAGGGCTATTTGATCCAGTGATTGTTTCAGTAGCTGGTGCTCGCTATTGGCGGTCCAGGGCCTGGGGAGTTGATGTTCGTAGAAGACTCCAAATTTCATCGCTGCGCCTTATCGTTAATTTCCTCTAGCCTACACCTAGATGCTAATCTCGACAAATCAGATAGTTGGTATAATGTGGCGCGGCCTGGCAGGCAGCCAGGCCGTAATTGGGGAAGGTGCGCTGCAAGGAGAGGTTAAAGAACTTATCTCTACCTGGCTTGGCTTAGGCGATTGGGTTAAAAGGCGGAGAATTACAGTAGGTTGTTCATGACTTTAATAAGCTGAAGATGGAGTCGAGGCCTTAACCCCTATAAGCTTTGCGGAAGGGTTGTGTTTAATCTGAGTGAAAAGCGTAGGGGAGTACTTTTATTTGAAAGTAGGAATATCAGTTAGCAGTTCTTACCAATCCAGAGACGTAGTTGAAGGTGCCCGATTTATGATCGAACGCACACGCGTGGCTCGTGATGCAGAATTGGATTCATTGTTCCTGGGGGATCACCACATCACACCTACGCCTTATTACCAGAACGTGCCAATGCTGGGACGGCTACTGGCAGAGTGGAGCGATCGACCGGCGGGGGTATTGTTATTGCTGCCGTTGTGGAATCCTGTGTTGGCTGCTGAGCAACTGGCGAGCTTGGCCTGTTTATCAAAAGGCAGGCTGATAATGCAATGTGCTCTGGGGGCAGGCCGTTCACAGTTTCAAGGTATGGGGGCGAGTTTGAATTCACGGGTTAAGCGCTTTGAAGCGTCATTGGCCATTATGAAGAGGTTGTGGCGGGGTGAGACGGTGACGTCCGAAGGCGTATGGAAAATAAAAAACGCCCGAATTTCGCCACTGCCGCCGGCTTCTATAGATGTCTGGATTGGTGCCAGTGCGGATAAAGCACTCGACCGGGCGGCGCGACTGGGTGATGCCTGGCTTGCTGATCCAGGATTAAATTTCAATGAATTGCAGCTCAAGTTAGACGTATATCAACAGGCACTTAACCGCCATGGTAAGAAACAGCCGGAGACCCTGGCATTACGGAGAGATATTTATGTGGCTGAATCAGCAAGGGACGCAGCGCAAGCCAGGGCGGCATCAATAAAATCGAACTATCGTGGCATAACACCGGAGTCACTATTGATTGGTGAGGCAGGTGCTATTGCTTCTGCCTTGCTGGAATTGGAGGAGGCGGGATTTACTGATGTCATTATCAGGAACCTACACCCTGAACAGACCAAGGCACTGCAGTCTACCGAGCGACTCGCCGAAGTACGTCGACTGGTTGCCTCCAGGTGACAAGGGTTCAGGTTATGGTTTTTAGCAAACGGGCGCATATGGGGATTAATACATACTGGAATGAGAATTCGCGATAATGCTGTAAATGCCTCTCAGTCAAATAGCTCGAATTCAAAAGTTGAGGGATTGCCGTGAAAAATCGATCTTTTTTTGATTACCTGGCCCATCGTGAGATTGATTTTATGCCTTCGGGTGGGCTGCGCTGGTGGTTGCTGGCATTAATTGTATTGGGTTGGGCGGTTGAACAGTATGAAGCGTTGAAAAACGGTCCGGTGCTGGTTTATATACTGGCTGATTTTGATAAATCGCTTGTTGAATGGGGCCAGGTTGCCGCAATTGCTGGTCTCGTCTATAGCGCAGGCGCGGTGATTTTGAGCCGTATAGCAGATCGGTTTGGTAGAAGGCCGCTGATGATCTGGCCGGTTTTTGCTTATGCGATCATTTCAGTATTTGGCGCGCTGACCGAGAGTTTCTGGACGCTCGCTTTTTTATTTGCGGCGGGTGGCTTCATGATGGCAGGAATGAATCCAGCGGTGCATGCGGCGTCTCGGGATTTGACTCCGAGAATGGGTAGGGCCATGGTTTATTCATGGGTATCACTGGCTTTTACCATTGGCGCGTTGATGTCAACACTGGTGGCGGCACAGACTTTACCTATCTGGCCTGGATGGCGCTCGCAGTACTGGATAGCAGCCGGGCTTGCTGGAATCACCGCCTTGATTATCTACGTTTTTTATCGCGATCTAAGTTTGCGGGTAAGAGGACAGATTCTTGATTCTCGCCAAGATACTTCGACCCCGGACATTGCCGATCAGCAAATTGAGTCTGCTTACCAAGACGGTAGTTTGGTTTATCGCAGCCCCAGATTGTGGTTGCTTTCTCTGGTTATTGTGTTCTGGGCGCTAACTTATGTCACTGTATCGGGCTATGTGCCTACTTTTCTGGCCCAACATCACCACCTGGAACCGGCTCGTGCAGCGGGCGTGACCTCGTACTTCTGGATTGTTTTTACCTTGAGTGTATTTATTTCTGGCTGGTTGTCAGATCGCTTACTGGTTCGCAAGAGCATTACTGCGTTCGGGGGTGTCTCAACGGGAGCCTGTTTTATGGTCGGCGCCAATTTGCCGGTAGATACCAGTGAGGCGCTGCTTATTCTGGTCTGGTCACTTACTGGTTTTTTTGCAGGGTTCATCTATCCGGCCTGGTGTGCCATCTACTCTGAAACGGCGGAAAGCATAAGCCCTTTTGGTGTTGGTAGAGCGTTCGGAATCACTGCTACCTTATCTCCAGTTGCAGGATTATTTCTGAATCTCGGTCTACCCAGGATTGTGGAACAGTGGGGGTGGTCTACCTGGATGATGATAGCCGGGAGTTGCTGCTTTTGCGCAGCGGCACTCGTTGGTGTTGGTAAAGGGCCGTGGTGGCCAGAAACCAGGTCACTGGCTTCGTAGTGATTCAGCGTGTTTGGCGGGGTTGATAAGGTGGGTAATAGATTAGCCGCATATCCCATTATGCGACCAGACAAGGTTATGACGCACAGCGCGCTGTCATCTATGCTGGATTAAGCCAACCTATAAAAAAAGGCGCCTAAAGGCGCCTTTTTCAATGGTGGAGCTTTGTTCTTAAAATTTCTTCTTCAAGCGAAGTCCCATGGTGCGAGGCCGGTTAATGGTTACCCGTTTATCGTAACTGGCGCCATTGATGAATACCTCACCGCGTTCATCTGTAACGTTTTTAATGTAGAACTCAGCAGCCCAGCCCTCTTGCTCGACGCCCAAGGCCAGGTTCAGGATCTGGTAAGGATCCTGCAGATCCCGAGTTCGAGTAGATGACGTTCCATATAGTAGGTTATAGGACTCACCGGTATGGGTGAAAGCGCCCTGTATAAACGCGTCCAAGCCTAGCAGCTCAAAATTATAACGGGAGGTAACACTCCATTTCAGTTCAGGGACTCTGGGTAGCTCGATTCCAGCGGGCGCTTCTGGGTCTGTGACGCCTTCGTTGGCTGCATTCAGCCAATAGCTTTCGGATAATTCTGCCTGGATATAAGATAAGCCAAAATTGATATCCCAGTTTTCATTGATCAGAAAGGATCCGTCAATCTCAAAACCATCGCTGGTGGCATTGCCCACATTATCGGTTAGCGTTAATACTGACACCGAATAATCTATCTTCGATAGTTGAAAGTTATCCCATTCCTGAGTGTACACTGCGGCGTTAAATCGCAGCCGCCCATCCATCAGGGTGGTCTTGATTCCTGCTTCATAGCTGGTCAGGAAATCAGGATCATAAGTGCCGCCGACCACCGTGTTGTAGACTCTGTTCAGGCCGCCGGGGCGATAGCCTTCTGACCAACTGCCGTAAACCATGACATCATTGTTAACAGTGTAAGTCACGTTGAGTTTACTAACACTGTCAGAGTCATTGGTCTGCAGGTCTGTATTGTGATCCTCGGTCCTGGGTCCATAGCGTGACGGCCACCAGATGGTGCCGGAAAAGCCGATTAGCTGAGAGTCATAATCAAAGTAGCGAGCACTATAGGCCATGGAAACCGAGTCAGTTATATCAAAAGTGACTTCCCCAAAATAGGCGGTTTCTTCATTGGATCTGTATTGATCAGTGGTCCAGTATATGTCTGGCTCTTCAAGTGCCGCGGGTGTGAACCGGCCCGTCACATCGGTCGTCAGTTCGGCTAATCCCAGTACGTGCCATTCCAGATCAAAATCATGAAAGGCTTCTTCATAAAAAACACCGACCAGCCAGCGAAGTCTGGAATCCTGGCCCGATACTAGGCGAAGTTCGTGGTTTTTCCGCCCATATTCCATGTCACCGGTAAACTTGATAGTTGGATCGACGCAATCGCCAAAATAAGATACGTAACAGGAATAGTAAGATGACACATATCCTGGTGACAAAGTGGCATCAGAGTATAGGGAGTAGTCGGTATCAAAATAGGCTTCTCGTTCTAGATCTGAGGTTGCATAGGTCAGCGTCATGTCACCGATTTTGCCTTCGACTACCAGGGATAACTGGGTCCAGTCGTCAGACCGGGTGTCAGCTTCGAAACGCATCACTTCGAGATCGCCTACATCTTCAGGGTCATGATCCCATACACCGTTAGACTCTAATTCCTGGCGCATGACACCGGCTGTTATGGTCCAGTTTTCACCTAAATCAACTGCTAGCTTTGTGCGCATTCCGGTTGTTTCTGCGGTATTAAAATCTTTTTCGGCCAGCGTTTCATTAGTCAGGGTGATATCAGCTGCCTTGGCTATTAAGTCGGCCTGAGTCACCGGGTCAAGGCCATCTCTGATATATTGATAGTCGATGGTATGGGAACCTTCGACATTATCGATAAATCCGGCTTCATCCTTGCTCCAAGCTACCATGCGTATTGCTGCACTTTCACCCAGCGGGATGTTGACGAATCCTTCAAACAGGTGACCGTCACTGCCCTTTGTGACACTGTTGACTTCAACATCAATGCCCCCCTCAAAAACACCGACTTCAGGTTGGTTGGTTATAATCCTGATGGCGCCTGCCTGGGCATTTGCACCGAACAGCGTTCCCTGCGGTCCAGCCAGCGTTTCTATTCGGCTGACATCGTAAATATGTGGATTCAAGAAAAAACCGGTTGAGGTGACGGGTTGCTCGTCCATATAGACAGAGACATTGGGGTTAGAACCAAGAATGCTCTCGCCACCACTGGAAATTCCTCTCATATAGACGTTGCCAGTACCTGGCCCGAGCGTCACATAGTTCATGGAAGGTAACAACTGGGCAAAATCCTCCAGGTCACCGACGCCATTGTTATCCAGTTGTTCGCTGCCGAGTACACCTATGCTGATAGGCACATCTTGAGCGCTTTGGTCACGTTTTTGTGCGGTGACCACAACTTCCTCCAATGCCAGTGGTTCCGCGGCACTGGTGTAACCGGCAGTGGTTCCCAAAGCAACTGCGAGTGCTATGGGCTTTAATTTGAATTGCGCTGGTTTGCTAATAAAATGATGGGCCATGCTTCTTCCTTTACTTGCTGTTACTTGTTTGCTGTCACTTGCTTTTACTGGGCTGCTTTGCATGCATTTCTGCAAAGCCCATTTATACTGTTTTTCCAGCAATTTATCCAGTGCCGGGCAAGGTATTCAAGATGCCAGGATGAATCAGCGCCTGTATTTTCAGTCAGGTCAGCAGCCTACTGGTAACGCTCAGATGTTTGGGTTTGCTTGATAAGGGCCGTCTATCTGCTGTTCATATTGCTTGATCAGATCGCCGAGTTCGCTCTGAAGGGGACCGAGGTGATGTGAAAAATTACGCCATTGCTCGAGCCCCTGCGTATAAATCGGTTGCCTGACCTGTTCTGAGCTGGCGGTTCTGATGGGACGTTGGGTATTGTGAAAAGCCAGGCATGCGTCTTCGAAGGGTAATTGGCAGTAGTCGAGCAGTCTTCGAACTTCGTGTTGGGTATTGGCAACGACATTCTCGTAATTTACCCTGAGTACCCTGCCAGGCAAAACCTGGTCCCAGTGATCCATAAGGCGGGCATAGTCTCTGTAATATCTGGCCAGGTCTGGTTGACTGTAAGTAAACGGCTGGCCGGCAGCAAAGAGTTGCTTGAATCCACTAAAGCAGGTAGCCATGGGGTGTCTGCGCGCATCGATTATTTTAGCGTTGGGTAAAAGCAGGTTAATCAAGCCCACATGCTGGAAGTTATTTGGCATCTTATCGATAAAGAAGGGTGCATTCTGGCGCTGGATCCGCGTGCGCTCAAGATACTCGCTGCCCAACTCGTGGCATTGCTGCTTAGTCAGCTCCCATAGTATGTCCGGATATCGGGAGACATCATCTCGATTGCGTTTGCCGCCAAGCCGGCGAGCAATTGATATCATCTCGCGCAGTTCTGATGTGCCATCTACCTGGCTATGACTGGCGAGGATCTGCTCCAGCAGGGTTGAACCGGATCGGGGCAAACCAACGATAAAGATGGGGTCCGCTGCCTGCAGCCCGAATCCTTTTTTATCGGAGAACAGTTTACGGCTGCAGGTTTCAGTCAGGGCCTTTGTTTCTGAGCTGGTGTTGTCGCTGAGGTAATATTCCTGCTTATTCTTGGCCTCATTGCCCTTTGAATAATATTCGAACGATTCATCATACTGGGCGTTGTCCTCCAGTGCCTTGCCTAGAGCAAAACACAGATGAATGAGGTCTCGCAGTGAATAGTTATCCCCGGCAATAACAGCTCTCATTTGTTGAATGTCTGCCGGCTCAAATTCGAAGGTTTTCAGATTGGCCAGACTCCAATAAGCCTCACCCAGTTCCGCCCGCACCTTGATGGCCTTACGATAGGCGGTAATCGCCTGGCTTCTTCTACCCAGGGTTTTCAGGGCATGTCCATAGCTGGTATGCAGTTGTGCGTAATTTGGCACTCGTTTTACGAGGTCAGCATATCTTTTTGCTGCCGCTTCGTAATCGCCAATCATCACTTGCACCGAGGCCGCCAGCACGCGGTGCGACAGATTCTCCGGGTCTACTTTTTCAAGGTGGTTGATTTCCTGTAAGGCTTGATCGTACTTCTGTGCTTTGCTTAACGCATTGGCATAAGTATTTCTTGCTAAATGGTAATCTGGAGCGAGTTTTAGACAGTGTTCCAGTAATAGTTCAGGGTCATGGCGAATGCCCAGTTTGATCCCTATCTCGGCCAATAGGCGCAGCACAGTAACATCGTCTGGGTAGCGTTGCAGATAGTCTTTACAGATGCCCTCGGCCATCCCGTAACGTTCCTGGTTGACCAGTGAGACTGCTTTAAGGATGCCAGGGTGGCGGTGGCTGTAGGTGATCTGGTTATGAAAGGCATTCTCGGCTGCTTCTTCGTTGTCTTCCTGGTACAACAATTCGCCGAGGAGTTGCCAGGTACTGGTCAGCTTGGGGTTGATTTCCACCGCTTTGCGTAGGGCGGCAACGGCCTGATCAATGCGCTGCAGGGCGAAGTAGGTGAATCCAAGTTCCTGATGGACCAGACCTCCGCCATCGGTCGCTTTGGAAAGTTTCAGCAGGAGTGCCAGGGCTTCGGTATGGCGGCCCAGATTTCTGAAAACACTGGCTTTCAGAAAATTCATTTTGGCATCTTTTGGGAACACCTCCAATATGGCCTTAATCTGAGATAGCGCTGGCTCAAATTGCCGAGCTTGAATCATTTCCTGAACTTGGACAAAAGCTGCTTTATATGAGCCGGTGGCGTTCTCTGCCATAGGTAAGTGGACCTGCACTGGATAGTTTTATGGCCGGTAACAGCAAGTGTTCCGGGCGAACAGAAACCAGTATACACAGGATTTTTTTGACAAGCACTCCAATGCTGCGAGCCTTGGTCAGTGGTTAAGACACGCCCGGAATTCAAATTAGCATTAGTGTGATGAGGGCCGTCTCAATAGAAGATCAGCTATGCAGGAATCTAAGGCTGAAGGCGAAACCGATCGATCTGAATATCATCGTCACCCAGGTCCGAATAATTATCTTCCACTCTTGCTTTTATATAGTCCCGCCATTTGAAACTTCGGTAAACAGCGGGACCATCTGACAGTTGGGTGAGGGGCTTTAGTACCGCTTCATTTCCTGGGTTGAAGAAATAAGGTGTGCTGAATCGAGCTTTTTTGTGCACAGGTCGCACACGATGAAGTGCCGCCTTGTAGGTGTCGTTAGACCAGACCTGCATTGCATCGCCCAGGTTGACAACGATGCTGCCCGGGCGGGGTTGTATATCAATCCAGCCTTTTTTTTCTGAGTAGGTCTGCAGCCCGCCGGTATCATCCTGCAATAGCAGCGTTAGTACTCCTGGGTCAGTGTGCTGTCCCAGGGCCTGTGCGCCCAGCGGCGTGGTAGCAGTTTGCTCAGAGATGGTAAGAGGATCTGACAGGGGGTAATAATTTAGTCTTACCGTACTGGTACGAGGATCACCAGCAGGTAGCTCTGAGTTATCGATTTGTCGACCCGTGATGGCCTTGTAGAGAAGCGTCAGAGTTCGTTCAGCGACAGTGCTGGAAGCATCAAAAAAACGAATCATTACCTCCTGGAAAGACGTGCTGTCCGGCCATTGGTTGATATCCGTATGGCCCGCTCTTGGTTTCATAAAATCAAACACCTCTTTGAGGTCCCGTTGCTGCTTGGTTAATTCTTTATCGTAGTATCCCAGCGGTTGGGTCTGGGTGCGCATGATTTTTCTTTTTGCAATTGTAGACTGGCCAAAGAATTCTTCGCCTGCCGCCCACATGTCATCAACCACATCCTGTATGCCATGGTTTTTCAGCAGGAAGAATCCGTGGTCCCGGCAGGCAGTATCAAGAGGCAGTAATTCGCTCAGGCCTTGTTCAGCCTGCGCTAAATCGATGGTCGGTACTAAATCAAGAGTCATGTTTTTCTAATGCCGTTTGGGAAATTGCCAAGGGCCTGATTCCAGGCTTCAATAGAGTGCGAATTAACCATGGTTTCGCGCTCTTGGCAAGCCTTCGGTGGGCTTCAATCGAGACAGTACAAGTTAAGATTACCCCGCTATCGAGGCCGCGATATCCAACTGGAAGAGCCTTTTTGAGCAAGCTTATGCAGACGGTTTTTCTTGATATGGCAGGTCCGCGCATTTAAGTTGCTTTACTGACGCCATTAATACCGAGGGAACGGCAGGAATATCAAGAGAACAGCAGGTATGGAATACCGCTGCCTGGCAGAAAGGCACGCAGACACAGGAGGGTACTCGGAGTGGAAAATGTACTGAGAATTTCAGAGAAGCGATTTAGACGCTCACCTTTTTTTAATTGCTATCACCACTCACAGGTTGTTTATGGTGTTTACAATCGTAGGCTGTATCCGTTAACAACTGGCATTGACCCTTTTGAGCATTATCGCCATCTGCGCAGCAAAGCTTGCCTCTATGATGTTCCCGAGACGCCACTTCGTATTTCTGGAGAGGATAGCAAAGCATTCTTGAACAAGGTCTTTACGCGCGATATTGAAAAAATTCGTTTAGGTAGGGCGGGCTACGCGTTTGCCTGTAACCAGGCCGGAGGCATTATCATGGATGGCGTGTTAATGCATGTTGGTGATGATGATTTTGTTTACGTTCAGGCAGATGGAGAGTTTTCCCCCTGGTTGGTGGCACAGAGTCAGGGTTATAACGTCAAAATTGAAGATATTGATTCCTGGGTATTGCAGATTCAGGGACCGAATTCTCTAGGAATCCTGGAAAAAATATGCGGTATTGTAAAAAGTGAGTTTCCATATTATTCGGTGATGCAGACCCAGGTGAACGGTCAACAGGTTTTGATATCGCGCTCTGGATGGACTGGGGAACTTGGTTTTGAAATCTATTCGCTAGGCGCAAATTTCGATGGTGAAGGCTTGTGGGCTTATTTACTTGAATCAGGAAAGGAGTTCGGGTTGCTGGCATCGGATATAGGCTCCATGCATATCAGGCGGCTGGAAGCCGGAATATTCGACTATGGAACTGATATCGATGCGGGTTTGACGCCATTTGATATTGGGTTCGGTCGTTTGGTGGACTTCGCCAAGCCAGAATTTGTAGGTAAATCCGCGCTCATGGATTCACCCAGAGATCAACTTCGTCTCACCGGAATAACCACTGACGGTGGCATACCCCAACGTGGAGATAAAGTATTCTTAGACGAAAAAGTTGTTGGCTGTATTACTGCCGGGGCGTATTCGCCACAATTAAAGACAGGTATCGGCTTTGTCAGATTGAGCCAGTCGTTGACCTCGTCTACAGCAGTGGGTGCCCTCCAGATTGGAGGGCAGATAAAAGGTCACCTGACTGCTTTACCCTTTTTTGATCAGGATAAGAGAATTCCTCGTGGTCTGGATTCTGATGTAATGTACTGACATTGGCTGGCGGTTATGTCCTGCATGTAGTGATCCAGGGTTTAGAAGGCTGCGAACTCTGAAGCTGATTTAGCGAGGATTACATTTGCATAATCACCCCGCTGATCGGTGAAATTTGGCATGGCGAGTTTCTCTGTCAATAAAAGATGTTAATGGCATGCAAGCACATGCAGATCCCTGGGCAGAGGTTAAAATGGCTGACAATATGCGGCGGGTACCAATTTTTCATCAATAGCTTTTGTCAGGGGCTTATGATGCAATTAAGGATTCGGTTCGATTAGAAGACACAACTATGGCGACCAGTATATTTGAACTTTTTAAGATTGGCATTGGCCCGTCTAGTTCCCATACCATCGGTCCTATGAAAGCGGCTGCAACCTTTGCTGGCCTGCTTGGATCTGAACACTCAAGCGTTAGCCTCGGGCGAATTGTGACTGAATTGTATGGCTCACTTGCAGCAACGGGTAAGGGCCACGGTACGCATCGTGCAGTCATGCTGGGATTACGTGGCGAGGCGCCAGACACGCTTGATCCGGTTAATGTCGAGGGTTTCATTGAGCAGATTCGAACAAGCCAGGAAATCTGTCTGCAAGGTTTCGACCCCATCGCCTTTGTTGAACAACGCGATATTCTATTCAGGAAGAAGAAATCGCTGCCAGGGCACCCTAATGGCATGGTGATGTCTGCCTTTGATCGAAACGGCGCTTTAATCATCAGCAAAACTTATTACTCAGTGGGTGGTGGGTTCGTTGTCGAGCAGACCGATCTGGATGTGATCCGTATCGTGCCTGAGGCTTCGCTGATCCGTTATCCCTTCGAAAATGCTGAACAGTTACTTGATTTGTGTGAACAGACAGGCTTGTCAGTTAGTCAACTGATGCTGGCTAACGAAGCTGTTTGGCGAAGTGAGCAAGCAACTCTTTCAGGTCTGGCAAAGATCTGGCGGGCTATGCAGGATTGTGTCAGCAGCGGCTGCAGGGCTGATGGGCTTCTACCAGGCAGGCTGGGTGTGCAAAGGCGAGCGCCTGCACTCTACAAACATTTGATATCTGTTGAGCATAAGCCTGATGCCCTGGCCGCTATGGATTGGATCAACCTTTATGCTCTGGCAGTCAACGAGGAGAATGCAGGCGGTGGCCGGGTAGTTACTGCTCCGACGAATGGGGCAGCGGGCATTATCCCGGCGGTGGCACACTATTACTGTCGTTTCGTAAAAGGCGCGGATGATACCGAAATAGATCGCTTCCTGCTGGTCGCCGGGGCAATTGGTCTACTCTATAAAAAAAATGCGTCGCTTTCGGGTGCTGAGGTTGGCTGTCAGGGTGAAGTGGGTGTTGCCTGCTCCATGGCTGCCGGGGCACTGACCGAATTGCTCGGTGGGACACCACGGCAGGTTGAAAATGCCGCTGAAATAGGTATGGAGCACAATCTTGGATTAACCTGTGATCCGGTGGGCGGGCTGGTACAGATACCCTGCATAGAACGAAATGCCATGGGTGCAGTGAAGGCAGTAAATGCTGCACGTATGGCGTTATTGGGTGACGGGCATCACTATGTATCCCTGGATAGGGTGATTAAAACCATGCATCAGACAGGCAAGGATATGAAAACTAAATATAAGGAAACGTCACGGGGTGGCTTAGCCGTTAATGTCGTAGAATGTTGAGTGGTAGCTGCAGAACAGCGTGGTGAATAAATTTGTTTTCATCTGGTATGTCTGGGATCGATGCCGCAATTAAATACTCGTAAGGAGGAACAATGACGCTTGTTAAAGAAATAGTAACCATGGAAGCCGAATTGACCAGTTGGCGTCGCGATATACATGCCCATCCTGAACTGGGTTTTGAAGAAAATCGAACGGCTGCATTTGTAGCAAAAAAACTCGCTGAGTTTGGCATCCAGGTGCACACGGGGATAGGGAAAACGGGGGTTGTGGGTGTTCTTAAGGTCGGCAATGAGACAAAAGCCGTTGGTTTGCGCGCTGATATGGATGCACTGCCCATTAACGAACGGAATACTTTTGATCATAGGTCTACTCATGAGGGCCGCATGCATGCCTGTGGTCATGACGGGCATACCACCATGTTGTTAGCTGCAGCAAAGTATCTTTCTGAATCGCAGAACTTTCGCGGTCAAGTGAATTTTATCTTCCAGCCTGCCGAAGAAGGCATTGGTGGTGCAAAGGCGATGATCGAAGATGGTTTGTTTGAGCAGTTTCCCTGCGACAATCTATATGCCATGCATAATGCGCCTGGATTGCCAGTCGGGAAATTCGCGGCAGTTGCCGGCATAAGAACAGCAGCCGGCGCTTTCTTTGATATTACTATTACCGGGAAAGGTGCTCATGGCGCATTTCCTGATCAGGGTGTTGATCCCATTTTCGTGGCGGGTCAGCTGATTGCTGCATTACAGTCGATTGTCTCGAGAAATACACCGCCCACAGAAACAGCCGTTGTTTCGATTACCCAGGTCCACGGCGGTGATGCTTATAATGTCATCCCGGCTTCAGCTAGGTTGGCAGGTACCGTCAGGACCTTATCCATGCAGGTCATGGACCGTATTGAAACTCGAATGAACCAGATTGTCGATGGTATCTGCGTTGCTCACGGGGCCTCGGCGGAGATTGATTTCCGTATTATTTTTCATCCAGTCGTGAACGATCCTGCAGCATCTGAACTGGCAGCTGCTGTATGCGACGATCTGGTAGGCGAGGAAAACGTTTACAGGAGCGGAAAACCAGGTACAGGTTCGGAAGATTTCTCGTTTATGTCAGAAGTGGTGCCGGGCTGCTACCTGAACCTGGGGAATGGCCAGGATAGTCATCCGCTGCACAATCATGATTATGATTTTGATGATCGGGCACTGGTCTATGGCGCCAGCTTTTTTGCCAGGATGGTAGAACGAACGCTCAGCAGTGAAGGCTGATTCCCGGCATTGTTAATTGGTCTGTGAGCGTTTCTTGGTAATTGCCTGCATGCCATCCCACTCATCCCAATGATTGCAGAGTTTGTCAATGGATGTCTGCCAGGGATCGTAGGAATCCGGGTATTCCAGAAATTGCCCAAAGTAACCCCGATCAGGGTGGTCACTGACCCCATGACCGACTCTTCTACTGCCCTCGTGAGGATTGCCTTGTCTTAACCGACGAACCCGGAAATAGACGTTGATACGAGGATTGGGCCCCAGGTTCGGGGTGGGCGCATGGGGGCAGCTATGTAAAGCCAGCACGGCGTCTCCGGGCTCCATCAACACAGGCGTTAATTCAGGCCAGGGCCAGCCGTCAATATTTTTGTTCGCAGCCGCCAGGTCAGCTTTGCGGGCACGTATGGCATCGGGTAGGCCATTCATATAAGGGGCGCCTCGGCGGCTGATTTTCATTCTTGGCCAGCCCGTGCCTTCCGGGCCAATGATGCTGCCAGTGTCTCGCTGTTTTATGAAAGCGGCTTCGACTTCTTCGTGCAAGCCTTTGAGTACCGCGAACTGGCCGTTTCCGGGAATGCTTTGGTCACTCAGGCAGATCCCGACTAGTGCTGTATAGCTACCTGTGGAGATTCTTCGCTCAGGGTCTATCCACAGTTGGCCGTCGTTAGTGCCTCTTTTTTCATCATTTTCCCCAAAATAGGCGACGGCATGCTTGGGGCGACCCAATTTTAAATCAATCTCATCGGCTGAATCAGGTATATCGCCACTCCAGGACCCATCCACGTGCGTACCGGGTTCGCCACCGAGTTGATCAAAAGGGGGCGTCATTGCTACCTGGCAGCTTATCAGTGGCGGGAAAGGACCCATCAGGTTGTGTAACAGGGCATCAAGGCAGCTGCCATAGAATAAACTGATGATATCCGGGTGGGTTGCCAACGCAGCCGGCGCCAGTAAACGGCGTTCATTGTCTGGCAGGGACGCCAGTATTTTTTCCTTTGCCCTGTCAATCAGCGCAGCAGGAACTGCGTTTTTGATGACGATAAAACCATCTTTTTTAAACTGTCGTTTTTGTTTGCGGGAGAGATCTTCGGTCATGGCGATTCTTCTGAGGCGGTTTCATGGTTAGCGGGGTTTTCGCGAAACTCTTCTGGTTTTATGTAGCTGACCCAGTTCTCCTATAATGTAATCAGGAACAGTAACATCGTAATTCCCAAGGCTGCGTTGCGTGAGCTGCGTTCTGGTACCATTCATCATGCCCAGCGTGCCATAGGTACGCAATCCCAGGCGCCGCTTTAATTTTGGGCTGGCTTCTTCGAGCACTTCCTGCAAACAAGTGACCCCCCAGTTTTCTTGCTGGCGCATCCAAGGCAGGCACAGGAAATTTGCAAGATGTCGCCTTGGGTGGCCTTCAAGGTTAGCACCATAACCGTGCCAGATACGGCCGTCAAACACGAATAGCGTCCCCGCATCAGCTTCAATTTGACTTGCCAGGCTGCGTGGTGGTGGTTCTACCTGGTATGCGCTTGGCCAGCGATGGCTGCCAGGAACGACGTAGGTACTGCCACGCTCAGGCCTGAAATCGTCGAGCAGCCAGAAGACGTTGCAGGCGGCGGGAAAGTCTGCGGTCGCTGGCACTTGCCCCTGGTCGCGATGCAGTTGCTGCGGCTCCGCAGTCGGGCCATGGAATACACCGGCGGTCAAGCTGGAAATGAGGAAGTCCTTACCCAGTAGGAACCCCGCCAGGTCATCGACAATGGGTCGTTCCACCAGATTGAGAAACATTTTGCCTTTATTAACCATGTTAGAGATGCTTTGTTGCACAGCCAATGTGCCGGGCGGCGCCTGGTCGGCTAGGTCCCTCTCAGCCTGGGCCTGTCTATCCAGGCCCTGGCGGAGCTTGTTGACTTCTTTTTCTGTCAGCGCATCTTTGAGTAAGCACAGGCCATAGGTGGCCAGGTCTTCTCGGGCTTTTTCTGGATGGGTGGTAGCAGAAGGGATCTTGAGTACTTCAGGAGGGTCCAGCAGGGGGGCTCCCTGGTAGCGGGTTTGGCGGTGTTTTGCTGGTTTGAGTATTTCTGACATGGTCATGGCTGCATCCTAAGTCTATGCAAAAAAAATTTATGCGACATAACATCTATGCGACATAACATCTATGCGACATAAAATTGATTTTTTGGTGGGGTCATCAGTTTTCCGTGAATTAGTCCTTGCTAGGTTATATCACAATATGAGTAGTTGCGATGTTAACCTGCTCGTCACCCGGGTATTAGCGCGGGTCTGCGACGTTTCTACGGTGAGTTAGTGAGGGGGCGCCGCAAGGCGTTTTTCTGATCTTTTGTGGAAGCAATGGTTACAGGCCCGGGATAGGATTAACTTGAATTTATCGGATCAATATAAGAGGCAGGTAGGTCGATACCTTAGTAAATACATCGTAATTGCCTTAACAACGTACACTCTGGTTTTTCGTCTTGTGGTTGTCCGGTGGCAATCGGTAAGGCCGTGCAGCGAAGGCAGAAAATTTACTTGGTTTGAATCGTTGCATTCAGGTGTATGCTCAGTCTATTACGAGCGTGAGGGTCATCATGAAGGTAGAATTTTACTGGGATCCGGGTAGTACCAATACCTATTTTGCCTGGCATTTGCTAAAGCCGATTGCTACCAGGTTTAAGGCTGAAATTTGTCCACAACCTTTTAATCTGGGGTTTGTGTTCAGAAGCCAGAACTATGTCCTGATGGATGAACCGGTGGCAAAAATGCGCAATCGAAGAGACGATTTGATGCGCTGGGCAAAGAAGTACCAATTACCTTTTCGAGTTCCAGATACTTTCCCAATCAAGACCAGCAGAATACTGCGCGGCGCTTTGGCATCGCGAACCTGGCAAAAAGAAATCCCATTCATGGAAGAAGTTTTCAAGCGCTATTGGGAGCAGAACGATAGTAGTGTAGCCACCGACGCCGGGCTTATGAAAATCGCCGAGGCTCTGGCAATACCGGAAAACGAATTCTATGATCTGTTCACCAGTGATTCTATTGGAACGCAGTTACGAGCCTCTACCCAGCAGGGATTGGACAACGGTGTATTTGGCGCGCCGACACTGGTGATTGAAAATGAGATTTACTGGGGTAAGGACCGTATGGAATTTGTAATAGATCATCTGCAGCGGTTACAGGCCGGCTGATCCAGGCGTTAAGCCGTCATTGGTGCTGTCCTGGTAGCGCTGATCCGGTTGCGAAGCGCAGGTATGGCGCGCAGCTATGGGGCTATCCGGATCCGGGCAATCACTGCCTTAGTTATCGGGGATGAGTCAAGATAAGAAATAGGATCGTGCTGGAGTTCAGTCAGCAATCTAGGTTGGATACTCTGGTAGTATTGAATGACAGGTCATGGGTATCAGGGAGGCAGGATGAGCGAGCAACATAGCAGCATTAGCATAAGATATGAGCGGGTACCGAGACTGCAACCCGGTAGCCCTGATAGTGTCGCTTATTTGAAGGAGCATGGTTATGTTGTGATTGCCAACGCTCTGGACCTGCAGCAGACGCAACACGCGCTGGCCGGACTTTGGGATTATCTGGAAGGGTTGGAAACAGGGATTGACAGACTCGATAGTCGGACCTGGGGTGATGATAACTGGCCAACGGCAGTCCATGGCGGGATCTTGCCAAGCTATGGGATTGGGCACTGCCAGGCGCAATGGTTTATCCGGGACATTCCCGGGGTAAAAAAGTCGTTTGCAGCATTATGGGGTACGGACGATCTGCTGGTCAGCTTTGATGGGGTCAGTCTATGGCGGCCCTGGTCGGTTGATCCTTCCTGGAAGACCAATCTAGGTAGCAGTTGGCTGCATATCGATCAACATCCGATTGGCCGGCCCGGTCGGCAATGTGTTCAGGGTCTGGTTAATTTACTGCCGACCAGTGAAAGCGCTGGCGGTAACGTTATTGTTCCAGGCAGTCATCGTCTGTTTACAGAAATCCCTGATCTTTATACTGAGCGGTTAGCTAGAATTGATCCATCCATTGACCACTTCAGGTTTCCCAAGGAAGATCCCTTGTTTTTGGATAATGAGCCCATAACCTGCCACATGGAAGCGGGAGATTTATTGCTCTGGGACTCTCGAACGGTGCATTGCAGTAGCCCCGGTTCAGGTCATGAATTTCCGGGCAATGAGCTGGTACGGGCAATCAGCCTGATTTGTATGATGCCAAGATCTCGATCCAATGAAGCGGTTATCTCCAGACGTAAAGCAGCCGTCGCTAAGAAAACTTCGACTACTAATTGGAGTGATCGGTTTATCAATGCTGATCAGTTTCCGCAGATAACAGCGGTTGCGAATAGGCAAAGATACACCTGGCCGGCTGTGCCAGCGTTAAATGACACTCAGTTGAAATTGGTTGGCTGGACCGAAGCAGAACTCGCTGCTCGTAAATGAAACAGAGCGACACTCGGTTAATCCAGGCAGATGCCCGGGCTTCTTTTGTTAGCGGATATTTTTTGCAGTGCTTTTTGCCTCCTGATGACCAAAGATCTGTTACCGCTGTATTAGGTCCAGAGAATCGATTTCAGAGATCTGTTGCTGGTCAAGCGGGCCCAGTTCTGCCCCCTGCACACAGGCCATTAATTCCTGGCGATTCTTGACGCCTAAAACGACACTGTCCACTGCCATTGCCAAGGCATAGCGGTGAGCGATAACAGCAGGGTCTTCAGTCCACTTTGCACACAGCGCTCGAAAGCTGGCGGCTCTCTGATAGTCCTTGGCGTCAGGATGGTCGGCGGCTAGGCTTCGGTCCATTTGCTGGCAGAGGGCGCCGGCCTGAACCGCTCGGATGCCAAGAATGCCTACTTCATTGGCGGCTGCAGCCGCCAGAATATTACGAGGCTCAGCCGGGGCTTCAAAGCGCCTGATGCCGCCTGCGCTATCAAGGAGGTTGGTGATTACCTGTACTGCAGCTGGCTTGGTCGAATGGTCAAGCGCCTGTTTGATGGTTTGCGGCAGCCCGGTACCCGTGATCCCCCAGGCTTTAATGATACCTTTGGCTTTCAGGGCCTCAAATGCAGGGATTACAACTTGGTCATAGCAACTCCAGGTGACTGACCATTTTTTTTGGTTAAAGGCTAGATCGCCTGGAAACAGGTAGTCATCAGGAATAATCTGAGAGTGCAGGAAGAACAGATCGATGGCCTCGATCTGCATAGCGGCCAGGCTGCGTTTTATAGAATGCTCCAGCTTTGACATTGTTGGTTCGGCAGAGTCTGTGCCCAGCAGGCATTTTGAGTTGATATGGACATGTTCTGGCAGAAGCCCCTGAAAGGCTTTCCCGATCACTGTTTCAGCTTCGCCTCGACCATAGGAAGGCGCCATGTCGAGCAGAGTGATGCCTTTGTCAACGGCAAGGCGAGCCGTGGCGATGGCCTCACCCTGAGTTGTTTGTCCCCATACCTGGCCTATGCCGCCTCCGCCAAGGGTTAGTATGCTGACCGGCCAAAGATCGCCGAGTTGTTTTTGCTGCATCCGGGTATCCCTACTCATTATTGGCGCCAAGTTTAGCAGCTGAAGGATTGCCCCAGAAGTTGGTGGGTGTATTTATTTTAGGCTTTGACATTGATTTTGGGAAAGGTGTTGTGGCCACACGGCAGCAGTGTGGTCCAGTTTGCCCAGATGTCTGCGCCAGGTTTGGTCTGCTTATTACTTGACCAGGTTAAGCACCAGATTCAGCGATGGCAATCAGGGTGATGACGTTAGGCAGGATGGTGAGTTAAGTTTTTATAGCCTGGCAGGGCAGTTTGAGCCTGGCAAGGCAGTTTGATAGACGGGTCAGGTGTTTGTTAACCTGAACTGAAAATGAACGCGGTTATTGTGATAACAACTGATATTAGTATGATGCCCGTATAGAGAATTACATTCATTATTGATGGAATAGTAGCGATGATACAAAACAATATCGGAATAAATGTGGTTTTAATTTCTGGCCTTATAAGCCTGCCGATGGGCCTGTATGCAGATGAATTGGATGTAAATGACAGGCAGGGACCTCGTACAGCCCATGGCTCAGGTCAACAAGCGGGTTCTGAAATGCGTGCAGCTGGTCGGGCGAAATGGCAGGCAATGTCGGCGGAAGAACGTGAAGCAGCGAAAGCGGAACGCCAGCAGAGGTGGAACGAACGACGCCAGGAACTGGAAAACATGACGCCCGAAGAGCGTCAGCAGGCCAGGGCTGAACATCGCCCAATGTCGGCGGAAGAACGTGAAGCAGCGAAAGCGGAACGCCAGCAGAGGCGGAACGAACGACGCCAGGAACTGGAAAACATGACGCCCGAAGAGCGTCAGCAAGCCAGGGCTGAACATCGCCGAGAGATGAAAAAACGGCGAAACAAAAAGCATGCAGGAAAGCGGGGTAATCGATCCAGGCGTGTAGGCGGCGTTGGTGAGCTTAAAGTAATGGATCACCCATCAATGGGGCCGGGGCTGAGCCCCTAAGTTTCATCAGTGATTGCGTCGGGAGCCTGGCCGGTCGAGTAGTCAGGGGCTTGATGGTCAATCTTTCCATTAGGGGGTTGTGCCAGATCAGACGATCTGCGGTCTAATTGTGCGCGAACCAGGCCATGCTCTTTTTCATTGAAAGTGAATCTGAAAAGCAGCAGGGCACCTATGATATAGCATACTGCCGGCATCAGAGAGAGCAGTGCCTGAATAGTCGTTTTTGCTGTGTCGGTTTGTTCGACATTGGGTTCAAAACCAGCGTACTGCAGGGACAGGCCAACAATAAATGCGGTTATGGAGCCAGAAATTTTGCGGATAAGATTCCAGACTGCCAGGTAAGCACCTTCATTTCGGTTACCGGTGGTGAATTCATCATAGTCGATAATGTCAGCCTGAATTGACGGTGCCAGCACAGCGCCCGCCCCGCCACCCAGGCCTGCCATGAAGCAGCAGATGTAAACGTACAGGTCATCATGCTCTCCCGCAAAGACCAATGCGCCAAAAAAGGTAGCTGAAAGTAAGGTGGCTACTACCCAGAGGTTTCGCTTGCCGTATACCCTTGATAACCGAATCCAGAGTGGCGCAAAAATAAACGTCGGTAACTGGTAGACAACCAGGATCATCACAAGACTGTTCATCTTGACCACATATTCGGCTGAATAAGCAGCTAGTATGCCCAGGGTTGCCCCACCGAACGTTTCAATACCATAGATAATGAACAGTAACCGGGCATGCGGGTTTTTGAATACGCCCTTGAAGGACTGCATAGGGTTTATTGTACCTCGACCCTGAAATTCTGCTTTCTCGGGTAAGAAATAAGTTGTACACAGGACCATCACGGAGATGGCGCAGCCAGCCAGCATCGACAGCTGGTAGGCAGATTCGCGTTTGTCCTCGGCCTGGCTGATGAATTCCAGAGCAGCCAATCCTGCCGCTACGCCGAATATACCAATCATATGGCTGTAACCGAATAACCGGGTTCGTTCATGATAGTGGGCTGATAATTCCAGACCCAGGGCCCCGTGAGGAATAAAAAAGGCAGTGCTGGCAGTTTCATAAAGCAGTAAACACACAGACATCCAGACAACCAGGTTCAATGCAGACAGTGATTCGGGTGGTGACCAGATGCCAACCAGGGTGATAGACATCGGTACGGCTGCAGCAAACATCCAGATCCGCCTTCTACCAAACCTGGACAAGGTTCTGTCTGAAAGATAGCCGATGAGGGGGTCTGTTATACCGTCCCAGAGCCGCGACAAGGCAAGAATAGTCCCCATCACAGCCGGGGCAATCAAAAGCACATCAGTTGCAAATTTCATGAGATACACACCGAATAGTGTGCCCATGATTCCAAAAGCAATACGCGGTGTTGCCCAGGCAAGAATGACGCTATTTTGCAAGCGGTTAGACTCAGTCGTGTGCAAAGCTTTAGTGTGCAAAGGTATGCTCTGTGTGATGTGCTGTTGGGTTAACGGGAGACTTGCCGGTTAAATCTGGCAGTCAGTGCTGCTGTCATGGCTGTGACTGAATCCCGAAAATCAGATTAATTGCCGATTGCTAATGTAGCAGAGAATGAGTTGCTCCCCAAGGTGTTGATCCTTTACAGGTGTGTTGCGGCGCAAAACAGTTTTCTATGATCTCTTGCCTCTAAAACTAGCGCGAGTACGGGTCAGGAACATCGATTGCCGAGGCGTACAGGCAGGAAGCCGCGCCATTGCTGTTGGCCGGTGCTGCCAGCGGTGGTCTCATTCGCCACAGGCGTATCACCAGTTTGGTTGCAAGCCAGGCGGCCATGGTCTTGCTGGAGTGCTATAGTATTTGTAATAGCTTGATTATACGGAGGGACGGTTGTGGCAATTCCCGTTATTTTGGACACCGACATTGGCTTTGATGTTGATGATATCTGGGCGCTCGCGTTTATGCTCAAGTGTCCTGAACTGGACATAAAACTGATAGTAACCAATACCGGGGATACCCTGTATTCCGCAAAACTGGTGGCAAAACTGCTGACTGTGGCCGGCCGCAGTGATATTCCGGTGGGTATTGGAATACCGATTGATGCCGTTCCAAAAACGCATGCCAAGTGGCTGGGTGATTATCGGCTCGAGGATTATCAGGGTGTTGTCTTTCAGGATGCTGTAGGGGCAATCTGTGAAACTATATTGTCTTCGGCTGATCCTGTTACCCTGGTCTGCATCGGGCCGTTGTCTAATATTGCTGCAAGTTTACAGCGTGCCCCCGCCATTACCGGGAACTCGCGATTTATCGGCATGCATGGCTCCATTAAACGTGGTTATCTTGGTGCTGCAAAGCCCATGAAAGAGTATAACGTCAAGTGTCATACGATGGCCTGCCAGCACGTTTTCCGTACTCCCTGGGATATCAGCATTACACCCCTGGATACCTGTGGATTGGTGTCTCTGAAAGGCGATGACTTTCGCAGAGTCGCTGACAGCCAGGACCTGCTGGCTCGTGCGGTAATGGAAAATCATTTTGGTTGGTTCGATAAGGTCTCGGACTGGCCCATGTTATCGGAACTGGATCCAACCCAGGAGTCCTCAATACTATATGATACCGTAGCCATTTATATGGCTTTTTCAGAAGACCTTTTGGTCATGGAAGAACTATCAGTTAGCGTGACCGATGACGCCAGGACGGTGATTGACGCCAATGGCCAGGTAATGAGCTGTGCGCTGAGCTGGCAGGATCAGAGCCAGTTTGAGCAACTACTGGCCAGGCGAATCGGGTCGTGAAGAAACCTAATGTATTGGTATTGTTTCCTGATCAGTTGAGAGCGCAGACGCTGCCAATTTATCAGGGGACTTACGGTGCACAGCAGATAAGCACGCCCAACATAGATCGCCTGGCAGCGCAGGGGATGACGCTGGATAACGCTATTTCTAATTGTCCGGTATGCACCCCGGCTCGGGCCATGCTGGTGACAGGCCGTTATCCACAGACCACCGGGCACCTCATTAACACGACTAGAACTCGTCATTCAGAAATCAGTATTGCCGATGCTTTCGCACATCAGGGCTATCAGACTGGCTGGGTTGGTAAGTGGCATCTGCATACGGGCCTGTGGCCGGCCATCGATAGAATGCCACAGCATCCGGATTGGGTGCCCGAGGGGCGAGACCGGTTGGGCTTCCAGTATTGGCGAGCCTATAATCAGCATATGGTCTACTTCGATGGCTTCGTCAACAAGGACGACTGGAATTATGAGCGCTGGCAGGGCTATGAGACTGAGGGCTTACTGGACTATGCCTATGAGTTTATCGATCAAGCTGCGGACAACCCGTTTTTACTATTCGTCTCGCCGCACCAGCCTCACTTCACGCCCTTTCAGTTCGCACCCGAAAAGTACTACCGGCAATTACCTGCTGAGCTCGTATTACCTGCTAATGTGCCACCGGGAAAGGTTGCCGTTGCAAGAGAGATGTACAGGCACTACCTGGCAATGATATTAGCTGTGGATGAAATGCTGGGTCGATTGATGGATTATCTTGAACACAAGGGGCTTGCCGATAATACCATTTTGGTGTTCGCTTCTGATCATGGTACCCAGGCGGGTTCTCAGGGAGTTAATCCCTGGTCGAAGAAAAACCCTTACGATGCTTCCATCAAGGTGCCGGGCATTGTTCGCCAGGCCGGTAAGATCCCTGCAGGCAGTCGGTCAAGCAAGTTAGTTAACATGGTTGACTGGTTCCCGACGATCTGTGAGTTGGCGTCAATACCGGTACCCAGGTCGATTGAAGGGCACAGTGTTGCCGCGGCCTTGAAAGACCCGGACCTTGACAGGCCGGATGATGCAGCCTTTTTGATGAATTTTTCCAAGTACTTTGACTGGTTTGAAAATGGCGCGGAATGGCGGGGCATCAGAACCAGAGATTATATGTATGCGAGATGGCTTAATGGGCGAGAGGAACTCTATGACCTGAAAGTTGATCCGCTGCAGATGAACAACCTATACTTGGATCCTGACCAGAAGCAAACGTTATTACAGTTGAAAGGCCTTATGCAAGAGCATCAGAACAAGCGCGCTGACCAACTGGTAAACTGCACCGATTGGAAAGACTGGCTTGATGATCAACGGCGGGTTGTCAAGAATGCCTTTGGCGAACTAAGCCATCCAGAGACTTTACCGGACTGGTCGCTACTTCATTGATATGGAATTTCCTACTGAATTAACCCGAGCCAAGATAGATGAATTCAGGCAACGGGGCTTTTGTGTCACCCCTGATATCCTGAAGCGCTCCGAGATAGAGCAGTTCGGGGCTGCTGTGGACAGAGAAGTTCGTTCCCGGACCCGCCACGATAGGCGGCCCCTGCAGGAGAAGACTGTGTACGAGCAGTCTTTCATTCAATGTATGAGGTTATGGGAAAGCAGCGAACAGGTCCGAGCACTTTCCTGTCATAGTGGACTTGCAGGATTGGCAGCGCAGCTACTGCAGGAACCGACAATACTGCTGTGGCAGGATCAGGCACTTTATAAAGAGCCAGGTGGGCGTGAAACAACAGCGCACCAGGATCAACCTTTCTGGCCTATTGGCGATGCGCCGTTAGTCAGTGCCTGGATACCCCTGGACGATGTGACCGTAGAATCCGGTGCTATGGCTTATGTGCCAACTTCGCAGGAACTGGGTCGACTTCGGGTGGTTGATATTACCCACAGTACTGAACCCTTTGATATATTGGCCGATCCCAGGGTGGCAGATATTCAGCTGGAAAGCGTACAAGTCAAAGCGGGTTCCATCATCTGGCATGATGGTTTTACGATTCATCGGGCTCATGCAAATCAAACGGTTCATACGCGCAGGGTATTTACCGTGGTGTATCTTGCCGCAGGCTACCCGCGGGCTAATTCCTGGCCGGCTTTCCCCTTGGACAGGGCGGGCGTGGCAGTTGGAGCGCTGATGCAGGGGGAAGGTATGCCGGTTCTCTGGCCGCCGCCAGAGGATCTGCCGGTGGCACCAAGCAGGCGGGGTCAGGACCTGGGCCCACAGCACGACTAGAATAACCTGCTATTTTGTTCTGTGAAGCTGGGTTATGAAAACCAGTCAGACCTGGTTTAATCGTCTAGAGGAAGGCCTTACCCTGCCGGTACATCGCTATTTACTTTTGTGTCCTAACGTAACGATTGCCATGCAGCAAGGATTGCCAACTCCCCATTTTTAACCAGGTGGGATTGCGTGTCGAAGTGCATGGTGGCCCGCTGTTCCAGATCGTAACCGGGCCAGTCCAGTTGTTCTCCTCTTATAAATGCGGTCCAGGTTTGATGCATGTTATCCGCGAGTTCCTGGGGCAGGGAGCCCTCGCCAATGAAGAATGCGACGCCGGGACTATTCAGGGTGTTAAATGTGAAGGGTATTTCCAGGGCGTGGGTTGCTTTCAGGTTGCCGGCGCGTGATTCCCAATCAAATTGGTAGAGATGCGTTTCTGCAGCAAATGTTAGTCGGGCTTCAGCCAGGCGTATTGCTGGAATCTTGAATGTAAAATCGGTAGACAGTGCAATGGCAATTTCAGTTGTTGTTGCTCCAGGATAAATGTCCTGGTAAGCGTCGATCAAAGCCTGGCTACCGCCTAATCCTTCTGCCTGTCGTTCAAGCTGTGCAGCACTGACATCGTTCATTATAAAAAGGCTGGCTTCATCTTTGTTAGTACCGATCAGTACCGGAACAGGTGCGCCCACACCTGATTTTATAGCATTCAGCAGGGTTTCCGGAATGACTTCGTTACCTTCCACAGGGTAGAAAGCCTGAACTCCTCGGCCTGCTCCTGATTTTTCAAATTGCATTGACGCTCTATCCTGAGCCTCAAGAATATCCATGACCCTTGCCGCTTGCAGTTGTTGCAGGCTATTGGCGTTGAGTTCCTTTTTGAACAATTCGGTGACTTGCTGACCCGTTGTATTAGGTAAAGTGTGGTGTGCTGCACCGCTTTGCGGGATAGCGCGATGAAATAGACCCTGGGCACGCTCTGAACCGAGCAGGGTTGTCACTGAAAAACCACCCGCTGACTCTCCTGCTATGGTGACCTGGTCAGGGTCGCCACCAAAGAATCCAATATTATCGCGAACCCATTCAAGGGCGGTAATTTGATCGAGTATGCCGTTGATTCCAGAAGTGGCGTAATCTGCGCCGAATTCGGAGAGATCGGTAAAACCAAGTGCGCCCAGGCGATAATTTATGGAGACCACTACGATATTACCGTTGCTGGCAAAGCTGGAACCGTTATACCAGGGGATGGCACCCTGTCCAGTCCTATAGGCTCCGCCATGGATCCAGACCAGAACAGGGCGTTTAAGCGAGTCGATATTCGGTGTGCAGACGTTTAGGAAAAGGCAGTCTTCATCCCAACGCACAGGAACGCTATCGGTCATGCCGCCGCTGGGGATTTGAGGCGCCGCCGGCCCGAATCGAGTTGCATCGCGGATATCCTGCCATGGCTGTACCGGCATGGCGCGCTGGAACCTAAGGGGCCCTATGGGCGCAGCAGCATAGGGAATACCATTAAACTGGAATACCCCGTTTTTCTCTCGGCCGAGGACGGCCCCGGCCATTGTTTGTACGATAGGTGAGGATGATTTCGGTGTTGGCATGACTTCTCTTCTTATGGGTTTGTTTGCACTGGTGTACTTGGCATGTGTTGTTGTGTTCAATTAAATTTACTGGTGTGTTAGCAATTTTAGCACCTTGTTGTGATTGATTGTAAACCCTGCAAGGCCTGCAAAATGACTGGCAGGGGGTAAAACGGGGGGAGGGAATAACAGGCCGCGGGCAACGAGGATCGATTGCAATGTACTGTCCCGCTAAAATGGTGGATGATGGTGTGATTGCCCCGGTATATCTCTGAGAGGTCATTACGGCGACTCTGGATTCAGCAAGCAACCGGGATATTGGACTGCTGGTGAATGCCCGAGAAGTTCAGTTTATTGAGCACTGGCTAGATCTTTACAGGGATATCGTGGCAAATGGCATGTTGTTTCTGTTGGTTTCAATCTAAGGTTAACACTGAGATAAGCAGGGAAGTTGATAGAAGTTGATATAAGTTGAGTATGTTAGATAAATTTGGTTCAATTTCAGTGATACAGTACAGTATTGGATTGACCTGCATAGTGAAAAAGTGGAATAGTCCATACTTCGATAAAAGATTCGATAGATAAAAGTTTCGATAAAAGAATCGATAAAAAACTAGATAAAAAACTAGATAAAAAACTAGATAAAAGATTAGATATTATTTGTTCAGGCAGAACTCAGGGAGAGAGGTAAAAATATGAGATTTGAATCACCCACAACGACAAAAGAGGCGGCGGCGCTGCTGACCGGAGAACTAGGCGATGCCTATATTCTTGCCGGCGGCACCGATCTTCTGGTTAGAATGAAATTGGGATTAATTGAGCCAGCTTTGGTTGTTGATATTAAAAAAATTCCGGCAACGCAGGAAATTAATGTGTCAGACAAAGGGATTTCCATTGGTGCTTCTGTGTCCGGCGCGACCATGAGCGAACATGCCAAGCTGAACAAATCCTGGCCAGGTGTCGTTGAGGCAGCTAATTTAATCGGTTCAGATCAGATTCAGAGCCGATGTACTATTGCTGGCAACCTGTGTAATGCATCGCCCGCAGCCGATAGTGTGCCGGCGTTGATTGCAGCAGGCGCCAAGGCGGTTATTGTGGGTGAGCAGAGGCGGCGAACAGTGCCTGTCGAAAAAATCATTACTGGCCCAGGCACCACTTCTCTGCAGAAGGGTGAACTCATTGAATCAATCCTGCTACCGAAGCAGGCGGCAAGGTCAGCGGATGCTTATCTACGCTTTATACCGAGAACGGAAATGGACATCGCTGTGGTCGGTGTGGGTATTAACTTGACCCTGGCAAGAGGTGTCATTCAATCAGCTCGCGTGGTATTAGGGGCTGTTGCGCCGACACCCATCCTGGTGGCCAAGGCGGCAAAGGCAATAGTCGGAACAAAGTTGGATGCTCAGGCTCTGGAAAATCTGGCAGCGGCATGTTCTGATGCCTGCGATCCAATCGATGATAAGCGCGGAACGATAGAGTATAGAACGAGAGTTGCTGGCGTGTTAGCACGACGGGCAGCGGTAATTGCATTTAAAAGAGCAGGAGGTGCCTGATGTCAGGTTTTCTAGTATCAACAAAAATTAATGGTGACGCCTTTCAATTTGCCTGTCCGTCCGAAGAGACATTGTTGGACTCACTCAGGAATCGAGTGGGTTTAACGGGTGTAAAAGAGGGTTGTGGTACCGGCGACTGTGGGGCATGCAGTATTACCCTGGACGGTAGTCTGGTGTGTTCCTGCCTGGTCTTGGCAGCCGAGGCAGATGGCAGGGAGATTGGTACGGTAGAAGGTTTATCTGATGGTATGAAATTGCACCCCTTGCAAGAGAAGTTTATAGAACATGCCGCTTTACAATGCGGTATATGTACGCCTGGCTTTTTAATTTCGGCAAAAGCGCTCTTGGAAAAGAACCCAAAACCTTCGGAAAAGGAAATACGCTATGCCCTGGCGGGAAATCTGTGCAGATGTACAGGCTATGACAAAATTGTTCGCGCGGTACAAGCAGCGGCTAAAGAAATGAGGAAAAAGTAATAACCTCATTGGGCTGACCACAAAACGTTTTATAGGAATTTGATATGTCACATGACACTAGCTATACAAAACAGAAATTCAAGCTGATAGGAAGCCGGGTCAATCGGCCTGATGGTATCGACAAGGTCACCGGTCGGGCCAGATATGGTGCAGATGCAAGTGCACCTGGGCAACTGGTTGGTAAAGTGCTTCGTTCACCTCATGCTCATGCATTGATTAAGAAGATTGATACCACAAAAGCTGAGAAGCTACCCGGCGTTAAAGCCGTTATCACCAGTGCAGATATGCCTGACCTAACGGGTGGTAACAGGAGTATGCTGGATATACTTGAAAATTGTATGGCAAGGGGGCGGGCACTCTATGACGGTCATGCGGTTGCTGCCGTTGCAGCTGTGGATGAGCAGACTGCGCGGCAGGCTTTGAAACTGATCAAAGTCACCTACAAACGTTTACCTCATGTTACTGATGTTGACAAAGCCATGCTACCTGGGGCGCCTGTTATCCATGATTGGGTTTTCACCTCGGGTGTTGATCCAAAACCAGAAAAAGCCTCAAACGTTGTACAACGCAATCAGTTTGGTCATGGTGATGTCGAAGCCGGGTTTGCTGAAGCGGACGTTATTGTCGAGAAGACATTTAAGACCGAGCAGACTCACCAGGGTTATATTGAACCTCATGCCTGTCTGGCGACGGTGGGGCCTGATGGTCATGGAGACCTGTGGGTAACGACGCAGGGCCACTTTCATTTCAGGCAGGTGTGCGCTGCGCTGATTGGTATGGATGTGGCCAAGTTGAAAGTTACCTCGTCAGAGATTGGCGGCGGTTTTGGTGGTAAAACCCATGTCTGGATGGAACCGGTTGCACTGGTGCTGGCTCGTGAGGCGAACCGACCCGTTAAGCTGGTCATGAGCAGGGAAGAGGTATTTAAAGCGACTGGGCCTACATCGTCTACTTCAGTTGATGTCAAGATTGGTGCCAAGAAAAACGGCACAATTACTGCTGCCGCCGCTGAATTGCGATACCAGGGCGGTGCTTTCCCAGGGATCTGGGGGATGCTGGGGGCGATGACCTCGTTTGCCTGTTACGATCTCAAGAATGTCCAGTCAGTGGGTTATGATGTAATCTGCAATCGACCCAAAGTGGCTGCCTATAGGGCGCCATCAGCACCGATGGCTGCGTTCGGTATTGAAAGTACCATGGACCTGGTAGCCGAAGAAATTGGTATGGATCCGGTCAAGTTCAGAATAAAAAATGCCGCCAAAGAGGGTACTCAGGCATCCTATGGACCTGTCTATGGCCCTATCGGTATTGGCCCGACTTTGAAGGCTGCTCAGAATCATCCTCATATGAAGGCTAAACTGCGCAAGAACCAAGGTAGAGGCATGGCTTGTGGTTTCTGGTTTAATTTTGGTGGGCAGACCTGTACTGATCTCAATATTGGTGTAGACGGTACGGTATCTCTGGCCGTCGGTACAGTAGATGTGGGTGGCTCCAGGGCATCGCTGGGGTTAATTGCCGCCGAAGAACTGGGCATTGAGTATGAACAGGTGAAGGTGCACATCGCGGACACTGCTTCGCTTGGCCATAATGATACGACGGAAGGTAGTCGCGGTACTTTCTCCTCTGGGATGGCGACGATATTTGCAGCAAGAGATGCCAAGGATGAATTGTGTCAGCGGGCCGCTAAAATGTGGGATATCCCGGTAAGCGCAGTGGCCTGGAAGGAAGGTAAAGCAGTCGCAAAAGGCAAGCGGCATAATAATCTGGCCCCGCTTACACTAAAGGAAATTGCCGCTAAATCGCCTAATACTGGTGGCCCGATAGCAGGTCATAACGAAGTCGTTGCAGATGGTGCTGGGGTTTCTTTTGCCAGTCATATCTGTGATGTGGAAGTTGATCCGGAAACCGGGGCGACTAAAGTGATTCGTTACACCGTTGTTCAGGATGCTGGCAAAGCGATTCATCCTGATTATGTTGAAGGACAATTTCAGGGCGGTGCAGCCCAGGGTATTGGATGGGCGCTGAACGAAGAATATATTTATGGTGATGATGGCCTGCTACAGAATGCGGGGTTCCTCGACTACAGGATCCCGGTATGTTCCGACCTGCCTTTTATTGATACGGAAATTCTGGAAATACCCAACCCTAATCATCCCTATGGAATCCGGGGTGTCGGTGAGACGTCTATCGTGCCTCCGCTTGCAGCCATTGGTAATGCGGTGTCCAATGCGGTTGGCGTGCGAATGACTCATGTCCCCATGTCACCACCCAGGATACTCAAAGCACTGGATGAAGCTGGTGTGTAAAAAGGTCTGAATCCGCCTGTGCTGAAAGTAGGTTTTACCGGTGCACTGAGATCAAGTGTCAATGGCCATGCACAGGTCGATGCTCAGGCGAGTACGATCCGTGAACTGCTTAGCGGGCTGGTGCAGCGTTATCCTGACCTCGCTGAGCATGTTGACCAGGGCATTGCGGTTGCCTTAGATGGGGAAATTTATCGGGATGACTGGAGTAAACCAATCCCAGACGGGTCAGCGGTATTTCTGCTTCCCAGAATTCAGGGTGGTTGAAACCCGTACCCGGGTCTGGCTACACGCCAGGAATAAAACCAGGCTGGAATTGATTAATCCTTCGGCAATGCACATCCCCTGATTCTGCTACTGCATCTCAGTTGCTGCCACGTTGAAGATATGCACAAGCACGCGCCGATTCTTGGCCTGGTTTTCAGCGATTGGCTCATTATCACCATCAACGTTTGGAAATTTTGGCCGGGTATCTGCAAAGGCAGATACGGATAGATTCTGTTTGGCGATACCGTTTTCCTGGAACAGGTGTAATACATTAATCGATCTTAAGGCGGCCAGTTCCCAGTTTGATGGAAACGCGCTGGTATTGATTGGTGCATTGTCGGTATGGCCCTCTATTTCAACTTTATAGGACTGCCCTGGCAAACTCAGGATGACTTGACTCAGGCCTATCAGGCTGGATTCCATGGAAGCCCGGATATCAGCAGAACCAGAGTCAAAGAACGAGTGGCTGGCGAGTTCAATCATCAGCCCTGTTGCCGTTAAATTTGTCTGGATTTTGCTTTCAAGGCCTTCTTTTTTGATTAAATCATCCAGTTTAGACTGTGCCAGTTCCAATGGTTGGGCAGTGCCTTGTTTTTCCTCTGGTGGAACCGGTGGCGGAGCCGCGGGGTTATTCATGGATTGGGAGATGCTTTGAGCCATGGCATCAAATATTTCCTTGTTTACTTTAGAACTGGAAAACAGTAGTACAAAAAAAATCAGCAGCAGGGTAATAATATCTGCATAGGTCAGTAGCCAGCTGGTATCTTCCGTGGGATCAGAATCGTAGAGTTTCTGTTCTGGATGGGCCATCAGCGAAAAACAGAAGGGTTAAACTTGTCCGGCTCTTCGGGCTGCTGGTTTAAAAAACCAGTCGAGCCAGCATGATGATTAACCTGACCCGGGTACCGATCATGTCGAAGCCAGGTGCTATATTCGTCATGGTTAAACTGGTATAGAGGTGCCGCAGGCGTTAAAGGGAACAGGGTTTTGAGAGACTTCAGGAAATATTTCTCTGAATAGGCTCAGCATGTTCATGGTTGACCGCCTGTCAGCGGCTTCATACAGTTTTCCGGGTGGCCCGAGGCTGGGGGGGAGGGCGAAGCCGTGCGGCGTTCTGGCATGGTGGTGAAAATTCCAATCGACACCGGCACGGTTCATTTCCTCAAAAAATCGCTGTTTACTGGTGTCAGATACCAGGTGGTCGTCCGCGCCATTTTCCACCAGTACAACCGCCTGGGTGTTGTAGTCGTTTGGATGGGTTTTGAGTTCCGGGCGAATGGCGCCATAGACTGCAGGATTGGGATCCTCACCGGTCTGCAGCAGACCGTGGAATGAAACAACGCCAGCGACCTTCAGTCCGCCTCGGATGCACTCCAGCGCTGCCATCCCACCGAAACAATAACCAATAGCCGCTGCACTACAGCGATTGTCCACACTTGGGTGGGCCAGACCTCTATCAAGCCACACCTGTAGCTGGGACCTGAGAAATTCATGATCATGGTCTAGAGCCACCATGGCCTGGAAGCATTTATTTTGGAAACCTTCAATATCCTTGGGATTTTTTGGCCATAATCGCTCGTTTGCAGGAACGTTATCACCATACATGTCTATAGCGAGGCCCACATAGCCCAGCCTTGCCAGATATTCGGCAACGTCGACATCAAAGAATTTCAGTCCCTGGTAGTTATGGATAACCAGAACCAGGGGTCGGGGTCCAACTGCTTCAGAGGGTGCCACCAGATGGCCGACGTGGTCGGTTCCCCGGAACCGGAATTTGATATCTGCTCTTTGCAGGGAGGCTTCGGGCCAGAAGCTGGGGCTAGGATGCATTGGACTGGTACCAGTATAGCTTGATTGAACCAGATATAATCTATCGAAAACCTGTTTGCGTCAATGAAATAGAGCCTGAAGGTTGCTTGATGACCCGCTTGCCAGGCTATTGCTGGTAGCCCAGCGAGATTAAAGTACTCGGAATGATCCAGGTATTGAGCAGGATACAATACTGTTAGATGACTATAGAATTTGAAGTTATCACAGGGTTGCAACGATTCAAGGGATATAAGGAGTTGAAGGTCGATGATTGGCAATAATAAATTGTTTGATGCGTTTGTTTCTGATCATCGCTGGGCGGTGCTTACCAGTCTGCGAGGGGGTGGGAGTCCAGTATCATCGGTGGTTGCCTATGCTAGAGAAGGTGATCAATTAGTGGTCAGTACGCCCGGTGCAACCTTCAAACGCTTGACCATTGAACGCGATGCTAGAGTCAATATGTGTGTGCTGAGTTCATCTGAGCCGTTTAATTTTGTCAGCATTGAAGCTAATGCAGCCGTTGAGACCGATCATCTGGTTGAGTCGACAAGACGGATTTTGGTGAAAATCGCTGGCAGCGGTTATGAGCAACCCGATGATCTTGAAGTCTGGCTCAAACAACAGGCAAGAGTGATATTGCGAATTAGCCCGCAACGCGTTTCGGGTGTTATTCGCTAAGTGGGGAACAGCGATGAACCAAAAAAGCATTGAAGAATTGACCCAATTACAAACGGGTGATCGGGTGGAAGTTCGAGTGACCGCCGGCGCCAGCAGCAATCGGCTATGGATCGAAAATGCTGGCGACAGCAGAGTGAAGATAAAAATTGCTGTCACTGCAATCGCTGAAAAATTTAAAGCCAATGCTGCAGTACTTGCATTGTTGTCGAAGAAATTGGGCCTGCCGAAGGGAAATTTCAGACTGGTTCGAGGCAAGACCAGCAAAAACAAACTATATGAGATTGTCGAGTAGACACTAGCTTGATCGGAATTTTTGGATCGGTTTGGGTACTGCCCGAAGCGTCGTCTCGTTTTCAGGGTTTAGCATAGATTGTTCGGGATATTGCGCTTTTGACCTAGGGCGATTCATTCTTAAAACTAACGTTCATGCTATGGTTGAATGACTAGAAACTTGGAGATTTAGTATGCAGGTAGTGATCGCCACCATGAGTCACGAAACCAATACGTTTTCACCCGTCGTTACCGATCTTGAGCGGTTTTCGGGAGGCGAAGCATTTCCGCCCTCTGGTATAAGGGCAGAAACAAGCTATAGAGGTACGGCAAGCTGCGTTGGTGGATTCCTGCAAGCCGCTGATGAAGCTGGCGCTTCGGTCAGTTTGCCCATTGTTGCTGCTGCCCCACCCTCTGGCCCCGTTGAAGATGAAGCCTTTGAAGCTATCTGCCGGGAAATTGTGGAAGCAGCGCGCCAGCAACCGGATGCTATTTTGCTCGATCTGCATGGGGCTATGGTGACTCGATCCTTTGAAGATGGTGAAGGCGAGTTATTAAGCAGGATCCGTGCAGTTGCGCCTGATGTCCCGATTGCCGTAGCCCTGGATATGCACGCTAATCTTTACCCCGATATGGTTACTCATGCCACGGTGATTGCGGGCTATCAGACTTATCCTCATATCGATATGGATAAGACTGCATTGAAATCAGGCCGAGTGCTGATGCGGGCGTTGCGGGCAGAAGTAGTGCCGATCATGTCCTGGGGCAATATACCCATGTTGCCCCACGTCATGCGTCAGGGAACGGATGATTTCCCGAATAAAGCGCTGCAGCAGCGAGCGCAGCAAATGGAAACGCAAGGTGCGCTGATGGTGAGTCTGTTTACTGGATTTCCGCACGCCGATATTGCCAATGCCGGCTTATCCGTTGTTGTTGTAACCGACAATGACCAGGCGCTGGCGGATCAGTTCCGAGATGAATTGTTAAAGATGGCCTGGGAACAGCGTGAGCGCTTTATCTATGAGCCCGAGCCACTTGATGTGTCAGTTGCACGGGCGCTTGAGTTGGCCGACCAGGATGGGCCGGTACTGTTGTTGGATCATTATGACAATACAGCGTCCGGCGGAACCATGGATACCACAGAAGTACTGCGTGAGATTTTAAATCAAGGCCTGGAAGATGTTGCAGTGTTTGGTTTTTATGACCCGCAAGTGGTAGAGCAATTAGCAAGTGCCGGTATCGGCGCCGAAGTGACTATCTCACTGGGCGCAAAACTACCGATGCCAGCACTGGCTGAACAAAGTTCCCCGCTTGAGCTGACCGGGAGGGTAAAACTGATATCTGACGGTTTGTTTCCGGCGACAGTGGCGATGGCCCGGGGATTAACCATGAACATGGGTAAAACAGTGGTTTTCACCACTGGCAAGGTCGATATCGTGATTATATCCAGGCATATAGAACCCTTTGATCCCGGTTGCTTTAAAAGCCTTGGGATTGATCCAGCTAGTCGGCGCTACCTGATGTTGAAATCCCGGATCCATTACCGGGTTGGTTTTATGCCCATCGTTAAAAAAGTGGTCGAGTGCGCTGGTCGAGGCGTGTGTACCTCTGATTACTCGGAACTGACCTTCAGGCAGGTTCGTCGACCGATTTACCCTCTTGATGGGATAAATTCCCTGGCAGGTCTGGAAAATTAATCGGTCGTATCCCATTGGCCTGACAATAGTACAACTCGGGTGTTGGGCGATCGATGCTTGTACTTTGCTGTTATCTGCTTAATTAAAGGTAGTATCGGCTCGATGGGATAGGGTGATCAATCCAAGCGCAGCACTTGGAATCCATTTGTTGGTCTTATAGCATGGTCCCAACAGCGTTGTGTCGGCAGCGGCGCAGAGGCTGTTTTAGGTAGTGGTTTAAGTTTACTGATGCAATGTGGTTTGCTTTGGAACCGGTTAATTTACAGGTGAGAAACAAGAGATGGCGGTAGAAAAGAAAGACCTTGATTGGGGTAGCCTTGGCTTTTCCTATATTAAAACAGACACTCGTTTTCGGGCACGATGGAGCCAGGGTCATTGGCAACCAGGAGAGCTGGTTGATTCAGAGGTAATGGAGGTTCATGAAGGATCACCAGTGCTTCATTATGCTCAGGCCTGCTTTGAGGGTTTAAAAGCTCAGACTAGCCCAGACGACAAAATATTGTTATTTCGACCCGACATGAATTGTCAACGTATGGCCCAGACTGCTGAGCGGTTAGTCATGCCGGAGGTGCCTGAAGCGCTTTTCATGCAGGGCATTACCGAATGTATTAAAGCCAACAAGGCCTGGGTGCCTCCCAGTGGCTCGGGCGCTAGTCTGTATGTGAGGCCGTTTCTTATCGGCGTGGGTGAGAACCTGGGATTGCGTCCCGCGCCGGAATACGAATTCAGGGTGTTTGTCTGTCCAGTTGGTCCCTACTATAAAAGTGGTGGATTGAGCTTGATCAGTTTGGCAGTCACGGATGTAGATAGAGCAGCACCCAAAGGGACCGGGCGTTTTAAAGCCGGTGCAAATTATGCTGGAGGCTTAATGGCAACCCAGTTAGCGAATCAACTCGGCGCCAATGAAGCGTTATACCTGGATGCAGGCGAAAGGCGGTATTTAGAAGAAGCCGGGTCGGCTAACATATTTCTGGTGATGAAAAATGGCAAATTTGTGGTGCCGGAGTCTCCTTCGATCTTGCCAGGTGTGACCAGGCGGTCAGTTATTACCCTGGCAGAGGACCAACTTGGCCTGGAAGCCCAGCGCCGTCCCGTTGATCTGCGCAACGAGATCGAAGACATTGATGAATTCGGGGCCTGCGGTACGGCTGCCGTTATTTCTCCCGTGGGTAAGGTTTTTGTAGACGAGCAGTGGCATCACTTCTATGGTGGCGGTGAAGCAATCGGGCCGACCACGCAGAAGCTGTATGATATGCTAACCCGACTCCAGAGAGGTGAACGGGAAGACCCTTATGGCTGGACTGTTGAAGTTTGATTTTTCTGGCTTTTCAGGTGCTGATTATCTGGGCCGCAAGGGATCCCTGGCGATATCTGTCAGGTTCTGTTGATGGCGCTGTTTTAGGTTCGATACCTTGTCAGGGTGGCTTTCCAATAGGTTGAACAGTTCCAGAGGGTCTTCATTCAAATTGTAAAGGGCGGCAGATTCCTGTTGGTCGTTTATCAGTAGTTTCCAGTTACCTTTCCTGATCGCATAGTCGAATCCGTCGGGTGTGGGCAGTGCCCAGTGAAAAGTGCGTTCTTGCTGCAACTCTGCCTGGGCAAGAACAGCTGCTATATTGCGGCTATCAATGGGACGATCATCAGGAACGGAAACAGCGCTGTATGCCAGTAAGGTTGCGAACCAGTCGGTGCCAATGACGAGGGCATCTGAGCTTTTGCCGGCAGGCAGGACACCTGGGTAACGAATGATAGCCGGTACTCTGAGACCCCCTTCAGAAAGGAAGTGTTTCCTGCCTTTTAATCCGTTAGTGCTGCCGTAGGCATTCACTTCCCACCAGTTGATCCACCGTTCAGTCACCGGGCCATTGTCACTGGCGAAGACCACGATGGTATTGTTTCGAAGCCCGGTTTTATCGATTTCATCAAGCACCTTGCCGATTTGTGCATCCATATAAGTGATGTTTGCGTAATACTCACCAGGACCTCGAGGTGTAAGTGCTGATTTAGGTATATTTTTTCCGCCTGAAGGTATGGGTACGATGGGTCCTCGGGTATATTGCGCGTACAAGGCGTTATATTCGTCTGGATTTTCGATGGAAGTATGCGGCTCCGCCATGCTCAACATGAGAAAGAAGGGTTGTTTACTGCGGCGCTTGTTCAGCCATTGAATTGCCTCATCTGCATATAATTGAGCGGTATATCCGTGCTGCATAGCCAGTGCCTGGCGATTTCGGTATAGGTTGGTGGGATTCTTGTTGGTTGGGACCTGGAAAGCATTATGCCCATAAAAATAAGTAAAACCCTGATCGTTGGGTTGAGGTTCAGAGCTAGATCCTAGATCACTATTGAGGTGCCATTTACCAATCAGGGCAGTCTGGTAGCCGGCATCACGAAGCAGTTCGGCAAGGGTGAGTTCCTCATCACGCAGAAAGATACCGCTGTTAGCCGGAATCCAGCTCTGGATTCCGGTTCGGTATGGCTGCCGTCCTGTGAGTAAACCTGCTCTGGAAGGAGAGCATAATGCTGATGGTGCGTAATAATTACTCAGTGTTAATCCTGATCCGGCCAGTGCATCGAGATTGGGTGTCTTGATGACCGGATGGCCCGTGTGGCCAAGATCGCCTAGTCCGAGGTCATCTACGTAAATGAGCAGCAGGTTGGGTTTGTCAACGGCATTGACAGTCAGGCAAGTGCCGATCAGAAAGAGCGTCAGGGTTATGCGCAGATAACCCAGTGTCGATTGATAAATACGGTTGCCGGTTGTTGTTTGATGCTTTTTGGCCTGCATAGGATGATCCTAGTGTGCCTGTGATGGTTATAACGGAGTGTGACATGTAGCGAAAGCAGAGGAAACCGCCAGAGCGTTCTATGGTTCAGGGGTTAAAGGCTGGGCAAGCCGGGTAGAGAATCAGCTTGTTAGCTTGTTAGTGGGCCTGACTATGAACTTGGTTAGCGTCTTTTGTGGGGCTTAGCGTAAACGTCTTATCAATGGCAGCCTCTTTTGAGGGAATTATGTTGAAAGGGCTAGTGTGGTTACCGGCGTCACCGGGTTTTTTCAATTGCCTGTTTTGGTTGTTTTGTGAGAGCCTTATCAAGCGGTGCCCGAATCAGGTAATAATAGATCCTGATCCATGACTGGGTGAGTTATTTTTTAGATAAAGCAGCATCGAGTGGAGTACATTCATCATTTTTCTGGAACCCTTTGATGCTGTTTTTTCATGGTTTCAGGTTTGTCCGGTAATGGGTTTAGTACATTTTGTGGGAGTTCTTCGCAGTCGTTTTTGTTTTTCGGGGCGCGCATGGAGTGATGTACTTGTCCTTGAAGGTATGGCCATTTTTCCAATGGGTTGGCAGCCTAGTCATGTGTCTCTCGGTCAGTTCGATGGCTGTGCCAGGTGGGCGAAGTTTCCTGGCGCGCCGGGACTGTAACAGCATTAATGCAAGTCATTAGTGTATGTGTAAGCGGGTATGTGTAAGAATCGTTAGAGCAGACCTTAACTGGAAAACGGATGACTATTGACAACCCTGAGCGGTTTAAAGTCGTTTCAGGATCACCTTATGCCAGAAAAATATCGGCTTACTTGCCTTACCGACAGATCGGCCATGCCGTTATAATGGGTGACCAGGCTGAGTTTGAGAACCTGCCGGACTATTGCCCAGCATCAGGTAGATGACATTGCCAAGGACGGCGGCTGTGAAGCACTGCTGCGGAATTTAATATGAATATCAGAACGAAACTCAAGTCAGCCTTCATGAGCGCGCTCTCGTCGCAGGGGTTTAATCAGTTTTTACAGCATAAGGCCAGAGTATTAAGAAGACTCAGGTCAGGAAATCCCCAGGTACATTATTTTCATCAAGTAGACGATCCTTATAGCCATCTGGCAGTCCAGAAACTGGATTTGCTTAAGGACAGCTATGAGGTCGATTTCAATGTTCATCTCGTCAATGGTCCAACTGCTGAATTTAAGGGAGATCAGGAAAGATTCGATCACTGGGCACAAGCCGATGCGCAAGCTATTGCCAGTTACTATGGAACCCACCTCGACTGTTTTGGCGCACGACCAACGGCAAACCAGGTCGCCATTGCTAATGGTCAGCTGACTGAGCATCTGCATTCAGCGGAATTTGCCGCGCTTGCTATCGATTTGGGCGACAAACTGTGGCAGGGAGTGCCATTACTCGGCGACCTGGGCAAGGCTGAAGAAGTTCTTCGGGCGGGTGACAAGCTAAGATCTGGATTAGGGCACTACCTGGGCGCAATGTTCTATTTTGATGGTGAATGGTTCTGGGGCATTGACCGAATTCGCTGTCTGGAGCAGCGGCTCATCAGTGAGGGCTTTGCCAGGGATAGAGATCCTCAGGCTTTAGTACCGGAACCCGGGTTTGGTGATAGGGTGTCCACCAACGGCAGTGATATCACCCTGGAATATTTTCCCTCACTGCGTAGTCCGTATACAGCCGTGGGGCATATGGGTGTATTAAGCCTGCTTGAGCGAACCGGTGTTACGCTCAGGCTTCGTCCAGTTCTACCCATGATGATGAGAGGGATTCCGGCTCCCAGGGCCAAGCAGCTTTATATCATCAGGGACGCAGCCCGCGAGGCACGCTTCAGGGGTATTGATTTTGGTCATATTGTTGATCCATTTGGTGAACCGGTGCGACGCGCATTTGCTCTATTTCCTGCAGCACAAGCTTTGGGTAAAGGATTGCAATTTGTGACTGCCTATCTGGAAGCGGCCTGGACCAGGGGCTTGGATATTACCACGCAGACGGGTTTGAGAAGGGTTGTTGAATCGGCCGGTCTGGATTGGCAGGCGCTCAATGATATGAGCAGGGGAACGGACTGGCAGGCTCTGCTGGATGAAAATTTGCAAGCGATGCTGGAAAGCGGTTTATGGGGTGTGCCCAGCTTTAGGGTGACAGGTGGGGGTATATCGGAAAGTTTTTCATGCTGGGGGCAGGATCGTTTGTGGCGAGTTGAAGCGGAAATTTTAAGTCGCACGGCCACACCCTGATCTATTTTTTTAAGGGCAGTCTGAAGTGGCATGGGGAATCACATTGTCGAGTCGCAGTTTAGATAAGGGCTAGCGGGGCGGGTATTGTATAGCCTTAGCCGTGCTATCCTGCAAAGCTACTCAATGAGTTCCACTTGGGGCATTACGGCATAGGTTATATTACCCACTTGTAGCTTTAACCAGTCGTTGGACAGGGTGGTCAGATTCCCGGATTTTGCCGCCTCCAGAATATTGCTGTGGTCCTGGCGGCCATACCTGATGGCTGTTAACGGATGCAGCACCCAGTGGTTGGCCTCATGAGCGTATAGCCCCAGACGAGAGGAATTGCTGAACTGCCTGATGAGTAGATATTCCTGTTGCCCATCTTCGTTAAGGTCAACGGGAAGTAACAGAAGGCCGGTCACAGAACTGAGTAGATTGTTGTCTGATGAAAGATCGATAACGAGCTTTTCGAGCAGGCTTGACGGAGGTTGACCCAGGGGTGTCTGTATCGCTGCGAGCAAGGCCGATATGTCAGTATTACGCCCTTTTTCAGAGGCTACGTTTATACCCTTATCGAAGTACAGGGCATTGATACGAGTGACCAGCATGGCTTCGGTGGAATCGGCGTTTCCCTTTATTTCCTGGATTGCCAGGTAACCGGGTCTTGCCAGGTTATTCTTAAAATACCGTATATCCAACTGATCAATGTCATGATTTGATTGCTTGAATCGTTCAATTTGGCTGGCGACTGTCAACTTTCTGAAATCAACCAGCGGGCTACTGACAAGGATTAATAACCCTAAAACAATCCCTCCAAGGCGGACGTTAATCCAACTCAGTGAGTCAAGCCACTGATCTCGATAGCGTGATATCCCCAGGGCGTATGCAGCAGAGTAGAGCAATAGAATGAACCAGATGAGCAAGCCCCATAAGCGTTCTATACTCAACCCGTACTGATCAATTCGTAACCACAAACCATAACAGCTGATGGCGCTGTAGATGGGCAAAACAGCAAGACCACAATAAATGGCTCGGTGTTGCATGGCTGAGTAGATCTGTTGTCTGGGGTTTTCCTGGTAGGTCAGATTAGTGAAGAATAATAATAAAGCCTGGATCCACAGAACCAGTAAGCTACCACCAGAATGCCACAGGGGTTCGAGTCCGGTAAAAGGCAGTACGGACAGGAATAGTAATGATATTGCCGTCAGGATCAGCAGCAGATACTTCATGAGTGTCCGCAGGATGGTATTAATGGTATCCAGGAATTGCGATGACTGGTCAAAGAGCTTGATGCCGACACCATTTGCGCCTGTCAATAGTGGGTAGTAGAAGCCTGGGGCGGTAAACACATCGTAGAAAAAATTGATATTGATGGCTTGAAAAAGTGTTGCCCAGAGCATGAGCAGGCCCCATACACACAAGGTAAAAAGTACTGCCAGAGCCGCCGTAAAGAAGGTGCTGAAAGAGTAGCGGTAAAGCGCTGAATAGGGTAGATGTTTGTGGCTGATAAAAGTTTTGCTATAGATCAGCAGTAGAAACGCCATGATTAGAAAGGTCAGGCCATAGCTGGCTGCGAGGCCCTCGAATGCTACCAGTTTGTAAGGCGTAGCCTGACTGCCCGTGTAATAGCCCAGAAAACCAAAAAGCGCTGTAGCGGGCAGAACATATTGCAGGTTGATTAAAATGGGTCGTTCGCTGCCCAGGAGGAGTAACATGATGGGGCCCGACACCGCCATACTGTAGAAGCAGAAAAGCCATTGGGGTTGATCCCATGGCCAGTGGTTTAAGTCGATTGCCTGGTGCAGTAGCAATAGCCCCAAAGCTTGTGCCAGGGTGATTAATAGCCTTGTCTGATTGGCTGAACGCGTGCTTGCAGAAAATGTCATCAATGCTCCCAGGCCAGGTTTTGGCGGGCAGAATATTGAGCGGTGATCGGCCCATTAATATCCCAGCTTGCCCTGCAGAGCATTAATCACAGGAGAGCAACAATCTGCTCTAGCCTGGCATGCTGATCAGTGCTTTTAACGCGCGCGCTGGCGAGGCTTGGCTTTGCTCATATCCATCAAGGTTTCTGCCTGCATCTGCAGATCTTCGAAGGTCGCATCCACCCCTAGTACAACGGGCTGGTTAACAAATACCTGTGTTCGAAAGTACTTGCCTCCGGCAGCGTTAATGACGGCACCATTAGGCGCTTCCTCAGAACACATAAACAATACAGCAGGGCTGACCAGTTTCGGAGCGGATTCAGCTGGCGGATCGTTGGGATCGATATCTCTGCCAGGTATGGTTGCAATCATTCGGGTCGCGGCACCAGGCGCCAGGGTATTGATGCGCACATTGTTCCTTGCACCTTCCAGTGCTAACACGTTCATTAATCCCAGCATACCCATTTTGGCGGCGCCATAATTTGCCTGGCCGAAGTTGCCATAGATTCCTGAGCCGGAGCTGGTCAGAACAATACGGCCATACTTTTGCTCATTGAGATAGGGCCAGGCTGCGTGGGTGACATAAGCTGTACCATTGAGGTGAACCTGCATGACAAGATCCCATTCTTCCAGCGTCATCTTCTTGAAGGATTTATCTCTGAGAATACCGGCATTGTTTACCAGAATGTCAATTCTGCCGTAGGCATTGAGTGCATCGTCGATAATACTCTTGGCACCGGCCTTGTCTGATACTGAGGCCTTGTTAGCAATAGCAGATGCGCCCATGGCCTTGATCTCTGCAACGACAGTATCAGCTGAGTCCCCGGCGCCACTGCCATCAACAGCGCCACCGAGATCGTTGATGACAATTTTTGCGCCGCGTTTAGCAAATTCGTGAGCGTGTGACCTTCCCAGGCCGTTGCCTGCACCGGTAATAACCACGACTTTATCCTGGAACTCGCTGTCGTTAAATTCGCTCATGCCCTTACCCCATTGAATTTAACTCGAATACTAGCAGCATCGGCCAGCGACTAAAACAGCGAATAGGTAGCAGGTTGTTTAAGGCAGCTGCCTTAAGTGAACCAACAGCCAATGAAAGGGTGGTAGCTTAAGTTGTCTTTCTGAGAAGACCCATGTGCCTGTGAATCTAGAACCGGGGTAGACCTGAGTCACCATGATGAAGGCAAACGGATTTGCCGGTAATTTGATAAGTTATGGCTGTGATGATGTACTAGTGCCCTACGAGCTAGTAACGAGAGATTAACAAGTTGTCTCCTGCGATGGGGGTGTCTTGTAAAAGACTGATGGGGCACAGGGATTTGATCAAGAGAAATATTATTTGTTTTAAATGGGGAACAAAATACCCACCGAGGTACGTTAACCGTCTTTATGGCATGATATCTCGCCGGATTTCCTCGCCGTTTGATCTGCACTGTTTTACGGATGATAGGAGAGGCATCAGATCTGAGGTTACTTGTCATGATTTACCGGAACTGGGTGTTGAGCACCCTAGGAACGTTCCCGGAATGTGGCGAAAAACGGCTATCTGGGGCGCTGAACTCGGTGGTATTACCGGTACGGCGTTGTTTGTGGATCTGGATTCTGTAATTGTTGGCAACCTGGATGCTTTCTTTGAGTACGGTGACGAAAATGATGTTATTTTAGCAAGGAACTGGCTAAAACCTTTTCAAAAACTGGGGCAGACTACTTTATTCCGATTCAAGGTTGGCGCGCAGCCTTATCTGTTGGAAGATTTTCAGCAGGCACCTCAGGCGATAGCCGAACGGTATCAATTTGAACAGCATTATGTCACTCAGGCGGTGCGCAATGGCGTAAAATTCTGGCCGTCACCCTGGGTCAGGCATTACCGAGTTCATTGCCTGCCGGGTTATATAAGACGATATTTTCGAGCTGCGAAGATACCTAGAGGAGCACGAATTATTGCCTTTCCAGGTGAACCCAATCCCGAAGATGCGCTGCGCGGTTGCTGGACCGGTGCCGAGCCAGTCACTGCAGGGGAGCATCTGGCGAATTTATTCGATAAAGAAAAACGTGTTCACGGCAGTATCAGAGGGCATTTCTGTTGTTTTCAGCTCCCTTGCCCATGGGTGGCAGAGTATTGGCAGGAGTAGATGCTTCAATCCTGAATCCAGAGAACGATTTGATGGGCTGTGCAGCAGACGCAGCAGACGTGACAAGTATCGAGGAGCTTACATTCGGTAGCTGATGTTGATCTCCGTGAGAGTTCACCAGTCCAGCGCTTAGAGCAACAGGGTCTGTTCTTGTTTAACGCAGAGAAAGAATTCCGATGGCACCTAAAATTAATAAAATTGAAGAAGACACTCTGGCTGACTTTGATTGTCAGCAGTTAAGTTTCCTGGGTAAAACTAAACCGGTTTATATTGCCGGGGAAGGCCCGGCGGTCATCGTTATGTCAGAAATGCCAGGTATTTATGAAAGGGTGGCTTTTTTTGCAAGGCGAGTTCGAGACGCTGGATTCACCGTGCTGATGCCGAGTTTGTTTGGTGAGCCGGGGCGGGCTCCTGCCCCTGGTTATACCGCGAGAACTATCGCCAGGGCCTGCATCAGCCGTGAATTCCGAGTCTTTTCTTCAAACCGGTCCAGTCCAGTTGTGGACTGGTTAAGAGCATTGGCAAGGTACGGATATTCGACCTGTGGTGAAAAGGGGGTAGGCGCAATCGGCATGTGTTTCACCGGTAATTTTGCGATCAATCTGATGCTCGAACCCTGCGTGCTGGCACCGGTTTTATCGCAGCCGTCACTACCATTAGGAACAGCGGCAGGGCTCAATATTTCTACCGAAGACCTGGCCAGCGTTAAACAAAGGCTTGATGATGAGGACCTGACGGTACTGGCATATCGGTTTTCCGGCGATGCTCTGTGCAAAGCAGAACGCTTTGCTGCTTATCAGGCAGCGCTGGGAAATCGCTTTTGCGCCAAAGCACTTCCAGATGATTCGGCTAGAACGGGAATGGGTATGAAACCTCATAGTGTGGTAACACTGCATCTGATTGACGAGGCAGGACAGCCGACTCGACAGGCTTTAGATGAAATACTGGAATTTTTTCGGATGAGGTTGAAGCCGTAGGTTAGGTTGAAGTCAGCGTTCGAAGGATCCCATCTGCGGGTTGTTGGTGTTCATCTGAGCGTAGTTGAGGTTGCATGTCTATTGCCTGATAGGTTTTAAAATGGTCAGCAAGAATTGATTCTGGCAATCCCAGTGACCTGCTCGGTTCGGTGTCCATTAGAAATGGTTAGCCTGAAAACGCTAATGCAGAGGTTAGTACCTAGCTATTGGCTAGGTGCTGAATAAATCGTGACCGCCTGTTAAGTAAGCCGGGTTCGATGGTTGCTGATGGCTACCACCGTTCGAGTTATTTGGTTTGGTTAATATGGGCGCAGAGAAGTTCCCTTGTGTTGACATGTTCATCTTTCGAAGTGGCAAATATGGAAGCGGCAAAGTCTGTGACGCCTGCTTTTTCAAGGCGGCCGAGTTGATCCTGAACTTCGGATGTGGAGCCGACAAGGGCGAGATCGCCCGGCTGATCGATGCCTTCGCGTTCAAACATGGCTTTATAAGATGGTAGTTGAGCATACATGGCGAGTGTACTTGAAATGCGGGCTCTCAGTTGGCTCGGTTGAGCGCTTACACAGATTGGCAGGGTCGCAATAATTCTTGGCTTGCTTCTTCCTGCCTTGCTCGCTGCGTCGTTTATGGTCGGGACAATATGATTCTTGATTGTGTTAACGCCGACCCAGGCCAGAGTAGTACCATCGGTCCTTGTTCCGGCAACCCGTAAAGCTTGTGGTCCCAGAGCTGCGACCACAACACCGGGTCTTTTATCGCGGCTTTGAAATAGCTGCGCATCGCACTGCAGTGTTTCGCCCTTAAAGGATACTTTGCCTGTCTCTAATAGCGGCATTAGAATTGACAGGTATTCTCTTAGATGGCGAATGGGCTTTTCAAAACCGATGCCCAGCTGGGCCATCATGACCTCGTGGGACAAGCCGATACCCAGCGTGAGTCGGTCATCTGTGGCAGATTGAGTCGTGAGTGCCTGGCTCGCTAGTACCATTGGGTGTCGAGGAAAAGTGGGTATTATGGCGGTACCGAGTTCTATATTTTTAACCGATTGCGCAACGACTGCCAGAACGGTAAGGGCATCGAAACCGCCCGTGGGGTGTTCGGCCAGCCAATAACTGGCGAAGCCTTCTCGCTGAGCTTGATCGACATCCTTTTGAATGACCTCGATTGATGTTTGCTGTACTAATCCTGTCCCATTCATTCCAATTTTCATGCTATTTCCCAGAAGCCAATTGTGGGGATTGTAAAGGAAATTGCTGTTTCAACACCACACTGCGAGAACTTTTTGAGGCCACAGGCGATCCCTTGGGGTTGATGTGCCTGCACTGGCAGTGGGTTGCGGCTTGAAGTGTTTGTCTGAAGTAGTAGGTGTTATTGCGAATTTGAATGACTGGATGCATTTCCTGACAGGCAAGTCTGGCCACCATTGCGCGGTCTTATACCGGAACTGTTGCCGTCTCCTGGTTTAATTTAAGACCTGATTTGGTTTCAGACCTGATTTAGTTTAAGAAAAGTTAAGGGTCGTATTCATGGTGATTAATCGTGAATTGTTGGATTCCTTTGAAAAGCGCAACATTCTATTAGTGGATGATGATGCTTTTATCATCAGGGTGCTAGAAAAGAGCTAAGACTGCTTGGCTTTGAGCTTCTGCACAAAGCTGAAGATGGCGTTGAAGCCGTGAAAATACTCAAAGAAGTTGCAATCGATCTTTTGATTACCGATGTAATGATGCCAAATATGAACGGCCTTGCGTTATTAAAAGCGGTACCTACCGGTCAGACAAAGGCAATGCCGAGCATGGCCACAATCGTTGTGACTGCACTTACGGATGCCGAAACCCTGGCAGTGGCTATGGCCTTAGATTTTAATTGCTTCCTGACCAAACCGTTCAGTCCGGCACTGGTTATCAAGAAATTGTTGTTAGCGCTGGCCGAAGAGGATGTGCCGACTGTTCAGGCAGACTACCGTCAGGTTGTAACGGATTTAGATCTCTCGGATGACAACCTGAATTTCCAGCAGACCCATGCGGTCAGGCATGATCCAGGGGGACATGACAAGGGTCAGCAAACATCATTGGTCACTTTGTTCCAGCTTCGTCCAGAGATGCAGCTGGCGGGAAGACATCAGGCCTAAAAACGGCACAGTTTTGCTTTCTGCTGGTTTTACTCTAAACCAACGGAGAGTACATCGCCTATGGGAACTCGAAGATAATTTAGAAAAGAAAAACATTTTTATCGTTGGCGGCTGGTAAGCGAGCTCGGCGATCAAGGCCCTCTGGCATCTGCAACGCGTTATTTCTGCGTTTGGCCTGGGTAGACTGCTCGGACAGTAGTAATTAGCCTAACGGCATCGGTCCTTGATCTGTTAATGACTGGCTCGCAGCGGGTCGAGTCCTGTATGGTAATGGGGTCGGATGATGCAGTGCACAAAAAAGGAATCGTGATGGAGTCTACGCAAACAAAATTACAGCAGCTGAATCTCAAAGAAAAAGTAAAGCTGATTTCCGGGGCAAGTCTGTGGCGGACTTTTCCAATCGAGCATGCGGGCATCCCGATTCTGAAAGTTAGCGATGGCCCCAATGGTGTGCGTGGTGACGGTGGTAAACCTGCTGCCTCCTTTCCTGTGGGTATTTGTTTGGCATCCACCTGGGATACAGGATTGATCGAACAGGTCGGCGCTGATATTGCTGACGAGGCCAGAAGCAAGGGTGTCCAGGTTGTGTTAGGCCCCACCATTAATATTCATAGGACGCCATTGGCAGGCCGTAATTTTGAATGCTACTCCGAAGACCCTTATCTATCAGGAATGCTGGCATCAGCCTTCACCACGGGACTGCAGGAGAAAAGGGTTGGCGCCTGCTTAAAGCACTTCGTTTGTAATGATTCAGAATTCGAGCGGCATACCATTTCTGTGGAAGTGGATGAACGGACGCTAAGAGAAATTTATCTCAGGCCTTTTGAAATAGCGATAAGGAAGAGTCGGCCCTGGACGCTGATGGCGTCCTACAATCGCATCAATGGTGTTTATGCCTGTTCACATGATTATTTGATTAACCAGATACTCAAAAAGGAATGGGGATTTGAAGGCCTGGTGATCTCAGATTGGTTTGCAGCAAAAGAAACTGTAGAAAATGCCACTGGCGGGTTGGATCTGGAGATGCCGGGTCCAGCGGTGGCCTGGGGACAGGCATTGCTGGACAGCTTAAAGCGAGGTGAGGTCACCGAAGAAGTGATTGATGACAAGGTAAGTCGCCTACTTAAAGTGCTTGATTGGAGTGGTCGGTTTGATCAGCCTGACGAGAAAGCCGAACAGGCCATAAATGAGCCACAACATAGAGATACGGCCTATCAGGCCGCTGTAGAAGGCATGGTTTTATTAAAGAACACGGGTCTCTTGCCAATGAAGTCCGAACAATTGAGCAAGTTGGCTTTGATTGGGCCCAATACCCACAGCTTTAGAATTATGGGCGGCGGATCTTCAGCTTTGCGCCCACATTATGTTTCAACCCCTATGGATGCCCTGGCTGAGAAACTGCCGGAAACGGAGCTGGTCTCGGTAGCCGGCTGTCTGACTCATAAGTTCATTCCAGAACCACCACCAAAATGGTTATCTCCGGTAGCCCAAGGGTCAGAATCTGTGAGTGGGCTAATGGCTCGTTTTTATGCCGATACTGACTGTCAAGAATTGATTCTGGAAAGAGCCATCAGAGCGTCAACGATTCATGCCACTGATAAGGCCAGGGCAATCATTCTTGAGGGTTGGCTTTTATGTGAAACAGCCGGGATTCATACCCTGGGATTGCTATCAACGGGCAAGGCCAGGCTATACGCAGATGGCAAGCTACTGATAGATAATTGGCAGGATGTGCAGCCAGGAGAATCTTTTTTCAGCCAGGGTTCGGTAGAAAAGCGTGCCCAGCTGGACCTCATTGCTGGCCAGTCAGTGCATCTGAAAATTGAATTTGAGGCTCAGCCGGATAAGAATTTCAAATCCGTTCGTTATGGTATTCTGGGCCCTCAACCTGCTGATGGGATTAAAAATGCGGTGGATCTCGCTGCAACCGCTGATGCTGTTTTATTAATGGTGGGAACCAATGATGACTGGGAAACCGAAGGCAATGATCGGGCTACATTGGCACTTCCAGGAGATCAGGACGAGCTTATCCGCAGAGTGCTAGAGGTCAATGCGAATACCGTCGTTGTCAATAATAGCGGTTCGCCCATCAGTATGCCCTGGTTGGCTGAATCGCCCGCGGTGATTCAGACCTGGTTTGCCGGCCAGGAATTTGGTAATGCTCTGGTGGATATTCTGCTGGGTAAAGCGAATCCATCGGGTAAATTACCTATTACCTTCCCCGTAGCACTGCAGGATACGCCGGCCTATACCAGCTACCCTGGTGAGTTCGGTAAAGTCCACTATGGTGAAGGCCTTTATGTAGGCTATCGCTGGTATACCAGTCGTGATATTCAGCCTTTGTTTGCTTTTGGCCATGGCCTGTCTTACACCTCGTTTGAATACAGTGAGCTGGGTATAACAGATTGTAAGGCTGATGGTTCGGTTGCCATTGAGTTTGATCTGCGTAATAACGGTGAATGTTCGGGCAAGGAAGCAGTGCAGGTCTATCTGCAGGCACTGCACAGCCCGGTGGCGAAACCAAAGCTGGCGCTGGCCTGTTTTGCTAAAATCACCTTGTCGGTTGGAGAAAAACGTAGAGTATCCCTGTTGCTTGACCCAGAGTCCTTTGCTCATTGGGATGTTGGACAAGGTGCCTGGCGGCAGGACCCGGGGCACTACCTGGTTCACGTCGGCGCATCGTCTGCTGATTTGAGGCTGACGGTCGACCTGGATTATCAGGTGGGTCAGGTTGCTGGTAAGGGCTGAACGTCAGGCGTTAATCTAAACGGTCACAAACGTGCGTTGTTCTCCAGGGCGCAACCCGGTTTCGGATTATGGAGCGGATAGCACCGCTTGCCCGGGAGGCAGGAATGGCCCGTCTACGCACAGTCGTTGGCCATCTGGTGTTGCGCAGGCACCACAGATGCCCACGCCACATTTTGTTAGATAATCTATGGAGCTGAAAATCTGCTCATCCGAACAGAATTCGCGCTGCACTTTTATCGCTGCATGGACCATCGGCTCCGGGCCGCAGTTGTAGAATATAATTTTCGAATGCTCCGCCTCGGTCATGCTGCGCAGCCTTGTTCTCAGTAATTCTGTTACAGTACCTGAATAACCCCGTGAACCATCATCGGTAGCGATGTGCACGGTCGCAATGTGCTCGCATTCATCTATGAAATAAAGCCGCTCTGTGGTTCTTGCACCGGCAAAAATTTCAGCGTTGTCTGCGTCTCTGGCAATCTGGTAAACCGCAGCCAGGCCGGTGCCACCGGCCACCGCCATGATGTGAGCATTTTCCGGGATGGCAGCGGCTTTGCCGTGAGGCCCCCTGATATAGACTTCACTGCCGGGTTCAAGCGTCATCAGTTGGTGCGTAAAAGACCCGACATCAATGGCGACCAGTCTGAATGGATCATCTGTGAGAGCAGAAAAAGGCTTTTCGCCAACGCCTGGAATCCAGACAAAGAAAAATTCACCCGGTTTTACGCTGATACTTTCTGCAAAAGTGAGCAGCGTAATATCATTGCAGACGGCTTCATTTTTAATCAGCGTCACTGGCCTGAATCCCATGTCCAGCCGATATTGGATACGGCGCTCTGCCTGGTTCAGGTGATCCATCTGATCGAGCTCAAGATCATTGAAATAAGATTTCACCTGAGCCGTGGTCATAGCCGTTAAGGCTGAGCCAATACCGACTATATCGGTTCCCGCATCATGCATTGCGGTAACATCGCCCGCTGAACTGACACCACCACAGCCAATGATCGGCAGATCACTGGCCTGGCGGATTTCGCTGATACATTTTAAGGCGATCGCCAGGATGCCCTTTCCTGATAATCCGCCGGAGCCATTGCTAAGTACCGGATGGCCAAACGAAGTTGAATGGCCAGGGCCTACCGTGTTGATAGCGCACAGGCCATCGGCACCAGCTCGTTGAGCTGCTATGGCAATGCTGGCTATATCGTCTGTATTGGGTGTCAATTTAGGAATGACGGGTATGCTTACTGCGGCCTTGACGGCCGAAACTATTTCATAAACCAGATCCGGATCCTGGCCCATGGCCATACCGTAGCCCGCAGCATGGGGGCAGGATAGGTTGAGTTCCAGGCCATCAGAACAGGGCGCCATTATACGGGCAACTGCAACAAATTCTTCTACGCTGCCACCGAAAATAGAGGTGAGCAGGAAGCGATCTTCGGGAATTGACAGTTCGGATAACAGCGTTGCCGATGCAATTGCGCCTGGATTGGTTAAGCCCACGGCGTTAACAAAACAGCCGGGGGCATATTGGCTATAGACGGGTTCACGGTTACCCAGACGGGGTTCTAAGCCAATACTTTTAGTTGTCAGCACCCCAATCTGGGGAACTTCATTCAGAAAATATTGCATAATAGAAGGAGCTGTGGTCACGATACCCGAAGGAATTGTGAAGCGCCCGGAAAGAGTTTTGCCAAGAAATGGGTAAGTCAATGAAGCGTCTCGCTAGTTTTGCACGATGAGGCCGTGGTTGTGGACAAATTATACGGGGCTTGGCAGGGTTTATACAAATGAGTTGCAGTATATTGAGATAAGTCTATATCACCAGGGATAACGGTCTGGTAATAGTTATGTTTTGTATTGCCATGCGAGCAGGGAACCATGAAAGAATTGTATCGAGGTATTTTGTGCCTGTTTTTGATAGGGGGAGCCGGATTGACTGAGGCTTTGGAAACGATAGAGGAGGGGCGCATCGCCATTGCACGGGTGGCTCTTCCTGCCGTCATAGATCAGCTTTCGCCCCAGATTGATCAGCTCAAGCGCGAACTTTCAGGCCTGACCACTAAGCAAGGATTGAATTCGGCTGTTGCTGAGGCTGGTCAGAGACTGTGGTTAGCAGCGCGGCAGCAGGTGCAGAGGGAAAAGACCTATGATGACCGGGGTTTGTATTGGAACCGGTTGATAGTCACTCATCTGCTTCGCAATTATCAGTTTCAATTTAATCTGACCAAGGCTGACAGAGAGCAGGTTATTGAGAAATTTGAGCTTGCCAGTCGAGGCTATGGCGAATTGGTTTATACCGGATTAAGCAATTTGAAAATACTGATAACTGGATTTGATCCCTTTCACCTGGATAAACGAATAACGCAGAGTAACCCCTCTGGTGTTGCCGTGCTGAGTCTGAGTGGTCGGACCGTTCGGTCTGGCGGTCTGAGTGCGGAAATTCAGGGCGTTACCGTTCCTGTTCGTTATACCGACTTTGACGATGGTGAAATCGAAGCCTTGCTTAGCCCATTTTATAGCGATGACGAGGTTGATATGATCGTCACAGTTTCCATGGGTCGGGCTGGGTTTGATTTAGAGCGCTTTCCTGGACGCCGTCGCAGTTCGTCTTCGCTGGGTAATTTGAATGAACATACCGGTGGCAGGGAGACAGACCCGCAGATTCCACTGCTGCAGGGTCAACCTCTGGTCGGGCCAGAGTTTGTTGAATTCAGTTTGCCAGCATTGGCCATGATGAAGGCAACAGGATCATTTGCCGTTCGCGACAACGCCAGGGTGACCACCCTGGGCGGTTCTTTTGCCGCTGCGTCGCTAGCGCAATTGACAGGTCATATTGCTGTTCGGGGTAGCGGTGGCGGTTATTTGTCGAACGAGATTTCTTATCGCAGTATCAGGCTGAGGAACCAGCTGGGTTCTGATATTGCAACCGGTCATATTCATACCCCAAGAATCTCGTCATTTGACTCGGAAATCCTCGGGCGTATCGTTAAGCAGACCGAAAATATGCTGGTGCAGGCCCTGCCGGCACTGTGAAACCTTATTTTCTCTGGAATTCAGATAGTGCCTGGTCAAGCCAGGCTCGGCTGACGCCGCAAAGGGTTGGACACCGGGGGCTCGCAGTGGCTGAAAGTGCCATCGCAAAGCCCTGGTCTGTTAAAAAGTGCTGGCTTGCTAATAGGTCTGAGTGTTTTCCGGCTCCTGCATGACCGTATTTTCTATATGGCCAAGCCCTTCGATTTCTATTCTGATCACGTCCCCTACAACCAGCAGCGCCGGTGGTTTCTGGGCGAAGCCCACGCCACTGGGAGTGCCTGTGGCGATGATGTCACCAGCCTCAAGCGTGAATGCTGTCGATAGAAATTCGATCAGATCATAGCAATCAAAGATCAGGTCATTGGTATTGGTATCCTGCCTGAGGTCACCATTAACGTACGTTTTCAGTTGCAGATTGTGGGGGTCAACTCCATCAGCTGTTACCAGAGCAGGGCCAATGGGGCAGTGTGTGTCCCAGGATTTGCCCATGGTGAAAGACGGGGGCGTTCCTCGCATCTGCCAGTCCCGGACGCTGACATCGTTTAATATGCAGAACCCGGCAATGACATTGCTGGCTTTAGCCTTCGGCACTCGCCGGCAGTTCTTGCCGATAATAACCGCCAGCTCGCCTTCATAGTCCAGCGCTTTGGAGTCCTCTGACCAGTGAATGGGATCATACGGGCCATGGCTGGAGGTTGACTGCTTGGTGAATACCAGGGGCACCTTCGGGATGGCCATATTGCTTTCCAGCGCGTGGGCTCGGTAGTTCAGGCCGATGGCTATGATTTTGGGTGGTCGTTTTATAATGGCTTCAAGTTTCACCTCGCCAGTGGAAAAATGGGGCGAACCACCCATGCTGGCCCGTGCCATTGCCATACTGGTTTCACCCTGTTGCAGGAAAGACAACATGTCCGATGCTAGATCTGGGTTTGTCTGCGATAAATCGATAATCCCATCATCTTGCAGCAGGCCTATCCTGGTATGGTCACTTTCCGTGAAGCTGACAATTTTCATAATAATCTCTTCAATTTTCTATCCAGCACAACATCAAACCACTTATGCCTCGGGACAGTCAAACAGAGACTGACAGGCTTCGCTTTTGCAGCGGGTTCTCCCGGTCGATATCGATCGGGGCCGGGTAACCGCAGTCTGGGCCGCAATTCGCCTCGCTTTGGCCAGGGTGGTAGCGGTTGAGCGATCTTTGACCTTGGCCTGAATGTTATCAGTGGGCGCCTGGCAGTTGCTCAAGCTATGGATGGTTGATCACTGAATCCACGTGATCGTGAAAATGCTGGACGCGGATTTCGTCTTCGCTGAGAAAGACCTTGTCAAAGCCTTTCGATGCCATGCCCCTTTGCACACCGGCAAGTAAAGCGACATCCTGATTGATAGTGTCCGTCATATCCTTTTCGCCACTGATGACCTGGTCATAATTAAAGACATCTGTTTCAGGTCGGTTGCGCTTACCATTTGCTTTTCCTGGAGAGGTTAGCAGGGTAGAAGTTTTGCCTGGTCCTAGAATATCTTTGTCCGGATCGGTGCTGTCGGCGAATTTCACCAGGCTTATTTTATCGAATTCACATCTCTGTGGGTCCGTAGGATGAGGACGAGGCCTTAGGATCCAGCAATGTTCGGGTGTAAAGGACAGGATCGCATTGGGGAACAGGTTGTATTGCCAGACATCTGACAACTGCTCATCGCTGAATCTGTGATAGTTCATGCCCAGACCTGCGTTGACCAACCTTTTTTGCTTTTGGACAGCCTCGCGGATTTCCAGAACACGACCTTTGAAATCATCGGGGTCCAAACCAAGACTTATCAGTTGGCTGGATTGAATGTCTGTGGGATTATCAGGCACAGGATACCTGGGGCTGACGGTAGCACCGGGCACTTCTACGCCGGTATGGCCATTATTGAATAATCTTACGGTATCGTTACTGCAGTCCACCATGCGCTTGTGTTGCGGGTGGAGAAAATCGACATGGTAAAGTTCCCCAAAATTATCAACCACAGCCTTCCAGTTACACTCCAGATGAACGGTCTGGTCTGCGACCAGGGTCATTTCTTCAAAGTGGTAGGGTTCGAGCAATCCGGCGATGGGTCCGAGATAGCTCTCAAGGGAATCGGGTTGTTGGGCCAGGTTTATGAAAACAAAGCCGTTCCAGCAGGCAGTGTGGATTGGGCGCAGGGCAAGGTCTTCACATTTAGGATCAAGCCCGAATTTGTCAGCAGAAGGCACGGTCTTAAGATTACCGTCGATGTCATAAGTCCAGGCATGGTAGGCGCAGCGGAAGCTGGTTGCATTGCCTCTCTGGGTAGTCACCAACTGATTGCCGCGGTGCTGGCAGACGTTGTAGAAAGCCTGGATTGAGCCTTTATCCGTATGGCAGACCAGAACCTGTTCTGTACCGATGTTGAATAAAAAGTAGTCTCCTGATGTTTTAACATCGCAGGCCAGGCCTGCCAGCAGCCAGTTGTCCTGCCAGATATTGTGCCATTCATTGTCCATGAATGACTTGCTGATATATCTTTCCTTGGAGTAATTGCTGATTGTTGTTGGCAATTGCTTATAGTCAGTTACTTTAAGGGTCATTGGTCCTCCCAGCAGGGCCTTCTGGGCCGGCTTCTTTTATTGTTCACCATATTGCCGTGATCCCTTGCAGATTACCATTTGTCCAGACGTGTTTTTGGGCCCAAGGGCCCCGGAAAATAGAGCGGGCCATATGACTACCAGTAAATTCTGTTTTTGAGGAGGATCGACTTAGTATTACCCGGCGCTAGTTTTCGGATGCATTGATAAGACGTCGCGCTTGGAGGGTGAGGCGCTCGAGCTCAGGCAGGTATGCTCGGATAGAATTGGAATATTGCCTGCCGGATCCGATCGAATGGGCGTTAATACCAGATCGAAGCTGGCTGCCACTGGGCGTCATAATGCTTCGTTGGCCCTGAGAAATGTCCAGGCTTTCCGACGCAAAGCTCAGGCCGCAGTATTCATATACTTTTTCCATTTCCTGTTCGGGGTCAGTGGCCAGTTGCTCATAACTGACATGCATGACCTTACCCGGGAAAACCTGGTCCCAATGGTTCATAACCTGGAGGTAGTTGGACCAATAGTCGAGAATTCCTGGGAAGCTGAAACTGAATGCATTGCCCTTTGCAAAATACTGTCGGAACTGGCCGATGGCATTATCCAGGGGATCGCGGACAATATTAATGATTTTAGCTTCCGGTATTACGGCAAATATGAGCGAAATGAACCAGAAGTTATCTGGCCATTTATCGGTGAAGAAGGTGTTGCCTATTTCCAGGTGCGGAGCCACTTGCGCATAGTAAGTGGCTCGCAATGCACGCTGCTTATCTGAATCCAGACCCGCAATGGTTCCTGCAAGGCCGCCCTGTTGATCCAGTGATCGGGCAATATTTTCGATAAAGGGTAGCTCATTGGTGCTGCAGATTTGCGGATGACCAGCCAGTATCTGTTCTATTAAGGTACTACCTGAGCGTGGCATACCAACAATAAAAATGGGTACGGGTGTGATCGCTTCAAGCGTGCAGGGGGTGGCTACTGTAATTTGTTTCAGGCTATTGAGCAGCTGCTTGTAGCCGTTGGCATCATAGCCTCGGCGCTGCGCCACCTGCAGATTAGCTGCTTTGAGTGACTGGAATGATTGATCAAATTTTTTTTCATCATCGAATAGACGGGCCAATGAGAAGTGAGCGAGGAAACCGTATTGTGCCTGTGTCGGCATGTTGCTGCACAATTCCAGCAGTTGTTCTTGTTCTGAGGCAGTAAAATTGTAGTTTCGCAAGTCAGCCAGGCTCCAGAAGCCAGCTGCATTTTGAGCTGGGTTGTTCTGCCTAAGCGTTTTTTTGTAAAAATGGATTGCTTCAGGGTAATTGCCGATCGCACTCAGACAATGACCCAGTAAAAGATTAAGATCAGGGTCTTTCAGCCCTGCTTTTGCACACATCTGCAATAAGGGCAGGGCCTTGCTTACCGATCCAGATTCAAACAGAGCACTTGCCAGTTCAAATTTCCATCTCAGTATTGAGGGTTGAAGCGCTATGAGCGCTCGACTGATAACCCCGGTTTGCTCAACATTAAAGGCAGTTTTGGCCGCCTGAAGCTGCTGTTTCAGTCTTCTTAGTTTTTCCTGTTTCCTTGCCATTGGCGCGAATATAAAGTCCAGAGATTGATGATAAAGGCGCTTTTATTTGCCCCTGTTATCTGCCAGGAAACCCAGCATTGCCTGATATAGTTCTAGTTGATTTTCTTCTTTATAGAAACCGTGCTCCTCACCTTTTTTGGTCAGCCAGCGATACGGATGACCCTTTTTATCCAGTGCTTTTTTTAGTTTCAAGGCATGCCCAAAATGGGCCTGTTCGTCTTCCTCGCCGTGAATGATAAATACAGGGATGGTGAGTTTATCGACGTTTCTGGCTGGTGACTGGGCGATTAATTCAGCTGGATCCGTGCCCAGAGTGTTATTGAGGTAGGCAATACCACCCCGGTAATGTTTGACATTACCTTTTCTTGTCATAAAAGGCAGGTCGTAAACGCCAACATAACCAATAGCAGTTTGAAAAAGATCGGGTGCCAGAATCGGACTTTGTAGGGCAGAATAGCCGCCAAAGCTGGCGCCGTAGATATGAGTGTCTTTTGGGTCGGCCAGGCCTTCAGCTATAGCCCAGCGGGTGGCGTCGATAATATCGAATTGGGTGGTGCCGCCCCATTGGCCATAACCGGCGGCCTGAAAGGCTTCTCCATAACCGCTCGAGCCTCGGAAATTAACGCTTAGCACACCAAAGCCATGGCCAGCAAAAATCTGATGTTCTGGATTAAAACCCCAGCTGTCCCGGGCATGAGGTCCGCCGTGGGGAATAACAATCAGGGGGTAGGGCCTGGGCACATCAGCGGCAGGCTCAGTCAGGTAACCGGTGATGTCCTGGCCATCACGGGCGTTGAACTCTATGGCCTGCATGGGCTGAAATTCCTTGCCTGCCAGCCAGGGCGCTGAATCGAATAATTTGCTGAGTTTATTCTTGTCTTTATTATAGAGATAAAATTGCACTGGTAATTGATCTGACTGGAGCGCCAGGACGGTTTCGCTGTAGTCACGGGTACTGCTAAGGCCACCCACCCAGGAACCATCGAATGCTTTTGATACTGCCGCTCTGATCTGGCTCTTGGTATTCTCGGCAGCCAGGGTGACGTATTCAGGGTAAAATTCTTCTGTCCAGACGCCAATGAGGTGATGCTTGTCATAAACTGGGCTGGGGTCTACCCTGGGGTGCTGGTAAATTGGCGTGATTTCTCCTGATTCCAGAGACAGTTGCCAGATGCCGGCGATACCCTTTTCATCCGCCTTTTTATAACCGCTGAGATAAACGGCATCATTGCTTTTGTTAAAGGTAAGCGGCATCAGGCTCTTGTTGAATGGGGTTCTAAGGCGCTGCCAGTTGTTAGCATCATCAAGATAGGCGATGACAGTCTCCTGCAGGTTTTCTCCAGAACCGACTTCCAAGCGTACTTGGTTGTTATGGTCAACCAGTATGGTCGATCCCCTCAGGCTGCCCCTCCGTAATTTTTTTGTCTTGCCGCTGAAAGTATCGACCTGAACCAAGGTATTGTAATTTTGTTTACCCCTGACGCTACTCCATGGCCTGGACATCACCAGAATTTTTCGATCATCCAGCGCTTTTACAAAGCTACCATGCGCTGCCTGCTTGCCTTTTCTGGCCGAAAAACCAAACAGGTCAACGACAACTTTGCCATCGGCGTTAACTGCCCATAACTGGCCGCTGCTGCGAGGTGCCTCAAAGCCGGGGACAAACATGGCTTTTTCAATGAGTATTCGCTCCGGGCTGACCCAGTGGAAGTCGGCCACCATGGTGCGGCCGCTGAAATGAATAAAATTGATGGCTTTATTGTTCTGCTTTCGATCCAGAATAACGACTGCTCTTTTTTCCTCATGGGTAACCAGAACAGCAAAGTAATCACCAAGGGGGGAAATCTTGACGCTTTGAAATTGGGGTTTTTTGACAAGGCTTTCTATCAGGCTTGTTTGAATTTGCAGCTCAGCCAGACCCGGCACAGCTACCATGCACAATAAAAATGTGCCTACCAGCGCATTAACAAGGTTACAATGTTTTTTTCTCTGGTGGATTGTGTCGAACTTCATATGCAGTGGTCTCAAAGCTAAATCGAAACGTGAGTTTAGGCCTTTTGAGTCGTGAATTCGACTTTTAAAGAGATATGAGATGATGAAGATCAAGATGAAGATGAAGATGAAGATGAAGATGAAGATGAAGATGAAGGGCCGGGAGTATCCCGCACCAGGTAATTAAACCCATGGTTTTGTCCTCTACTACCGTTTACTACTTTTTGTTTTCTATCGCCATGGTGTTGCTAACTATGAGGATCCTGGGTTGCTGAAGTTATGAAAGTCATTGGTCAGAATAAGGTGCAGCTAGTCCTGCGTACAGCGCTGCAGGCAATGCAGCGTTCGGAGTTTGCTCAGGCCGCTGATAAGCTTGATGAAGTGGCGGCAATGCTGATGACTGATGTCAAGTTTTTAGGCTTGGCTGCAGAGGCAAATATCCGATCTGTAAGGCCAGAGGCCGCGTTAGTATTCCTGCAGGCGCTCGGTAAACACCAACCCAGAAATCATGAAGTTCTCGCAAGCCTGGGGGATTGTCTGCGCAAGCTTGGCAGGACTTCGGAAGCGATCAAGTATCTGGGGCAGAGTGTTGAGCTTTCACCTAAGCGCCCGGAATATTATTACAATCTCGGTTTGTGTTTGCTCGAAATGGATGAATACAGCCGAGCAGAAATTATATTTCGCAGTGCGCTTGAATTGCGTAGCGATTATACCAAAGGTGCACTGGGTTTGACCAAAGCCCTGGAGGGGCAAGCCGATTGGGTAGGCGCTGAGCGGGTGCTACAGAGCATGCTTGTGGATCAGTTAAGCAATGCGAACATCTGGTTCCGCCTGGGCAGGGTACAGCAGAGGTTGGGTAATTCCGACGAAGCCTGTAAATCATTTCAGAAATCTTTGACATTAGGCCCGGAAGGGGCTGATTCTTTTGTTGAAGCTGCCAGGTGTCTGGTCCTGCTCCAGCAGGTAGGACAAGCGCAGGCATGGTTGAAAGCGGGATTGTTAAAATATCCACTTGATCGTCCCTGTGCTCGCTTTTATGCCAATTTGCGTTATGAGCTAGGTCATGATGAGTTTTTGGCGCATTACAGGACAGCCGAGTCACTGATGCTATCGCCGGGGTTGTTAGGCGATTATCTGGAATTTTTAGCGGTAACGGGAGACATGCAAGGGGCTGACCAGGTGCTTTCTAAAATTCAGGATCAAGCCTTAATGGATCACCCTGATGTTTTGATAGGTCGGTTAAATTATCTTAAGGAAGCCAGGGACTTCCAGGGAATGCTGGAGCTGAGTGTCGAGCTCGAACAAGAATGGTCACGCGAATGGCAGATAATAGCCCATCTGGGGTTAGGGCAGGAGCACCAGGCTGAGCCACTGATTGTATCTGCTTTAGTTGAATCACCCGATAATCAGTTTTTTCAAGCTCTGCTGGGAATCGTGTTGCGCACTTCTGACCCGGTTCGTTACCAGCAAAATTTTAATCCTGTTGAGTTGGTTCGTGAAATTGATTTGTCCGGTCATAGAGGTACCGGTGAATTGTTTCGTCTGAATGTTCTGGTCAGCAGTTTTCTTTCTGACCTGCACCAGTTTGAACGCAACCCCCTTACTCAGAGCGTTTCTGGCGGGACCCAATCACCCGGTAACCTTTTCGATCATTCTTATCCTGCCCTTACCCGGCTGAAGAACCTCTTGATTGAGGCAATCACCGATGAATTAACCGATGTTGCTTTTCCGAGTTCGGTGCCAGCGAAAATATCGGCCCGGAATACAGGGAGTTTTGAGATAGAAAGTGCCTGGTCAATTATTTTGCGAGGGCAGGGGCATCATGTGCCGCACATCCATACAAAAGGCTGGTATAGCTGTGTCTACTACCTTGAGGTGCCGGACGAAATATCCAGTGTTAATGCCAGTGTTTATGAAAGCCCGGCTGTAATATCGATTGCTAGTGAGGTTGAAAGGTCAGGCTGTCTGGCTTTTGGCAGACCAGGAGTCAACTTGCCTATCGTGCCTGATCCGGTTCATTTTGTGGTTCCACAAGTCGGTAAGCTGGTGATATTTCCTTCTTATATCTGGCATGAAACGATGCCGTTCATTGCCTCTGATAGTAGAGTGGTCATCGCTTTTGATATCATCCCCATAGGGGAAAAGTAATTGTTGGCTGGACTTTGCATTATTGACAAGGCGTCATGGGTATAAAGCCCATGACGTCTCTATAAAATGGATGCTCAAGTCGGCTATGCCTTGTCTGTAGCGGGTAAAGATGAATAAAGGATGAAGGAAATAACGAATTTTTTATTAAGAATGCTTTAAATTATTTTTGCGGTCGGCTAAACTGGTGCGGTTGGCGATGGCTGAAGGTTTGTTGTTCGCTAAAAAAAGGGGCCGCACTGCTATTTAGCTGCTAACTAAGTTAACAGCGAATTAAGTTAATAGTGAATTAAGTTAACAGTGAGTTAAAGCTGTTGAAAGCTGTGCGAAAGAAACGTCGAAACGAGGATTATTAGAGGATTACTATATGTCAGTCAAATATGACTTAAGAGCGGGTATAAGACTCGCGTTGGGCCTGTCAACAGGTCTGGCGCTTGTCCACGGGGGTACTGCTATTGCGGAAGATAGCGAAGATGCCAATGCGATGGAGGAAGTCGTAGTTACCGGCTCCAGGATCAAACGAACTATTAATACGGTTTCTCAGGAAACGATTACAATTACCGCAGAAGATATGGATATTGCTGGAGACATCAGTGTGGCTGATGCGCTGCGGACTTCAAATCTGAACTCACTGGGTTCTTACCGTGAGTCTTCAGGAAATTCCGCGCAATCAAATGCAACTATTGACCTACGCGGTGCTGGATCTGGCCGAACGTTAACGCTGGTCAATGGCCGCAGGGTAACCGGCTCACCTTCATTGGGTGGCGGTGGTACGCTGAATCTAAACATGATTCCATTTAGCGCAGTCGATAGAATTGAGGTCATCGCTGATGGCGCATCAGCCGTATATGGCTCAGATGCGGTTGCCGGCGTTATTAATATCATCCTTAAGAAGGGTTATGATGGGTTCAGAGTGAAAGCCCGTTATGGTGACCGGGATCGTGATAGTGGTGCAGAAGAGAGCTTTTCAATTCTCACCGGCGCTAGCTCTGATCGAGGTAGTGTCACCCTGGCGATTGAATATGATTCTCGTGATGAGATCTACGATGCTGACCGTGTATTTACTGCGGCGCGTAAGAATGATCTTGATGGCGATGGCTTTATTACCGGTTATGCTGAGACAGAAGGTATTTCTTTCTATGGGTACTCTCTATTTAATCCAACTTACACAGGTGCACCGTTTGATCCGAATGATGATTCAACCTGGTATATTCATCCGGGTGCCAATTGTACGGAAGAAAATGGCTTCCAGGGTCCAATGAAAACAGACCTGGTGTTTGGTCCTGATACTGGTTTCTATTGTGGTTATGCTTATGCGCTGGTATCGGCTAACCGTGCCAGTGTTCACCGATTAAATACCTGGGTTAGTGCAGAATATGAGTTGACTGATGATATCGATGCGCATGTGGATGTGCTGATATCCGACCTTGAGTCGTTCGGTCGATACGCTCCGCCTGCAGCACCTGGGCCAACGATTCCTGGTGACCCGCGAAATAGCGTTGGCGCAACCTATGGTTATTTCCGTTGGACTGATATTGGTACTCGGGATAATGTGGTTAATGACCGGTTAACTGATATTAATATCGGCTTGAGCGGGGATATCTCTGACGGCGTCAGCTTTGAAACTAACGTGACCTTCTCAGAATATCATTCTTCTTCTTTTGGTCGTTTTTATCTGAGTTATGCAGGTCTTGAATACAATATCAGTTATGAGATCGATGATTTTGATACCTTTGTCGCTAATATGAAGGCGACTACGGTTGATGATAATCGTCAGACCATGATCAAGTACTTCGGTGGTTTGCAGTGGGATATGTTCGAAATGGGTGGTGGTACTGCTGCTGCTTATCTTGCAGCCGAGTATTTTGAGATTGATTATGCAGCGTTGGTTGATGCTCAATCCGAGGCCGGCCTGATCGGTGGTTCTGCTGGTAATTCAGCCGAGGGTTACCGGGATGTGACCGCTTTTTCTGCAGAAGCCGTCTTTCCGGTAACGGATTGGCTGGAAATTGATGCAGCGGTCAGAGTCGATAATTACTCAGACTTTGGTAATGCTACATCGCCGAGAATTGGTGCTGCAATGAAGGTTCCTGGATATGAGCAGATTGCGTTGCGAGCGTCCTGGGGTCAAGGCTTCCGCGCTCCGGATATGTCGGACCTGTACGGGTTAACGTCATTTTCGGCATCTTCAGGTAAAGATCACTGGGGTTGTGAGCAGGTGGGGCAGGATCCATGTCCTAGTCGCCAGTTCGATACTTATATTGGCTCAAACCCAAATCTTGAAGCAGAAGAGTCGGAAAGCTTCTCGCTCGGTGGTGACTGGGAATTCATGGATAACTGGATGGCGGGGATGACCTATTGGAATCTCAAGCTGATCAACTCCATTGAATACACATCAGCGCAGGATCAGTTGAATGTGGACTATCAGTCAGGCGGTAACAACCCAGCGGTACAAAGGGATGCTAATGGTTCTGTTTTGGAAATCTCTGCAGGCTTTCAAAATGGTGTGACTGATTTCGAAAGAGACGGTCTTGACTTCTTTGTGAAAGGTAGTGTTGAAACAGGATTCGGTAACTTCCTGTTCGCTATGAATGCATCGAAGTACCTGGGCTATGACTACGAGCTGACTTATGGAACGGGTGAGCTAGGCGAGGCCGCAGGGACTCTGGGCTTTCCAGAGTGGCGATCTAATGGCTATGTTTCATGGACCATGGATTCCTGGAACGCAGCGCTTTCGGTAGATTATATCGGTAAATCCGAGGCCAAGGTTGGCGACGAAGAGTACGATGGTTGGCATTCAATCAATGCCTCGGTTGGATATGATATCGGGTCCTATGGTTCTATTGAAATAGGCGCATCAAACCTCACCGATGAAGATCCATTGCTGGATGCGGGTGGGTATATGGTTGATGAATATCAGTATCCTATTACAGGACGTGTTGTCTATGCTGAGTACACCTTAGAGTTTTAAGTTGAACTTAATTTAGCAATTGGAATGGAGGGCCCATCTCGTTTTCGAGGTGGGCCTTTTTTTTGAATATGGAAAATCATTGGTCGGAATTCTGGAAACAGGGTCATGCAACCACATTCGGGCCTTATTATAAAGAAGGTTACCGAGGTGTCATAGGTGACTGGTGGGAAGTGTTGTTAGCCCAGATGCAGCCTGGTGAATCCGTTCTGGATCTAGGTTGCGGTAATGCCGCTTTGTTGGTGAATTTACTTGAGAAAAATAACCAAATAAGGTATCTCGGTCTTGATCTGGCCGAAGTTCGGATCAGTCCTGTGGCTGAGGAGCAGATCAAGAACCTAGAATACCCCCCACAACTGTTTTCCAATTGTCCGGCGGAAAAAATTCCCCTTGAAGAAGCATCCATAGATGCTGTTGTATCCGTGTTTGGCATTGAGTACAGCCAGTGTGAGCTAACCCTTGGTGAGGTCAGTAGAGTGCTTAAGAACGAAGGCAGACTCAACTTATTGGTGCATCACAGAGAATCCAACGTAACGCGGATGTCGAAAAAAGCGGTTGATGAATACCAAGAGGAAGAGATTGAAAGCCTGCTCAAGGCGCTTCAGACTATCCATCAGGTTATTGTAAGCGAAGGTGTCAAGGGTCTTAAGGCAAGCGCAGTTGCTGAAAATTCAAGATCGCTGGTTAATAGCCTTGCCAGCAAATATCTTAACGATACAGATCTACAGACAGCAAACGGGACGATGTTCGAATTTTTGAGTCATGCCCTGCAATTTTTTAAATTGATTCGGAAAACTGAACAAGACCGGGCTGATTTTATCACGAATTTGCGAGTGGAATTCCATGCCTATAAAGGGCGATTTCAGGAAATGGTTTCAGTTGCTAAAGATGAGAGTGGAATCCATGAATTCCAGGGGTTATGCAAACAAGCCGGTATTGAAGTGTTAGAATGTAAGGAAATCTATGATGAAAAAGGATTGTTGGCATGGCAATTAGCCGGAAAGAAATAGCAATTGGCTTGTTACTGTGTATGGCAATACAGCCAATTTTTGCTGCCAGTCTGCTCGAATGTGCGGCGCTGGAGGATGTCGATAAGCGTCTTAAGTGCTACGATGCGATGGCCGATAGGGTGCAGACTAAAATAATTGAGGTTGAGGAAGTTCGTGCGACCACAGAAGTTAAACAGGCGCTTAGACAAAAGGTTGTAGAGGCCGTCATCGCAGTGGAGCCTGCGGTTGATCAATTCAAGATTGTCGATATCTATCGCAATAAAATTCTTCGAGTTACCTTTATCGCTGAAGATGGTCGCCGTTTTGCCAAGGATTCGGGTACAAGAAGCCAGTTCAGGCAAGGTGATAGAGTCAGGCTCGAGAGGGGGTTTATGGGTTCAAAGATTCTGGTTCGTTCTGATGGCTTGCGGATCAAAGTCAAAGAAATTTCAGCAAATTAAGTGTACCGGGCAGGGTATTTATTAATGCAGGTTGTGCAATTTATTAGGTTAGCGTCGGTAGTGTGTCCCTCCCCGTGAGTGAACATTCAAAGCTGCTTTTGATTACCGGCGTGGGGCCAGGTACAGGTAGTGCTAGCGTCCGGCATTTTGCCAGCAAGGGTTATCGCGTGGCCATGATGGCAAGGAATGAATCGCGCCTGCAGCAACTGGTGGAAACAATTCCCGGCACGGCTTCATTTCCTTGTGACGTCAGTGACCTTGCTCAGCTGAGAAAACAGCTTGCCTTAATCGAGCAAGGCCATGGCTACCCGGATGTGCTGATTCACAATGCGGTAGGTGGCGCCTTTGGCAGTTTTATGGAAATTGATCCAGCGCTGCTTCAGCAGAATTTCCAGGTTAATACCATGGCTTTGCTGCACCTGGCGCGCTGGGCTGCCCCTGCCATGATTGAGCGGGGGACGGGCGCAATTCTAGCAACGGGTAACACTTCCGCTTACCGAGGCAAGGCGGGGTTCGCCGGCTTTGCACCCACCAAGGCAGCGCAGCGAATTTTACTGGAGAGCATGGCGAGGTCTCTGGGGCCACAGGGCATTCATGTCGCTTATTGCGCCATTGATGCGGTCATTGACCTGGCCTGGACTCGAAGGCGTTATGCCGACAAACCCACTGAATTCTTTTGCCAACCAGAAGATATCGCAAACGAATGCTACCGTCTGGTGAGCCAGCCAAGGTCTGCGTGGAGCTTTGAAAGTGTTATCAGACCCTATGGCGAGCAATGGTGATTTGCAGTGCAGAGAGGATGATGCGGAGCAGGCCTACGGGCTAGTTTTATCCTGATATTGTTCCACATTTGGAATTGCTCATTTAATGTATGGTAAGGTTAATTGAGTGTCAGTTTCTGCTGTTTGGCAGGGCTTGAATTAAATTAAATTCTATCAAAAAGGATATTGGAATGGCTCAGACTCACGATCACGAAATTGTATCGGTCTACCCGTTCACAGAAGAGCAAGTAGACCAGCTAATGAGTCATTCCATGGAGTGTGTCCTGATGTGGGCAACCCGGGATTCCTGGCCAGTGGGCGTGACCCATGCCTTTGTATGGGAAGGGGGAAAAATCTGGATCACCTTTGCAGAGCATCGGCATCGCACCTCTGCCATAAAACGGAATCCCAAAGTCTCGGTTAATGTCAGCAGCATGGGATATGGCCAGGGCATCTCACCGGATCTACCCGGTGGTGCAGTCACCTTTAAGGGCACCGGGGAATTCCATGATGATGAAGAAACTAAGCTCTGGTTTTACCAATTGCTGGCGAAGAAACTAAACCCTGGTAATCCAGATGGAGAAACCTATTGGGTTGGTTTTCTCGATTCTCCTTTGCGGACTGTTTTATCAGTCACGCCAGTCAAGAAAATTATGTATAACAGTAAGCTGGCCGGGCAACACATGGCTGGCACAGTTGATGAGCAGGATCTTGGCGAGCGGTTAGGGGCTGATAAAGAACGTATGAATAAAGCACGGGCTGCCAAAGGTCTTGCACCGCGCTAGTGCTGAGCAGGTCCTATCGAGAGCCTATAGGGTAAAACGATGGCTGAGGGCGTTCAGTCGGGCAGGCAAACGTTGCCTAAACCTGGGCTGGCAGGTTATGCAATTTCGCGGGCGGTAGCGACGACTTCGCTCATACCTTCCCACTCATTCCACATATTGCACATGGCCTGTTTCGATTTTTCCCAGGGGTTATTTTCTGGCTCGTATTCAAGCCATTCACCCAGCCAGCCTCGGTCTGGGTGATCGGATATGCCAGTGAGCACCTTTCCGGGTTGCCGACTTCTGTTGCGAATTCGAAAGATGATGTTTTTTCTCGATTCTGTGCCATTTTCATTGCGCGAACCGGAATGTGGAATGTGGTAGGTGGCAATGCAGGCGTCACCGGGTTGCATTAGAATCTGTAACGGCTTGGGCCATTTCCTGCCATCTGGCGTAGACAGGGAATTTTTATCGATGCAGGCATTCACGATCGCATCTGGCAGGTAATTCATACCGGATCGATTCTCTGAATTGATATTCAGTCGAGGCCAGTCAGGGCCTTCGGGGCCAATATGCCCATTTTGAGCATACTGCCGCTGAAAAAATTTCTCGGTGAGATGATGCGCGCCGGGTAGCAGTGAAGTCTGTCCGCAGCCCGGTTTGCTCTGGTCATTAAGGCAAACGAAAACGAAGGCGGTAAAGCTGCCCAGCCCCAGTGTCATTTGTGGGTCCTGGAACAAAGGCGTGTAGTTGTGACCCATGACCTCGGCCGAGCGGCCCAGGTCTCCTTTAGGCCCCGATCGGATATAGCGATTATAGATTTGTTCAGCGCTGCCTCGCTGAATTGTCTGTGGCGTTGCTATGGTGATATTGCCGTCCATATGCAATTCAGCCCCATAGTAGGGCATATCTTTATCTTTGTAGCCGAGATTGTTGTAGTGATCACCGGGCTGTCTTTTTTTGAGGACGCCGATCTGGGCAGCCTGAGGGGGGTCGAACCGGCCCATGACCTCGTTTAATAACGGTGTGATGCTGGATGCATTGACCAGGTCTGTCATGGATTTTTCGACGGACAGGTTTTCACCTTTCTTAGCAGATTTGATTCTCGCTAAGGCTTTGCTGACCAGGTCATCCGAAACCGCATTTTTGATTACTATGTAACCATTGCTGTACAGGAATTGCTTTTGTTCCAGGCTGAGTCGACGATCCATTTATGCCTCCAACTGCTTTGACTTACCGTTGATTTTCTTGTGGTTATACTGCTGGCTAAGAATTATTGTTATATCTTTCCTGCTATAAACCCCAAATGGATAGAATTTCTTTCAGGGTATACTAATATAGTAGGTCATCAAAGTGCCTGGCCAGCCACCGGTTGATGCCGATGGTATTTAGGTCATTGTTAGTGCCTTGCCGTTAAAACCCGCCTGCCAGTCTTTTTGCCATATCTGCACCCGGACCTGGGCTGTTTTCCCGTTCAAACTTTAAACCTGCCTGGTAACTGCGCTCAAGGCCCGCTTTAATGAGCATTTTGTCTGCTCTGAGGGTATGCCAGGCATTGCTGGTTATAGTGTCAGCAAGCGCCCTGCAGTGATCCATGAGCGCCTCGTCGGCGACAACTTCATTAGCAAGGCCAATATTGACCGCCTCGGCGCCAGTGTAAACCTTACCTGTAAACATCATCATTTTCGCATTGACAAGGCCAACACGCCGCGGCAGGCGCTGCGTCATACCCCAGGTGGGTGCCATGGACCATTTCCCATGGGTATCTGCAAATCGGGCAGATTCAGCGGCAATAAGCAGGTCACAAGCGAGAGCAAGTTCAAGGGAACCTGTATAACAGTGTCCCTGAACTGCAGCTATGACCACCTGTGGCATCGCTTCCAGGGCTTCCAGGGTTTCTGCCTGGTAGTATTTGCTGGGTGCGCGCTCACCGGCCTGTATTGCTTTCAGGTCATTGCCAGCAGAGAAAGAGCGACCGTTACCACAAAGGATAACGCAGCCTATATCTTCAGGCTGCTCTCTAATGGCCTCAATATGTTCTCGCAATTCTACAAATAATGCCGGGCTGAGCGCATTGAGGGTTTCTGGGCGATTCAGGGTTAGGGTGCTGATGCCCTGATGATCATTTCTAAGAACAAGTGGCATGATACATTCCTCTTAATGTTGGCTTTATCGCCTCCAATGGCGGTTTATTTGAATTTCCTTGCTCGCCTCAAAGCAGTAGTAGCTACAGTGTTTTATCGCAACGAAGCGCCTAGTAATTCTCTGGCAATGATATGGCGCTGTACCTCGCTGGGACCTTCACCAATACGACGAATTCGCATTTCACGGAACCAGCGTTCAAAGGGCAGGTCCTTAGCAACACCCAGGCCACCAAACATTTGCATGCAACGATCCACAACCCGTCCTCCGGCTTCGCTGGCCACTAATTTGGCCATAGCGGCCTCCTTGCGAAAGGGCAACCCCTGATTGGCTTTATGGGCAGCTTCAAGGGTAATCCACATGGATTGTTTGATGTCGATCTCGTTGTCAACCAGCATCCATTGTATGGCCTGTCGGGAAGACAAGGGTGCCCCGAAGGTTTCTCGCTGGGGTACATACTCAAGTGCCATTTCATTGGCTTTGATGGCAACACCGATACAGCCAGCAGCATAGGGTATTCTCTGTCGGGTAAGTCTGTCATTGGCAATAGCAAAGCCCTTGTTAACCTCACCTAGGATATTGCTGCTGGGGATGCGCATATCAGTAAATTGTAATTCGGTGGCGTAGTGGGCAGACCTTAAGGTGTGCACCACACGTCGAACGTGAAAACCAGGTGTGTCGGTGTCTACGATAAAGCAGGTGACACCATTACGGCCTTTGTCGCGGTCTGTTCGGGCAAAAACCAGACCAAAATTGGCCTTGTCAGCACCACTGATCCAGAGTTTGCTGCCGTTGATGATCCAGTCTTCACCGTCCTGTATGGCTTTAGTTTGAATTGCCCTAGCTGGATCAGAACCACCAGAGGGTTCAGATAATCCGAAGAAGCCTCGTTTTTCACCCCGCAAGGTGGGGTAGAGATAGCGTTCCTTCTGATCATCGGTTGCTTCAAACAGCTGCGCCAGGCCAGCCCCGCCGAAAGTCCCATAGCAGGGTGCATACAGGCCAGCACGGTGTTGCGACATCTCGATTGCGAGCAGTGTACGGGTGACCAGGTCGATTTCAGGCCCGCCGTATTCAGGCGGAATATCCAGTCCGTATAGTCCCATGGATTTTGTTTTTTCAACCAGACGTGCTTTATCTTCGGTGTCGATTTCATCCGCATCTGGGTCCAGATTCAATTCGAGAGGTAGGATTTCCTCACGGACAAAGCGACGCACCATGTTGACTATAAGTTCCTGTTCATGGGTTAGGTTCAGGTCCATTAGCTTGGGCTCAGTGTGCCGATTTTAATATCAGCGTTGTTGGGAGGTAACTGTTTAAAATCAGCTTTGTAGACCATTAGCAGTTCGCGGTAGCGGCTCAGGTAGGCACTGGTGATTTCGACCCTGACCTTTGTCGCGCCTGGGTTTTCACTGGCGGCCTCGGCAACTGCGGAGCGCAGGCCAAACAAGCTGTTGCCACCGGCATAACCGATGTAGAGGATCTGATCATCCTCATCGGCGAGTTGGAAAACGCCTAGCTGGCCACCCAGCTTGGGTCGTGCTGCGTCTAGTGGTAACCAGGGCTTGGTTAGTCTCACTGCAGGCATATCAGCGACTCAGGTTTACTTCATTTTTTTTCTTGGGCATAACGGATATTTCCATGGGCGCAAAGTGTTCCATATCGATATCGATCAGGTAGGGTCCGGTTGCAGCCATGGCGTCATCAAATGCCGACTCGAATTCCGCAACGGAAGACACTCGCTGGCCTGGCACACCCATGCTCCTGGCCATATCAGCAAAGGCAACCTTGCCTAGGTCAGTTTCATTAATTCTTCCAAATCGATTACTCTGCAGCCAGCGTAGAACGCCATAGCCTGAGTCATTAAACAGGCAGATTACCAGCGGTACCTGATATTGCGCTGCGGTTGCCAACTCGCTTGCGTGAAACATAAAGCCACCGTCGCCGTGCACGATAACGGTTTTCCGTCCGGTCGCAATAGCAGCACCAATACTCATCGGGAAGCCCGGGCCGATAGCGCCCGAAGTTGGGTTAATAGATGTCCGCGGTTTATAGATAGGGAACTGCTGATTGCCCCAGTTGTAGGCGGAAATCGTTTGATCTCTGACGAAAACGGCATCATCGGGCAGTTTTGCTCTTATGCTGTCCATTACCTTCGGCCAGTCGTCACCGAGGCGGTGGCGCATGGCGCTTCTCACGCCATCTCGGGCTTCCCATATTGACTGGTTGAACTGGCCATCATTGGCCACCACATCTGCCAGGGCCGAATTGATGGCAGTCAGCGCGGTGCCAGCATCCGCTAACACCGGGAATTGAGCCGCATGGGTTCGGCCGATCATGGTGCCATCAATATCGATCTGGATAAGATCTCCTGGCGGGGTCTGTTCCTGGAACTGGCCATCCACACCGACCGCAAAGCGAGTACCTATTGCAATAGTGACATCAGCGTCTTGAATCGCATTGTAAATGCCAGCACTGTTGTAGTAGTTACCGACGCAGAGAGGGTCGTCCTCTGCAATGACACCTCTACCATCGACGGTTGTCAGGACTGGGCAATCCAGTTTCCTTGCCAGTTGTTGCAGGGCCTCGCTGGCCTCTGCGGCAACAACACCGCCACCAGCAACAATAATTCGTTTGCTGCTTTCCAGAATTCGTTTGACGGCCGAGTCGAGTTGGCTGGAATCCGGTTGCGCCTGGTTCATTTGAGGGTAGCTGAAATCCATTTTGTCGGCTTCGGCATATTGCAGGTCGATCGGTATTTCCAGGGCGCCGGGTGCCGGTCTGCCGGTGAACAGGTCAGTGACCAGGGTTTGCAGGCAGGGTCCAAGCTGGTTGACGTGGCGAGGGCTTTCTACTCGGCGACAGACGCTTCTAAGCATGGCAACCTGGTTCTCTGCCTCATGCACATAGCCTACGCCTCGGCCATAAAAGGCGGTCTCAGCCTGCCCGGTGATGACCATTACTCTGGAAGAGCCGTATTGTGCCTCATAAAGGCCGGTTACTGTATTTGACGTTCCAGGGCCGGTGGACGCAATCATTACGCCTAGTTTTCCGGTTGCGCGGGCGTAGCCGTCGGCAGCATGTGTGCCTGCCTGTTCGTGCCGGACGTCGATAATCTTGGTTTCTCCCAACCTGTTAATTGCATCCATTAGAGGCATGTTGTGGATGCTAACGATACCAAAAACATGTTCAATGCCAAGCTGTGCGAGAGCATTTGCGATCAGATCGGCGCCGGTGAAATTTGACATGGTAATCCTTCAATGGTTGCTGTTAGGTAATTGTAATAGGCACTGTATTAAAGCCGCGCCAGTTAGCTTGGCCACCCAGAGCTTGATTCAGCTTCGAATCAATCATCATTATGAAATTGACTAAACCATCTAATGCAGCTGAGGTCAACGCGTCTGTTTTATATACTGGGGTCCACCTTGCATACCAGAGTATAGTGAACGCCATTAATAGTCATCCTGGGTGAGCCCATGGTGCAGATCCCACATTAGACCTCCTGGCCCATGCTTTAACGATCAGGTGGCAGATCCATGGCTGGATTGCCGTTAAAAAAGTCAAAGGGTCTCAGTTCAAAGCTGTGCCACAGGACCGGCATGACAGGCCAATCCTCGGCCCGTACCAGATGATGCATGCCAATAGTGTGCCAGAGAACGATATCAGTATCTTTAATGGAGCGATTGTCTTTGGTGAATGCCGGTAATCCTTTACCGGGTTCGCTCAATGTTGGATATTCTCCTGCGGCGTAACGTTCGTTCGGGGCATGGGGGGTAACCCAGAGATGGTGATCGATGAAGCCCGCCCGCCTTCTTGGGAAATCGTCTTCGCTGAGCAGGGTGATGGCGTTGCGGCCCGGTCTTAACTGGTAACTGGTCGGGTAGCCAACATGGTTTTTACGAGCCTGGCTGTGAACCCGCCAGAGGCTAGGTTGGCTCAGATCGATATTTAGCTTTGCATCGGCTTCCGAGGTTATTACTGAAGATTTTTTCACCCAGATGCTTTTACGCCGGTCCCCTTCGAGTTTCTGCTGGACCAGCCTATCCAGCACGAAATTGTTGTTAGCACCGTCAATATCAAGGTCGATCCGGAAGCTGAAATAGTGGTCATGGTTAACGCCAATAATGTGAGGGTCAATGAATCGGCCATAGGCATCAGCGGCTGCCTTAGATTGCCTATTTTTAGCTACCATAGAGGCGTCTTTCTGCGGGCTCATCTTGACTTCGACAATGCCGGTTGCCCCTACTGCTACCAGAACAGAACCATCCTGTTGAAAGGTCCAGTCAAGCAGATAGTCATAATTGCCGATAACGGCGGCGCTGCGAACAACCAGGTCTCTTTTTGGTCTGCTTGCGGTGTTATTATTTTCCAGATGACGCCAGGCTGGATCGCCCTGGTCCCGTTCAAAAATGCACAGGGTGTTTTTGATGGTAGTCGGGCGGCCGTTGCTACCGGTATTGAGGCTATTCATATATAGCGCGTATTCTGGGCAGTCCTGGCCTTTCAGCAGCGGTTTGAATATCCCCGAGGCGGAAAATTCACCAGCATCGATAAAATTACGGGCATGCCAGGCAAAATCAGGATCCATATAGGGAACGAAGATTTCTGATAAATGTGCCTGATAAATAATGGGGCGATCCTCACCCTGATCAGTATAGCGGACCACTGAGACAGTCGGCCCTGTTCTCTGATCCACACGGACATGAAATTTCCAGTTCTGCCAGCTTATCTGGTGACCGTCTATATCAAAACCCGGTCCATCAGGTTGATTAATGCGTATTGGGCCGGGAACGTCCCGCAAGGTTCCAAAGGAGTCCAGGTCAAAATCTGCGGTCGTGTCGTGTAACTTGCTGGCACCATCATCAATGACTTCCAGAACTTCTCCGGAATCCATGTCAACCACGACGGTGAGGCCTTCAATCTGCCTGGGCCAGGTATTGCGAACCCCGGTTGGCATATTGCAACGAAGGTGACCAAAGCGCTTATCCTGTTCTTTTTCAGTTCCAAAATACCCGGGTGGAATGGTGACACAGCTCAGGAAAGTGAAGTCTTCAATACCGCGCTTTTGCATAGCGCTGATGAAATCCGGATGGCTCATTGCGGCCTTAACGCCTGCGCCAAAATCCTGTGCTACCCACATGGTATGGGCGTCTTCAATGGGTGTTATCGATCGTAGTTTTCTTTTGTTAAGGTCAACTACCGCTTCTAAGCTATCGCCTTTGTTGCGTAGGACGACAAAAGCAGCTCTGCCCATTTTCTTGCCTGGTTTCCATTTCCACACCTGAGCCTTGGGCTGTTGTTGCAGGCGAATCTGCATAAACGTGGTACTGCTGTCTACATGGCCCGCTTTATGAAGAACCTCCAGGGTGGTCCAGTGTTCCTGCCAGGTGAGTGGGTCCAGGGGGTGCGTATTATCGCTTGCTAGACCACTTGAAATTGAAAATATCAGCAGGGTTGAAGCTATCAGCAGGTACCGCATGCGTGCACTCCTAAATTCTTTTAGACTCTTGCTGTAACCTAACCAGAATTCATTTTTTCAGTCAATCAATCAATCCGCGCTAACTTGTGGCCGGGCGCTATGACAGAATCTGAATGTCCTGATTAACCGCGAGCTTTGCGGCTGAGCCACAGAATTCCTGCTCGGTCATCGCCTGCATCAGAGCCTGATCCTGGGAATTGGCCCAGACTCTTTGGCCCGATTCGGTGAGGCATGACAGGTGCGCAATAACCGGTTGCTGGTGATCATACATGACGGTGTAAGATTCAACGGTGACTCGACCCTGATATTCAGGGAGACAAGCGCGCGCCGGCAGGGCATCAATTTGTTGTTGTACATTGTCTCGCTTAAAAGTACTTGCTGGCGGTACACCCGAGTAAATCGCCATAGCTTGCTTGTAGAGGTTTCCACCGTTGGCTGTTACCAGGGCTTTTTTATGCGGATCGATCCTTAGCAATTCGACAGTCCGGGCAATACTATGCATGACATAGTTGTTAAGTGGTCCTCCGGCAAAGGTAAGGCCACCGGTAACGGTGAGGGGGCGTGATTCAGGCAAGCCAAGTTCCTGGGCGGCTATCTGAACCGCAGCAGGGAAACAGCTGTATAAGTCTACATAATCCAAATCAGCTGGCTCAGTTTGGGTTAATTCAAACAAACGCTGTCCGGCTAAGCGTATCGCCGGAGACGAATAGAAGTTGTCCCTGACAGAAGCTGAGAAATGATCGTTACCCTCAACGCCGGCGTACGGATAGACCCATTTTGATTCGGGAATTCCTAAAGACCGGGCTTTAGTGACCGAGCACATAATCAAAGCAGCACCCATATCAACGGCGTTATTGGAATTCATTAGTTTTGTGTAAGGCACACTTATCTGGCGGTTGCGGGCGGATGCTGTTCTGATGGTTTCTGCAGAGAAGGGATCCTGCAGCCAGGCATGAGGGTTGCCGCTGGCAACCTGACTGAAACCTGCCCACAGCTCAGAAACTCTTTTCAGGTGCTGGTCAATGGACTCACCGCGACAATGACGGATAGCATTTTCGTACATGGGGTAAACTTGAATGGCCTGGCGAATGCCCTTGGTTCGTTCAAAGTCGTGGTGTTCCGGCTGTTGCGACTGACCCAGTATCGTATCAAAAAGCCCAGGCAGGTCTCGATACTCGATGGTTTGATTTAACCTGGCGGCTTTTGAATTGGAGTAACCGATTTCAGCTCCTGTTATCAGGACAAGATCGAGTTCGCCACGCGTAATGGCGGCAGCGGTGTCATTCACCACGACCTGGTTGTAGTTGCCACCAAACATAGTACCCATGCACTGGGCCTGCTGTGCTCCTATCTGTTCAGCGATATACCTGGCGGGGTTTTTATATGGCCAGACCCCCCTGATAACCCGGACAGACTGTACCTGGTTCAACAGGCGGGTATTTGTGTCAGCTTCAGCAAGATGACAGGCCCGCAGCATTAAATCGATGGGCTCAATGAACTCTTCATGTTCCTGAATACGGTGTTGGGTTTGCGCAACACCCACGAGAACTGGCGTATGATTGTTCATCCAACGCCTACCCGGGTGGCGCCTGAACTTCTGCCGGCGCGTGGGTTAATTGGGCGGTCTGAGCTCTCTGGAAACCATCCCGGCTCTTCAGGCGAGCCAGGTAATCCAGTGTCTGAGGTTTGTAATTCTCGTTGATGCCCAGGTTTTCACCGAGCAGCAGTGCATAGCCACAGGCGATATCAGCTATCGTAAATTGATCGGCGACCAGGAATTCGTGATCCATTACTCTGTTGTTGAGCATCCTTAGTCGCGCCAGATACCATTTCCGATAGTCGTTTCCGACCTCGGCTTTGGTTTCGTCCGGTTCCAGGCGAGTGTAGCGGAGAAACAGGGTCTGCGGGAAAGTGAGCGTCGCATCGCTGTGATATAACCAGTTCAGGTATTGACCATACTGTTCATGATCAGGTCTTAAACTAAATTCATACTTCTCATACTTTTCAACGAGGTAGTGACAGATACCGGTTGACTCGGTCATGTGGGTATCACCGTCAACAAAATAAGGTACGGTTCCCAGCACGTTAATATCCAGATAACCCTCGTGCAGAAATCTTGGAGGGAAAGGTATGACCTCCAGGTCGTATTCAAGGCTCATTTCCTCTAACGCCCATAATACCCGAAGGGATCTTGCGTCGTGACAGTGCCAAAGTTTCATGCGGCTTGTTTTCCTTATTGCTGGTGGTCCAGACAGCTTAACCATCTGCTGGACACAAGATCAATGTGCTATGAAGTTTTATCGGTCTTAAGGGCCTTAGCAGGGTACTTAGTATCGATCTGCTGCAAGGACTGGTTTCCCTCTGATTGGATTAGGTTAACCGGCCACAACGAGCGAGTGAACCGAGCGTACAGATTAACTCATTATTGCCTTGATAGGCATGAAGTGGGAGGATGGGCCTGATGTCAAACCCACTGACTGAGAGGCTAAGCAATGAGCGTATCCAGCAGAACCAGTGAAGTCATAAAGAATTACGCCTTAGAAAAGTACCTCCTGGAGCTTGAAGTTAATGGTTTGACGGTGGTCCCGCCGGAAGTGCATGGCTTTCCCCTAGAGGCGATTGATCAAATCGTCGAACTGCTGCTTGATTACGCTGAGGCTATGACCGGTTCTCCTTTTTCACTTGACCAGGGGCCGGAAAGACGGTTGTACTTTGCAGAGGAACCCAGTGGCTTGACCAAGGGCGCTAGAGAGCCCGGCCAGTTCCTTATTCAGCAGCTGGCCCATAAACATCGCTTATTCAGGGATTTGGCCATCAATCCCGTGGCCGTGGGGCTCATGGGGTGCCTTATCGGACATAAGGAGGTTCGCTTCAGCAGCCACAATTCTTTCATAAAATGGCAAGGGAGCTTTGGTTATGGACCCAGTCTGGGTATGCATGCGGATCAGACCGCGCAACCCTTGCCTTGGGGGCGAACGGCATTAACAGCAAATACCAATTGGTGCCTGACGGAATACTCAAATGCTGGTGGTTGCCTGGCCTACGTGCCCGGGTCGCATCGATATGGGACTCCAGCGCAGTTTCCCAGGGCGGTCCAGCAGGCAGTTCCGGTGGAGGCCGCCAAAGGCTCTCTGATCGCTTTTCATGGGGCCACCTGGCATGGTGCCTTTCCGAAAAAAACGCCGGGGTTGCGGTTGTCCATTGCAAATTACTATCGGCATCAGTCGGTCACCTCCCAGGAAGATTTATCGGGTAGTTTTCCTAATGCTCTGGCTGAAGACTGTCTTGATGCAGCGTTGTTTAGAACCCTCTGTGGGTTTAACGATATATTTCCTTATAAGAAACAATCGGAAAAAGTGCCCATAATTTCGAGTTAATTGCCTGCTCTGGCTATGGTATTGGCAATCAGGGATGATTTGAGTCAGGAATGACTAGTAAAAAAATGTGATTCAACCTAAGCTTTTTGGGATCAGGCCACTCATAACTTACGTTAAACCAACATAAAAAAAAGAGCCCCCTTATGCTGAAAACAATTTTCCGATGGTTCCTGCTTTTGCTGGTAGCGATTGCTATTGGCCTGGGGGGCTTTTTCTTCAGTATGCGTTTCGCAGATGGGCCCATGGGGATTGTATCCGGTGGCGCTTTCAGCACAGGCGTTATCCGCACTGCACCATCTGATTGGTCATCTCTGGAAGGCAGGGACGTTATTGAGTTTCAAACACTCGCTCCGGCGACGTCGAGAACGGTCTGGTTGGTGGTCTTAAACGGCCAGCTGTATCTGGTGAGCGGTTATATGAAAACTGGTTTTGGCAAGGTTTGGAAGCAATGGCCTCATTATATTGAAAATGATGATCGTATTGTCCTGAGAATCGATGGGCAATTATATGAGCAGAGGTTACAGCGCTTGATGACGGATGCGGTCATAGCATCAGTGATGACTAAATTTTCGGAAAAATATAATCTGTCGGGCCCGGGCCCGAGCCCTGACGGCGCGGCCGTCGTTGCCAATGGTGATGCCTGGCTGTACCAGGTAAGAAATCGATAGTCAGCCGTCCAGGGACTTTAAATAATCGGGACTTAATCTGGCCTGAGCAAACCTGATGATACGCAGAGCGATAAGATCGGAGCGGTTCAGGATTGTCGTTTGCGCTGGGGTCGGTCATCGGCTGAAGTGATGAAGTGATGAAGTGATGAAGTGATGAAGGGTTGCCTGCTTGTCTATTCGGTGGGGGACTCTGGGGTTGCAGTCTGGTATTGACTTAATAGAAGCGCGAATTTTTTTCGGGCAGAGACCGGGCCAGGCTGCGGCCAGTTGATTCAGGCCCATTACCCTGTTTTAAAAAGAGTAGCTGCGAGCCATGGGTGGCATGTTATGGATAAACAGGATTATAAGCAGCATTGGCGCTGGTCAGACGCTACCAGCAGACAATGGTTACCCTGGGCGCTGATAGCTTGTCTGGTTTATTTTGCGGGTTACGTCTACTTTGGATTGCAGGGTTGGGGTGAATCGGCCAGTTCAGAGCAGGCCATTGGTGAAGCTTCTCGCTGGTGCGAAAGGGTCAGTGCAGGATTGCTAAGGGAACCTGCCAATGCCTTGAGTAACATCGGCTTCATGGTTGCTGGGATACTCATGCTAGTCAGGCTTCGCAGGGATGTCAGGGTTCCTGACAGTGCTACCCAATTTCATGGAGCCAGCCCGGTGGCCCTATTGTATGCCGCTGCAACCATTTGGTTGGGGCCTGGTTCTATGCTCATGCATGGTACCCATACCGCCTGGGGTGCCTGGGCTGACAATCTCAGTATGGTGATGTATATCCTGATCCCCTGGTTGGTGAATGTATCCGAAATGGGTCGTTGGCGGGTGCGTTTATTTTTCACTGTTTATGCGGCCCTGGTGGTGGGCTATGGCCTGGGTCGGCCGCTTCTTGGAGCGGACTTAGGAATACATCTGGATCTATTCAGCATATCTATCGGCCTGTGGGGTATATCCGAGCTGCTCTATCGATTCTGGTCGCCAAGGTTTCGCTGGTTATCCGGGTTCGCTGGTTTTGCCATCGCCGCCTTGTTTGGCATTACCCCCTGGGAGATGCTGGAAAAACCCAGTGAATTCTGGTGGGTTCTGCTGTTCTGGCTACCGGGATTACTGGCAACCCAGCCGCCTCGGGGTCGAAGATCCTATTCACCCTGGTATTTTGCCGGGGTTGCCTGTTATCTGATCGCTTTTGCCATATGGCTGACGGGTCGGCCCGGACATGAGTGGTGCCAACCCGATTCCTGGTTGCAGGCCCATGCGGTCTGGCATCTGCTGTCAGCAATGGCAACCGGGTGTTTTTTCATATTTCTGAGAACCGAAAAGGCAAAGTGAAGTTATCTGGGCGTCGGTACTGTCTGTTGCTCTGGTGAACAGGTGCAGTCAGGTGCTGTCAGTAGCTTGTTTCGCTGGCGGGTATAAGAAGAGTTATTATGCTTGAGCTCTGCCAGTGGTTGCGCTCTGGATTCAAACGAGAAGGTGACGATGCGTTAACCGATCTGGAGACAGAGCTTGCGGATGTCGGCAATGCTGATGGGTTCCGACTGACGCTCTTAGCCGCGCAGGGGTTGGCTTCTCGCGCGCAGCTTGTGCGTGCTAAGGTGAATCGTAGTACTCTTGAATCTCAGAATATGAAAGCCTAGCGAATGAGTAATAGAAACTATACCAGTCGTCAAGCGCTTGCTGGGGCCGCAGGCCTTACTGTTTCTCTGGTCGTTCGCGGTTCTGCAGTAGAAAAAAAGCGTCACCGCTTTGCCGTAGTGGGGCGCGGGCCGATGGGGTCCGCTGCCGCCCGCTACTTGGCGCAGGCCGGCGAGGACGTTGTTGTCGTTGGCCCCGAGGAGCCGGAGGACTGGAACCAGCACGAGGGAGCATTCGCGTCTCACTACGACGCGGGTCGACAATTCGAACTCGCCAGTTCAAAGAAAGCCCTCGTTCGCCTGGCAAAAGACTCCCTTCGCGGTTTTCAGGAAGTCGAGAAGGCGACGGGCATCTTGTTTTTTCGTCGACATCCGAACCTCCGGGTCGGGCCGGCCGGTTTTAGCGACGATCACTACTACAACTGGGACGGGATCGACGCTGTCGGCCGAGACCTTGGAGTGGAGACTGTCCACCTGGACGATCAGAGGCTCTCCGGGACATTCCCCCAGTTTCGCTTCGAGTCGGGCTCTCGTGGATTGGTCGAGCCGAACGGCGGTGTCATTAATCCACGGCGTATGGTGAAGGCGCAGCTTCGTGCCGCGCAAGCCAATGGAGCGACTGTGATCAGCGATGAAGTGGTCGCGCTCAATCGAAGAAGCGGTGAAATTGAAGTTGTTCTGAAGAATCAGAAGTCGATCTCGGCGGACCAGGTTCTCATCGCGACGGGGCCTTTACCAACGCCGCAAAGCTCCTGGAGCGTCGCTTGGCGATGTACCTGTACGGTGTCACAGCGGTACTCGTCGAAGTTCCGGGCGAGTCGCGCCCAGATATTCCCACCTTTACTTGCCGCTTTGGTAGCGAGGAAAAATCGCCGGTCTGCTTCGCGATGCCGCCGCTTCAGTATCCAGATGGGAAGTGGTACATCAAAGGCGCCACAGCCAGTTCGCTGGACTCTGCGATCCCCGGGGACAGTGCCATTGGTCCATGGTTTCGCGGAAGGGGTGTTGAGGATGACCCGAAGCTTGTGGCCGGGATGCTCCGCAAGCTTCTGCCGGGTTTCGAACCGGGAGAGGCCCACGCCCTTCCCTGCATGGTTTCCTACACGCCCTCGGGCAACCCCTACATCGACAGAATCGACGAGCGTGTGGGCATCGCGGTCGGTGGAAACGCGAGGGGTGTGATGACCAGCGATGAGATCGGTCGCATGGCAGCGGACATGATGCGCGGCGTGGCCTGGTCAGGACCGCTCGGCGCGGAGCTTTTCAAGGCTCGTTTCGCCTAGTTGGGGAAGCGTGAGTTATTTCGGCGCCGGGAAAGGTTGAAGATCGAGAAAACGTCGAAAGACGCTGCCTGTGATCCGAGAGATGTCGATGTCGGAGTTGTTTCAACGGGATCGAATTTGATGGTGAATTACTAGACCTTCCGTTACCCAACCGGAATAGTTATTTACAACAGACCTTGGAAAAACAGGTCATTCTAGTAACGAGCGCCAACGGTTGGGTCTGGTTGAAGAGGTTAAGGAGTTGATGCATAAGCTACGCCTGGCTCGTCATTGCTCGAGGTAATGTCAGATGTGCTTCTAAAGGGTGTATAACATGGCAGATACAAGCTTAACTGGGACGCAGTGACCCTTCTTTAGATGAGTGATTTATAAGGAAATCGATCGTTGAGCACTGCTAGGATTGAGTACAACTATATGTAAGTTAAGGAGTACCTTGTGGACTATTCTCTACCAGTGATCTCGTGGTTGGATATTGGTATTGTCTTTCTTCCCATGGTTATTGTGTTTGCCGTGATGTTCAGGTGGTCGCTGCAAGCTTGGACAGCGGTTTATTCAACGGCGCGTATGCTGATTCAATTGATTCTCATCGGTTATTTCCTGGTTTATATATTTGGCGCGCGTGAAGCCTGGGTTATCTGCCTGGTGCTGGCTGTGATGTTGACTGTCGCCAGTTGGATTTCACTCAATCCTGTTCAGGGAAAACGACGTTACTTATATCCCTACGTGTTGATTTCGCTGGCGTCAGGTGGTGGGCTGGTGTTGTTTCTGGTGGTATGGGGCGTTCTTCATATCGAGCCCTGGTACACGCCGCAGTATACGGTTCCTCTGGCAGGGATGATATTTGCCAACTCTATGAATACGGTCAGCCTGGCAGCAGAACGATATGAGTCAGAGGTTATCAACGGCCGCAACTGCGACGCGGCGAAAAAGGTTGCGTTCCAGACAGGTATGATTCCCGTGGTGAACTCGATGTTTGCAGTGGGCCTGGTCGCTTTGCCCGGCATGATGACGGGTCAGATTTTATCCGGTGTTTCACCGCTGATAGCGGTCCGTTACCAGATCGTAGTCATGTGCATGCTGTTTGCAGCGTCGGGCATTTGTGCGGCCGTATACCTTGAGTTGGTCAGTCGCAGCGAAGCTGTTGTTCCCCTGGCAACCAAGCCATTGGAATAACGCTCATCGGCCTTAAAGCATGGTCTAAATCCTTCAACAAAAGCCCTTCAGCAAAAGCCCTTCAACAAAAGATTCTCAATAAAAGCGCCTCAAAAAAGCGCTCAGAAAAGACTTGTGATCAGGATTGGCAACGACGTTACGGGTTTGGCTCAGTGTCAGGAAAGGCAGGCACAATACGGTGTGCCTGCTGTCCTGATATTTTGGGTTGTTACGCCATGAAGCCGAGATTGCGAAGATTGAACGCGGCCAGGTTGGGCGCTATCTGATCCAGGGATGAATCATCAACGCCGAACCAGTTTGCCAGGGTGGCAGCATATTGATCTGCGGACAGGGTGGGAATGATTCTGCCGCCGGCGACATCATCGGCTCCATCGATTTCCAGAGAGGGCATGGTGCCGAAAACCCGTTGGCCGAGAACGGCGCTGCCGGAGACCAATTGATGTCCGCCCCAGCCGTGGTCGGTGCCATCACCGTTACTGGTCAGGGTTCGGCCGAAGTCCGATTGGGTAAACGTGGTCACCTGGTCGCTCAGGCCAATTTCAGTCATGGCCGTCTGAAATGCCAGCAGGCAGTCGCCCAGGTCCATCAGCAGGTCAGGCTGGTCTTGATTTTGGTCGTTATGGGTATCAAAGCCACCTGTGGTGATATAAAAAATCTGTCGGTTGACCTCGAATTCATCTTTTACGGCAAGCAGCCTGGCGACGATTCTGAGCCTTCTGCCCAGCCTGCTTTCTGGAAACGGCGTATTAAGCTCCGGCACCAGCCTTAAGGCATCGTTAATCAGGTCAGCGTAAAGCAATGACCGCGAATGTACGTCCGCCAGCGCTCTGCTGTGGATGTTGTCAAAGCCGTTGGTTAACTGTCGTTCAAACGAGGCCTGCCGTTCCGGACCGTATTCGGCATTACGCCGAAATGCGGCATAGCTGCTGGCGCCGGAATTGTTCACGGTATAAGGACTGGTGGTATCACCTGATTGAAATCGTGAGTTACCCGATGTGGAGATGTTTGTGGGCAGCATTTGGCCGGACAAATCGTCGGCTAAAGAGTCGGCGATTCGGCCCGCCCAGCCTGTGGACAAATTAGTCGTGCCTCTTAAACTCTGCCATTGATTGCGTTGATCGTTATGCGAGAAAAGCTGCGGTGGCAGGAGGGTATTGCCATTGAGATAGTCATCTTTGCTGACAGGTTCGAGCAGTGGGCCGACATTGCTCACCACAGCCAGGTCCCCGCTTTCGAATAAGCCCTGCAAACCTGTGGCCATGGGGTGGAAGCCGTAAAGAACGCCGTCCGAGTTCAGTGGTGAAATCGGTAACAGGGCTTCCTGAGCAATGGCCAGGTTCTGCCTTGAGGCCGCATAAACGTTGTATTCGGCATCGCTGCGCGGCACCAGCATATTAAAAGAGTCATTACCGCCCAGCAGAAACACATTGACCAGGCATTTGTAACCCGTAAATTCAGCGCTTCTGGCCAGAGGGATCAGACCCGGGCCACCGATCAGACCAAGGGCAGAAAGTGCTGCGCTGAGCTTGAGAAATTTTCTTCGTTGCAGGGTGTAGTTCATCTTAACACCGCAAATTCAGGTGAAGTGGCTATCATGTGAATGGCCTCTACTACTTTTCCGGCCTGGGTATCCCAGTGCGCCATCATGGAGGCGGTTTCGCTGCGAAGCTGCTCTGAGATGTTACCTCCCAGGAGCTTGTCAGCGACCTGGTTAATCAGTGCCTGGGGTTGGTCGACCAGGGCCAGTTCAGATTCGATATCGATATAAATGGTTGCTTCGTCCTTTTCTACCACCGCAGAATGCTGCAGGAAAATGGCCAGGGCCAGGTAGTTATTTACGGTAACGGAGGTTGTTTCATTGGTGATCTGCATCTCCGGTGATACCAGGCCAAGTTTACTGATCTCTCCAGGCGGGGCGAAGTCTGGCCGAAAGAAGTTGAAAACCGAGTCAGCCCTGAGCGGCGCCTGGGAAAAAGAAAATTCGGGGTAGGCAAAAAGATACCGATTATTCGCGGCAGACGCGTCGAAGGCTCGCCAGACTGCGGTTAGCCGCAGCAGCGGTTCGGTCAACTTACCGCTGTTGGCATCCGCGGGTTCAGCTCGAGCTTCAGGATCCAGCAAGATGGCTTTTACTACCGCACTCAGGTTGCCTCTGGTGCCATAGCCGTCATCGATAAACACCGCAGCAACTCGCCCGATATAAGCTGCTGAAGGATTGGCGGAGACCAGGCGCTGAATGAGTTGTCTGCTGATAAAGGCGGGAACGTTGGCATGGCTGGCGATGTTTTCAAGCGCTGCATCCAGGTCATCCACAGCCGTTTGTCCTGCCGGTAAAACGACCTCGTTTAACAAGCGTTTTTCGCCTCCATCATGAAAATCCTGGAATGCCACCATGGGCAGCCTGAAGATGTAGGAAGGCTGGTTGAAACTTTCTGAGCCATAAAAGGTCCAGCCCGTGAAAACGTGGGCAAACCCTTCAATAATGCTTTGATCGTAGGTGGGTACGGGCTGGTTGTCCTGATCCAGGATGGTTGAGCCATCTTCATTGAGCATGACCAGGCCAATGCTGAACAATTGCATCACTTCTCTGGCGTAATTCTCATCGGGCCTGATATTCATTGCCTTGTCGGGTTTTTGATTACCCAGCATGGAAAGGTAAAGGCCCATGGCAGGCGTCAGGGTGACAGCCTTAAGCAGTTCCTGGTAGTTTCCGAAAGCGTGCAATGTCAGTTCATCATAGTAGTCGGCCAGGCCGTTGGGAAAATTAAATAAGCTGCTTTGGTCCGAGACCACCATGATCTGGGATAAGGCAAAGGCAACCCGCTGGCGCAGTTGGTCTTCACCGGTTAAGGCGTTTCTGAACCAGGCATCGAGGCGGTTTGTTTGACCCTCGCGGTTATTTTCTGGTTCTGCCAGGTCATCCATATAGGGAAGCTGCAGGGACGGGGTTTGTAGCAGCTGTTGATCAATCCAGGCTTCAAAGCCGATGTTTCTGACATTGTCAACTTCAGCAGGAGTCGGACCAAAGCTGGCTTGCCGTAAGAACCGGTGCGCTTGGGCGACGGAGATAACAGGCTCAGTCGGTGTGTCCCCTGACGGTGCGGGAGCAGTTGATACCGAGGAACCGCCGCCACCACCGCAACTGCTGAGCAGTAGCAGGCTGATGGTTACTATCGTCGTTCGGCTAAAATGCAATTCCCCCTCTCCCTCTCCCGTATTAACAGTGACTATAGCGAATTGAGTGCAGCTGACGCCGTTGTTTTAAGGTTTGGTTGCTGATTCCCCACGTTTGATCTTACCTGTGCTGTGGATAGAGTAAAGATTAATGTTTGTACGGGGAATCAGGATGGATCTGTTGCTCAACTGCAAAAAAAATACTTTAGCGGCTCGCCTGTCGAGGTTGGACATCAGCCGCGACGACAGGGTTTGGTCAAGATTAGAGTTAAATTGATGACACCGCTATTCTTTGTAGTAGGTGTACTGCCTATAACGACAGGGAGATCCGATAATGTTTGTTCTACCGCGGCCACTCGCGCTGAAAATAAAAATCCTGAGCGCCGCAATCGTGTTATACATCCCATCCAGGGATCACGGCAGGCAGGACCCTATACTGGGGAGGCGGGTGCTCTTAAACCGTTCTGTAATGTAATAGCGGGTTCAGTCACGATTGTATGGGTTCGGATGGGCGTGTTAGCAGATCTTAGTGAGGTTTGTTTCTGCCCTGTGCAGCGCGAATGATGGTATCGCTGCCCATCTGATAGGACTCACCACAGAACTCGCACTGAATTGACAAGGTCTGCTGTTGCTCGAGTAAGTCTTTGAGTTCCTGCTCGCCAAGGGCTAATAACGCGTTGGCCATTCTCTGCTGGCTGCAGTCGCAATGAAAGTTGATCGGCACTGGCTTGTAGAGGCTAACGTCCCGGTCGCCGTAAAGCTTGCTGATCAGCAATTCGTCTGGTAAATCAAGGAGCTCTCGCGAACTGATAGTTGATGCCATTAAACAACAATGTTGCCATTGCTGATAGCGGCTTTCCTCGCTATGAAGCTGCTGTGCGGGTAATTGCTGAAGCATAAACCCAGTCGCTGTCCTGCCATCGCAATGTAGGATGATCTGGGTTGGCAGTTGTTCTGATTGCTGGAAGTAGTACGACAGGCATTCGGATAGGGTGGAAGCTGATACAGGCACCAGGCTCTGGTATCGTTCACCCTGGCTGGGTTCGATGGTAATTGCCAATGTACCGTCTTTGAATAAGCTGCTCATATCCAGGCTGTCCACTTCTGGGTATGATCCGCGTACAATGCCGCGAATTTTGCTGTCGCTGGCAAATTCGCTCATCACTAAAGAAACTGGTTCAGCTGCTTTGGCCTGAAGTACCAGACGACCCTTGAATTTCAGGCTGTTGCCGAGCAGCGCAGCAGCAGCCAGGAATTCTCCCAGCAGATGTAGTATAGGTTCAGGGTATTCCTGGTGGCCATAGCTGTCAGTGAAGCTCTTGCTAAGTCTGACAATACAGCCTCTGATGTCTGCTTCCTGAAATAGGAATCGTTTTGAATAATCCTGGCTCAATGATAATCCCTGATGTGTGAACGAGTGACGCTGGCGTTATTGAAACCATGATCTCAGTTGCAACGATGCTACTTGGTTGTGAACCAACTGATCATAAGCAGGGCTCCTGTGAGGCTACATTATCCTGAAGTGAGCCTTCAATTAAAAGTTGTTTGTGGGTGGCAGGGTTTAAGTCTGCTGGCGCGATAATGGGTTGGAGAAATCCGCGTTAGCCTGAGAGCCAGCTTTAATCGTTTTCTGAATGATGCCCTTGTCTGCAAGGCACTGTGCCCTGGTCAGGAGGAAGCCGGGCTATGCATTGTTAAACGGCTATCGCAGTACCAGTTCCGGGTCGTGGTAAAAATGTAGAATTGAAAATTGCCAGCGAGAAAAAGGCTGTGCGGGTCCTATGAATGGTTTGCTAATCCCTGCCAGCTTCTTCATCATTAGCATTTTCAGATGCCAGAAATATATGTTAGGTAAAAGACTGCTGGATTATTTAAGGTCGGATGGGGGTGTCTTCCGATATGGGCTTGTTTTGCTTTTAGGCTTGCTGCTATCGAGTTCCGCCGTGGCGATTGTGGATGTAAATGGTCAGTATTTCGCAGAACCCGACGCGGCCCTGTTTTCCTCGATTTCATTGGATTTCAGTGGGGCCAGTGGCAATGACCAGCGCAGCGAGGTCAGTATCGATAGCCATTCCATCTGGCGTCGGGATCGTTCTACCTGGTTGCTGATCGGAAGTTATCAGGCGGCCGAGTCAGAAGGCCGCGATACCGCAGATAATGCGTTTGTTCATGTCAGGTACGTTCGTAAACTAGGCTCTGGCGGTCTTGAATTTTATGCCCAGGGCCAGCGGGATCGTTTCCAGAAATTGGATTCAAGGCGGCTGTTTGGCCTGGGTTATCGAGTCGACTGGCACAGCGAACAACGTGATTTAGATGCACTCGTTGGTATCGGATTGATGCAGGAACAGGAGCGGTTTGTAGAGTCGACGGACAGGGCAGAGCAGGTTCGCGCTAACCTTTATCTAACGCTGTCTCTGCCCTTAGGTCTTGCTGGGAAAACGCGGTGGAGCATGTCGGCGTATGCCCAGCCGGGGTTATCCGGAGGCGGAATGCGCAGTATCGCGGTTACTAAGATTGCTACAAAGCTGACGGATAAACTGTCATTGGAACTTAGTGTGGCTTATGACCATGACAATAAACCCGCCTTTGGGGTAAATTCAGAGAATTTCAGATATACCTCTGGGTTAACCTATACCTTCAGCAGAGCCAAACAATAACCGTTAGCCTCAGGCTTTTCCCAGACTTCTTGCGCCGTGTTCCCCGGATGGTTCCCCTGTTGCTTCGTAGAAAGCACTGGGTAATCCCTCACCCCTTAAAATGTTCAAAGCATATGAATAGACTGGCTCTGTCTCCGCACCTGCATACCATTACGCTGGTTTTCGGCCTGGCATCGGCTGGTGATTTCACTGATTTGATCTCGCAGGTGATTCAACGCGCCGCTTGGATCACACCAATCCAGAATTGCCGGCTGGGTGTGTCCCGGCATGGTTTGCTCTAGATGTTCCAGTAATGTCTTGCTTTGGCGGCCGCCGTTTTGAAATCAATGATCCGGGTAATTCAAAGAGTTCATGATCAGGACCGGCGTGTTCGCTTCTATATATTGTCGGTAAAACCGAGTATCAGCCGGTGGTCTCAATGGCCGGCCATGCGAGCGTTAAATGTAGAACTGCAGGCGTTGTGCGATACAGATAAGCGGTTAGTTTATATTGATGTGGCATCGCCGATGCTGGCAGCCAACGGCAAGCCTCTGGCCGAGATTTACAGTCCAGATGGGCTTCACATGAATCATCTCGGCTATCTGTTATGGCGTGATGCAGTTCGTCTTGTACTGCTTAAAGGTGAGGGCGAATTTGAGCGGCCTCAGGCTGGGCTGCGCTAGCATCTATAGTACCAGCGCAGCACCTTTGGTTAGTAAACACCTGGCATAGAGAATGCAGTTTCCCTGCCGGTCATAGAGCACCCTTACCAGAGGTCGTATTTTTGCAGTTCGGCGCGGCCAACCACCATGTGGTGAACCTCATCAGGGCCATCGGCAAAGCGCAAATGCCGCATGTCAGTATACATGCCTGCCAGCGGCGACCATTGGGATATACCGGTTGCGCCATGCATCTGGATGGCCTGATCTATGATCAGGCAGACTTTTTCCGGCACTATCGCCTTAACCGCGCTGACATAGACACGAGCCTCCTTGTTACCCAGAACATCCATGGCTTTGGCTGCCTGCAGAACCATCAGCTTCATACCATCGATTTCAATTCGAGCTCTGGAGATGACTTCCAGGTTTTTACCAAGTTTGGCGATGGGTTTGCCAAATGCGACCCGACTTGCCGAACGCTTCACCATCAGTTCAAGGGCTTTCTCTGCTTTACCGATGGATCGCATGCAGTGATGAATTCGGCCCGGACCCAGGCGTACCTGGGAAATCTCAAAGCCCCGTCCGGCACCCAGTAAGATGTTATCTTTCGGGACCCGTACATTATTGAAGCGAATGTGCATATGTCCGCGAGGAGCGTGGTCCGCGCCAAAAACTTGCATGCCTTCGAGGATTTCAACGCCAGGCGTATCTTTAGGGACCAGAATTTGAGATTGCTGTCGGCTGGGGGCAGCATCCGGGTCTGTCTTGACCATGACGATCATTATTTTGCAGCGAGGATCACCCGCACCGGAGATGTAAAATTTTTCACCATTAATGAGCCACTCATCTCCGTCGAGAATCGCGCTGGTGCTGATGTTCTTGGCATCAGAAGAGGGTAGCGCAGGTTCTGTCATGGCGTAGGCTGAACGTATTTCTCCATTGAGCAGCGGTTTCAGCCATTGCTCTTTTTGTGCCTCTGTGCCGACCCTTTCCAGTACTTCCATATTGCCGGTATCGGGTGCGCTGCAATTAAGCGTTTCTGATGCCAGGGCATATTTTCCCAGTTCAGCAGCGATATAGGCATAATCCAGGTTGGTTAACCCTTCCCCCATTTCAGAGTCGGGCAGGAAAAAATTCCATAACCCGGATTCCTTCGCCTTTTGTTTAGCGCCATTGAGCAGTTCAAGCTGGCGGGGATGCCATGACCAGCGATCTGCTTTGTCTTTTTCCAGGGATTGGAACTCGTCGATAATGGGCACGACGTTGTCCCTGATGTGCAGGGATACTGCATCCATCAGCGGCTGGGCCTTTTCTGACATGGCAAGGGTAAAAAGATCGTTGTTTAAGTCTGGCATCGGTAGCTCCTTTAACTATAGCGCGATCAAAACACGAAATTTGCTGGCCTGGCAAGTGATCCCGTCATAATAGTGAATATAACCCCGTAAAAGCAGGGCAGGTCTGGCTTATCTGCTGAAAATATCGATGCACCTGGACAATCGGCCTCTGGCTCTGTTAAACCAATAGGGTTAATACAAGGTGAGCAAGAGGATGAATAATTTATTTGATATAAGCGGTAAAGTTGCACTGGTTACCGGCGGTTCCAGAGGCATTGGCGAGATGATTGCAGCTGGATTTCTGGCCAATGGTGTAAAAGTCTACATCAGCTCTAGAAAAGCTGAGGTATGTAACACTACTGCTACCCGACTGGCACAACAGTTTGGCGGTGAGTGTATTTCTCTGCCGGCCAATCTGGCAGACGTGGCGGGCTGTCAGAAGCTGGCTGATGAGATCGCTGCAAGAGAGCCGCAGTTGGATATATTGATTAACAATGCAGGGGTGTCCTGGGGTGCGCCGATTGATGAATTTCCTGAGTCTGGCTGGGACAAGGTTATGGATACTAATGTCAAGGGCGTGTTTTTCCTGACCCAGAAATTATTGCCTTTGTTAAGGCTGTCAGGCACCGCTGAGGACCCGGCGCGGGTCGTTAATGTGGGTTCCATCGATGGCATAAAAAACCCCGTGTTCGAAACCTTTTCCTACGGGCCCTCCAAGGCGGCTTTACACCATCTTACCCGGGGTCTGGCGCTTCACCTGACAGGTCAACAGATCATTGTTAATGCCATAGCACCTGGGCCTTTTCCAACCTGGATGTTGAGCACAGGGGTGGGCGGTGGCGGTGATACGGATATAGACTGGAGTTTAGTAGGCCAGAATAATCCAAGAGGCCGGGTGGGCACCGCCGAGGATATTGCTGGCCTGGCCATATTTCTTTGCTCCAGGGCAGGGGCATACACCGTTGGCGAGGTGATAGCCTGCGATGGTGGGGCCGCTTATGCAACTTAATACCAGCCTGCTGGATGGATTTGTGTTGCAAGCAGCAGATGTTATCCCGGCAGACGATTGAAGGAGCATGAAAGCGCAATGGCCCGTCTCAGTGAGTTTTGAGCGATGCAAGCAATATGACCACGAGTTGGCTGTGTTACGACAAGTTAACAATATAGGGAGATCTTTATGAGCAGCAACAGTGATAAAACAACCAAGGCAATTTCTCCTGGCAATGGACCGGTTGCCGTGACTGGAGCCAGCGGTTATATCGGTTCTTGGATCGTGCAGGACATGCTTGAACAGGGCTACCAGGTCAGAGCCTGTGTGCGCAACGCGCTTATACCGGAAAAGGTTGACCACTTGCTAGCCATGAAACAGGCTGGTTATCGAGGTGTCCTGGAGTTACATGAAGCAGATCTGCAGGTCGCGGGCAGCTATGATAATGCTTTCAAAGATTGTAGTGCCGTTATTCATACCGGTGCGGCGGTCGGCTATAACAAGGAATCACCCCAGGAAGTCTATGATGGCTGTTTCACCGAAGTAGGCCATGTGCTGGATTCTGCGATGAAATCGGGTGCGTTAAAACGGTTTATATTTACGAGCTCTTTTGCAGCGGTAGGGCATCCGCGTCCAAAGGGTTATGTATTCACCGAAAAAGACTGGTGCGGCGATAACGAAGAAGCCTACCGGGGTGCCTGGTCGGAGGATAACATTGCCATGAACCGGGATATTGCCTATGCCAAGGCCAAGGCGCGGACAGAAAAAATGATCTATGCTGCTGCTGCGAATGCAGGTTCATTTGAGGCAATGGCCATTCTGCCGCTGCATGTGGTGGGGCCGCTTATGTGCGCGAATCATGATCAAGGGTGGAGCTGGCAGAACTGTATCAAGTTCATGTTACGCGGTAAGTCTTACGTTAAATCAAAAGGCGGGCGTATGCTCTGGAATATGGTTGATGTGCGAGATACGGCTAGAGCTCATCGGCTGTGTGCAGAAAGTACCCTGGCAGGTAATGGCTCTCGCTACATTCTCTCGGCCATGGATCGTTCCGGTGAAATGTTCACTTACCAGCTTCAAGCGGCTTTAGCGGGATTGTTTCCGGGTATAGCAACCGTCGGCGGCGAAGAGATGTCAGGAGACCAGCCTGTTCAGCTCACTCATGACGGACCGAGAGCTTATGCGCTACTCGCCAAACAGGAACTCGGTTTGGACGGCTACGCCATCGAGGATACTCTGCGGGCAACCGGTGACAGTTATCTGCAGCTGAATTTACTCCATACCTGAAACCTTGCTGGTTTTAAAAACGTCTGTGCGGAAGGTATCGTGTGCCCCTGAGCAGGGGGCCCTAACAGGGCTACGCAAGAGGTCTCCCTTCCTGTCGGTCCATAGGAGCAAACCATGCCTGTCCTAACGCATCGCCCTGACCCGGGTTCGTTAGCGTGCTGGGTGATCTATTGCAGTGCTGGGTTAGGGCAGCTCTCACAGATGACATAACTATGCATGGGGTCGTTTAAAGTCCCATAAAAGTCTAAGTCTTTACGTATGCTGATGAGCAATTGGCCAATAAGATCGACTTCTCTGGCTGGCAGGGTTGCGGCTATTTCTGATGTCAGCTCTCGTAAAATCTTCTCTCTGTTTGAAACGTCTGGCTCAATATGCCAGGCCGAATAGGTTTCTAGTCCTGCTAATTCGGCTGCGCTGGAAACGGCATCCTGGAGTCCGCCGATCTCATCTATCAGACCGATTTCAAGTGCCTTGCTGCCCGTCCAGACACGACCTTGGGCAATTGCATCTACCTGTTCAACTGACAGGTCGCGGCCACTTGCCACCGTTTCAATGAATTGCTGGTAACCGCCTTCTATATTGAGCTGGATCAGTTCTGCATAGACCGGATCAATTCCTCTATCGAGACTGATAGCCCCTGCGATATTGGTGGTACCCACGCCATCACCGAAAATGCCATAGCGGCTTAAGGTCTTTTCGAAAGTAGGAATAAGACCAAATATACCGATGGATCCAGTTATGGTATTCGGGTGCGCAAAAATTCGATCGGCTGTGGCAGATATCCAGTAACCGCCTGAAGCAGCTACTGAACCCATACTGGCGACTACCGGGATTCCAGCCTCCTGCGCGTGTTGAAGTTCCCTGCGAATGACCTCAGACGCGGTTTTGCTGCCCCCGCCAGAATCCACCCTTAGAACGATGGCCTTTACCTTGTCATCCTGACGCGCTTTGTCGATGAGTGCCAAAACTGAGCGACTACCTATGGTGCCGGCATCAGCGAAGCCATCTATAATAGAGCCCACTACAGTAATGACCGCTATTTTGTCTGCTTCCTGCGGTTTGGGTGTCCTTTCAGATTGCAGGTACTGGCTGAATTCAATACCTCGATAACTTCCGGGTGTCTGTTCATCTTCCCCGGTCAGGGAGACCAGGTATTCCCGGGTTTCCCTGGCGCTCAGAAGTTTATCTACTAAACCCGTGTCCAAGGCCAACTGGGCCAGATTACCCTGTGCTGAGGTTAGCTGTTCTGGTAAATTGTTAGCAATCTGATTAATTGCGCCGGCTTCCAGGTCTCGAGCCTGCTCGATAGCGTTGGTATAACTTGTCCACCAGCTGTTGAGATATTCGAGTCTGGCTTCCTTATCTTCGGCTGACATGCTATCTCTGAAGTAGGGTTCTGCTGCGGATTTGTATTTACCTACTTTGAACAGATTAACGGATACATCGAAGTTATCCAGCAGGGTTTTGTAATAGGTTCGATAGGCACCGAATCCTTCTGCCAGGGCTGCAAATTCAGGGTTCAGGAGAATCTCATCGGCGTGCGCTGCCAGGAACAGATCACTTTGTTCGTAATGGAAACTTGCTGCAATGACTTTCTTGCCACTCTCCCTGAAATCACTAATCGCATCGGCGATTAGTTCGAGATGGGGCATTAATCCGCCGTTAAAGTTGTCAAGATTAAGGATAACGAGTTTGATGCGTTGGTCAGTTTTGGCAATATTGAGTGCATCGACCAGGTCCTGGACTAGAGTTTCATCGGGTCCTTCGCCGGTTTGTAAGAATTGTTGTGGGTCAATGGCAGATTTCTGTTCGACCAGGAAGCCACTCGGGTTCAGAACCAGTGCACCACCATCGGCGATGTCGGGTTTGTCAGAGGTCAATAACCCGATAATGAGTGCTATGGCCAGACCCAGTGCCAGTCCACCGAACAGCACCGTCTGGGCTGTCTGCATGGCTTGCCACAAGACCTTAAAAAACCGTTTAATATAAGACATAGTAATCTTACCCTCAGCAAGAAATAGTTTTTGAATGATCCGTCGAAGATTTTATATGGCTGCAACGATAGGTTGAGATTATCATGTAAATCGCAGTTAAATACACTGGAATACGACGATCTGTATCAAAGTTGCGATACTCGGTTGGTAAAGCGTAAAGGAGAAGAAATTAATGACTGAGGAAGATCATTGGCGCGAACATGGTATTAAAGTCGTAAGCGGCGACCACCTGGATATTAATACGCCGCAGACGCCCGGTATGCAAAGGGCCGCCGCGATAAACCATGCCACAGCGGGTGCCCAGAAGTTGTGGGCAGGCACGGTGGCAATTAACGCGGATGCGAAAACCGGCGTGCATCATCATGGCGAACTTGAGAGTATTATTTATATTATCAGCGGTCGGGCGCGAATGCGCTGGGGCGCGCAACTACAGTTCGTATCAGAAGCGGGCCCCGGTGATTTTATCTATGTCCCGCCGTTCGTGCCTCATCAGGAAATAAATGCCAACTGCGATGAACCGCTGCTCTGTGTGCTTGTACGCAGTGATCAGGAACCCGTAGTGGTTAATCTGGATATACCGGTTAGTGAAGATCCGAAAGGGCAGTACTGGATTGACCCGATCCATGCAGGCCCTGAAACAGAAGATGCCAGTTAAAATGTTAAATAATGGGAATTAGTTATTATATAGGCCAATTTTAACTAATAATAATGGGGAAATAGTATAATATATGTTATATAACGATAATATTTAGGGGTATAGATTAATTAATTCACTTAATAATTAATATTATGATTTTGCTCTCTGTATATTCCGATAAATATCCATTATTTTATATTATGCCCATATATTTTAAATATATAGCTATATTAATAATATATTTTCCATTTTTCCCCGTATTTTAGCAAAAAATAGTTGTTTCGCCCGTAATTTGGATACCAGAATTTCACATGTGCCTGATTAAGCAGTGCATAAGCCCTGGCATTGCCGTCCTTCGGGCGGGAAATACGGTTCTAGCGCAGTAAGATTCGGTCAGCCCCGTTCACCGATGGTGGTAAATTCTTTTCGTTGGGGTATTGGTCGGCTCGGGTTAATGGCTTTTCCAGGATTGTTTCTGGCATCGCGATAGCCTTGCTGATCTTCGGCGCTGGTCAGGCTGGCCAGTCCATTAATACCGTCAGGTCCGAGAATCGGTCAAGGTACGTTGATAGTGGCCGGTCGGGCTAGAGTGAATAATTAAGACGCCGTTACAGGTAAGCTTTTCTGGGATCGTTGGGGTAGACCCAATCGTTCGATATAACGGCTGGAACCTGCAATTCTTCCGGGATATTGTGTCGTCCAATTAAGTCGTCGGCACTTTGATGCCAGTAAAAGATTCTTGCTTCCTGATAACTCAGGGGCACACCTTTGAAACCATAGGATTCAACCGATTTCTGAATCCAGGCCCCGAATTCTGTATCTTCTCGCAGTACCTGAACGAGCTGTTCACCATCATTTTCGGTCCATAGATCGGGCTTTTCTAAATCACCCCAGGCCGGCGCAAGCGTCCAGGTTTCGAGGATGCATCGGTTAATGCCGCTGGGCCAGAATAATAGGGGTGGTAATGCGACGGCGCTCAGGGGAGAAACCCAGTTAGGAAAGATACCGTAGGACTGGGTGCAGGTTCTGGCAATTTCACCGACGGAATCAATTTCCGGTAAATTGGATCGTTGCTGTTGCAGGGTACTGGTAGTGCCAGCTGGCCTGGGCGCGACCATGCGGTGGTGGCCGTTGGGATAGAGTGAATTTACGTTCCGGCGATCATCAAGTATGGGTGCAACCGTAGTCGGGTGAATGCTCTTAACATGGTATACCTCGGTGTTGGCTTCCATGGCTATTTTCCAGTTGCAGTCAAGCTCGAAGGCATGTCGAGCAGCCAGACGACACTGGTCAAATCGAAACTCCTGCCATTCCTGGGCTATGGGCCCGAGCCAGTCCAGTAGGCTGGGTGACGCCGGATCAAAGTTGACGAAGATAAGGTTGCCGAAACTTTCGCATCGCACCGATTGTAATGACCGGCAGGAGAAATCAAGATCCTTGAAGTCCTCAGGATCGCGCACCGACAGAAGTTCACCTTCATGGTTGTAAGTCCAGCCGTGATAACGGCAGGTAAGGCGAATTTTTTTGCCATTGGGTTCGGTCACTACGGGTGCGCCGCGGTGGCTACAGGTATTGTAAAAAGCGTTAATTTTGCCACTTTCGCTATGGACAATGACAACCGGTTGGCCGGCTCTTTCCCAGAGAATAAAGCATCCAGGCTCTGGTAGCTCATCGATATGGGCGGCCAACAACCAGCTTTTTCGCCAGATATGCTGCTTCTCCAGTTCAAAGTAGCGAGGATCTGTGTAGCGACCACCGGGCAGGTCTGGCAGCGATGGAAAACCAGCGGGCGGTGAAGTGCGGGCTGCTTCATACTCCATGAGCCCTCGCAATATGCCTATCTCTTCAGTATTCATAGGTTTTCCAGTTTATAGTTGCTCTTTTACAGGCCTTGTTATCCCGTTGGCTGGTTTGGATCTAGTTCGATATTAGTCTAAAGCAGTCTAGCTAAACTAACCACAGTTGTGCTTGGCCACTATGCTTCGCCGGCTGGAGCGGTATTGTTCTGTTGACGTTTTATCTGATGTGGGCGTGGTGGATCGAGGCAGGTTTGCAACTAAGCCAGCAGAGCGCATAATAAATTCTACTTTGCAACGCTAAGGTGCTTGATGGCATGAGGTTTTTTACCCCGGAAGTTTTAGAGGACCCTTATCCGTTTTACTCGGATTGGCGCGCAGATCAGCCAGTATGGCAAGATGAAGATACAGGTGATTGGATCCTCACTCGCCATGATGATGTCCGTAGCGTTCTTAAGGATTCGGTCCATTACTCGTCCAATGCTATGGGTGGTGACAGCGGGCCTTTGCCGTTACTGGCGGATGATCCCCCCCGGCACACCCAGCTGCGCGGCTTAGTCAATAAAGCATTTACTGTCAGGATGTTGCGAAATATCGAAGCGGACGTTGTACAGATCGCTGAGTCTCTGGTTGCTGATCTAACTGTTGGTAGGCAAGTCGACATGGTGTCCGGATTGACCACACCCCTGCCAGTCGCGGTCATCTCCCAGATGATGGGAATTCCAGGTGAGCGAGCAATTGATTTTAAGCGGTGGTCTGATGCTTTAACGGGCACATTAGCCGGTGCGTCTTTGGCAGACCGCCAGTTGGAAATAGCAGAGATGGCAACTTATTTTAATAGTTTAATCCCTGTTAGACGTGCCCACCCCGGGCCTGACCTGATCAGTTCCATTGTTAATGCGGAATTTTCAGGTAAGACATTGGCGGATAGTGAAATTGTTGGTTTCTGCATGTTACTGTTGATTGCCGGTAACGAAACAACGACCAACCTGCTGGGTAATTTTCTGAATATAATTGTCGATCGACCAGACCTCCTGCAGCGTCTGCTGCAAGATCCAGGTTTAGTTGAAGGTGCTATAGAAGAGACCCTTCGGTTCGACGCACCGGTACAGTTTCTGAGGCGAAGATTACTCAAGCCAGCTGCGTTTTATGGCCATAAGATTAAGGTGGGTGAGGTTGTACACGTTGTTATGGGGTCGGCCAATCGCGATGAGCGGAGTTACCAGGATGCTGACCAATTTGTTATGGGTAGAGCCAGGAATCATCATCATACCTTTGGCTTTGGAATTCATTTCTGCATAGGCGCACCGCTGGCAAGGTTAGAGGCTAAAATCGCTATCAAGGCATTATTAGGTCGATTTAGAACCCTTCAGAGAGGCCATACTGAAAACGAGCGGGTGCCGTCACATCTGCTAAGAGGGTTTCATCATTTGTATATGACCTTAGCGGAGCCGTGACGACCAGCGGGTCTGCTTTAAAGATGAAACCCTGGGGTATTCAAGCGTGGCTAACCTGTTAGGGTTGGGATTTTGTCTCGTTTGAGCAGGGGAGTGTTTTACTTTCCTATAGAATACATACTTTAAACGCGTGACGCCTGTATTGGGGCGGGGTTTAAGAAGATAACCAATAACTCAGCGGAGGTTATGGGCCTATTCAGGTGGCCATTGAACCATCTGAACCATCTGAACCATCTGAACCATCTGAACTATCCGCTTATATCCAGCTTGTGTGGCGCTCACCACAGGGTTAAATGAATCATTGCTTATGAAGTCTTTTAGGTTTGGCCCAGGTATTCTGGTTGCTGCAGCATTTATCGGTCCCGGTACGGTTTCTACGGCTAGCCGGGTCGGTGCTGAATTCGGATTGGTTTTATGGTGGGGTCTGTTATTTTCACTGCTGGCAACCGTTATTCTGCAGGATATGGCGTTAAGGATAGGCCTTGCCAGCCGGTTAAGCCTGGGCGAAGTGTTGAGTCGGTCAATCCGGCAGTTCTGGGTAAAATGGCCTGTTCTTCTGCTAGCCGTCAGCGCCGTGGTGGTAGGTAATGCTGCTTACCAGTCCGGTAATTTACTGGGTGCCGCCACAGGGTTAAAGCTGCTTTTCGGTGCTGAACAGGGGCAGGCGGTTCTTGTTATGGGCCTGGTTGCGGGCGTGTTGTTGGCAAATGGTGGCTATAAGCTCATTGAAAGGGCTCTTATCTTGCTGGTTGCTGTAATGGCACTCGTTTTCATGGTTACCGCTTTGGCCATCCCCTGGCCGACGGCATTGTTGCAGCGCCAGTTGATTGATTTTGTCCTGCCTGAAGGTAGCCAGTGGTTACTGGTGGCCCTGATTGGCACAACAGTCGTGCCCTATAATCTGTTCCTTCATGCCAGCACGGTTCAGGAAAAGTGGTCATCAAAAATACCCGTGCAAGTAGCCATTCGGCAAGCAAGGATTGATTTGTGGCTTTCGGTCTGTCTTGGCGGGTTGGTGACGCTGAGCATCATGCTGACGTCGTTTATTGCTTTTTATGGTAGTGACGAGGCGCTCAATCTTGTCCGTCTGGCTGAACAGCTTGAACCCCTACTGGGCCAATGGGCGCAACTGTTTTTTGCACTGGGCCTTTTTGCTGCTGGTCTGACCAGCGCGATAACCGCGCCATTGGCCGCAGCCTATGCTGCCAATGGTGCGTTTGGGTGGAACGAGGGTCTGAAGGGGCCGCGATTTAGATTGACCTGGGGGCTGGTGCTGATTGCTGGCACTATGGTGGCCCTCAGTGGGGTGAAACCGCTGGCCGTTATCGTCTTTGCCCAGTATGCCAATGGTTTGCTTCTGCCGTTACTTGCCGTGCTACTCATCTGGCTGGCAAACCAAAGGAATTTGTTGGCTGCCTCGGTCAACAATTGGCTATTCAATAGTTGTGCATTAGGCGTGGTGATAATCTGTCTAATCCTGGGTTATTCAAAATTCCTCTAGCGCCCTGACTGCTCGCTAACCCAGGAGAATAGAAAGCGATCTTTCGCCAAACCAGTAGATGGCAATACCACCTGCAGCATATACGGGTAGATTGAGGGCATACCGGTGCATGGTTAATCCTGTTCGGTTGAAAACCAGAATAACGCTTAGAGCCATGGCTACGATTATTATCTGGCCGGTTTCAATACCGAGATTGAACAGGAGTAACGTTATTACCATGGCTTCATCGGGCAGGCCTATCTCGGTCAGTGCGCCGGCGAATCCAAAGCCATGAAGCAGGCCAAAAAGGAAAGACACCAACCAGGGATAGGCCTGCAGCATAGATTGTGAAGGAAAAAGAATTTCTCGCGCCAGCAGAACGATGCTCAGGGCGATCAGCGCCTCTATCGGTCCCTGCGATAGTGAGAAGTAGTTAAGCGAGGACAAGCCTAGCGTGATGGAGTGGGCGAGGGTGAAACTGGTGATCACACCGAGCAGCGCTTTCCAGCCATGAATCAGGAACAGCAGCAATAATACGAACAGGACATGATCGAAACCGAACAAGAGATGCGTTATACCGAGTCGAAAATAGACCGGTACTGCGATGGCGCCGGCGGATAGATCAAGTCGGGGATTAGACGCAGATAGCAGGTGGTTTGCTGTTTTTTGCCCAGCTTTGTCGACTTTTACCATGACATCGATGAGCGTTGAGTTAAGGCCTTCCACGGCAACAAATTCCAACGGCGATGGCTCGCATAGCAGAGTGAAGGATTCCTGCATGGCGGTTTCTGCGACGATGGTGTCGAGTAGTTCAAGATGACAGTTAGTGTCTAGTTGAAGGTTTAGAAACCGACCATTGATCAATGGTTGCTTGAATACAGCAGTCCAGTGCTGGCCTTCTTGTTTGGCTAAGGTCAGTAATGCCGGTTTTACTTCATGGCTGCTGGCAGACGGTGCTAGAAAGGAAATCAACAGCAACCAGTAGAGGTAAGGCCTACTCATGGACCAGCGGATATCGGCTACGCAGTGCCTCAGCGGAAAGCTGGAGATTAACTTCCGCTTTCTTTTTAACCAGATCATAGTGAATTTTGTCCGCTATAGACTCAAAGGCTATTGTCTTTGCGGGCAGGCGATTTTCAATTTTGATGAGATGATATCCATAACTGCTGATAACCGGGCCTGACCAGGTGCTTTCGGTGATGTCAGCAATGCCTGAGGCAAACTCAGGACCCAGCGCATAGCCAATTTCCTGGATCGTTTTTTTTACATAACGATCAGGCAATAAGGTAGCGATGCCAAGAGCACGCCAATCGCCGCCATTTGCGAGTGCATCAAGCGCGGCAACGGCATCTTCACCGGTCCTGAAAAGGATATTTGAAAAGGTGATTCTCTGTTCCAGTTGGTATTGCTTGAGGTTGCTTTGATAGAAATCGAGCAGGTCTTTTTCAGTAATGCCCTGCTCATCTATTTCTTCCATGAGGAAATTGTACTTCTGAACTAACCGCCTTCTTACAATGGTATCGTTGCGATCTAGGCCCAACCTAAGCGCCTCTCGATAAAACATTTCCTCGTTAACCCAGTCATCTACAAGCGCATTCAGTTCCTCCTGAGAAGGTGGTCGCCGCATTTGTGCAGTCCATAATGCGCTGATTCTGGTGGTGACCTTGTCGCTGAGGATAATTGGATCTTGATCCGGAGTGATAGCGCCCTCGGCCATGAATAGGACCAGGGCAACCAGAACAAACCAGACAATAGGTTCCTTTATTATTTGCTTCACATCAGGTCCATGAGAGCATCGTACTTAGCTGATGATGGTGGCTGGACCGTAACTACCGGTTGTTCGCTGGTGGCATGATTCTGTGGATGCCCAGTGAAGGCGGCTAGGCTATTCGTTTCTTTCATGTGTACCTACTCTGGATTCAACTTACTTGGCTGGTACCATATCGGTGAACTCCATGCGCGTTCCTGGTGAATGGCAGCAAGGTCCGGGTTGGGTTTAATTCCGAGCCGGATCGCATCCCAGGTTGACCAACGGCAGGTAGGATTTTCTAACGCTCTGGCATAGTAAAAAGCATTCTGGTTGGGATCAAAGCCGGGATCATGCCAGATTGCTGCCAGCTCGATCGCTCCCTTGTCTTTGCTGATACTGCAATCCTTAAGATTAACTCTGGCACCGTTATCGGGACAGCGGGCTGTCTGGGGATCAGGTTTATAACCATCTGAACAGGCAACATCAAAGACGGCCTCCTTAGGACTGCCGTTTTCGATCCAGCCTTTTACGATCTGCAATCGCTGCAGCCAGCTTGAATTGGGGTCCCTGCCAGCTAGTACGAGCAGCCCTGGAGCGAGTGTGGTTGGCTGCTTGAGGACACTACCCATGGGCACACCATGGCTATAGGCAAGTTCTACTATATTGGCTGCAGCGAGGATGTCTTCTGGTAGGCTATAGCTGGCAAACAAGCGCAGTCGAATACGCGGCCCTGAGGTGGCAAAGGTTTCTCTGCGACGCATTGCATCAAAAAGAGCCGAGCGAGTGTTTTCTTCTGCCCATATACCGGCGAGTCCGCCTGTACCATGAGTAGCCCAGCGTGGGGTCCAGAAGTCTTCCCAGGAATCCTTGGTCATTGGATAGGCAGAACCTCTTGATTGTGCTGTATTGGCACGGCCTGAAAAATAATTTTCTTCCTGGTACGGACCCGCTGAAAGGTGGGAATCACTTGAGCCAATGGCACCTAATTGATAGGGGTTAAATCCGAGTCGGGACTGCATTTCAAGGCCCGTCTGTAGCGCATCCCGGTAGTAACCACCTTTGAATACTGATATTGGATTCGTGTTTTCAGCTCGATTCAGGTAGTACTGAACGATTTGAAAATCTGCCCATTCATCATTGGGTGACAATAAGGGATGGGTTTCCGATGTTCCTTTCTGCTGGCTTATTTCCGCGATAGGTTCATTGCGCATGCGTTGTTCTGCGTAAGATAAATCGATTTCGTTACCCGCCCAGGTGGTGGATTGAAATGCCAGGCCATCACTTTGATTCATATTGTGTGGTATAGCTAATGCCTCGATACCGCTCGCTCGCAACTGGTCTAGCCAGGTCCAGAGATCTTCTGGATTACCCGAATCGGCGGAGCTGAAGGGCTGCTGGGGAATCTTGTCACCCCTGAAAACAACATTGCGGTGCAGGTGTCTACCGCCCGGTGTTGGCGTATATTCGTAGCCTATAAAAGTGGTAAATCGACCTGGGTTATTATGTTGCTGTGCAGCCAGGATTATTTTCTGCCATGCATATAGTGTTACCTGAGGGCTCATAAAATCATGATCTTCGGCTGAAAGGCGTCGTAACTGACGAACCAGGCTATCGAGTCCACCGAGCTTAGCGGGCTTGAGCAGGTGCGCATCAGGGTGGTTATAAGTTGGGCTGGCTGGGTCTAGTTGCGCAGCATAAATACCCAGATACTTGGCGTGGTCGCTAACCATAAGAAAATCCAGGGGAGGGCCTGAAAGGCGTAGCTGCATACCGGAGGGATGCGAAATAGGCTCACCTTTTGCATAGCGGTAGGCATCATCCGGCGTAGTCCGGACGCTGCCCATGAAGGCATCAAAGGAGTACATGGTGTGGATGTGAAGATCGCCAAAGTACGCGTTGCGCGAAGCGAGGCGAGCTGCAGGAAGCGTAACATGAGCATCGACGGGCGCTGCTGCAATGGCTTTGTCTCCTGATGATGCGGGCAGCCCAGGTGCGGATAATTTGGGGTCATTGCAGCTGGCTAACAGCAGGATAACGAGACCCCAGGACAAAGCATTGTTGAAATGAGCTGTTCGTCGAGGGGTGTTCTGCACGCATTTTCTCCTAAACGTCGAGTGATTCAAATATCGAAGACCGCTTTTTATTGGTTGCACCGCCTGCCAGAGTGGGGTGAGTCCACCCTGGACGGTAGGGTTCTCTGCCCAGGATGCCATCCTTATCCACTGGCAGTGACTTCAATCAGTGAACACAGCTTATCATGGGCTGTTTCCCCCCATACAATAAAGCCTGCAGATTCATTTCCCTGACATTGGCGGATTATTTAATACTCGCTGTTTTCGGTTTGAAAACCTTCTGCCCGCCAGCGCAGCATTCCGCCGGCAAGATTAGCGATTTTATTAAAGCCCTGCCTCTGCAGCAGAAGCAGTGCCTGGGTGGAACGTGCCCCTGAGCGGCACACCAGGATGACTGGAATCCCAGGGTCGAGCTCATTGCTGCGTGCGGCTAGCTGATCCAGAGGAATTAATTGGGCGTTGCGAATTCTTCCCAGGGGGCCATTGAATTCACTTTGACTACGAACATCCAGCAACTGATAAGCACCAGTTAATTCCTCCAGTACGCGCGGTTCAATTTCCCAGATTCCCGCGAAAGAGAACCGGAGCATCGCCCAATTCGGATCGTCGGTCTCGACTCGAGCCGTATCAGGTTTGCCGCACATCAGGTTGGCAGGCACGGCCTGGTTAATTTTCTTCGGGTGGGGGAGATCCAGGTTGTGCATGTAAACGGCATAGTCATTTTCGCTGATATTGCCCCCCAACCGGGGATTGAATAGTTTTTCTTCCCTTACGCTGGTAACGGTTAAACCCCGATAATCGTGGCCTGGATAAAGCAGGCATTGCTCTGGAAGGTTGAATATCTTGTTCCTTATTGAATTAAACAGATTCTTTGAACTGCCTTGCTGGAAATCCGTGCGCCCACAGCCGCGAATCAGTATAGCGTCACCCGTGAAGGCCATACTTAGGTCATCCAGAACGAAAGTAAGGCAACCATCGGTGTGCCCGGGTGTCGCTAGTACCTCTAGATAATGCTGGCCGAACGCCATTCGATCACCTTCCACCAGGTAACGATCCGCATTGCTGGCGTGGCTGGTTTTTGCCACCGCTATGTCACTCGACCATGCTTCACGCATCAGCCATGCGCCGGTTATATGGTCAGCATGGACATGAGTATCCAGTGTTGCGATGAGGGTGAGTTCCAGTTCCTTTAGCAGCGCTATATCTCGTTTGCTTTGTTCGAATACGCAGTCAATCAGGATAGCCTTGGCAGAGACTGAATCCCCTAGCAGATAAGTATAGGTCGAGGATTGCGGGTCGAACAATTGTCTGAAGATGAGCATCAAATTACCTTGTTGCGGCTCAATGAGTTGCCGCTGTTACGGGTATTGCTGGTTAGGTATCGAGTTTTTGGCATGCTTAAGTTATCGGTTTTGGTCTATGGCTGGCTCTGGTTTAATTGCTGTAGTTCACTGGTTTCAGCTGAAATTGCCTGTTCGGCTTGCTGTAATTGCGCGCTCCAGTCATTCCACATATTCGGGTGCGGTGCACTCAGCCTGAGCGTATCAAGGTCTTTATGGCAGTAGTCAAACAGCAGCGCCTGGCGAATGGTAGGGGTGTCGCTGTTGTTATAGCCGGCCATGTGGCCCAGTCGATGGTGCCAGAAAACGATATCCCCTCGCTCACCAAAACAGTCAACCGGGTTCGTGTCCTGCTGTACTTTGGTTACCTCCTGCAGATAATCTTTGGGGTGTATGATCCCCTTGTGAGATGGCATATGTGGATAAAAAGGGATACGAGCCTGATCGTACTGCATGGGAAACAAAGGGTAAAATCGGCGATGACTGCCAGGCCAGATTTTGAACGCGCCTGAATCAGGCGGGCAGTCATCGAGCAGGCAGACAACGCCTAGATGGAAAGGATGACCATCCGTGTGCAGAAGATCTGCCTGAGTTGAAGAAGCCTTCTTGGGCAGTGTTGCGTAGATGCCTCGTGTACCCTCCCCTAATTGCGGGTCGACGGGACCGTCCGGCCATGCGGTTCCCCAGGACCCCATGGGTTTACCGTTCTCAATGGGTTCACGGATCTGTCCCTGACCGAGCATCTGCTCTGCCCAGAGTATTATCTGTGGGTCCTTCATGATGGACACTTGTTCGGGTGTTGTTCCTGCTCCTCTAAATTGCCATTTTGTATCGTTTAAAGAGAGCATGGGGTCTGACGACCCATATTCACTGGGAATGGGTCGCCAGCTGCCCGGGTTATGTCGATCCAGATGCTTTGGCGCGGTTTGCCACAACTGGTCGCACAGGGCATGGCAGCTTTTCGCAGATACGACTTGCTTTTTGATGAGGTAGCCATAACGTTTGAAGAAACTCAGTTCTTCATCATCCAGCGGTGAGATTTGTTTTTGTTGCTTGTCATTGACCATATTTGGGGCTCTGTGCTGAATCCGAATTATTCTCTGGCTAGGCTTGTCATGTTTGCTTCAGCCTGACATGCCATAAGCACCCAGATTATCAGTGTATTGAAATTCTCTGAAATAGAAAAGGTAGACCAGGCCAGATCGCTGTTGACTGAAGTTAACCGTCGGATGGTAATTCTAAAGTGACTGGCGTATCAAGCCAGTAGGGTCTTTTCTGTTCTTGTCTTTTCTGTTGCTGTTGTTTCTGTTCCTGTAAAGAACGCTTTGCTGATATGCCAGTGTATCGATTTTTTCCTCTGAGCTGTTTACATTGCGCTGTTTACATAAAGGGAATGATGTCTTCAGCAATGCGTTCAAGACACTCAATTCGACTATCCAGATTAGGTAAGGTCATGACTTGATTGAGACCTGCGGCGGATAACTGATGGAGTTTTTCCAGCAATTGGTCCTGGGTCCCGATAAAGCAGGTGCTTTGTAATAGCTTAGGCGTTAGAAAGTGTAGTTCCTCGGGTAGAACCCAGCAGTTATGGCCCATGTGGATTCGCTGGTGTCTGCGTTCCTCTGGATACTCACCCAACAGCGTGCAGTAGTCCTCCCAGATTTCATGGAAGGCAGCAGCAGGCTGATGACCAAAATTCCTGAACTGGTCGTAGCTGTAGTGGAGCGCTGCCATAGCCATGGCGCCACAGCTGTTCTTAACCCTTTCTGAATCGATCGCTTCGCCTGAGTCCAGTACCATCATCGCGGTGAGCGCGGTGGTATAAAACTGATTCCGATCCAGTTTCTCGGCGCGGTCTTTTTCCAGCATTAACCAGATATTTTCCATAGTGGCCGCATCCGATGGCATGCCCAGTACCGCGCCATCACCGTAACGACCCGCCAGAGACAGGGACCTGGGGCCGAAGCCAGATACGTACATGGGTATGGGATCTTTAAAATTCACGAAGCCCCTATCTGGCATAATGTGTTGAATGGGTATTTGCTGACCTTGATGTCGCATTTCTGCTTCATCGCCTTTCAGCAGGGGTTTGACGGTCTCGAGATAGTCACCAAAGGCATTTATTTTTTGTGGTGGCAGGCCCATGACTCGCATAGCGGTATTACCCGCGCCGACACCAAAAAAGGTTCTGCCAGGCGCCAGCGAATTTATTGTTGCGATGCTGGCGGCGTTGACGGCGGCCGGGCGGGTGCCTGTTATGGCCACGCCGGTACCGAGTTTTATGGTGGTGGTTTTAGTCGCCGCCAGAGCCAGGCAGGCATAGCAGTCAGACCATAACATTTGGCTATCGGCGAACCAGGCATGGCTGTAGCCAAGCGCTTCGGCACGTACACAATAATCGATATCGGTGATGTCGCTGGCGATGCAAATACCAATGTCCATGGGCTTCCCTAGATTCCAGATCGAGTTTTAGTGGGCGCTCAACGTTTTCAGTCTAGCACTTTTAAGGTGTAGTGATCGGCCTACGGACTGTACAAAGGCATTTTGGTCAGTTCAGCGGTATAACGGTTTTAGTCATTTCAGGGTGATCGTATTTTTATGATGTCGCTGTTAATAGGCAGTTCAATGACCATCAGGTCTTCAGCGATGCGACTGTTACCGGATAGGCTTCTTTCAAAAAAGGCTTCGATGATGGGATTGTCCAGCGATGGTACCAAGTGATAGAACAAGAGCATCCTGATACCGGCATCATCGGCTAGCTGCTGTAGTTTTGTGGCATCGGCATGGTAATCGATCACATCCGTAATGATTTTTTTGACGCGTTGCTGACCGGCAGCCTCAGCGGCATCTATCATCGTATTCAGAATTGGCCTGGCCAGGGCATCGTGAAATAGAATGTCCGCTCCCGTGGCGACTTTAAACAAATTTTCGCTGGTTACGGTATCTCCGCTTATGACCACTGAACGGTCCAGATAGTCAATTCGGTAACCCATCGCCGGTTCGATCGGCGCATGATTTACTTCAAAGGCAGTGATAGTAAGGTCATCGTCCTGCCAGACGATGCCTGGTAGCACCGTTTCAGGGTGAAGCCTGCCGCCTTCAGGAGGAATGAAGTCGGCGCCGTGATGCAGAACACGAAAACCTCGATCAATGCGATAGGCTTGATTGAACCCGCGGGTGACAGTATCCACGCCAGCCGGCCCCCAAACGGTGAGAGGCTTGGATTGCCCGCTGCCGACCCAAGCGCTCATATTGAATTCGGGAAGGTCGCTGATGTGATCAGAGTGCAGGTGGGTCAGAAAAATACCATCAAGTCTTGCCAAAGGTAAGCCTGCCTGGCTGGCCCGGTTCTGTGATCCGGTGCCTGCATCAAAGATAAAAAAATGATCGGCGGTCAGCACGGCAATGCAGGCCTGAGCGCGATCAGGGTTGTTACCTAGAGGTGATGCGCTGCCGCAGACGGTTATTTGGAGCATATTTTCGATGCTCTGCTGGTTTTGAAAGCGCTGCTGGGCAACCTTTTTAACAACGAAAAGGCCTGCGGTTTCAGATTGGGTAAGGACGATATAGAGCAAGCCCGCACTGCTGCCGGTAATGATTAGGATTAGCAGAATAATTTTTTTCATTTTCCCTTTAGCCTCTGGTTGGCGAGTATTGGCGAGTATTGGCGAGTATTGGAGAGTGTAACAGGGTTGCCTATTATTAATGAAGTTCATTAATAATAGGTATGTCATACTACTGTAGAAAGCGTAAGACTACAGCTACGTTATCGACTTCCCAGGGACTGATTAGCCAACTTTTTGAGCCCGCCCGCGGGGTTATGGTTAGCCAAATTGAGAAGCAAAAACCTCTTCGTTGAAGCCGACTATTAGGGTTTTGCCTATCTGTAAAGTAGGTGCTCGCATGTTGCCAGTGGGGCCAAGCATCGCTGCCAGCGCCAGGGGCGATTGTTCTGATTTCAGATCAAATTCTGAGATTTTTTTACCTTTCAGGGCAATGAGTTTGTTGGCGCTGCCCATCAGGGTTTGGCAGTCTGCTGACTGCAGTTTCTTGCTGGCCAGGGCGGTTTCTTTAATGCTGATATTGTTTGCTTCCAAAAACTTGGATGCTTTGGTGCAGGTAGTTCATCCTCTACGGAGATAGTACCAGTCGACGCCCTTGGACATGTGGGTTTCCTTTTTTAATTTTTTGCTAATTTTTTTTAAGTTTTTTCTAGATTTACTGGAATACTAGCAGAGTTGCCAGCTGAGTTTAATCTCTTTGTGGTTACGATCATTGAGTTCAACGGTGGACAGGCTTGTCAGCCAATGCGACACTCGCCAACGGAATAATTGGAGGTCATGATGGAGTCAAGCAATCTGTTGAGGGTAATAAAGCATCTAAGGGTCAGCCTGGTGCTATATTTACCCCTGCTGTTTGCGCTTGCATGCCCTGCCCAGGAACCCCTCAAACTGCCGAGAACCATGGCGTGGAGCGCTTATAACCTTGGCACCACTGGCTATAATCAGGCGGTTGCTATAGCGAAAATGCTGAAAGACCGTCATGGCGTTACTTTGCGGGTGATACCTGCTAAGAATGATGTGTCGCGATTGTTACCTTTGCGGGTTAATCGCGTGCATTTTTCGGCGAACGGTGTGTCTACTTATCTTGCTCAGGAAGGGGTGTTTCAGTTCTCTGCGCGAAAATGGGGTCCAATTCCGGTCCGTATGGTGCTTATGTCTGTGGGCTTTTCGAACCAGGGTGTGGCCGTAACGGCATCCTCGGGCATCACCCACATTGAACAGTTAAAGGGCAAACGCGTACCCTGGGTCCATGGCGCGCCGGCTTTAAATATTTCTACACAGGCAGTGATGGCCTGCGGCGGTGTTACCTGGTCGGATGTGGAAAGGATTGACTTCCCGGGTTATGGGTCCATGTGGAATGCTATTGTCGATGGCCAGATTGATGCGGCGTATGCCACTACTGTGTCAGGGCCTGCTCGCAAATTAGAGGCTTCACCCAGGGGGATCCGCTGGCTGCCTATGCCGCATGATGACGAGCAGTGCTGGCAGCGAATCCTTGCCATTGCGCCCTACTTTACCAGGCACATGGCGACTCGGGGTGCGGCCATCGATGATGATCATCCTTACGAGGGTGGCACCTATCCCTATCCCATATTGACCGCGCTGGATCGTCAGAATAAAGGCCTGGTTCGACTATTGGCTAAGGCTATTGTGGAAGGCTATGACGATTATAAAACAGCTGATCCGGGCTCAATAGGTTGGGATATCAATCGCCAGCAGTTTCAGTGGGTGGTGCCTTTTCATGACGGTTCAGTCGAGTATTTTGAGCAACTGGGTATCTGGACGGCCGCGCGCGCTAGCCATAATCAGCGGTTAATCAAAAGGCAGGATTTGCTGAGCAGTGCCTGGCAGGAAATGTTGCTTAAAGACATAGATGATGATGAGGTGTTTTCTGAACAATGGTATGGATTGCGTGCCAGCCGATTGAAGCAGGCTGGGTTTGATCCAATCTGGGATAAACCTCTATGACCCAGGAAGTCAGGCCCGCCTGGCTGCAGGCCTTGCTGGCAATGATTGCGGTGGTGACCTGTTTAGTGGTTATCGACCAGTTGAGGATATTTGGTAGCCCCTGGCTGGCTGGCATTATTGAACTGGAAACGCAATATTACTTCGTATTAATAGCGCTGTTGTTACCTGTTGTCTTTCTATTGTATTCGTCCAGAATGCCGGGCCCGCCAGGGTGGGTTCTGTCTGGGCTCGATCTGGTTTTGGCGGCAGCTGCTTTTATAGCACCGTTGTGGCTCGCTTGGCACGCTCACGCAATACTCGATGAAGGCTGGGAGTTCCTTGCTCCGGACCATGCTGTTGTGGCCAGCGCGGTTCTCTGGTTACTGGTATTAGAGGCTGTTCGTCGGACCTCAGGGGTTATGTTGTGTTCACTGGTATTGCTGTTTTCTGTCTACCCTTTGGTCGCTGACCTTCTGCCCGATATGGTATCCGGGATGGCCATCAGCTTTCGCGAAGCTGCGGCCTACCACGCCATGAGCATAGAGAGTATTGCTGGGCTGCCTTTTCGCGCTTTTGCAACGCTGGTTATTGGTTTTCTGGTATTTGGCACAACCCTGCAGCACACGGGTGGTGGTCAGTTTTTTATTCAGTTGGCATTCGCCCTGTTTGGCGGGGTGCGTGGCGGGGCAGCTAAAGTTGCTATCGTCTCCAGCGGTCTCATGGGGTCCATGAGCGGTAGTGTGATAACCAATGTAATGACTACCGGCCAGTTGACTATTCCAGCAATGGTCAGAAACGGTTTCAGTGCACGTACGGCGGCTTCTGTGGAGGCGTGTGCGTCCACAGGGGGCGTTCTACTACCGCCAATCATGGGGTCAACGGCTTTTATAATGGCTTCTTTTCTTGATATGCCCTATTACCAGGTAGCGGCTGCCGCTTTTATTCCTGCGCTATTGTATTTTGCCGCCTTGTTCATCCAGTTGGATGCTTACGCAGCACGGCATCAGCTGGTGGGTCTGCCGGCTACAGAGCTGCCTAAATTATTACCGGTTGTTCGCGATGGCTGGTTCTATATCGGCGCCTTCGCTCTGCTTATTGTGCTATTGCTGGTTTTGCAACGAGAGGCCATGGCACCCTGGGCTGCTAGTCTAGCGCTTCTGGTTATCAATCAAATGTCTGCAAAGCATCGCTTAAACTGGGCAGGCGCTGTAAATTTGCTAGCCAGTACGGGTCAACTACTGGCTGAATTACTGGCTATTCTTTGCGGCGTGGGACTTATCATCGGTGCGTTGTCAGTCACTGGATTATCCGGGACCCTGGTTAATGAACTTTTATTTCTGGCCGGTGATGATACTGCGGTTTTGCTGCTGACGGGCGCCTTAACCAGTTTTCTGTTGGGTATCGGTCTAACCGTAACCGCTGCCTATGTTTTCTTGGCCATTGTCCTGGCCCCTGCGTTATTGGGCGGTGGCCTGGACCCGCTAGCTGTGCACTTGTTTATCCTCTACTGGGGTATGTTGTCCTTTATTACACCACCCGTTGCCCTGGGTGCTTTTGCTGCGGCCTCTATTGCTGGCTCAGGCCCGGTTAAAACAGGTTTTGAGGCTATGCGCCTGGGCCTGGCCACCTACTTGATTCCTTTCTTGTTTGTCCTGAACCCTGCGCTCATTGGCCATAGTAGTGCTATGGCGGTTTTTCAGGCTGTCGTCGAAGCGTTGTTCGGCGTTTATTTGATCGCTTGTGCCGCCCAGCGGTATCTTCCTGTTGTGGGAGAGATCCCGTTGCTGTTAACTATTCCAGTCGGCCTCAGTGGCTGCCTGGTTGCCTTACCCGGGCTCGATATTATTCAACTGGACTGGTCTAACACGCAGGGTAATACACTCGGTCTGGTATTGATTTTACTGACCTGGTCAGGCAGCGTATGGGCTGTCAGGGACCAGATTCTGAAGAAGCGAAAAGACTTCTGAAAGGGGCCATTACTGCGGTTTCGTTTAATTCTCGGCTGACTTTGAGGATAAGGTCCTCGGCATTTATGAGCTTCTGATGCTGGTAGTTGCAGGCCTGTAGAGCGAATTCGAGACGGTCTATATCTTTGACAAAGCGCGCTTCCCGGCTGGTCTGGTTTTCATAATCATGCCAGTCGTCAAGCAGGGATTCGCAGGAAGCAATGGAACCGATAATTTTTTCAACAGCGGTTTTCTCGCGCCGATATTTTTCAACTTTACTGACCCCGTCCTGAGGCGTCAGGTCGCCCGCATAGACCTCTCCCAGGTCATGAATAAGCGCCAATCGAAGTACTTTTTCTTTATCCAGTTCAGGATGGCTGTCTACCAGCAGTAGACACAGAAATGCATTACCAAAACAGTGTTCCGCTACCGATTCACATTTATCTTCGGGTAGGTCGCGTTGCAGCCAGCCTCTTCTGAATACCTGTTTAAGGTGAAGGATTTCAAACCAGGCCCTGATCAACGGCAGATCCTTATCCTGGGGCAGGTTTTCCTCGATTAAAGGTGTTTTTTCAGTATTCATTGATCATCCTGGGGACAAGTGGCCGTTATGATGACCGATGAGGCTTGATCCTGCAAAGAAAATGCAGCCAGTCGCTCTGCATGACAAATGCGATTCTGATAGCAGTGGGATTTAAGTTAGCTTTTATAACGATAGGTTTCGTTTTTGTAGCCAGTTAAAGATGGTTAGTCTACCGCTGGCAGGTCGGGCGCGACTTTAAAGTCCAGCGTTTTTTCGATAGCAGCAGCAAGATTTATCAGAGCTTGATCCTGGTCGTGAATAGCGCTGATGGACAGACCGACCGGGAGCCCCGAAATCAATCCCATAGGCAGGGTAATGTGGGGGTACCCGGATACAGCGGGGTAAGTTGAGAAACCACCGAGAAAATCATCGCCATTGACATAATCGATGCTCCAGGCTGGGGCGCCGGTCGGTGCGACAATGGCATCAAGTTTATGGGACTTTGTCAACCTCCTGATACTGTTTCGAGTCTCATTCTGGGCCCTGGTTAGGGCTGCCTGATATTTAGCTTTGTGTTCTGTGGTCAGCGCAGCTGCTCGCTCGAAAATATCCTGAGGAAAAAGTGCCAGTTCCTTCTCGGGTTGGGACTTGTTGAAAGCGATTAACCCGTTTAGATCCAGCGTTGATAGCGGGTTATCCAGTCCCGAAAAGTAATGTTTGATATCCTGCTTGAATTCCCAGAGCAGGATCAGATAACTGTCTGCACGGAAGTCAGGGTACGAAGGTTTTAGTGCCAGCCCATCAATCATTATGGCGCCGTTTTGTTCGAGCCGGTCCAGGGATTGTTGAAACAGTTTGTCCAGTTCAGGCAAGTAACCGGTGGCAGAGCGAATAATGCCAATGCGCTTATTCTGAAGTTTTCCTGGTTTCAGGGGGTGACTGGCGTCAGTTGTGCGCATGGCGTTAAAAAGGAGATTTGCCGATGCAACACTGTTGGTGATCGGTCCAGCGGTATCCTGAGAATGGGCAATGGGAACAATGCCTGTTTGGCTGAGTACGCCGATGGAAGGTTTAAAGCCAACCAGACCATTGACGTTTGCTGGACAGACAACAGAACCGTTAGTCTCTGTGCCGACTGCCAAGGGAGCTAATCTGACTGCTACGGCGACAGCTGAACCTGAACTTGAACCACAGGGGCTTCGGCTGAGGTCATAGGGGTTACGGGTTTGTCCGCCAACGGCACTCCACCCGGATGATGAGCGCTCTGAGCGGAAATTGGCCCATTCGCTTAGGTTGGTTTTACCTAGAATGATAGCGCCGTTGTTGCGCAGGTTGGTAACAATAGCAGCATCTCTGCCAGTGTAATTGTCCGCCAGTGCCAGGGATCCAGCTGTGGTGGGAAGTTCTCTCGTGTCTATATTATCTTTTATCAATACTGGAATGCCTGCTATGGCGTGCATCCGCTGACCTGTCAGCCTTCTGGAATCGATATCTCTGGCTTGGTCGAGTGCCTTGGGATTAATGCTGATAACGGCTTTGTAAATCGGGTTGAGTTTCCCTATCCTCGATAAATAGGCCTGGGTCAAGGCCAGGCTGGTTATCTGGCCTGTTCTCAGGGATTCGCTGATGGTGATGGCATCTGCCTGCTCTATGAGTTGATTCAGATGCGTGTCAGATAACGTAGATGCCACTGGCAGTCCGGCTGCTGATAGTTGTGATAAGAGTAACATGAGCAAAGTAAGGCAGAAATAATGAATACCCATAAGTTGTTTGCCCTCCTGGCATATGGCTTTACGCACACGTGGCTTTGTGAAAATGATAGTAACTGAAATCAGTCGACCAGGTCAGCGCTGATTGCATCGGTTAGCTGTATAAGGCCCTTTGCCAATAAATCGATTTCAACGCTTCTTCTGCCACCGCTGATGAACACCGTGGCATGGCTGAGTGTAGCCTGATCAAGAAAACAGGTCAGTTTTTGCTTTTGACCAAGGGGCTGATGCCCCTGGCATAATAACCTGTCAGGGCCTTAATCCGGTCTAATGGTGCCATGCTGGCGTGTTTAGCGCCGGCGGCTCTGGCCAGTTTTTTCATGGAAAGCTGCTCGGTTACAGGAATCATTGCAACTACAAATTCGCTGGGTTTAAGTTTAGCTATCAGTGTCTTGATAACTCGATTAGGATCAATGTTTAATTTCAAGACTGCTTCGGTGCCATTGTCAGTCCGATTAGCGCCATGGTCGTATTCATGGATTTTATAATGAATGCGGGCTTTTTTTACGATAAGGATAACGGGTGTTATGGTCGGTGGTATCGGAATATAGGGCGGATAATAAGGATCATCTGGGATTATCTTGGGCTGATACAGTCAGGTTAGTGACCCATAAAGTTTCGACAGAACCAGGATCAACCTGTTAGATCATGACGGCGATCGATACCCTAAAACATTGCTTTGGGTTTTCTGTAGAACCCGTCAATTGACTGTAAAACGGGTAGGCATGAACAGTCAGGGTGGTCGGTTCCGAGAAACAACCGGGAAAGGCAGTGTTAACGGGTTATAGGCAATAGGCAATAGGTAATAGGTAATAGGTAATAGGTAATAGGTAATAGGTAATAGGTAATAGGTAATAGGTAATAGGTAATAGGTATTAAACAACGGGTAATAAGTACTTAGTATTAAAGAAGGCTATAAGGGATCGCGGCAAAAATCTGCTAGAAGCACCCAGTTAAAAGGAGAGATGAGCGTGTCATTAACCAGGATTGTTAAAACTTCAGTAGGTCAGCGCTGGCGTTACCTAGGTCTGCTTCTGCTGTTGTTGGGCTATATTGGAATGAGTTCAGCCGGCCAACCGAAACCTCATACGATGTCTATCACATCGACTGCGACAGCGACAGCGGATGAAATAGAAGATGTCCAACAGCCATCTACGGCTTGGGACATTGCTGATCCTGATTACTCGGTAACTGCTTCGCCTGCGCAGATCCATACTTCCACTGGAACCTGGATGAGTCTGGATGTGTCACCGGATGGCAGGCAGATCGTGTTTGACCTACTGGGCGATATTTATCTGCTACCTATAAAGGGGGGCCAGGCGGTTCCTATTATTGAAGGGATTTCCTGGGACATCCAGCCGAGGTTCAGTCCTGACGGGAATTCTATTGCTTTTACTTCTGATCGAGATGGCGGCGATAATATTTGGACCATGGAACTCGCCAGCGGGACATTTCGACAGGTGAGTTTTGAAAGCTTCAGGTTGTTAAATAATCCTACCTGGCACCCAGAGGGTAATTATATTGCTGCCCGCAAGCACTTCACCACTTCGCGGTCGCTGGGCACGGGAGAGATTTGGGTTTATCACGTCAAGGGGGAAGAAGGTGCACAGGGAGCCCCGTTGGTTGAAAGGCCCAGTCCGAATTATCAAAAAGAGCTAGGTGAGCCAGCCTACACTGCCCAGGGCCGCCATTTGTATTACACCCAGAGTGCAACGCCGGGTAATACTTTCATCTACCGTGAAGACAGCAATGGTGCCTTGTTTGAAATAAAGCGACTCGATCTGGCCGATGGCAGTACCGAAGTTGTTGCTGGCGGCGCGGGTGGCGCGGTTAGATCTGCCCCGTCGCCCGATGGTGCCTGGCTGGCCTACGTCAAGCGGGTCAGAGCAGCATCAAGACTGTTCATAAAAAACCTGCAGAGTCAGGAAGAGATCATGCTGGTCGATGATCTTGACCCGGATATGCAGGAGACCTGGGGGGTGTACGGGCTTTACCCGAATATGGCGTGGACACCGGATAGTCGCAGCTTGGTGTATTGGTCACAAGGTCAGATCTGGCGGGTAGAAAGGGCGACTGGCAAAGTTGCTTTGATTCCTTTTCAGGTTGATAACGAGCGTGCTATTTTTCCGCCCCCTGAAGTGCAGGTTGCCGTTGCACCGGATCAGTTCCCAACCAAGATGGTGCGATTTGCGCAAGCTTCACCCAGCGGCGAATCAATAGTATTCGAGTCTCTGGGCCGCCTGTGGTTAAAAAATCAGGGTGATGCGCCGAGGCCTTTAACCAAAGATAAGACCCAGGCCCATGAGTACAGTCCTGTCTGGTCATCTGACGGCAGGAAAATTTATTTCTTGCGGTGGCAGGATGATCAGTTGGGCTCAATCCGAGTCGTCTCCAGCAGAGCAGGGAAATCCCGAGAGGTCAGTAACCGCCCGGGCCACTACGTTGACCTGGCAATCAGTAGCGATGATAAGGCACTGCTTTACCGGCGACTGCCAGGTAGCAATATGACCCATCCCGATTGGGGGGATAACCCTGGTATCTATCAACTTGCATTAGCCACTTCTGTTGAAACCAAGGTTAATCAAAAAGGATTGCATCCCCATTATGGCCCTGATGGTCGAGTTTATGCCCTGGAACGGACATGGGCCGGGACCGGACGAGGCAGTGATAACAGTGCACAGTCGAATCTGATTTCAATGAATCCTGGCGGGTTTGATCTCATGACTCATGCCAGTAGCGAGTTTGCAACAGATTTTCGGATATCCCCGAATGGCAGGTATCTGGCCTTTATTGAACATTTTCAACTGTACCTGACCGTTATGCCGGCTCAGGGATTGTCATTCAGGGTAGGGCCATCGAGTCATAGTATGCCGGTGAAGAAGGTCAGCGAGTGGGGTGCTGATTACGTTAATTTCTCAAAAGACGGCAAGACCCTGAACTGGTCAATCGGTCCAGAGTATAAGAGCGTACCGGTTGAATCCTTTCTGTTTGACGATGAAGCGCAGACAAGCGTCGTAAATTTGTCGCAATCCGTAGATTTTGCAAAACCGTCTGGAACAGTGGCGCTGGTCGGTGGAAAAATAATTACCATGGATGCCGACCGCTCAGTAATCCAGTCTGGTGTCGTGTTGATAAGGGAAAATTTAATACAGCAGGTGGGCAGTATTGACGAGGTTACCATTCCAGAGCATGCCAGTGTGATGGATATCACGGGTAAAGTTATTATGCCGGGTATGATAGATGCCCATGCCCATGGCCCCTACGGCAGAGATCAGATTATTCCGCAACAGAATTGGTCTTTGCTGGCTCATCTGGCACTGGGTGTTACCACGGTACATAATCCATCCAGTCGTGCGAATCAGGTGTTTGCTGCAGCGGAATATCAGAAGGCAGGTCGTATATTGGGGCCGCGCATCTTCTCGACGGGCGAGGTTATATACGGTGCTAAGAGCACTGGCTTTGCGCCTGTGGATTCCCTGGATGATGCCCTGGCGCACGTTAACAGGTTAAAAGCACAGGGTGCGATCAGCGTCAAAAACTATAATCATCCGCGGCGGTCTCAGAGACAACAGGTGATCGAAGCAGCCCGTCGTGAAGATCTACTGGTGGTCGCCGAGGGTGCTTCCCTGTTTCATCAGGACATGAATCTGATAGCGGATGGATCGACCGGCGTGGAGCACAATATACCGACGTTAAAAATCTATGATGACGTTGTCCAGTTCTGGCAACAGTCTTCAACGGGTTATACGCCAACGCTGGTGGTGACCTATGGTGGTCTGACTTCGGAAGATTACTATTACCAGGATACCGAGGTTTGGAAGCATCACCTGCTGGCCAATTTTGTTCCGCCAACGGAGTTGCAGGCTAGATCGGTAAGACGAATTATGGCGCCAGAGGAAGACTTCCGGGATGATGATTCGGCAGCGGCGGCAAAGCTGTTGCTCGAGGCAGGTGTGACCGTAAATACTGGCGCCCATGGACAGCGTGAAGGGCTTGCAACTCACTGGGAATTATGGAGTTTTGTTCGCGGTGGAATGTCCCCCATGCAAGCGCTTTCCCTGGCTACCGTGAATCCAGCACGTTATCTTGGTATGGATCAGGAGTTGGGTTCCATTGAGGAGGGTAAACTGGCAGACCTGCTGGTGCTTGATGCCGATCCTTTAGAGAATATCCGCCATTCAGATCGTATTCACTGGGTGGTCATTAACGGCAGGATATTCACTGCCAGTAATTTGAATGAAACCGTCACGGGTGGCGCGAAGCTCAAGCCACTCTGGTGGTATGGTAAGCCACAGTATGAAATTCGATAACTAGTCTGAACAGCGGCATTTCGACAAACCTCGATGGGAGGAAGGTTAAGCCACGTTGCCGGGCCGCTGCCACTGTTGTGAATTGGCAGCGTGCTGGTGGCTTAAACGGTTCAGGCGTGGGTCAATCGGGGCTGATGTAGCCTTCTGCCTGGTCAATATCCTCTCCGGCGAGGTAGCGGTCCCTTTGCTTGTTAAGGTAACGACGGTGATTCTTGTCAAGCATGCTGAGATGTTTTTCATTGATGAGCATGGTTTGTAACGATTGCCACTGGTCCCAGGCCTGGGCCGAATAAGCCTCAAATATGGCTGCGCCTCGCGACCCCGGGAAGGGTGCTTGTGCTAGGCCGGGTAAATCCTTTTTAAGTAATTGACAGTATACAGTACGCGACATATTGATTTGTTCACTTTTTAAGAAGTCTTGTTAGCAGTTTAACATCAGCTCGAAAATTGCGCAGGATGGAGCCTGGCCTGACTGACATATTACCAGACATTCAGGTTTGCTCTTCAGTTTTTGAAACGCTCTGTAAAAGCCAGATTAACGCCTTCCCAGGTTGTCACCTGTTAGGTCGGGTGGTCCTACTGTTATCAGCTCAATTCGCATGAATCAGCAAAGCGCTGCATTGTCCTTGGTTCTTGATGGCCAGGCCAGAATAGTCGCTTCCCGCCGTCAATGGCGCAGGCGGCGTTCGAACTGGCTGATATCCAGCAGGCGAGCTTTAAAATAATCCAGCTAATAATCGGGTGACTGGCCCTGTCATACCTATTTTATTTTCCTGCAGGCTGCTGATCCAACGTGTTTGAGATTCCTCGAGTTGCCTGAACGGCTCATTCAATTGAACCAGTATAGGCTGGATATCCAGGTCAAAATGGGTAAAACCGTGCTTAAATGAGGGCAGCCAGGTCACCGTGCCTTGAATATTTTTCAGGTGATCTGGTAGTTCGTTTCGAGCACATTCGGGGAAACTGAATAAACCACCCCAGAGTCCGTTAAGGGCTCTGCGCTCCAGCATGATAGCGCCGTTGGGATTGCGAAGGATAAGCATGCAGGTGCTTCTGGTTGGTCTAGTAGTCGCTGGTTTTTTACCTGGGAATTCATTAATTGTTGTTGTTTGAAAGGCAATGCAGGATTGTTGCAGTGGGCACCTATGGCAATCTGGCAGTGACTTGTTACACAGGGTTGCGCCCAGATCCATAATCGCCTGGGTATAGTCGGCTACTCTATTAAAGGGGGTGTTCGCTTCGGCTATGGCCCAGAGGCGGTCGGAAACGGATTTTTTCCCTGGCCATCCTGATACGGCAAAACATCGGGCCAATACTCTTTTGACGTTTCCATCGAGAATGGCGCTCTGGTGATTAAAACAGATAGCTGCGATGGCACCAGCAGTAGACCTGCCAATCCCGGGAAGACGCATGAGGTCTGCCTGGTCTGAGGGAAAAACGCCACCCAGATCGTTAATGATGATATTGGCAGCTTTGTGTAGGTTTCTAGCTCTGGCATAGTAACCCAGGCCCGTCCATCGATGTAACACCTCGTCCAGTGAAGCCCTGGCAAGTGCTTTTGGGTCCGGGAAGGCGAGCATGAATTTTTCGTAAAAGGGTATCACCGTAGCGACCTGGGTTTGCTGTAGCATGACTTCAGAGACCCAGACAGGATAGGGATCAGTGGACTGCTGCCAGGGTAGATTTTTTCGGCCGTGTTGGTCAAACCAGCTGAGCAGATTATTGGCAAATTCCGGTAGATGGCTCATTCGCTTTTAAATAGACCTTTGAAGATTTTCTTGAGAGGCCCTTGATTATTATCCAGTAGTTTTTTCAGTTTATTCCTGCCAATGAGACGTAATTCTTTTTTCGCCAGTGCCGAGACGATATCGCCCAGCAGGCTTTGATTCACTTCACATAAAGTTGTAATGGAGTTGTCCAATGAGCCTATACATTGCATGGGCCAGTCCACCTTAGTGAGCAGGCCAGAGACCGGGAATGGTGGTTTATTGGAAGGATTCAGGTTTACCTTTAACTGGTAGTTGATGTTGTTTTTAAACAGGTCAAAACCACCCTTGCCGGAAAATTTGAGGTTAGCGATCTGGCCTGTGAATTGCTGCTCGGATACAGTCCCTTCCCTGAATTGATGTTGGATATCAAATCGATCGAAGGGGACCTGATCCGGCCAGTGACTGATGTGGGTTGATTTTCCAGTAACAAGATCAATTGCAGTTGATAGGTTTTTCAGACTGGTGATGTTAACGGTGCCATGGCTAATTTTGGTCGTTGTCGCACCGGTTAGACTGGTCTGCAGGTTACTGAGCCTGCTACCGGTAAACTGATAGTTGCCGTTGGCGTTAAGTGAGCCGCTAATTGAACGTTTGTCAGTGACGCTGGGCAGATCAATCTGCTTCAGATTGAGGGTCAGGTGGGATTCAGGTTGCAGTTGGTAATTACAGTTCAAGCTTGCTTTCACGCTTCCACCCAGCGTGTTAAAGCTTACCTGGGCCAGCATGTTGTCATCCTGGTTACCTGCCCTGATTGTCAAGTCGTTCAGAGCGTACCCAGGCAGTTTGATTTGATCGGCGCGAACAGCCAGCAGGATGTCGGATTCTCGAAGCAGGTTAACAGGCAGGATCTGAAAATCATCCAGCGGGGTCGCAGCTGCGGTGGGGCTTTCGGTTTCTGACCGGGGTTGCTTTGACAGGTCCCATTGCTTGAGTTCGATACTGGCATGCAGTTTCGGGGTATTGCCATTGATCCACTGTATATTGGCCGTCAACGGTTGCTGGTCTATATGACCGGAGAGATCAGAGAGCGTGAGTCTGGCGGGGTCGCCGGTAAGTTGCCCCTGAAATTCGATTTCGGGAGCATATCCTGTCAGTGCTGTATTATTTTCTGTTTGTTTGGTGGCGCTGTTCAGGCTAGCGACCTGGAGTTTAACGCCTAGATCAAATTGGGGATTAGTTTGGAGGTTGTCAACGGAACCTTTGAAGCTTAGCTGGCCTTCGTTGCTACCAATCGAACTCAGATCCAGATGGAGTCGGTTAAAGTCGTTCATTAGCCAACCATTAAGATCAAGATTAATTACCCTGTGTTGGAATGCTGGGTAATCGACTTCAATCTGGCCGTTGAGCCGGGAGAAGCGTAATCCGACTGGGTCTTCAGTGAATTGAAGCATACTGGTGAGTTCTGCTTTGACCAGAGTATCTTTTATATTGTCCTTTAACAGAATGTGTGTCGTGTGGGCCGAAGCTGGTCCGCTTGTCATAGATTGCGCAGCGATCATCGATGCTGTGAGTAGGAAATCCTGATTTGACTGCTTATCCATATAGTGAACCGTCAGGTCGCGTACAGCGATTGAATTCCATAGTACGGTAGACGTGCTCTTGGTTTTGCTGGTTTTGCTTTCTGGATCACTTTTTGATAAAGCCCAGTTTGCCTGGCCGGATGAATCTGTAATGAGATTTAAGTTCACCTGCTCGGCAATGATATTGCTCAGGTTGAGGTTGCCGTCAGTTAGAAACGGTAAAACAGCCAGTTCCAATGATAGCGAGGACACTTTCGCAAAAGGGGGCTGGCTATCGTTCGCAGCAATCGATAAGCCGTTTAACAACATTGAGAAGGAAGGCCATAGCTGCCATTGAATGTTTTCCAGGCGAATTTGGTAGTCGGTTGTTGACTCTAGAATATCTGTAATTTCTTCCCGATATTTATCTGGATCTGCCAGTAACGAGGACAGCAGGGCAAATGGTAAGACCACGGATAGCAGTAGCGCAGTCGATATAATGCTAATTTTCTTCAAAGACAGAATCTCCTGCAATCATCTTCTAGTCGAATAGATTTATCTTAAACTTTCCAGTTGGGTGTCTCCAATAGATCGAGTTATTTTAGCTTTATTAGGCGCTGAATTAGTGGATAGATTGTCTCATCGAAGCTAATTCTGATACCCTCGGTTTATCACAGGAAAGGGGGTTTCCATGGCAGTTGTGGGCAGTGAGTCGAATCCATTAAGGGTCGCAATTATTGGATCAGGGCCAGCTGGGTTCTATACAGTTAGCAATTTCATGAAAATAAAGGATGTGCATGTCGAGATGGACATGTACGATCGCCTACCCACGCCGTTTGGATTGGTTCGCGCAGGCGTCGCACCTGATCATCAGAAAGATAAGTCAGTCACACGAGCTTATGAAAAAAGCGCTGCGTACCCGGGGTTTCGATTTTTAGGAAACGTGGAATACGGGTTACATATTCACCTGGATGACCTGAGAAGGCATTACCACCAGGTGATATTTACTACGGGTAGTCCGTTTGATAGAAATCTGGGCATATCGGGTGAGCATCTAGAAGGGAGTCATTCAGCCACTGAATTCGTTGCCTGGTACAACGGTCATCCCGACTTTGCTGATCGTCAGTTTGATCTTACTCAGGAAAACGTGGTGGTTGTGGGCATGGGTAATGTGGCCATGGATGTGGCCCGCATTCTCTGCAAGACCCATGCGGAACTGGCCGCGACCGATATGGCTGACCATGCCTTGCGTGTGTTGCAGCAGAGTAAGGTCAGGAATGTCTATATACTTGGCCGAAGAGGTCCTGCTCAAGCGGCATTTACACCGCCGGAAATTAAGGAAATGGGCGAATTTGAAGAGGCTGATGTCAACGTATTGGCAGAAGAGGCGATGCTGGATGTCGCCAGTCAGGCGCTACTGGATGCATCTCAAGATAAGAATACACTCAAGAATGTAACCGCTGTACAAGCGTATGCTGTCAGAGAAAATCAGCGCAAACCACGACAGCTCTATATTCGATTTCTGGTGTCACCGACCGAACTTATCGGCGAGGCAGGACAGGTCCAGGCGGTCAAGATTAATAAGAATGAATTGTACACGGATGATCAGGGTGCTTTAAAAGCAAGGGCAACAACTGCTGAAGAGATCATCCCAGCTGGGTTGGTATTTCGGTCGGTCGGTTATCGAGGCAAGCCTTTACCGGATGTGCCGTTTAATGAGAGTTGGGGGACTATAGCAAACCATCGCGGCGCGATAACCAACAATGATGGTTCCACTGTACCTGGCATGTATACGGCAGGTTGGATTAAGCGAGGGCCCAGTGGTGTAATTGGTACCAATAAGACCTGCGCTCAGGAAACAGTCGGCCTGATGGTTGCAGATCTCGCCATGAACAAGCATTTTCAGCCAACCGATACAGACCCGGCGGCTATTGAGGCACTGGTCAGGAGCAGGCAGCCGGATCTGGTTAGTTATGCGGACTGGAAGAAAGTTGACCTGGCAGAGCTGGCCGCAGGCGATGCCAGTAACCGCCCACGGGTTAAAATCTCCAATGTTAATGAGATGCTTGAATTGATACGCAGCTAGCTCGTAGCCGCCTTGACTGCCGGAATGACCTGTTCCAGATAAGCGCTGAGGGCTTCTTCATGGTAAGGCGCTCTTATGGCAATATTGATCATGTCAGCCCCCAGGTGATGATATTCCAATAGTTTTTCTATGGCTGCTTCAGGTTTGCAGAGCAGCGCACCTGAGGTAATTCTGTCGGCGGCAGGGCCCCATTCTTTAACGATGCGGTTTTTTTCTCGCTTGATATCCTTGTCTGTTAATGCAAGGTTGAAGCTCAGATTGACAGAGCGTTTAATGCTGGTCGGGTCCCTGTCTAGTTTGATACACCATTGATTTAGCGTTTGGTTCAGCTGCTTGAATTGATCTTGGCTGACATAGGCAGCATTCCAGCCGTCGGCGTGCTGGGCGACAATTCGCAGGGTCTTTTTCTCACCTAAGCCGCCGATCCAGATAGGCATTCTTGATTGTAAGGGCTTCGGCTGATTGGCGGCATCAACGGTCGTAAAATGCCTGCCAGTGAAGCTGCTTCTATCCGTGGTAAGCATTTGACGAATGAGGATTGCAGCTTCTTCAAGCATGTCCAGGCGAGTACCGATAGATGGGAAATCATAGCCGTAAGCTCGCGCTTCCTGGTTGTGCCATCCCGCGCCCAGGCCAAGCTCAAACCGGCCTTGGGAAATATGATCGAGGGTAGCTGCCGCTTTGGCTAGACTGGCCGGATTTCGATAGCCGACATAAAAAACCAGGCAGCCTAATCTGGCATGCTGCGTGTCGGCGGCCAGTGCACCGAGCGTGGTTAGTGCCTCAAAATGATCCTGAGTGCCGTTAGCCGGCGGTGCTTCGTAAAAATGATCCCAGGCGGAAATCCAGTCGACTCGGGCTTCGTCCAGATCTTTCCAGAGTTTACGCATTTCCGGCATGGTCATATTCTGTTGTCCCACATGGACCCCTAGTGCTGGAGACATGCTGTGTTCCTCCTTTGTGCTGAGCTGTTGATCTGTTTATTGTTGGCTGATTATTTTTTCAGGCTGTCGAGTATTTCATTAAGGCTGGGTGCTTGCTTCCAGTCTTTGTGTGCCAGAAGTTTATCAAAGGTATCGGCTGCCGCTAAATGAAAGCCGTCGCTGTTACCAGCGCTATTAAAAGTGCTGGCAATTTCTTTCATTTCGCCTGAAAACCGCCAGGCCTTGGATGAATTTGTTATCAGTCTGTGGTGGGTTTGCCGGGTCATGGTCTCCCCCCACTGGCTCTGCAGGGCATCCCTGACACCGTAGTATTCGGCTACACTGAGAATGCCGGCCAGTAAAGCAGTACTGCCTTTGGTATAGGCTGCGAAAGTCATTTTTAAAGCCGACGCGTCACCAACGGCTTGCGACAGGCAAGTCGTTTCAAAACTGGACCCATCAAATATTTCAATAATCTGGTTCGCTTCTGGCCCTGATAGGTAGATCTGGCTGCGGGCACTTGGATTAGCTTTGCTGTTACTTTTCTGCGGCCAGGCAGGGCCGCCAATGATGGCGCCATCGACCATACCGATACCCTTGTCTTGAAGCATCTCTTGGATGCGCAGCGTTTTTTCTGGAGAGATCGCATTGGCTTCAACGTAAATGCCGCTGAAGCCTGAATTAACGACGGCTTTGGCTGTATCGACGGCGCCATGAGGTGGACAAACGCTGACGATAACCTGACAGCAACGGCACAGAGCGTTCAAGCTGTCGGCTGCAGTCAGGTTTGCTCGTGCTGCTCTTTCCCGGCTCGCTTGACTACGGCCTGCGGGCAGCCATATGACGGCTTCAGCGTTGGCAATCATGGCTGCACCGATAGGGGCGCCCATTTCGCCTGGATGTAGTAAACCTATATTCATAATAGTTCTATCTCATAACACTGCATGGCGTTTTGACCCATCACGGCCTCCTGCTCTGATTCACTGAGTGTACTGATGCAGGCTGCAGCGAGGTCATAGACCTCGTCAAAAGTAGCAGCCATGGTATGAACAGGCCACTCCGAGGCAAACAGCAGCCGATGGCTGCCAAAAGCGTCGAGGGCAACATCAACAGACGGGAGAAATACCTGGGTTGGAAGTTCAAAGTCATTCCACTCACTAAAGTCTGCTCTGGTCACTAAGCCTGCTAATTTACACCAGACGTTGTCGCGCTGGCCAATTTTCTTTAAGCAACCTGACCATTCATTAAATGCTTTAGGGTCGGTTGATTGGCCCTGAATCAAAGGATCCGCCAGGGATTGTAAGATGAAAACGAGATTCTGAAAATGATCAATTAGGTCAATGAACTGGGGTAACTGGCTTGCCTTTACTGCAAGTTCTATGGGTAATCCGGTTATCGCCAGTTTGGTGACGTCATCTGCCAGAAAATCCAGCAGATTCAGGTTTGCGGGCGTATTCCGCAAACTGTGCTGTACACTGACGAAGTGCGGGCCGTAGCGTTCAAGGTGTGCATCAAGCGCTGCCAAGCCGGGCTGGGTCATGCCGATAATGCCTTTGACAAAAGGGTTTGCTGATTGTTGGTTCAACAGGAAATCAATTTCATCTTTGTTCGAACTCACCTGGCTAGCAAGGCAGCCGTTAAACCCGTTATCAATCAACTGGGGTGCGATATGTCCGGGCAGATAGGGTTGCCTGAGAATAGCTGGCCTGTTTTTCTGCCAATTGATGTAGCTGGGCTGTGCAGCCCAAAAATACTGTTGGCTATCAATACGCATTTGCCACCATGAATTTCCTGTAGTTGAATCCTGAAGCGACTGCATAGGCGTTCAGGAATGCCCCTTGAATTTGATAAATTTCCGGTGGAGATGCCTGGTCATAGATCATTTGGACCGGACACTGGTGCAGATTAACGGCCCTGACGGCAGGCTTGAAGTTGCCAGGAACGCGCTTAACTGACGCCGCTGGCATCTGCTGTAGTGCTTTTTCCGAAAGTACGGGTACAGGTAGATGATGTCCAGGATTTTCCGATTGTGTTCTGGAAAAGGTCATGTCGGCTTCAGCTTCTTTTTGCTGTAAGGATAGCGGCTGAGGCGAGCTGCGCAAGCGGAATCGAGCTTTGCTTATTGCAGATTGGAAGGGTTAGTGCAGGCTGCAGTTGATTGCGCTTTAAGTCGATCGCTGACGGGGCTCGTTTTTCCATAATTGCCATTAACTGACCGATATGAAGGCTGTGTCAACCTGTGATAACGGCTTCTCTGCTAAGTAAACGACTGGTTAGAAAACACAGTAACACACTCAGTAGCAAGCAACTGACCCCTGAGCTGGCGTAGGCCAGCCAGCTGAGTTCAACCGCCCCAAGCACTTCGGTCATCAGCAAATACTGGCCGAAGATTGGTGTGGCGTACATCCAGTCCTGGGTGGTAACTGGATTGAAAGTGTCGATGAGAAAGGGCAGGGTAGGCAGTAATGTTACCAGCCCTATGTAGGATTGAGCATCTTTGAAGGATTTGGCAAAAATACCGAGCAGCATTTCCAAACTGGTTGCCAGGAAAGGCAGCGGTAAGGTTGCCAGGATTAACATGATGACCTGCTGGATACTGATGGAAAAAATAAAGCCAAGGTCTTCAAGAGGGGCATTTAGCATAACAATCAGGGAAAGCACTAGCGTAGAAAGCATACCAATGGCCGCATAGAAACTGGCAGCAAGCCATTTGCCCTGGATCAGGTGTAATCGCTGTACTGGATTGACCAGCAAAGGTTCCAGGCTTTTTCTCTCCCGTTCTCCTGCGGTGCTGTCAACGGCCAGGCCCATGCCGGCGATGAAGGCCGCAAGCATGATGTATAAAGGTACCATACTGAAAAGGCTTATCAGACGTTGTTCTTCGCTGGCGATGTCCTGATTGCCTGATACCACCCCTCGAATTACTGATGGTGAGACGCCCCTGGCAATAAGTCTGAGTGCTGATAATTGACCATTATACTCTCGTACAAGGTCGCGTAATCTACGTAGGGAAATGCGGGTGTCGCTTCGAGAACTATCATGAATGATGGGAACAATGGTGGTTTTGAAATCCCTGAGCCTTTGCTGATAGTCGCCGGGGATTTCGAGGATAAACGCCTGCTTTTTGTCCTTTACGGCCTGCTCTGCATTACCGGTAAAAGTTGTAATTTCAACGCCTTTTTCCTGCATGTACTGAATAAGGGCGGGTGCTGATTCAGCATTGATAACTGCGACTTCCAGGTTTTCAGCATCGGAGGACATATCAATGATGGCATAAATCAGACCGTAGATTAGAATTGGTGCCAGGGCCGGGAACAGAAATGCCGTGAGCAATGCTCTTTTATCTCGGAAACCATCGATTAATTCCTTCCGGAATACTGCCTGAATGGGATGCATCAGGGACCATCTCCTTCGGATAATCTGACAAATGCATCTTCAAGGTTGTCTTCTCCGGCGATGCTGCGAATTTCAGCAGTGGTACCTTGAGCCACTACCTTGCCTGAGGCGATAATTATGATTTCATCGCAGAGTCGGGCGACTTCATGCATCAGGTGACTGGAAAAAAGTATGGTTATGTTTCTCTGCTTGAGTTCAAGCATGAGTTCTCTGACCTTACGGGTGGTCATGACGTCCAGGCCATTGGTCGGTTCATCGAGGACAACATTACCCGGTCGATGGATCAATGCCCTGGCTAGACAGACTTTCATCCTTTCACCCTGAGAGAAACCTTCGGTGCGCCGATCAGCGATGCTTTGCATATCCAGCAGGCGAATGAGTTCATCAGTCTGCTGTTCCAGTTCATTCTCAGCAACGCCATGTAACCTGCCAAAGTATGAAATATGCTCGCGGGCAGACAGCCGGCCATACAGACCATGTGCATCGGGTAGAACGCCTAGTTTGCGTTGTGCTTCTGGTCGCTGACGAAAAACATCGGTGCCATCGACTTTGACGCTGCCTTCATCCGGTTTCAGGAGCCCGTATAGAACTCTCAGCGCGGTGGATTTCCCGGCGCCGTTTGGGCCGAGTAATCCGGTGATTTTTCCGTTAGCCGCTTGCAGAGAGACTTCTTTGATAGCCTGGATCTCACCGAAACGTTTACTGATATTGTCAATTTCAATCACTGCTGGTCTCATCGCTCATTGAAGGGCTCTGAAAAGGCCCCGAGTTGCTGGTGAAGAAGGGGAGCGTTTTAATCTCAGTGGCACAGTCTGCGTTTAGATCCTGCGGGGTGAGTTCATCTAGAAATTCTAGCAGAAGATCTGGCATGCAGCCCAACCTGGTAGCCCCGTGGGCGGCACCAGGAACCACAACATGAATGGCATTGGTCAGCGTCTGTTTTGCTTTTTCTGCATACTTTGGGGGTGTGACAGGATCCAGGGCACCTGAGGCCAGGAAAACAGGTGCATCCGAAACGACCGGGTTGAAAAAATCTTCAGCAACCGGGTTATTTGGCCAGAACTGACAGGCGGACCTGAGCATGCTAAATAGGATGTTGTCAAAGTGGATGCTATCTAATTGAGTCGAGACTCGTTGCATGTCCTCAGAACACAGAACTGAATTTTGCATACCCAGACTGATGTTGCCAACTTCGTTGTCACCATTGAGCAAAAAGCCTATGGTGGCAATGGCTTGTAATCTTCCCTGTGAGGCTTCATCTATGGCTAGCGGTAACAGTTGGCGAAGATTTCTATCATACATCGCGCCGCGAATGATTCGGTTGATGAGCAAGGGATCAACTTCAATCTGGTAGGTTTCTCCAGATTTAGGGTGAACTAGGGCTATTTTTTGTTTGTTCTTCGACAGTCGGTTAACGGCCGCTTCCAGCTTGCTGGTGATATCAGGAAAGGCCTGATTGCAAGCAGGCTGGGCTTGACAGTCGGCGATTACGGTAGCAAAAGCCGATTCTGCATCTGTTGCTATGTGCTCAGGAACCAGCATGTCCATCGGCACCACAGCATCCAGTATCATACTGCGTACTGAGCTTGGGTACCGCCTGAGATAAACAAGTGCGGCTCGGGTTCCATAGGAAATACCGAACAGATTCAGTTGTGGGTAGCCCAGGATTTCCCTGATATATTCTAGATCATCCATGGCAATAGGCGTTGTATATTGAGCAGGGTCGGCATCAAGCGAATTCAAGCACTGCTTTAATGCATCAATATAGTATTCGGTAGCGGTAACGCCGGATAATTCGAAATTCTGCAGGGGCTTGAGTTCCTGTTCACAGGCCATTGAGTTGGATTCTCCAGTGCCTCTTTGATCAATCAGCAGGATGTCTCTTTTTTTCCGGAGTTCCGGGAAGAGCGTAAAAAAGTAAGGCCCAAGTTCTGCAGCAGCTTGTCCTGGACCGCCCGCCAGCAGCACGATGGGGTCTGCTTGCACTGTTTTTCCTGTTGCTGGCAGGACAATGACCCTGAGGTCAATAGAACGTAGCCCCGGCCTTTGTCTCGATTCTGGAACCGTTAGTCGGGCGCATAAACTGTCGGCCTCTATTTGTAGCAGGCGTGTGTTTTCGTCGGGGTTACAGGGGCTGAGTATTTGCCCGGCTTTGAGGTTGACTGGCAGCGCCAACAATCCCAGCAGCAGGGCAGGGTACAAAGCTATCGCCAGTGAGTTTTTCATGAAGCAAGATTAGCCATGAATCTGGCGTTATTCAATCCCGTTCGTCTCAAGGATGTCTCGATTCGCCTTAATTAGCTTTGAACACCGATCATAGGTTAATCAACATCGAACAATTGGTTCAAATCAGAGACTGAATCCTGGCTGCATCCTCGCGTAAGCGCTCGGGCGAACCTAATAACTGCCGGTTGCAGCCGATTCGTTTAAACCAGTAATGTAGACCAACAAGGTCTGTAAAGCCCATACCGCCGTGCACTTCTGTCGCGGTTTTTGCTACAAAACGGCCCACCTCGGCCAGATGAGCCTTTGCGTGACAGGCAATTAAGGGTGCTTCTTCGGGTACTGCCTGCAAGGCATGCCCTGCATACCAGATCATCGAGCGACAGGGTTCAAGGTTAGCTGCCATTTCCGCACACATGTGTTTAACAGCTTGAAATGAAGCGATAACCCGGTTGAATTGTTCCCGTTGGTTTGCGTAGGCTACTGCCTGGTCGAGCATGCATTGAGCTGCGCCCAGCGTATCCGCGGCTTGTATCACTCGTCCAGTATCCAGGGCCTTGAGATAGATATTGGCATCAGTACTGATCAGTTCTGCCTTGACCTCTTCCAGAATGAGTTCGCAGATGGTTTGGGTTTTGTCCACGGTGGTGAGTTGATTGCGTTTAACGCCAGCAGCATCTGACCGAATCAGATAGATAGATTGCTCAGACGTTGCGATGAGATAAGCATCGGCATTTGCATCCAGAACAAACAGGCATTTACCACTCAAGTGAGATTCGCTGACCACGATCCCTGCTTTTTCTCGTGCGCCTATAGCTTCAGAAAAAGCAATGCCAACGCGGAATGTTCCTGCCGCAATGTCTGCTAAATCGTTAGTGTAACCAGCAGATAAAAGTACGCTGGGTGCTATCACGGCGCTACTGAGAAATGCACTTGGTGTTACATGGTAACCCAGGCATTCAGCCACGATGACGGCATCCATACTACCCAGGCCAACGCCGCCATGCTCCTCAGGTATCATAAGACCCGCTACGCCCATTTCCGCCAGTCCTGACCAGATGGTTTTATCGTCAGTGTCGCCAGCAGCGATTTCACGGACAACATCAAGGCTGGCCTGGTCGTAGAGGTAGCGATTAATGCTATCCTGAAGCAGGATTTGTTCCTGAGATAATCCGAATTCCATTAGGCACCCCGCTTTGTTTCGATTTTTGGTTCTTTTGGCATGCCCAGGCCTCTTTCGCTAATAATATTCTTTTGGATCTGGGAGGTACCACCGCCAATAATAAGCCCCAGGTAGAGCATATACTGGTACTGCCAGGAACCATTCCCCCTGATGTATGGATTGTCGCCATATGAGAGGCCGATCTCGCCCATTACGTCGATGGCGAGGCCTTCTATTTCATGCCTTAATTCGGTCCCAATGAGCTTGACTACCATGCCGGCCAGCTTGGTGTCCTGATTTTTGTTTATTCGCGAAGAAAACAGACGCATATCGTTATACTGCATTGCCATGACCCGGCCTTGCAGTTTCATTAGTCGGTCACGGAATACAGGGTTATCGATGATTCGCTGTCCATCGATGGTTTCCTGCTGCATTAACCGAATAACGCCATTGAGCCTGGCATTTGCAGCATCTGGAGGCGCCAAGGAGCCTCTTTCGTGTCCGAGGATCGCATTGGCAACTTTCCAGCCCTGACCTCGCTGGCCAACGATCTGGTGCTTGGGCACCCTTACATCGGTAAAAAAAACTTCGTTAAAGTTGGCATTTTCCGTCATATCGACCAGTGGCCGAATTTCAATGCCTGGTGTATTCATCTCGAACAACAGGAAGGAAATTCCCTGGTGCTTGGGGGCTTCAGGTTCGCTTCGGACAAGGCAGAAAATCCAGTCGGCGATATGCGCAGAGCTGGTCCAAATTTTCTGTCCATTGATGACCCATTCATCGCCGTCAAGCTCAGCTTTGGTAGTTAAACTGGCCAGGTCACTACCAGCCCCAGGTTCAGAATAACCCTGGCACCAGGCCAACTTACCCTGAATCGAAGGTCTGATAAATTGTTGTTTTTGTTGTTCTGTACCCATTTCCAGAAGTACAGGGGTGAGCATGCTGATGCCTTGTCCACCCAGGCCGGTATTCATTTGTTCCCGGGCGAACTCTTCGGCAATAATTCTAGATTCGATAATGTCGGGTGCGGCGCCATACCCGCCGTATTCCTCTGGTATGGTTCGGGAATGATAACCCTGTTCGATAAGCAGGGCCTGCCAGTTCAGTATTCCGCTACTTTTAGGGGCAGAGCCAGACGCTGGCTGTTTGTCTTTGTGCTCTCTGACAAAGGTACGCACCTTGTCTCTGAAAGCGGAATATTTAGGGCCGAATGACAAGTCCATTTAGTTGCTCCAACCAGAAGATCAAAAAAGGCTAACACACCACTATGTCATGATAAAGGAATCCCTCATCCTGGATTGGCAATGCTCATAATGGTGCCCCATAACAAGGTATCAGAATTGACCATTGGCCGGCGGCCAGACAAGCGGGTTATTGCTACCACCAGTTCAAGGCTTGGCACAATGGTTAACTGATGTCCGCCGGCACCTTTGGTTGTTATCAGGTCCTGCGGTGCCATAGGTAGCAGCGGTCCCTGAAACTGACGTTCAGAGCCGGGTGTCATGTAGATATTGGCGTTGTTGTTCCACCATAATCGCCCCCAGCTTGGATTTGTCTGCGAACCTGATTGGCTGAGAGATTCTCTAAATGAAGAGGATACCAGCACATCGGTTCTTAGTGCTTCGCCGATTTTAGCCAGATCATGAGCGGTACTCCATAATCCTGAAATCAGCTCGGTTTGGCTGTCGCGCTGTTCGGTTGCAGAGGGTCTTAATTTCCAGTGGGTGTTGTTTAGGCCCAGCGGTCGTAACAGCCATTCATGGCTGAGTTGCTGAAGCGTTAAACCGGTATGGCGTTCTAAAATACGTTTTAACTGTTGGTAGGCAACGTTGTTATAGCGCCAGGTCCTGCCGATGTCTCCGTCCGCTTCGAGCCGGTCATTCATGCCGGTGGTCATGTTCATCAGGGTTTCCAGGGTGAGCTTGGCTTCGTCCCAAGGCGATAATTTAGTCCATTCAGGATCAATATGATGATTCATATGATCACTGACTTCCAGCAGGTACCTTTCTTCGGCGATGCCAATGAGGATGGCGAGAACCCCTTTTTGAACTGCGAATACGTCCACCGGCTGATCTAACCAGGAATAGTCCATTACCGGTTTGCCGTGCTGAAAAATTGCGATCTGAGCATAGGACTGTTGTTGGCCGAGTTCCAGAAGGGGCTGCCAGTTCATTTATTAGTCTCCTGATCTTTCAAATATCGCTTTGATCTGGTCCAGGGGTAGTTTTGGCGAGCGGTCAAAATAGAGCAAGCCATTAATTTCCTGCTGGATGTCTGTTAATTGGGTCCAGACAAAGCCCTGTAGTTGATCGACCTGGGCCAGAGTATCAACGAGCGCCTGGATTTGCTCAGACAGTCCTCTGGTTGAATCGGGTAGGTCACCGTAGGCAAACAGATCCTCCCGGTTAGCATCATCAACGTAACCTATTCCACCACATTCGGTCAGTAGCACAGGCAGGTTGCTAGGGTCGGCCCCAGGTAATGCGCCGGGCCGGGCCTGTTCAGATGAGGATAACAAGGCATGCGGGTCCGATATTAATTCTTGCAGTTTTGCTTTCAGTGTTTCCGCCGGACTGTCATACAGATGCAGCGTAAACAGATCTCCCGAACTGTATTCCCAACCATCATTGCCGATGACCGGCCTGGTGCTGTCCATGGTTTTTGTCAGGGCGACGGTCGCGTCGACAAATGCCCGCTGTTGCGAGCGAGCACGCTGATGCCAGACACCCCAGGATTCATTAAAAGGCACCCAGCAGATGATGCAGGGATGGGCCTGATCTCTGCGCATCAATTGTAGCCACTCGCTGGTTAACTGTTCGATTAACTCGGCGCTGAAAATACGACCCGAAGGCATCTCACTCCAGACCAGCAGACCTTTCTGATCAGCCCAGTAAAGAAAACGAGGGTCCTCAGCTTTCTGGTGCTTGCGAACCAGATTAAAACCCATTGCCTGAACCAGATCGATGTCCTGTATCAGGGCGGCATCATCAAGCGGTGTATACCAGCCTTCAGGGAAATAGCCCTGGTCAAGCACGCCCCTGATGTAGAGGGGTTGCTGGTTGAGGCAGAGTTTCTTATTCAGAACACTGATCTCGCGCAACCCGGTATAGCTTGCAATACTGTCGAGTTGATCACCTTTTATTGATATTAGGTCGATGTATAAATCGTAAAGGGTGGGTGAGTCGGGGGACCAGAGTTGCGGGGTATCGATCGTCAAGGCGGCTTTAACCTCTGTCCTTCCAGCACAGTCCTGTGTTATCTCGGCATGATTGACTGCGTCATTACATAGTCTTACGCGAATAGTGCCATTGACCTGGCTGGACAGGTTGATGGTTAGTTTGAGACGCTGCTGGCTAAGGTTGTATTCAGTCGCAATCGATACAATGTGATCCCTTTGGACCGGTTCCAGCCAGACGGTCTGCCAGATGCCGATGATGGGGTCGTAGTCTATTGGCCAGCGAGTATCTCCCGCCTGCTTACCACGCGGTTGCTGCCATGAACCGGAATCTTCGGCGCAGATCACCAGGTTGTTGATCGATGGCTTCAGGCTGGCTGTAATATTGATTTGAATAGGAGAGTAACCGCCGCGATGTTCGCCGACCTGGTGGCCATTGATAAAAACCTTAGTGTGATAATCGCAGGCCCCGATGTGCAGGATGGTTTCAGACTCGGACCAGGCTGGAATACGAAACGTCCGGTGATACCAGACGCGGTTGGTATCAAAGTCCAGGTTAATGCCGCTGGCACTGGTACCCGGTGCAAATGGCACCCTGATTTGATCTGGCCAGTCTGTCCGCGCTGGCCAGTTTTGCTTATATCCGTTGCCTTCCTGGTCTGCCGAAAACCCCCAAAGACCATTGAGGTTGAGCCAGTCCGGCCTTACCAGGATAGGTCTTGGATACTCTGGTCTGGGTAGCTCGGCTATATCCATGGGGATGTTTCTCAATCAATGTGTTTCTTGGTCGACCCTACCGTATGTAAAAGAAAGTGCAACATCCATGATCTCTGAGTTCAGATTAAACTCACGTGCTTTCATGTTAGTCGGTATCTTTCGGGTATCATTGGTGGCTGCAGGTCAGAAATGATGAGAGGACCACTATGTGGCAGGAAAAGGATGACAGTTTAGTGCTTAGCCTTAGGTTTAAGGATTTCAAAGAAGCCTTTGCTTTTATGACCGACGTTGCGGCTATTGCTGAACAGCAGCAGCATCACCCGGATTGGCGCAATGTTTATAATCGTGTTGACCTCCGGCTGACCACCCACGATGCGGGCAACATCGTGACCGAAAAAGACAGATTGCTGGCTAAAGCTATCGCGCAATTGCCAGGATTAGCGAAAATAACCGGGTAGAAGCCATGAAACTTGATCAGAGAAGTGAGCAATTTCAGTGGCGAGACCGGTCCGGCCCTTTCAGGAGGATAAGCTCGGAGCAGGCTCGACAATGGAATGAAATGGGTTACTTTTTGCTGAAAGCGGTGATTGATGAGGACCAAATCAGGACCCTAAGAAATGAAATCGATCCAATAGAATCTGCGCAAGATGCCTGGTTACGGGAACATCATAAGGGCCAGATGTTCATTAACAGAGCAGATGACATCACTTTCACCGCTCATATTGTCAAGCAATCGGACCCAGTACGAGATTTTATTCGTTTGCCCGTGTTTGCTGATCTGTGCATTGATCTTTTAGGCAGTGATGCCAGGCTGTACTGGGATCAGGCGGTTTATAAGAAACCGGAAACGTATCTGGAATTTCCATGGCACCAGGATAATGGTTATACCTTTATCGCTCCCCAGGACTATTTAACTTGTTGGCTACCGCTTACCGCGGCCACAGTAAAAAACGGCTGCCCCTGGGTGATACCGGGTATTCATAGATCCGGAACACTGGAACACTGGCAGACTGATCTGGGTTTTGAATGCCTGGATAAGCGCGCTGATAATGTTGAAGATCGGGCAATAGCGGTTGAGGCAGATATCGGAGATATCGTGGTTTTTTCTTCGCTGACCCCGCATAGAACCGGACCTAACCTGACCGATGACGTTCGCAAAGCGTATATCGTGCAATTTGCTCACGACGGCGCCGTCATGTATCCCAGGGGGGTGGATAAAGCCCTTGTTCAGGATGACCCCGAGCGAAATTTCATGATTTGTAAGAACGGACAGCCTTTTCGGCAAGGATAATTAAGAATCAGTACCTTGCTGTTTAGGCCGTGTTTGTACTCGCCATTGGTCCTGCTATTGAGGGATCAATGGTCGTATCTGAACCACGCTGGCAGACCCTTGAAAGATTCCCATGGAAATACTTGAGTTTGATGGCGCATAGGTGGAGACTTGCTATCAGTCAGTTTCATAGAAAATTAATTGGAGTAAATCATGGCTATAGCAATAGGCGATCAGATACCGCAAGTGACATTAAAAACGATGGGTGAGAAAGGCCCTGAAGATTTGGATATGGGAGTGCTTTGCTCAGGCAAGAAAGTGGTTTTATTTGCTGTTCCCGGTGCTTTCACACCAACCTGTAGTGCTGCCCATCTGCCAGGCTATGTCGTCAATTCAGATAAGATAAAGGCCCAGGGGGTTGATGCTATTGTCTGTCTTTCCCTGAACGATGCGTTTGTCATGAATGCCTGGAGTCAAGGGCAGAATGCCGAAGGAATCATCATGGCAGCAGATGGTAATGGTGAATTTACCAAAGCCATGGGCTTGGAAATGGATGTTTCGGGATTTGGCCTGGGTACCCGTTCAAGCCGTTATTCGCTGATTGCTGAAGATGGCAGAATAACTGTTCTCAACCTCGAAAAAGGCGGCGCTTTTGAAGTGAGTTCAGCAGAAGCGATTTTGGCTGCCTTGTAAAAGGGCATCAAGTATCTATCGGGATGATCAATCAGTCTCGTAAAAGGTAGTCTCTGCCGGCGATGACTCGACAGTTCCGTCTGTTTTGCACTGATGATAGTTGAAAATAAATGAGGGAAAGATTATGGCTCAACCGTTTCCGAATCATCCTAATCTTGTAGGTGGTTTTGCCCCTATCCAGATGGAATGTGATGCTGCAGATCTGATTATTGAAGGTGAAGTTCCTGAAGACTTGAGGGGCACCTTGTATCGTAATGGTCCAAATCCCCAATTTGCCCCGAGAGGGGCTCATCACTGGTTCGCAGGGGATGGCATGGTTCATGGGTTTAAGATTGAAGATGGTAAGGTCTCATACCGTAATCGTTGGGCCAGGACGGTGAAATGGAAGAAGGAGCGTGAAGCAGGGCGAAGCCTGTTTGCGGCTTTTAATCCCATGGATGCAGATCCCAGTGTTGCCGGTATACAGACGGATGGCATTGCTAATACCAATATAATCTGGCATGCAGGCAAATTGCTGGCGCTCGAAGAAGGCCATGCCCCTTTTGAAATGGATCCACATAGTCTGGACTCTATAGGCGCTCATGACTACCAGCGTAAACTGACAGGGCCCATGACAGCTCATCCCAAAATTGATCCTGAAACCGGAGAACTGGTGTTCTTTGGCTATGGGGTTGACGGTTTGCTGTCGGAGAAGATGTCCTATCACGTGGTTGATAAGGATGGAGAGCTCACGGAAAGCCAGTTTTTTGATGCACCTTATTCATCGATGGTACATGATTTTCTTGTTACCAGGGATTATGTGCTGTTCCCCATTATGCCGCTGACTGGGTCTTTACAGAGGGCTATGTCTGGCGGTCCTGCGTTTGCCTGGGAACCTGACAAAGGCGCCTACCTGGGTGTTCTAAAACGTGGCGATGAGGTTTCAAATATTCGCTGGTTTGAAGGTCCAGCAGCTTATGTTTTTCATCCCATGAATGCTTACCAGGTCGGTGATCGATTGATCTGTGATGTTTGCGAATACGGGGAAGCACCGCTTTTTCCCCATGCTGATGGCAGCAAACCAGATCCCGCAAAAGCCAATGCTGTACTGAAACGCTGGACAATTGATCTGGCAGCTAGCACCAATGAATATCAAGTAGAACAATTACATGATCATGTCTGCGAATTTCCAAGGTTGGATGAACGTTACGCAGGGTTGAATTACCGGCACGGTTATTTTGGCTGCCAGGGCGCTGAATCTTCAAAGTCGGGTGGGTTTACTGCTATTGGCCATGTCGACCATGAAAAAGGTTGTGTTGAAACCTTCGATTTAGGACCGAATTTTGCTGCCTCTGAGCCTGTTTTTGTATCCCGAGGGACGAGTGAAGGCGAGGGCTATCTGGTCACCAATGTCTATGATGCTGCTATTGATAAGAGTCACCTGGTCATTCTTGACGCCGAAAATGTTGCAGCAGGCCCACTGGCAAGGGCCTATCTTGACCATCGAGTTCCATTTGGTTTTCATGGTAATTGGCGGAATTCTGATTAGTTATATAAGTTCTAATCTGCGCCGGCCGAAGCTGGTGATCAGTTGTTAGAATCCTGGGTCTTGTGGACGCTAATGGCCGCGCTGATGCAGTCTGTTCGAACAGCGGCACAAAAACAATTAACTGCGGATATCTCAGCGGAGGGGGCAACCCTGGTGAGGTACCTGTTCGGGCTGCCGTTTGCCTTGCTGTATCTCGCGGTCCAGGTACAGGGAATTCAGTTGCCCCCGCTTGGGCCTACATTTCTGTTTTCTGTGTTGGCGGCAGGGGCCCTGCAGATCGTTGCAACGGTGCTGTTAATCAGATTATTCAAACTTCGCAATTTTGCTGTGGGAAGTACCTATGTAAGGGCCGAAATTCTGGTCACAGCACTGCTGGGCGTGTCTTTTTTTTCTGACTGGGTATCTGCCAGTGGCTGGCTGGCAATCATTATTTGCTGTATTGGTTTGTTACTGGTCAACTTAACGGGTGTAGGCCGATGGGGAGGCTTATTCAGTCGATCAGCTGCTTACGGTATTGCCGCCAGCATCGCTTTCTCATTGACTTCATTATTGATTCGTATGGCTAGCTTGTCCCTGCAACTTGAATCAGCTGTTATTGCGGCGGCGGTGACTTTGGCTGCTATGGTGTGTATTCAGACAGTCATGAGTTTGCTTTTGGTGATAGTTAGAGATAAACGGGAACTTGGTTTAATAGTACATCACTGGAAGCCCAGCCTGTTTGTTGGCATTACCGGTGTTATTGGTTCGGTGGGTTGGTTCACTGCTTTTACGCTTGAGCGAGCTGCCTATGTTAAGACACTGGGTCAGGTGGAATTCTTGATTTCAGTTTTGATTTCTTACTATTTCTTCAAAGAAAGACCGACCCGACAGGAATGGACTGGTATGTTGTTTCTGGTGGTGGGAGTTGTTCTATTATTAATCAGCGACTGATCTGAAAGATCTTTAAAAGCGCTTCTCAAGAAGATGAGATTGATGCCAAAATAGAGATGGTTACAAATTTTCAGCGGGTGTAGCTCAGTTGGTAGAGTCCCAGCTTCCCAAGCTGGCTGTCGCGAGTTCGAATCTCGTCGCCCGCTCCATTTTGGCCAAGGCTTTCGGGATGGTTTTTTCCTGTGCACCTGCCGCTGGAATAGCTGCAATTAGCTGAGGCCATTAGCCTGATTACAGCAGGGTCAGTTGAGGTGGCATCGAAAACGCCGCGAAAGGTTAGTCCCTGCGTCATCGCGAGTCTATTGATGTTGTTATAAGGCAAGGATATAAATGATGAGTGTTAAAACCTGGCAGCCAGCAGCACAGAGATCGCTTTCCATCACCCTGCTGGAGCAGTTGCTGGTGCGCCTTCCTCAGGATCTGACTGATATTAACAATCAGGTCGAACTTGTCAGTATCAAGGACGATTCCTGGCTGATGAAGTCTGGAGGAGAAGTCTGGAAAGAGGCCGAGGTGCTCACTGACAGTGACATCAGGCGTCTTATTGTTTTTTTTACGCTGGCTGAAAAGCAACTATCTGGCTGGGAAGCAGGCAGGCTCAGTCCGGTCATTGATTTGGTTCGGATTCTCAAGCAAAGGGGATCGTTTCAACCAGAATTACGAAAATGGATAAAAGCAAATACCGATAATCGTTATTTGCCTAATGGAGCAGTGTTATAATTCTGCTTTGTATGCAGGACCGTATTATGAGAATCGCAGAAGTTAATAGAGACACGCTGGAAACCCAGATTCGGGTAGCCATTAATCTGGACGGAACAGGCCAGAGTTCATTCGATACCGGGTTACCGTTTCTGGAACATATGATGGATCAGATAGCTCGGCATGGCTTAATCGATATAGAAATCTCTGCTACTGGGGATTTGCATATAGATGCCCATCATACAGTAGAGGATCTGGGTATTAGCCTGGGACAGGCGTTGAAGCAAGCAATGGGTGATAAAAAGGGGATTCGTCGCTATGGTCATGCATACGTGCCCCTTGATGAAGCCTTGTCCAGAGTGGTCATTGATCTGTCAGGCAGGCCCGGCCTCAGCTACGATATTGAATTTAGCCGGCCTTTAGTGGGTGATTTCGATGTTGATTTGTTTCATGAATTTTTTCAGGGCTTTGTTAATCATTCACTGGTTACACTGCATATTGACAATCTTAAGGGAGACAATGCGCATCACCAGATTGAGACAGTATTTAAAGCATTCGGCAGAGCGCTTCGTAACGCCCTTGAGTTAGATGGGAGAATTGTGGGTAAGCTGCCATCGACAAAAGGGAGCTTGTAAGTTTGGAGATTATACCGGCCATTGATTTGAAAGATGGCAAAGTCGTCAATTTAAGGCAGGGTCGATTTTCTGAATCGACCGTGTATAGTGATGATCCAGTGCAGATGGCAGCCCACTGGGTGTCGCAGGGAGCCACTCGGCTACATTTAGTGGACCTGGATGGTGCTGTCCAGGGTCGGCCCGCCAACAAGCAGGTTATTGCAGACATTGCATGTAACCATCCGCAATTAACACTCCAGTTAGGGGGCGGTATTCGTTCAGGTAAGATTATTCAGGAATATCTGAGTGCAGGTGTAGATTATCTGGTGTTAGGAACAAAAGCAGTTGAGGAACCCGAATTTGTGGGTGCAATGTGTCGGCAGTTCCCGGGTCATATATGGGTTGGTCTGGATGCATTGCATGGCAAGCTGGCTAAAAATGCCTGGCGGGACGTTACCGATATTGATGTAAGGGCCCTGGCATTTATTTTTCAGAGTGATGGCATAGAAGGCATAATCTATACGGATATAGGCAAGGACGGTATGATGGACGGTCTTAATATACGCGCCACGCAGGATCTGGCCAACAGCGTCTCTGTGCCTATCATCGCATCGGGTGGCGTAACAGATATCCGCGATATACAGTTATTGCTGGCTGAAAAACCGGTGGTCGATGGTGGCATTACAGGGGTTATTACCGGTCGTGCGTTGTACGAGGGTACACTCGATCTGTCAGAGGCAATGGCGGCCTGCTCGGCTGCTCAAAAATAACTAGCGCGTTATCTGCTGTACCAATCAGGTTGTATCAGGGTGCCAGTATATTGATCCCCTTTAGCAGTATGAGTGCCTCATTAAGCTGAAAGTCTGTACTGGCCAGTTCCCGGTTGGCAGTATTATCGGTGTCCTGCGTGGCATCGTCTTGAGCGGGTTGTTGCAGATGACCAGGCAGGTCTTTCTCCTGAACGCTGAAAGGATTGCTTTTTATTCTTGTGATAGTAGATCTTTCGACCCAGATATCAGGGACAATGCCTTCGGCCTGGATGGATCTGCCCTTTGGCGTGAAGTAGAGTGCTGTGGTCAGTTTGATTGCTTTTTTGTTAGTTAAAGGCAGTACCGTCTGGACCGAACCCTTGCCGAAGGTTGTTGTACCCAGAATGATTGCCCGTCTATGGTCCTGCAGAGCACCGGCCACTATTTCCGATGCCGATGCAGAACCTTCATTGACCAGTATGACCATGGGAACATGCTCCAGCCTGTCACCAGGGGTTGCCGTAAACTGCATGGCTGAGTTTTCGATCCGACCTTCGGTGTAAACAATCAGACCATTTTCAAGAAACAGGTCAGATACCTGGACGGCAGCCTGCAGTACGCCGCCCGGATTATTTCTCAGATCTAAAACCAGTCCTTTTATCGGGCCGTTTTTCTTGAGTTCATCAATAGCTTTGCTTACTTCGGGCCCGGTGCCCGCCTGAAATTGGGCGATCCTGATATAACCATATTGTGCTTCTAGCAGTCTTTGTCGAGTACTGGCAATTTTAATGACCTCTCTGATGAGCGTCTTCTCCAGGGGAGCCGATTCGCCTTTTCGCATGATCATTAGCATAACCGAGCTTCCTGGTTCACCGCGCATGTTGTCTACGGCATCGCCTACATCCATACTTTTCACGGCTTTTCCGTCAATCTGTATGATCAGATCGCCAGGAAGGATGCCAGCTCTTGAAGCCGGTGTTTCATCCATGGGAGAGATGACTTTTATCAGGCCATTTTCTGTGCCTACCTCGATACCCAGGCCGCCGTAATTTCCGGTGGTGGTTTCTTGCAGATCACTGAATGATGATTCGTCGAGAAAAGCCGAATGCGGATCGAGTTGGGTTAGTAGACCTTTTATAGCACTCTCTAGAAGTTTTCGGTCATCGATCTCCTCGACGTAAGCCTGTCTGATACGATCAAATGCTTCAGCAAAAATACGCAGTTCCTCAAGGGGTAGTCGTGAAGGCGGGGATGGTTCTGCATTATCCTGTGCATGAAGGTGCATGCCCGGCGCAACTAAAGCGACGATCAACATAAATAGACTGAATTTCATTTTTGTTCCTATTTGGGACCTTGTTACTTTTACACTGGGTTCAGGCCGCTGTTTTCTTTGCACTGGGTTTTTTGCACCAGAGCAGAGGATCCACTGGCAGTCCGGCTCGACGAATCTCAAAATAGAGCCCTGTACGTCTGAGACCGCCACTGTTGCCGACCTCAGCGATGGATTCACCGGGTAGAATCCAATCACCCAACTGCGGGTAGATTACCTGATTATGCCCGTATAGGCTCATAAAACCGTCACCATGATTGATAATGATAAGTAAACCGAAACCCCTCAGCCAGTCGGCAAAGACGACTCTGCCATAATGGATTGATCGTACTGGGGTCCCTTCGGGCGCGTCGATTAACAAACCTTTCCAGTACACTTTGTCTTGTATTCTGGCCTGGCCAAAATGTTGGCTGATAGTTCCTTGTGAAGGCATTGCCAGTTGCCCTTTACGTTCCGAAAGGGACTGGAGTTGATCTGGTGTCGGCAAGGCCAGCAAGCTGTTTTCCAGTCTACTCAGGACTAACTCAAGGTTGTCTCGGTCTAAGGTTAATTTTTTCCTGGAGGTATCGGTTGCTTGGAGCATGTGCAGCACCCCATCAAGGATATGCTGACGTTGTAGTTTGGCCTGTTTCAGTTGGTCTGATTGCTTCTTCTGTTTTGCTCTGGCGATTTCATGAGATACTGTCTTATCCATCAGCTTCTGTTTTGTTTCATGCAATGTCAGCAGAGTTTGCTGATATTTTTTGATCTGTTTGACGCGAGCTTCTGACATATACTTGTAGTATTGTGACATGCGTGAAATGGCGCTGGGATCTTCCTGATTAAGAATCAGCTTAATGGGCCCATCCTGTCCTATGCGCTGGGCTGCCTGGATGTGTTGGGCCACTGTTTTTTCTTCTTGCTTTTTTCTGGTGGTCAGGTTTTCATGCATAGCTATTAGTTCGTTGATCTGCTTTTGACTCAGGCTCAAGGCGGTTTCCGCTTTCCTGAGTTTGTTGACACTGATAGCAACCTTGTTTTCAAGTTCTGCCAGTCTCTGCTCCTCTAATGATCGTTCCTGAGAAGCCTGTTCATAGATGTGCTCCAGTTCACTGAGTTGCTCATCAAGCAGTTCGAGTCGCTCGACAATTTCTTCCTTTGTTTCCTGTGCTGCCAGATGACAGGCCAGCCCGCTTGTCAGAATCAGCGACAACCTCAGTATTAATTTGCAGTAGCCTGCTAACATCGCATTGTTAACCCGTTAACTTTTCAGTTGACCCTGAGACCAGGGATCTTCCCGTCATTTCGTCGGGAACGGGCAGATCCATGATGTCCAGTAATGTGGGAGCAACGTCGCAGAGGCGGCCGTTTTCAGCTAGGTGCAGGGGTTTTTGTCCTACGTAAATCAATGGTACCTGTTCTGAGGTATGCGCAGTGTGGGCTTGCCCGGAGTGATGATCAAGCATCTGTTCCACGTTGCCATGATCTGCGGTGATCAGGCAGTGCGCGTTTTTGCTTCTGGTGGCTTCAATTATTCTGCCCAGGCAATCATCGAGACATTCCACTGCCCTGATGGCGGCCGCCATGATACCGGTATGGCCCACCATATCCCCATTAGCAAAATTACAGATGATGAGATCGTATTTATCTGCCTTGATACAGTCTAGTAATCTGTCAGTTACCTCAGGGGCACTCATCTCGGGTTGGAGATCATAAGTGAGAACCCCAGGGGAGGCGATCAATAACCGGTCTTCCCGGGCATAGGCCATTTCTTGTCCACCCGAAAAGAAAAAAGTTACGTGTGCGTATTTTTCCGTTTCGGCAATCCTCAATTGGGATAGGCCTTTGTTACTAATGTATTCACCCAGACTATTGTGTAGCTTAGGGGAGTCATAAACGCAGGTAGTATCGAGATCATCTGCATAGCGTGTCAGGGTCATGAAATCAGCAAGTTGCGGTCTGTATGCTCGTTCAAATCCAGAGAATTCTTCGTCTACGAAGGCTCGCGTTAACTGTCTGGCTCGGTCTGATCGAAAGTTCAGAAATAGAACCTGGTCCTCATTGTCTATGCTGGCAGCAGCACCCTCTACTACTATTGCACTGGGCGATATAAATTCGTCTGTTTCGCCTCGAGCGTAACCAGCCTGTAGCGCTGCTTCCGGGGAATCAAACTGCAGTGCTGTCCTGCCTGCGCTAATCAGGTTGTACGCCGATTCGATTCGATCCCATCGGTTGTCACGATCCATTGAAAAAAAACGACCGCATATAGAAGCGATATGTCCACAGTCAAGTGCTTCCAGGTGTTGTTGCAGTTGGATCAGGGACGTTAGGGCAGATTTCGGGGGAACGTCGCGGCCATCCATGAACGCATGTACCCGTATATTTTTCACTCCCATGGAGTGGGCCAGGTTAATACTTGCCTGGAAATGATCCTCATGGCTGTGAACACCGCCAGGTGACAGTAAACCAAACAGGTGCAATGCGCTACCATTGTTGGCAAGCTTGGAAAAGGCGCGGGTTAACACGGGATTGTCGGCAAATGACCCATCCTGAATCGCTTTGTTGATCCGGGTGAAGTCCTGATCTACAATCCTTCCAGCGCCAAGATTCATGTGTCCTACTTCCGAATTACCCATCTGGCCTTGGGGAAGACCTACTGCTATGCCAGAGCCTGAAATGAGTGTTCGTGGTGCATCCTGCCATAGCGAATCCCATACTGGGGTCTTCGCTCTGGCAATGGCATTGTCCTCAGCATCTTCGCGGTATCCCCAGCCGTCGAGTATGATGAGAAGATGGGTTTCATGATTTTTCATAAGCAAAGCTAAAGGCTTAATTCTGCAGAATCTCTATTCTACCTGTATTCGCAGAATCCATGAAGTTAGAAGGTTTAAGCCAAGGCGATAGAGTGTATACTTGCGTCCTTAAAAATACGTGAGATATCAGGTTTGTTTGAAAAAGTTATAGAATTTGCAACAAATCATCCGTTTCTAGTCGGTACCTTTCTGGTTCTGGTGGGTGCGCTTTTTTTTACGGAAGGTAGAAAAGGCGGTGCTTCCATTGGCACGCAGTTGCTGATTCAATTGATCAACAAAAATGATGCTGTGGTAATTGACCTCAGGGATTCGAGTGAATTCTCTAATGGTCATATTGCCGGCGCATTAAACATTCCATTTGCCAGCCTCGAGAAAAGGGTCAGAGAAATTTCAAAATTCAAGGAAAAGCCGATTGTGCTGGTTTGTAAGATGGGTCAGAATTCCAGTGCAGCTGGTAAGAAACTTATCGCCCTGGGTTGTCAGGATATCCGGCGCTTGTCTGGTGGCATGATGGAGTGGACTTCAAGCAACCTGCCGGTGGTGAAGTGACGCAGCCTGCCGCAGAACGAGCAAACGTAACTATTTACACAACTTCATTCTGTCCCTTCTGCATCAGGGCAAAAATGTTGTTTGAGTCTAAAGGGATTTCCTTTAATGAAATCCCGGTGGATTATTCGGTGGAAAAACGCCGAGAAATGATGGCAAAGGCGAAGTCACATAGCGTGCCTCAGGTCTGGATAGGCGATTATCATGTTGGTGGTTGTGATGAGCTTTATCAACTTGAACACAATGGCAAACTACAGGAATATTTGGAGAATTTATAATGAGTGAATCTCAGTCAGAAGAGAACCCCAAGCCTCAGTTTTCCCTGCAGAGGATCTACGTAAAGGATGTATCGTTCGAATCGCCGACGTCACCGAACAGCTTCAGAGGCTCAATGAAACCGGCTGTGAACCTAGATCTCAATACGCGAAAAAATATGATTGAAGATTCTCTTTGGGAAATTATCCTGTCGCTGACATTGACGGCAAAAGATGATAGTGAAAACACCCTGTATCTCGCGGAGGTTCAACAGGCTGGAATTTTTGTCATCAATGGGCTCGAAGAGGACGCTCTGAATCATACCCTGGGTAGTTTCTGTCCAAATATCCTGTTCCCTTATGCAAGGGAGTGTATTGATGCCTTGATCGTTCGAGGAAGTTTCCCCCCATTGATGCTGGCGCCGGTGAACTTTGATGCATTATATGAGCAGGCAAAACTGGCCCAGGAAAGACAGGAAGCCAGCGTTCAGTAGCCATTGAGGAAATCGTGCTGCCGCCAGGCTTCATAGATTATGACTGCTGCAGCATTTGAAAGGTTCATTGAGCGGCTGCCATCGATCATGGGTATGCGTATCCGGAGGTCTATTAGGTCCGAATGCAATAAGTCAACGGGCAGGCCGCGCGTTTCAGGGCCCAGAATCAGCAGATCAGAAGGCTGGTAGCTTAGTGCTTGATAGCTCAGTTCGCCCTTGGTGGTGACGGCAATGACTCTGCTGGCCTGGGATGATTCGATGGCCTGGTGGATATTCTGATGCACGGTGATGGTGGCGAGATCTCGATAGTCGAGTGCTGCGCGACGCAGTTGTTTTTCTTCCAGGGAAAACCCGAGCGGTTCAATCAGGTGCAGATGACATCCACTGTTTGCGCACAGGCGCATGATGTTGCCAGTATTGGGTGGGATCTCGGGTTCAAACAGGGCGATGTTAAACATGATGTAGTTGGTTGAATGTGCCAGCCTAACTTAGTCTCCTGAGTCCTCATTGTCCATGCCAAGCTCCTGCATCTTTCTGGTGAGGGTGTTTCTCCCCCATCCCAGTAGTAATGAGGCATCTCTTTTCCTGCCAGCGGTATGTTGCAGAGCCGCTTCTATTATTGTTTTTTCAAATACGGGTAGTGCTTCCTGAATCAAGTTGGAGGTCTTCGGCAGAGTCGTCTTCAGTTTTTTGTCAGCCCACTTCTTCAGCAGAAGATGCCAAGTGGTTTCGCTATCAGAATCAGTATCCAGGTTTTGATTTTGTAGTTCGGCTGGCAAGTCAGGGATGTGAACTTCTCTGCCGGTTGCCATTACGGTGATCCAGCGGCAGAAATTTTCAAGTTGTCTCACATTACCCAGCCAGGGTAATGAAGAAAGATAGTCCATCGTTTGCGGTAGAATTTCTTTGACCTCTTCATCTAACTCAATTGATGCCTGAGCCAGGAAATAATCCATCAGCAGCGGTATATCCTCTTTTCGATCTGACAGACTGGGAATATGAATTCTGATGACATTTAATCGATGGAATAAGTCTTCCCTGAAGCGATTCGAAACAACCAGATTTTCCAGATCCTGATGGGTCGCAGCAATGATGCGTACGTTTGCGGACAGTGATACATGCCCGCCTACACGATAGTATTGTCCATCCGAAAGAACCCTGAGTAGCCGGGTCTGAGTCTCGGCAGGCATATCTCCGATCTCGTCCAGAAACAAGGTGCCACCGTCAGCCTGTTCGAAACGGCCCTTGCGCACTTGATTTGCGCCAGTGAAGGCGCCTTTTTCGTGACCAAAAAGTTCCGATTCGATTAGATCCTGAGGGATCGCGGCCATGTTCAATGGGATAAAGGGTTTGTTGTTCCGGGGGCTGTGACGATGCAATGCATGGGCGACCAGTTCTTTTCCTGTGCCGGAGTCACCGTTAATTAATACGGTAACGTTGGATTTGGATAGGCGACCTATGGCTCTGAATACTTCCTGCATGGCGGGTGCTTTACCGATTATTTCGGGCTGGGCCGACCCTACATCGACAGATTGTGGTAATTGTTTTTCTGCTATATCTGCAAGGGCTCTCTGGACTACAGAGACGGCTTCATCGACTTCAAATGGCTTGGGAATGTATTCGAATGCACCTCCCTGGATGGACGATACGGCACTATCCAGATCTGAATGGGCAGTCATAATAATGATCGGCAGGTCCGGGTGGCTCGATTTCATCCTGTTGAGGAGTTCGAGGCCATCCATGCCATGCATACGTATATCACTGACAATAACTTGGGGTTGTTCAAAGCGGAATCGTTCTAGTAAGGCTTCGGCACTATCAAAACAGGTGACTTGCATACCGGCTTTGACAAGGGCTTTATCAAGTACCCAGCGTATGGATTTTTCGTCATCAACGACCCACACTTTGTTTTCTATCGTCATGGTTTGGCTACCTCCAAGGGAAGGATCAAGGTGAAGCGCGTTAACCCCGTTTCGCTCTCGGCCTCAATGATGCCTTGATGCCGGTGGATGATTGACTGCGCAACCGATAAACCTAGGCCTGATCCATCAGGTCTACCCGTGATCATAGGAAAAAATAGATGTTCTCTCAGCTCAGGCAATATGCCTGGACCATTGTCAATGATATCGATCCTGAGCACGTTTTTATGCCTGATGGAGGCTATGGTGAATTGCCTATCGGTTCTGGTTATGAAAGTGATTTCAGGGTGAGTTGTTACCGCCAGGCTCTGCATGGCATTTCGAGTGATGTTAAGCACCGCCTGAAGCATGAGATCAGGATCCAAGTAGATTTCCGGAATGCTGGGATCATAATCTCGCACAAAGGAGAGTTGTGGCCCGCCTTCTATTTCTATCAGGCGACGGACTTTTTCGAGGATTTCGTGGATGTTGGTTAACTGCATTTTCGAAGGGACATTAGGGCCAAGCAATTTATCGACCAGCGCTTTGAGCCTATCGGTTTCTTCTATGATGATAGAAGTATATTCCCTTAATTCCTGTGTCGGTAACTCTGATTGAAGAAGCTGAGCTGAACCTCTGATTCCTCCAAGCGGGTTCTTGATCTCGTGAGCAAGGCCACGAATCATTTGCCGGGTCACTTCCTGCTGCTCCCTGAAGGCTTCTTCTCGATTAATTTTTAGATAACGGTCAAGGGGTGTCAGTTCAACCAGCAAATTATACGGCTGTTCCTCGAATACCGGTGAAACTGAGAGGTCTACGGTTATGACCTGGCTATTGTGCAGCTCAAATTGAGCTCTTCGTTGCGTATAAAACTGGTTCGACTGCAGAGCATCGAGCAGGATATTTTCGATATTCTTAAAGCTGGGTAATACCTCAAAAATGGATTTTTCGGATACCTGTTTGAGAGATACGTCCAGCAGACTCTCCGCTGCCTGGTTGATAAAGCAGAAGTTCAGGTCTTTATCCAGGGACAGGATAGCAGTGCTTAAATTGTTCAGGATAGACTGGTTTAGAAACATGGCATTCAAGACTGTTTTCGATTTGATTGCTTCATTCATATAGCCCTAGAAAAAAAGTACACCAAATCATATGGTTAGTAAAATTTTTGTATAAATGGGGTTTTGCTAGGGGGTTCTTTATTGAGTATCCAGAATTATGCGCTATTTTGGTGCTTTACGTCGATTGCTTGGATTGATATTACGACGAACATCCAACTGCACAGGCGTGCCTGCTTGGACCAGTCTGCCTGACGGGATGTCAAAGACTCTCAGCTGGAGGGTCTGATTGCCTCGTTCAATTCCTGTTACTCTGAAGGGCGCACTGGTTGCCAAAGTCGAATGATGCTTGCCGTTGATATAAAGCTGTAGCTGGTGGCCGGGTCTGAGAGCCGGTCGCAGGTGCACCGACAATGCAAGGCTACCCGCTGTCGCCTGAACCCGCTGACCTTGTACAAGTCCCTTGAATGAGATAACGGCATATGACTGAGCGGTCTGGTAAGCAGACTGGGCTCCGCCGCCAGCAGCTATTGGTGCATTGATAAGCATAAGGATGCAGAGAATTGACCCACCTCTTGGCTTCATCATGTCGATTCTCTAATAGGTTGCAAGCGAATGAAAAAGGGGAACAAGTCCCCTTTTTCATCATAACTCAAAGTGGCTGATAGCGTTATGCCAAAGCCTCCTTGGTTGTTTTGACGATTGCCGCCGCCACCTTATAAGGATCAGCATTGGAAGAGGTTCGGCGGTCTTCCAAGCGTCCCTTCCAGCCATCTGTTACCGTACCGATGGGGATTCTAATTGAGGCGCCTCGGTCGGATACCCCATAACTGAACATATCGATCGCTTGGGTTTCGTGCAGACCGGTCAGGCGCTGATCGTTGTAAGCACCGTAGACACTGATGTGGCGATCAATATGCTTGGCGAAATTTTCACAGATTGCTGTAAAAATCTCTTCTTTGCCATCTTCGCGCATTGCGCCGTTGGAGAAATTCGCATGCATACCAGAACCATTCCAGTCAGTGGCTCCAAGGGGTTTAGGATGCCAGTTGATCGAATAGCCATATTTTTCGCCTGTTCGCTCCAGTAGATATCGGGCCAGCCAGGTCTCGTCACCCGCTGACTTAGCGCTTTTAGCAAACACTTGAAATTCCCACTGTCCCGATGCTACCTCAGCATTAATGCCCTCGACGTTAATGCCGGCTTCCAGGCAAAGGTCAAGATGTTCCTCCACACAGTCCCTGCCAAAAGCGTTGGCTGCGCCGACGCTGCAGTAGTAAGGCCCCTGAGGAGCTGGATAGCCACCTCTGGGAAAACCCGGTGGTAGTTCAGTATCAATATCCCATAAAAAGTACTCTTGCTCAAAACCGAACCAGAAATCATCGTCATCATCCTCGATGGTTGCCCTGCCGTTAGACAGATGGGGGGTGCCATCAGCATTGAGAACTTCGCTCATGACCAGATAGCCATTGTTTCGGTCCGGGTCAGGAACAATGGCGACCGGTTGAAGCAAGCAATCCGAGGCATTGCCCTCAGCCTGTTCGGTCGAACTGCCATCGAATGACCACATCGGGCATTCTTCTAATTTTCCTGAAAAATTGTCTCTGATCAGCGTTTTGCTGCGTAGACTCTGCGTCGGCTGGTAACCATCCAGCCATATGTATTCTAGTTTAGCCTTCATAATTGAGTGGATCTCCTTATTGTTTCTCTTGATCATTGTCTGCAGCGTGATGGACACTGATTGCAATCACTGTCTGCCGTCAATAACGCAAGGATTATGCCACAGAATCTGCCTGTGGATGACTGATTTATTAAGGTTTTAAGGCTCTCTTGCCGGAAGCAGTAGATTTTGCGAACCAAATTGGTGCGAGTCGATGTAAAATGCCCCGATATTGTTCGGCTTGACCTGGAATGGAATCAGTTCTGACCTGGGCAAATAATCAGTTAACGGTAAACAGCGGGCCACTCATGGAATGACCAGGCTGGCTAGGTCGCTTGGTCTCGCTGACTGGTTTTGTGAGTATATTGGTGGGTAATTTCAGGGTTTCTGAAAATTCTGTAAGGGGTGTGGATTCCGATTCAGTACCGTGGTTGCATCCCTGCGAGGGGCATAAAGGCCAGTAGATAGGTTAATTGTGCTATCAGATGATGCTTTTTGGCTTATCAGGCTAGTACCCGAGCAAGCTTGGGGTATAATCCGCGTCTTCAAATTGCTAGATCCACTACCGGTATTATTATGACCCGTCAGTTAAGAAATGTTGCCATTATCGCCCATGTTGATCATGGCAAGACCACGCTGGTTGATAAATTACTATCACAAGCAGGTGCTCTTCAACGAGGAGATGACTCGGGCGAGCGCTTGATGGACTCAAACGAGCTGGAAAAGGAACGCGGGATTACCATTCTGGCAAAGAATACAGCGCTAAACTGGAAAGGTTTTACCATTAATATTGTAGATACGCCGGGTCATGCGGATTTTGGTGGGGAAGTTGAGCGAATACTGTCTATGGTGGATTCGGTCCTGTTACTGGTGGATGCCGTTGAAGGGCCAATGCCACAGACTCGATTTGTTACTCGGAAAGCATTTGAAAGTGGCTTGAACCCTATATTGATGGTGAACAAAATAGATAGAGAAGGCGCCAGGCCTGACTGGGTTGTTGATGAGGTTTTTGAACTGTTTGATCAACTGGGCGCTACCGAGGATCAGTTGGATTTCCCTGTTGTTTTTGGCTCAGCCATGCTGGGGAGTTCTGGTCCGGCAGCAGATAAAGTTGAACCGAATTTAGACTATCTCCTGAAGGTGCTCGCGGAGGAAGTACCGGCGCCGGTCGTGGTAACAGATGGCCCGCTGCAGATGCAAATCAGTGCGCTAGATTTTAATAGCTATGTCGGCGTAATAGGCTTGGGTCGGGTGACCAGGGGAACGGTTAGCAAAGGCAGCGCGGTGATTGTGGTGGGTGCAGATGGCAGGTCCAGAAAGGCTAAAATACTGCAGGTGATGGGCTTTGCTGGTCTCAATAGAATTGAAATTGATGCCGCCAGTGCAGGCGATATCGTTTGTGTTACGGGTATTGAGGGCTTGAAAATATCGGATACCATCTGTGCCGTGGATAGCCCAGACCGGATGCCTCCCCTTAGGGTCGATGAACCGACCCTATCGATGACTTTTCAGGTAAATAATTCTCCCTTTGCAGGCAGGGAAGGTAAATTTGTTACCAGTAGGAACCTGAAGGACCGTTTGGAATTAGAACTGCTATATAACGTTGCCTTGCAGGTAAGCCCTGGCGATTCAGCAGACAAATTTATTGTTTCTGGCAGAGGCGAATTACACTTGGCTGTATTGATAGAAACCATGCGGCGAGAAGGTTATGAATTAGGTGTATCCAGGCCCGAGGTAATCTTAAAAGAGATTGATGGAGTCATACTTGAACCGTATGAGAATCTGATGATTGATGTGCAGCAGATCAATCAGGGTGCGATTATGAAGGCTATAGGTAGCCGGAAAGGAACACTGACCAATATGGTCCCTGACTCCAAGGGAAGAGTGCGTTTGGAGTTTCTGATACCGACCCGAGGTTTGATAGGATTTCGCTCTGAGTTTATGACGTTGACCTCAGGCAATGGCATAATGAGCAGTGTCTTTGCTCATTACGACAAGAGATTGGGAGATGAGTTTAATCAACGGCGTAACGGTGTTTTGATTTCCATGGCTAGTGGCAAGAGCCTGGGTTTTGCATTGTTTAATCTTCAGGCCAGAGGTAGGTTGTTTATTGAACCTAATGAAGCAATATACGAAGGTATGATTATAGGTATGCATGCAAGAGGAAATGACCTGCCTGTTAATCCTCTCAAAGGAAAGCAGTTAACCAATGTTCGTGCATCGGGTACGGATGAAGCAATAGTACTGACTGCGGCAGTCAGACATACGCTTGAGCAGGCGGTGGAATTTATAGATGATGATGAGCTAGTTGAGGTGACCCCGAGCTCCATCAGGATCAGAAAGAAGTTGTTAACTGAAAATGAACGAAAGCGTTCTTTTCGAAGTAGAGCTGTCTGATTTTTTATGCTGCCTTTATATCCAGAATTAAAACCTTACACTCGGCATCGGCTTAAGGTTGATGATATCCATGACCTGTATGTAGATGAGAGCGGCAATGAGGCCGGAATACCGGTTTTGTTCCTGCATGCAGGGCCGGGTTCGGGTTGCGAGTTCGATAGTCGTCGGTTTTTCAGCCCGGATAAATACCGCATTATTCTTTTTGATCAGCGAGGTGCCGGTCGTTCTTTGCCAACGGGTGAAGTTTCAGCGAATAAATCCGCTGACCTACTGGGCGATATGGAAAAGATAAGGATTAAACTGGACATTGATAAGTGGGTGCTGTTTGGTGGCGGCTGGGGTTCGACTTTGGCCCTACTGTATGCAGAATCTTTTCCTGGCAGGGTGCTTAGTCTGGTTTTGCGAGGCATATTCCTGGCCCGGCAGGAGGATATCAATTGGATTTATCAGGATGGCGCTAATCGGTTCTGCCCTGACCATTGGGAGGATTTTGTCGCTCCTTTGGCTGATTATGGCCCTGATCAGGTTTGCGCCGCCTACCAGGCATTGATGCAGGGCGATAATGAATTGGCCAGAATGTCGGCAGCCAAGGCCTGGTCAATCTGGGAAGCGCAATGTACCACATTGCATCCTAACCAGCGCTTAATTAAACATTTTTCTGATGCCCATCGCTCAATAGCACGGTGCAATATTGGTTCTCACTACTATTCTAACGGATGCTTTCTAACGGAAAATCAGATATTAAGAGATGCGCCGAGATTGAAAGATGTTTCAGGCATAATTGTTCACGGCCGGTTCGATTTATTTTGTCCCTTTGAAAATGCGTATCTACTACATCAGGCCTGGCCTCAAAGTCAGTTGTATATTGTCCGCGAAGCAGGTCATTCAGCGACGGAACCGGCTTTGATAGATGCTCTGATTAGGGCAACCCGGACTACTGCAAATCGCTTTGAGCGAGATTTTGGGGTTTAGCCATGAAGGCGCTGATCCAGAGGGTGAGCTATGCCTCGGTTAGGGTAGATCAGGCCACTATCGGCAGAATAGACAAAGGTGTGTTGGTGTTCCTGGGTATCGAAAAAAAGGATGACCAAGCCGTTTCAAAAAGGCTGCTGCATAAGGTACTGAACTACCGGATCTTTTCTGATACTAGCGGCCACATGAACCATAATGTGATCGAGGTCGCCGGCGAATTACTGGTGATTTCTCAGTTTACGCTGGCAGCCAGTACTGCCAAAGGTCTGCGACCGTCTTTTTCCAGCGCTATGCAGCCTGCTGACGCAGGCCTGCTTTATGACCACTTCGTTGAACAGGCTAAACAACGGTGTAAAGTCAGCAGCGGAATATTCGGTTCTCATATGCAGATCGAATCATGCAACGATGGGCCTGTGACTTTTTTGCTGTCTGCATGAGTCGTAGGAATAATAAAGCGTTCAGCTGCAGATATTGACGATTGCGTGATTTAACTGAAATTAGCGATACCTTTGAAATCCGGTGTTAAGTGGCGTCGTCCGCGTTCCTACTTCCGTCTATGAATCGGCCGAAGAAGATGCCCAGCTCGAATAACAGCCACATGGGTATGGCTAACAGAATTTGAGATATGACATCCGGTGGTGTCAGTAACATGCCCAGCACAAAGCAACCGACGATAACATAAGGTCTTTTGTTCTTAAGGGCAGTTACACTGGTGGCACCTGTCCAGAGCAGCAGGAGAGTTGCAATTGGGATTTCAAAGGCAAGACCAAAAGCAAAAAACAGTTTCAGAACGAAATCAAGATATCTGTTGATATCGGTCATGATGGTAACGCCAGCGGGGGCAATACTGGTGAAGAAGCCGAACACGAGAGGAAAGACCACGTAGTAAGCAAAGGCCATACCGGCGTAAAACAGCAGGATGCTGGAAATCAGCAGTGGCAGGGCGATTTTCTTTTCATTTGAATAGAGTCCCGGTGCGACGAATGCCCAGCATTGATGAAGAATAACCGGTATGGACAGAAAGATGGCCAGGACCAGTGCCAGCTTAAAAGGGGTCAAGAAAGGAGAAGCAACTTCGGTTGCTATCATAGTAGACCCTTCCGGCAGGAAAGCCCGAAGAGGCTCTGATACAAAGCCGTAAATTGTATTGGCATAGTAGAAAAGGGGTAAAAAGACAATCAGCACCGCCAGCAGGCTTTTCAGTATACGGCTGCGTAATTCAATCAGGTGTTCTATTAGAGGTTGCCCTTGACCGGTCAGGTCTGTTTCGTCCTCCTTACTGGGTTGTTGATCCGTCATGTTTATCTTGAACTGTGCCTTCTTGGTTAGGTGACGCGGTAATAGGATTGATTGCAGCTTCGGAAATCAGCGTCTTCACGTCAGCCTGTGTTTGCTGTATTACTTCACGGGACTGGTTTATTTCCTTGAGTACACTTTCATTATGCAGTTGTTGTTTGATCTCATCCGCCCCGATTTCTCTTTCTATTTCAGAACGGAGGTCGTTAAAACTGCGTTTAAACCGGCCAAACCATAGTGCCAGAGAACGTATTGTTTCAGGGAGTTTGTCTGGTCCAATCACCAGTAAAGCGACTACTGCGATGGCAAGTAATTCTGGGAAACCAACGTCGAACATCGATCAGGAACTGCCTTCGTTCCCGCTTTTTTGGGTGGCTGGTGATTCAGCGCCATCCAGGGGCTCTGGCTTGGGTTCTTCACTGACCGCACTTCTAAAGCCTTTGATGGCAGAACCCAGGTCGTTACCCAGCGAGCTTAGTTTTTTGCTTCCAAACATGAGAAGAACAATAACAAGAATAATGATTAATTCTGTAATCCCAAATGACATAATGTTACTCCTTACGATATCTCGAAAGTTTTTCCTCCAAACCGGAGGTACCTTGACGGTTTTCCAATTCATGGCTAACGGTTTCAGGATTGATACCCAGATAGTCCAGTAAGACCAATAAATGAAACCAGAGGTCTGCCATTTCGCTGGTTAATTCATGCTGGTCCTTAGCACTCATATGGTCTTTGGCGGCGATAATCACTTCTATTGCCTCTTCACCGACCTTCTCCAGTATTTTATTCAGGCCGGCTCTATTGAGATCGGCTACATAGGAGTTTTCAGCATTGGCCATACGGCGACTACGGATTGTGGCAAATAATGCGTCTAGACTTTCATTCACCTTTATAGATCTCCGCTGGATCCTTTAAAACTGATTCCATTTCCTGCCATTTTCCCTCTGAGAGTTTCCTGAAAAAACAACTTCTTCTACCCGTGTGACAGGCAATTCCGCCTGTTTGACCCACGCTCAATACTAGCACATCGCTGTCGCAGTCCAGATAAATACCGTCTATCTGCTGGCTGTGTCCGGATTTTTCTCCTTTTCGCCACAGAGTTTGTCTGGATCTAGACCAATAGACTGCATATCCAGAGTTAACGGATTCAATGACTGCCTGGCGGTTCATCCAGGCCAGCATAAGTATTTTACCTGAGATTTTGTCCTGAGCAATCGCCGGAATCAGGCCTTCCTCATTAAATTTGAGGGCTGCAACATAGTCTGGCGTATAAGGTTCTTTTTTCATGGTCTACTGATCAGAAGATATAAGGCTATTGTACCTAGAATAACTGTGCCTATCAGCAACCCTTGGTCAAGGTTTAACTGGAGTCCTGGAACAATGGCAAATCCAAGAGCAAGGCCAAGTCCAACCGTCGTTAAGCACGCGGTCTTGCTAAATTTGTGGAAATGTTGAAAGTCCGACTTCAGCGTTGTCAGCAGTCTGGCCTGCTGGCGTTGGTTCAGCGATATTTGTTTTATTTCCCTGGCAGCAAAAAGAAGGTTTCGGGGAAGCTCGGGTAATTCTGCCAGTGCCGCCGGAGCCAGTGATTTCAGTTCTTCCATGAAATGAACAAAGCCCGTTTGCCTTTTCATCCACCGCTTCATAAATGGTGCCGCGGTTTCCCATAGATCGAGATCCGCATAAACCTGGCGACCAATACCTTCAATATTCAACAGGGTTTTTTGTAACAGAACGAGCTGTGGCTGAACTTCCATATTAAATTCCCTGGCCGTATTGAACAGTGCTATTAACAGGCCTGCAAATCTGATTTCTCGCATTGGCTTCCCAAAAATCGGTCGACAGACCTCCGCTATCACCTTTTCAAAGGCATCTATGTCCGTATCTGCCGGTACCCAGCCGCTTTCGATGTGAGCAAGGGCTACAGCTCGATAATCTGCATTAAAAAATGCGAGCAGGTTCTTTGCCAGATACTTTTGATCGTCAGCACTTAGGACCCCGATTATGGCGCAATCCAGTGCTATGTAGGTTGGATTCTCCGGGTCTGAAGCGTTAACAAGCACGTTTCCAGGATGCATATCAGCATGAAAGAAATTGTCCTCAAATACCTGCGTGAAAAATATCTCCACTCCCAGGTGCGCCAGCTTACGAAGATTTACCTGTCTTTTGTTAAGTTCGTTTAGATCTGTGACGACAATCCCACTGACTTTTTCCATCACCAGAATGTTCTTGTTGCTCAATTCCGGATAAACCATGGGAACATAGAGTTTGCCGCTGTTTTGCCAATTGGCTCTGAGTTTCTGTGTGTTCTCGCGTTCCAGTTCCAGGTCTAACTCATCCAGTATGGTGTGGCGATAATCGGTAACAATATCCGACAGCCTGAGTCTGGCCAGATCTGGCCAAAACTGGGTGAGTAACTTGGCTATTCTAGCAAGCAGGTCGAGGTCCCTTTGAATAATTGCGCTAATGCCTGGCCGAATGACTTTAACGACTACCTGTTCTCCGCAGAGGAGCACGCCGCTATGTACCTGTGCCACCGAGGCTGAGGCCAGTGGCTCGTGTTCGAGGTGAGAAAATACCTCTGGGATTGATCTACCGAGATTGGTTTCTATGATTTGTAGAGATTGCTCTGACGAAAAAGGCGGTACACGATCCTGAAGCATCTCGAGTTCTTCAGCCAGGGTGGTCGATAGAATGTCCTTTCGGGTGGACAATAATTGACCAAATTTGATAAATATTGGGCCTAGGGTCACCAGCGCTGCACGAACTGCTACATCTTTGGATGCTTCCTTCGCGGGTAGCAGTTTGAGTGGCAACAGCAGTGTATGAAGCCACAGCGGTGCTCCCTCAAATTCGGTCAGTTGCCGGTCAAGACGATATTGGCAGAGCACAAGAAGGATCTTCAGTGCTCTTAATTTAGCCATAGTCAATTATCTCTCTGATTCAGAATATCTTCTGTCCCGCCATTTTCACCCTGGTGGATGGCAACGACGCCACCAGCAAGGTTTTCGTAGGACACTTTCTGATACCCAGCGTTGCGCATCATCTCAGCAAAGCTTTCCTGGTCAGGGTGCATCTCGATTGACTCTATCAGATACTGATAGGGTTGGCTGTCGCCGGTAATCCATTGTCCGATTTTCGGCCACAGACCAGAAAACACCTTGTAGGCAGGCTGCAGAAACGGTTGGGTCAGTTTGGAAAATTCAAGAATGACCAGTCTCCCACCCAATTTTAGAGTCCGCCGGATCTCGCTGAGCGCACGTGCCTTATCCGTTACATTGCGGATACCGAAGGCCATGGTGATAGCGTCAAAGTGTTGGTCAGGGAAAGGCAGGCTTTCTGCATCACCCTGGATGAACTGGATATTACCCAGCAGGCCCTTGTCAAGTAGGCGATCCCTGCCTGCACAGAGCATTGCCTGATTGATATCGCACAGCATAACCTGGCCTTCAGGGCCAACTTTTTTTGACAGCAATTCGGTCAGATCGCCTGTCCCACCTGCAAGGTCCATTATTTGGTGACCTGGACGTGCTTTGGTTAATTCAACGGTCATCCGTTTGATAAGGCGATGCGTTCCCAGTGACATCAAGTCATTCATCAGGTCGTATTGTTTGGCAACGCTATGGAAAACATTGGCAACATGATCGGCTTTTTCGGATTTGGGCACTGACTGAAATCCGAAATGGGTTTTGTCTTGGTCCATTGCTTCTACTATAGAGTTGATAGTCTGAGTACTATTGTACACCTGATAAGCTTTGCACGGGGTCAGTCCAGAGCGATAAACTGTGGCTCTCTTGACTGCCCTGCAGCAGACAGGCGCTTTAGGTAATCTTGCCAGTTAGCCTGCTCGTTCTCGCCGAGCAATTGTAGGTAGTCCCAGCTGTATATACCCGAATCGTGACCATCAGAAAAGCTGATTCTTATGGCGTAGTGCCCCTGTATACGAATGTCTTTGAAAGTAATGAGTTTTTTGCCATGCTGCAGAATCTGCTGCCCTGGTGCATGTCCCTGGACCTCGGCAGAGGGAGAGAATACTCGCAGGTATTCGGCCCTGAGCAGAAAAGTTTGCTTCTGATAAACCAATTCCAGGGTGGCTGATTTTTTGTGGACTTTTATATCAGTGGGGCGCATTGCTTGCCTTAAACAGCTTGCCTTAAACAGCTTGTATTAAAGGATATAGCGACTCAGATCTTCGTTGGCAGCAAGATCTTGCAGGTGATCATTAACGTAGCTGGCATCGATGCAGATACCAAGGCTCTGCGCTGGTTGACCTTCTTCCCCGGCGGAGTATGAGAGCTCTTCCAGTAATTTCTCCATCACTGTATGCAGTCTCCTTGCTCCTATATTTTCTGTGGTCTCATTCACCTGCCAGGCAATTTCTGCTATGCGTTTCAAACCATCAGATGCGAACTTGATATCAAGGCCTTCTGTACGGAGAAGGCTCTGATACTGTTCGGTCAGGGAAAAATCAGGCTCTGTCAGGATTCTTACAAAGTCATCTACGGACAGCGTTGATAATTCGACTCGTATTGGTAACCTGCCCTGGAATTCAGGGATTAGATCGGATGGTTTGCTAAGATGGAAAGCCCCTGAGGCAATAAAAAGGATGTGGTCCGTTTTAATAATTCCGTGCTTAGTGGTTACGTGGCTGCCTTCTATGAGAGGAAGCAGGTCTCGTTGTACGCCCTCTCTTGATACATCCGCTCCGCCGTAATCAGATTTTTTTGCAATCTTGTCTACTTCATCAATAAACACAATTCCTGTCTGTTCTACTGCATTGATGGTTTTTAACTTCAGATCTTCATCGTCAATAAGTTTTGCTGCTTCTTCATGGGTTAATATTTTCAGCGCATCCTTGACAGTCAGGCGTTTTGCCTTGCTTTTCCCAGGAGATAGATTTGAAAACATATTTTGTAGCTGATTGGTCATTTCCTCCATTCCTGGCGGCGCCATAATCTCTATTCCTACCGGGTTTGCTTGAATATCGATATCGATTTCCCGATCGTCTAACTGTCCCTGGCGCAGTTTCTTGCGGAAAAGTTGACGGGTACTATTATGTTGTTCGTCTGTGCTTTGTTCGCCTCTTGCGGCGGGCAACAGGGTGTCGAGAATCCGCTCCTCTGCTGCGTCTGCAGCACGCGGCTGAGACTGAGATATTATGTTGTCACGTAACATTTTATAGGCGGCTTCGGTAAGATCGCGAATAATCGATTCCACATCCCTGCCGACGTAGCCAACCTCAGTAAATTTGGTGGCTTCTACTTTAATAAAGGGGGCGTGGGCAAGTTTTGCGAGGCGCCTGGCAATTTCGGTTTTGCCAACGCCCGTTGGGCCGATCATCAGAATATTTTTCGGTGAAATTTCCTGCATCATTTCAGCAGACAATTGCTGCCGTCGCCAACGGTTGCGCAAGGCAATTGCGACTGCTCGTTTTGCCGCGTCCTGACCGATAATGTGTTTGTTCAGTTCGTGGACAATTTCTCTTGGGGTCATGCTGGTCATGGCATTATCACTTACTAAGGACTGGAAATGGATTCGATGGTCAGGCTCGTGTTGGTATAAATGCAAATTTCTGCAGCAATGCTCAGACTCTGCTTGACGACCTCTTCGGCCGAAAGTTCAGTGTGGCTTACCATGGCTATCGCCGCTGCTTTAGCGTACTGGCCACCAGAACCAATAGCCATGATGCCGTCACTGGGCTCCACCACATCGCCGGTTCCGGTGATCATAAGTGAATCCTTTTCATCAGCGACTAATAACAAAGCCTCAAGTCTGCGTAACGCGCGATCACTTCGCCAGTCTTTAGCCAGTTCTACCGCGGCTCTAACCAGATTACCCTGATGCTGGTCTAACTGGGCTTCAAAACGTTCAAACAGGGTAAATGCGTCTGCAGTACCACCGGCAAAACCTGCAATGACTTTATTGTCAAAAAGCCGGCGTACCTTACGGGCATTGCCTTTTAAAACAGTGTCGCCCTGGGTGACCTGACCGTCCCCGCCAATAACTACCGACTTGCCACGGCGGACCGCTAAAATTGTTGTACCTTTAAATTGTTCCAAAATGCATTCACCTCGCTGGATAACAGGAGAAGTGGGGCCGAAGCCTGCTTATTTCAAGGCGTACTGCGTCTGGGCATTGCTTCGAATTGATTGCGAGCCAGCAAATCCTGGGCCCGACTCAGAGATTGACGGCTGGAAAAGGGTCCTACCATGACCCTATGCCAGTTGGTTCCATTGATCTCTTTAGACTGTATAAAAGCATCAAGCCCCAGCAGGAGTATCTCTGCTCGCCTTGCATCTGCATCCCTGGAGGATTGAAACGAGCCGGTTTGAAGCAGAAAGCTGGAGGCTTCTGCTGCCGCCGAGCCGGGACTGGGCTGCTCGTAACCGGCTATGGTCTGCACCTCGTCAGTTGGAAAAAGGTCATGAAAAGTGAAATTCATAATTTCTTTTTCCAAGCGTATCTCAGGTTCCGGTTTCAGTGGCGCTTGCGTGAGGGTTTCCGATGAGCCTTTCTGCTGCCAGGCGTAGAACATGAAAGTGGTCAGGGTACCGGCTATGAATCCGATTACAAAGGTCAGGACTTTGCCCTGGGAACGAGCCAACGCGATGTTTTTGTTATTTCTCTTTGCAAAATCTCTGCTCATGGAATGATTCTAAAGGATGTGCGTGAGTTTGCGTAGCACTTAGCTCGCTTAATATAGGTCATAGGGATCCACGTCGAGACTCCAGCGCACCGTGCTGGCCTTTATTCGTTCAGCAACCTCAATGATTTGAAGCATTGCTCTGTGCAGTTCCCCGCGACGATTGCTGACAATGAGAAGCTGTGCCCGATAGTAGCCCACGCGTTTTTCCATAGCGGGAAGGACCGGGCCGAGTATCTCGATACTGTCAGCGTTAGCTGTGGCTTTGCGTAAGCTGTCCAGATACTGCAGGGCCTTGTTTCTGTTTCTTGATTCTGCACGCACAATGGCATGGAAATAAAAAGGTGGAAGCCGGTACTGCTGACGCTGAGTGAGCAGGGTGTCGGCAAATTCAAGATAATCTTTCTGGGTCAACTGGTTCAGCTCGCGGTGTTCAGGAAATGCTGTGGGCAGAAAGACTTTGCCTTTTTTGCTTTCCCTGCCGCTACGCCCGCCAGCTTGAACAATGAGTTGCCCGATTTTTTCCAATGATCGATAATCTGAGCTCATCAAGCCACTGTCGATTTCAAGAACAACAACCATGGTTACATGAGCAAAATGGTGACCCTTGGCAAGGAGTTGAGTGCCTACCAGAATCGCAGGTTTGCCCAGGTTGATTTGTTCGAACAGTTCCTGCATGGCGTGTTTCGATTTTGTAGAGTCGCTGTCCACTCGGAGGACCGGGTAATCGGGGAACAGGTTATTCAGCGATTCTTCGATGCGCTGGGTACCTTCTCCCACCGGTGTCAGCGAGTGTTGTCGGCAGTTGGCACAGATTTTTGGAAGGTCAGTCTGAAAACCGCAGTGGTGGCAGCGTAGCACAGCCTGTTTCTGATGGACGGTAAGTCGGGCATCGCAGTGTTCACATGGCGCGATCCACTGACATTCATTGCAATACAGTACCGGTGCGTAGCCGCGTCGGTTAATCATAACAAGAATCTGATTGCCGCTTTGCAGCGCCTTGCCGATGGCATCAGTCATTGGTTTGTCGAGGAAAGAACGACTGTTAGTAAAACGAGTATCAATGAGCTGGTATTGCTCCCTTTCTGCTCCAGTGGCTCTTTCCGGGAGGCTGGAGAGCTGGTATTTGCCCAACCGCACATTGTGCAGGCTTTCAAGGGATGGCGTGGCAGAGCCAAGAACCACCGGAATGTTTTCCCAGCGACCTCTGATCACCGCTATATCTCTGGCAGAGTATCGAAAACCATCTTGCTGTTTATAGGAGATATCGTGTTCTTCATCGACAACGATCAGACCCGGTCTTAGCATAGGTGCAAAAACCGAGGAACGAGTTCCGATAATGATGGCTGCTGAACCGTTGTAGCAGGCAATCCAGTTTGCTGACCGTTGATGCTCGGTTAATCCAGAGTGTAAAGTGACTATCGGTACAGCAAAGCGCTGCTCAAATCGTCCCAGGGTCTGGGGCGTCAGGGAAATTTCAGGGACCAGAATAAGGGCTTGTTTGCCGTTGCGCAGGGTTTTTTCGATAAGTTGCAGATACACCTCGGTCTTGCCGCTGCCAGTAACGCCGTATAACAGGTGCGTGCCCGGATCTTTTATATTTGAGATCGCAACCTGCTGATGGCGGTTTAGACTCAATCCTGGATGCTTGAGCGGTGATGTTGATGGTGCCTGCGGAGCGCTTTTCTGCCATGCCAGGAGTCCTTTCTTGATCAGCGGTTCCAGGGCGCCGGGTGTCAGGTTAAGTGCTTTTAAGTCAGATCTTCGGATTAGAGATTGGCCCTTGATTAACTGCCATATCTTGTTCTGCCTGGGAGCGCGTTGCAGGATTTGTGCTGCCTGGTTTTCATCTGCTTGGGTGACAGCAAGGAACGCTTCTTGTTTCGAGACCGGTAGACCTCGGCGTAATTTTGAAGTCATGGCGGTAAAATAAACCTCGCCAATGGGATGCAGATAATAGTTGGCTGCCCAATTACAGATTTTGATTAAAGTTGTACTGAAAATGGGTTCGAGATCAATGATCTCGAGGACGGGTTTTATTCTTTCAACGTCTGTTACAGCATCCTCGCTACTGCTGAGTATAATGCCTATCAGTTTCCTGGTTCCAAAGGGCACTCTGACCCGGATCCCGGGGCGAGCGTTAAAGGAAGGGGCCCAGTACTGGAAACTACGTCGGATCGGCACTGGCACGGCTATATCCAAATAGATTTTTGGTTTACTCATTTTTGTGCTTCATTTGTGTCGGCGCATCCTTGCTTATCCCAGATACTCTGTTATGATCTGCGACTTCGTCGAAATAGCCCAGCCCAGGGGTACATTATGAAAGTTGAAACACATCCGCAATACGAAGCGATTAAAGCGACTTGCAGTTGTGGCAATGTTATAGAGACAAGGTCGACTCTCTGCGAGGATATTCATCTAGATGTTTGTTCTCAATGTCACCCGTTTTATACCGGTAAGCAAAAAATGATCGATTCGGCAGGTAGAATTGATCGGTTTAATAAACGCTTCCGCCGGGGTTCTTCAGGCAGCTAGTTTTCCTATTGTAGCTAGAATATCTGCTGGTAGGGACTCTTCTCATCCTTGACTGCCTTTACCGGTTGTTGTTCCGGCAATAATTCTGCCCGGAAAAATTCAAAAATGCCGTCTGGATCAGATGACGAAGTCCTCAGCCCGGAATCAGGGTCAATCCGAACAGAAACAATTCCGTCGGGTACCTGCAATACAGAAGCTGATGGACTGGGTAACGCTTGTTTAGCGAAATCGATCCAGATGGCGATGGGTGTTGTAGAGCCCCACTCTCTGTTGCCAACTGGACTGTTGTTAGAAAACCCGGCCCATGCAGTTGCCGCAAGATTCCGGGTATAGCCAGAGAACCATACATCGGCATCGTTGGTGGTACCCGTCTTGCCCATAATATCGCTTCTCTGGAGTTCTCTGAATACCTGCCTACCCGTTCCTTTTCTGATGGTATCGGCCAGTATGCTGTTCATGATGAAAGCGACTCTGGGTTCCACAACCTGTTCCGCTGGGTTGGAATAATCGCAAGGGTGCGGGCAGCGTTGTTTGGGTTCGACGGAAAATATCTGTTCATTCCTAATGGATTGAATTGATGAAATCAGATGTGTTTTAACGGCAGCACCGCCGTTAGCTAAGATACTGTAACCGGTAACAACCTCTTCAGGGGTTAAGGCGATGGTACCCCCGCCAAAGGCGAGTTGGACGTTTCTCGGAAAATCCGTGGTATCAAACCCGAATCTTCTTACGTAATCGACTATCTTTTCAGGCCCGTAATCCAGGATGATACGGAGTGACACCAGGTTAATCGATCTAAACAGTGCCTCTCGCACTCGGATGTTACCGCGGAAACTGTTTCCTGAGTTACGAGGGCGATAAGTTTCTTCAAGCTCGCCGCCAGGCAGTACAACAGGTGCATCGTTATATATGGTGGCCGCTGTCAGGCCGGATTCCATCGCGGCAGCATAAAAAAATGGCTTGAAGTTTGAACCTGGCTGGCGCTTGGCCTGGGTGACATGGTTAAACTGATTCAGCCTGAAGTCATATCCACCTACCATGGCCCTGATCGCCCCATTTTGTGGGTCGGTTGCAATAAAGGCGCCTTGTATTGATGGCACCTGCCCTAACGCCCACCTGCCCTGGCCTATGGGCTCGATTCTAACCAGGTCACCCACCTGAACAATATCTGAAGGTGTTCGGGGCTGTTTGCCGCGGGCATTAACATTGATATAAGGTCGAGCCCAGCGCATTTCTGACCACTCAATGCTGATTAGCTCATCATCTTTAGTCAGCAGATCAACCGCGTCCTGGTATAGCTTGACTACAATTGCCGGGTGTTGATTACCTACCAGGTTGGTCTTGTTCAGCCTGGTTTTCCAAGCGGCTGGAAAACCGGCAAGGGGGGCTGCCAGGTACGCCTGTGTTCCGCGTAGACCGCTGGCCTCAGCACCGCGATAACCATGTCTTCGATCATATAGGTTGAGTTGTTTGATGAGCGCATTTTCTGCAGCAATTTGCATATGGCTGTCGATGGTGGTGCTGACTATTAAGCCTGTACTGTAGGCGGCTCTTCCGTATCGATTGAGAATTTTCGATCGAACGATCTCTGCCACATAGAGTGCGGGGAGGTCTATTCTCCTGTCGTGTACTTTGGCTGTTATTGGCGCCTGTACGGCTCTGCGATGTGATACCTTATTAATTGAACCCTGTTCAAACATGCGGTTGAGGATCAGGTTTCGTCTTTCCAGGGCTCGCACTGGGCCGTTGATGGGGTTACCCGCTTCAGGCGCCTTAGGTATTCCGGCCAGCATGGCTAGTTGCGGTAGCGATAGTTGATCCACGTTTTTTCCGTAATAGGTATTTGCAGCAGCCTGGATACCATAGGCATGTTTGCCAAACGGGATGACATTGAGATAAAGCGTCAGGATCTCCTGTTTGGTCAGGGCCTGCTCTAATTTTATCGCGAGCAGCATTTCCTTGAATTTCCTGATGAATCTGATTTCGGATGCGCCGGAAATATTTTTCACCAGTTGCATGGTGATCGTGGATGCGCCCGTTTTGATTTCACCAGCGTTGATGAGCAGTTGCCAGGTGGCATTAGCCAGGGTTACCAGGTCGATACCACCGTGGACAAAAAAACGCTTATCTTCAGTATCGAGTAAGGCATTAATGAAGGTTTTCGGAATTTTGTTATAAGTAATGGGTAGTAGCCGCTCACCATATTCCTGAATGAGTTTCTGGTCCTGACTATATATTTTCAATGGTGCTTTCAAATTAATATTGGTGAATGTTTGAATTTCAGGGATTTGCGGATTGAGGTACAGATATGCCGATGCCAGCCCCATGCCCAGCAGAGCGAAAAGCGTTAGTAGTATCCAGAATAGGGTTCGGATTAGCATTTGTATTGATTGATCTGGTTAATGAACAAAGGTGATAAATTGCTTAGAAATTATTCTCTCTGATTCTATTAGAATAAGACAGTGACAGGTGCATCCTGTCCCTGTTTGATTATGACTCTGGTTAGTTGTGGAGTATAGTTGAGTCGTTAGCGTATTGTTCCATCATGTTCAATTAATCGAGAAACAGCAAGAAAATCAAGAGAATGCGGCGTGTTTAGTTTCCTCAAAAAGAAGCAGAAAAGTATCTTAGGTTTGGACATCAGTTCGACTTCGATTAAATTACTGGAACTCAGTCAGAGCGACGCTGGTCTGAGAGTTGAAAGCTATGGTGTGGAACCGCTACCGGATAATGCTGTTGTTGAAAAAAACGTCGCAGCGATAGAAGAGGTTGGGCTGGCTGCCAAGCGATTAACGGAACGTGCTAAAACCAAAGTTAAGGCGGTGGCGGTGGCGGTGGCGGGTTCGGCTGTGATTACCAAAACGATTGAAATGCCTGTCGATCTGTCGGATGCGGAAATCGAAGACAGGTTATACGAAGATGCAGATCAGTACATTCCTTATCCACTCGATGAAGTGGCCCTGGATTTTCAGGTACAACGAACCAGCCAGAAGAATCCTGAGATGGTCGAGGTGCTCATTGCCGCATGCAGGAGAGAGAATATTGAAGCACGGGTGGAGGCGCTGGAGATAGGTAATCTGACCGCCGAAGTTGTGGATATTGAAGCGCATTGTGTGCAGCGATCATTTGAGTTGTTGAACCTGCAGCTGAGGCGGGATGCTGATGATGTGCCTGCCCAACAGATCCTTGGAGTGGTTGATATTGGTGCAACCATGACGACTTTATCTGTACTGACCGGTTCAGGGGTGCCTTATACCAGAGAACAGCTTTTTGGAGGTAAGCAGCTTACAGATGAAATTCAGCGGCACTATGGCATGACGGTAGCCGAAGCTGGCTATGCGAAAAAGTTCGGTGGCCTTCCTGAAGGCTATGAAGCTGAAGTGTTAATGCCATTTAAAGAGGCACTGGTTCAGCAGGTCATGCGATCTTTACAGTTTTTCTATTCTGCCACGGCATATAATGACGTAGACCACATTATTCTTGCTGGTGGTACTGCCTCGCTCGAAGGTCTTGCCGACCTGGTTGAATCAAAGCTTGGAACTCCCTGCACAATAGCAAACCCTTTTGCTGCCATGTCCGTGAACCCTGATGTCGATGAACGCAGCCTCATGAATGATGCTCCGGCGATGATGATTGCCTGTGGCCTAGCGCTGCGGAGCTTCGACTAATGATGCAATTGGCGCTGGGATTACAGGAATACAGACGTGGCTGATATCAAGATTAATTTGTTGCCTTGGCGACAGCGGGTACGTGAAGAACAGCAACGACAATTCATTAATGTAATTGCTGGGCTGATGATATTGGGCGTGCTGTGCGTTGTTTTACTGTGGCAGTATTATGGTAATAGAATTTCGAACCAGGAGGCACGTAACCGCATATTAACCTCAGAAATTTCGGTACTTGATAACAAGATTGATGCAATTCGAGCAATGCAATTAAAGCGCAAGGAATTGCTGGATCGCATGAAAGTCATACAGGAACTCCAGGGCAACAGGCCTGTCATTGTCAGGCTATTTGATGAGTTAGCCCGGCAGTTAGCCTCCCGGGTCTTTTTTGAAGAAGTGAAGATGAGTAAGGAGACTCTCTTTATTCGTGGCGTTGCCGAAGATAACAACCGAATTTCTAATCAGTTGCGTAATTTTAGTACCTCGGAATGGTTTAGGCTCCCTAACGTGACCAAAATTGATGCAGATTCACGGTATGGGGAATTGGCCAGTCGGTTTTCACTGAGCGTAATGCGCAGTTCACCGAAGAAAAATGAGGAAGCTGAGTAATGGCATTTCAGGATGTATTACAGTCTCTGCGTGACATTGATATAAGCGACCTGGATTTAAGTGATCTGGATTTCAGCGCGGCTGGACAGTGGTCGACGCCGGTAAAGGCAATGGCGGCGGTGTTTGGTTTTAGCATGGTCCTCTTGGCAGGGTACTTTTTCCTGATTACAGATATGCAGAAAGACCTTGAGCGGGCGGGCAATAAGGAACAGACCCTGCGACAGTCGTTCGAATCCAAGTACCAGCAGGCTGGCCTGCTGGAGGATTACCGTCAACAGGCTGAAGAAATGGAAGATAAATTTGAATCTATTCTAAGAAAACTGCCTTCGGACACAGAGATTCCAGGATTAATTGAAGATATTACGGAAGTCGGGATTACAAATGGACTTATTTTTAATCAGATCGACTTGCAGGAGGAAGAACAGCTTGAGTTCTATGTAGAAAAACCTATCAACATAGAGGTGACTGGAGGCTATCATGAATTGGGTGCTTTCGTAAGCGATGTATCAGATCTTTCCAGAATAGTGACCTTGCATGATTTTGAAATAAAACCAAAGGGAGGCAGTGGCCAAGGTTCTGACAGTGGCAGAGGGCTTCTGACTATGAAAATAACCGCCAAAACTTATCGATATAGTGCTGAACGTGGCTAGACGGACTCACTTTTTGCTTAAACACTGCCAGCGTTGTTTGCTTCTCGTTGGCGTGTTGCTGTTGTCTGCCTGCGGAAACTCAGCAGACACTGGAGACTTGAGAAAGTTTATGGCGGAAGTTGCGGCCAAGCCCAGAGGAACGATTCCGGCTATACCCGAATTTGAAGCTTATGAGCCCTATAAATATGGTGCAGCGAATCGACGTAGCCCTTTTGAACCACCCGTGGTGATTGTTGATAGGGTACAGAATCAGGTGAGGACACTTATTCGCCCGCCGACTGATCATGTTAAACAGCCGTTGGAACTGTTCAATATTGGGTCGCTGACTATGGTGGGTACGCTGGCAAGGAATCAGACCTATTGGGGGTTGATTGTCGATCAGGAAGGTGTGGTACATCGAGTCCAGATAGGTGATTACATGGGCACCCAATGGGGAAAGATAAAACGCATCCGGGAATCAGGAATCGATTTGGAGGAAATTGTCAGTGATGGTGTCGGAGGGTGGTTACCAAGGCCTCGTACTATTGAAATGCTGAGTGATAATCAATGAATAGCATAAGTTGGAGAATGATATGACAGGCATTTTATCGAGACAGGCGCAAGGTAAGTTAAAGCGCTTTTCTGAAGGAGGTTTCATAGTATTCTCGATACTGCTCAGTGTCTGTAGCTTGGCGGATGTGACCCTGCAGAACATTGAGTTTTCGACCCTGCCAGGGGACCAGACCGAAATTCGGATGAACTTCGATGGACCACCACCTGAACCGACAGGCTATTCCATAGAACAGCCGGCAAGAATCTCTTTAGACCTGTACTCAGTTCGGAGTAATCTTACTTCAAAATATCATCCGCTAGGCAATGGTAACGCCAGAAATGTAACGGTTTTAGAAACGGAAGATCGTACTCGGGTTATAGTTGCATTAAGTGAGCTGGTGGGTTACCAGACCCGATTGCGTGGCAACACGCTTTATCTGCTGGTAGGTAGAGACCTGCAGCAGGTTAGGGCACAGCAGTTGTCGGCACCTGAGAGGGCAGTTAATGCAACAGCCGCATCGAACGCTGCCTCTATGGCTATCCAATCTCAGCAAATACTCGACGTGGATTTCAGGCGGGGCGACGCAGGTGAAGGTAGAATTATGGTCAGGTTGTCCGATGCCGGTATCGGCATAGACGTGAACAGTGAGGGCGGTAAAATAAAAGTTACTTTCCCTGATACCAGTATCCCGAAAGCCTTGCAGCGCCGCTTGGATGTTGCTGATTTTGCGACACCGGTAAAAATTGTCGATGCCTTGCCTGAGGGTGATGCAAGTACCATCACCATAGAACCGATTGGTGAATTTGATTATCTTGCTTATCAGACAGACGCGCTTTTTACGCTTGAGGTGAAGCCTCTGGATGCTTCTGGCTCAGAATCCACCAGCGAGCGGGCTTTCATGTATCGTGGAGAAAAGTTATCTCTGAATTTTCAGGACATTGAGATTCGATCTGTACTGCAGTTGTTAGCTGAGTTTACCGACCTAAATCTGGTTGCCAGCGATACAGTCGCTGGCAGAATCACCTTGCGATTGCAAAATGTTCCTTGGGATCAGGCGCTGGATATAGTGATGCGAACAAAAGGGCTGGGTAAGCGCATGGAGGGCAATGTTTTGATGGTTGCCCCTGCTACTGAATTAGCAGCCCGGGCAAAGTTGGAGCTGGAGAGCCTGCAACAGATATCTGATTTGGCACCATTGCGCACCGAAATAATAAAAGTGAAGTATGCAAATGCCTCTGAAATTCTGAGTCTGTTCTCCCCGGGAGGCGATGCTTCGAGTAGCCAGGACATGGGTGCATCCGGAGGTGAGGAGACAGCCCCGCGAGGGTTCATATCAAGTCGCGGATCGGTCATTGTCGATGATCGAACAAACTCAATTATTCTCACGGAAACCATTGATAAGATTAACCAGTTCAGGGAACTGTTAGAAAAGTTAGATATCCCCGTCCGGCAGGTGCTTATTGAAGCCAGGATAGTAAAGGCCAGTGACAGTTTTAAGCGTGAAGCCGGGATTCGGTGGGGTGCCTACGGGGGCCGTGTCTATGATGACGGAACCCGACTCCAGTATGGTAATTCGCTGGAAACGGTAAAGGCGTTCCGAGACGGTAATGAACCGGATAATAATCTTATTGTTGATCTTGGAACCAGTTCAGGAAGGACCGGCGGATTTGCATTTGGTCTGGTTAACGATGATTTTCTTCTGGACCTGGAATTGCAGCTTTTTGAAAGTGAGGGCATGGGAGAGACTGTGTCGAGGCCCACTATTATCACTTCAGATAAACACACCGCATCGGTTAATTCAGGCAGTCAGATCCCCTATCAGGAAGATACCGGCGGTGGCGCGACGGCAACCAGTTTTATCAGTGCTACGGTCGGGTTAACCGTAACACCGCAGATTACAGCTGATGATCGCATTATATTGGAATTAAATGTTACCAATAATTCAAGAGGTGACCCCACTGCTGATGGCCCGCCTGCGATTGATACTGAAAGTATTGAAACCCAGGTTCTTGTTAATGATGGTGAAACCGTTGTCCTGGGTGGCCTATATCAGACCCGAACCGATCTCATTCAATTGAAGACACCCATATTGGGGGATTTACCCTTTGTTGGCCGATTGTTCCGAAATTCCGCGAGGACAAAGGATAAAGATGAATTATTAATCTTTATTACACCGCGGATCATTCGTGAATCTAAAGCAGTCAGATAGTCCGCAGATAGAAGACTAGCCTATGTATTTGCAGACCTATAAAAGCCTGTTTCTGGTTGGCCCTATGGCATCGGGTAAAACAACTGTAGGGCAGAAATTAGCGAGTCGGTTAGATCTTGATTTTGTAGATGTCGATCAGGAAATCGAAAGGCGCAGTGGTGTATCCATAGCCTGGATTTTCGATGTAGAGGGGGAGCAACTGTTCAGAGAAAGAGAAAGTCGAATAATTGAGGAACTAACCCCGGTGCCAGGACTGTTGCTGGCAACCGGAGGGGGGGCCATTTTAAAGGCTGAAAATCGACGTTGTTTGATTGAAAGGGGGGCTGTTTTATTTCTTGATACGACAGTAGAAACCCAACTCAATAGAACGGCCCGCGATAATAGAAGGCCACTGCTTCAAAACGTAGATAAGCGAAAGGTACTAACAGATTTAAAGCTGGAAAGAGACCCCTTATACAGAGAGGTTGCAGATGTGACCGTGAATGTAGACAACAGGCCGGCTAAGAAGATGATAGAAGCTATTATGGCTGAATTATTAGGTTGTGGATTGGTGTGTAAATGAATAAGCGCTTGCAGGTGGAAATGAGTGATGCTTCTTATCCGATTCACATTGGCAGAGCCCTGCTGGAACAGCCGCAATTGATTGCTGATTATATCTCGCATCAGTCAGTATTTGTGGTCAGTAATTCGACAGTTGGTGATTTGTATCTGGATAGGTTGAAGGCTGCTTTGAAGGGTTTTTCCGTGAACGAATATCTAATTGGGGATGGTGAACGTTTCAAGACGCTGCAGACGGTAGAAGCGATCATTGGCGCGATGCTGGAATCAGGACAGACCAGAGAAACCACTGTTATTGCGTTGGGTGGCGGTGTGGTAGGAGATATTGCAGGGTTTGCAGGGGCCGTTTATCAACGTGGTGTTAACGTAATTCAGATACCGACCACATTATTGGCTCAAGTGGATTCGTCAGTGGGCGGAAAGACTGCCGTAAACCATCTACTTGGCAAGAATATGATAGGGGCGTTTCATCAGCCTGTCGCGGTTTTCATTGACGTGGATGTATTGGCCAGCCTGCCGCCGCGTGAATTACGAGCAGGTTTGGCTGAGGTTATTAAGCATGGCGCATTGGCTGATGCTGGTTACCTGTCCTGGCTGCAGTCAAATGTGAAAAATCTGCTGGCATTGGAGAAAGATGCGATTACCAAGATGGTGCTGCGTAGTTGTGAGATCAAATCAAGTGTTGTTTCTCAGGATGAAAGAGAGTCAGGCTTAAGGGCATTGCTTAATCTCGGGCACACCTTCGGGCATGCCATAGAAACACTTTCTGGCTATGGTGTTTGGTTGCATGGTGAAGCTGTTGCCGTTGGCATGGTAATGGCTGCAGACCTGTCAGCTCGATTGGGCAAGATCACCTGGGAAGATGCCGGATACTTGAAATCTTTGCTGCTGCAGTTTGAATTGCCGATATCGCCACCGGATAACTTAAACAACGAGCAATTGTTTGCAGCCATGGGGAGAGATAAGAAAGCGACAGGAAAAGGCATGCGCTTCGTTTTGTTAAATGGCCTTGGTAATGCATGTCTAGAAGAAGAGGTCCCAACGGAATTAATCCAGCAGACGCTGCAGGCAGGTCGAAAATTGTGTTGTCCCTGATGGTATTCAGACTTCCAGCAGCTGAGGGAATAGTGCCTGGGTGGTGTTGCCAGGGTTGTAATGGATCGAGAATATGAGATGGATTAGGATAGATTGTGACGTTTACCGGGAATGGCTTTGGCTAGGTGGATCTTTTTTTGAAAGAGGTATCGATGGCTTGTTTCTGGCCTGATCGATCAGTGAGCAAAATGTTATGGAGAAGATCATGGTACTGCGACTGGTAACGAAATTAGCGACGCTGCTGACGGTTACGTTTTTGTTGTCGTGTGGAGGAGAAAGTGGCGGATCGGGAGCGGGTGGCCTGATCAGCAGCACAGATACGGACACAGGTGCAGGTGGAACGGGCTCTATTTCACTATCGCTTTTGAATGGAGACGGGGAGGCTTTAACCTCTGTAAATGGTTATGAAGTCGGTCAGTTGACGGCTGAAGTCAAAGATTCAGGTGGTGACCCTGTAGCCTCAATTGTGGTGACCTTTGCATCGACCATCGGTGTTACCGATGTACTTACTGCATTGACCAATGATTCAGGTATAGCGGTTATCGAATTGCGGGCGGGAAGCACAGCGGGTGCTGGAGAGGCGACTGCATCGGCTACAGTCGAGGGTGAATCGTTGACCAGCGATATCCTTGGACTTGAGACTGATGGATTAGGTGTGGCTCGGCTTTTACTTTATTTAGGGGATCCTGATGTGGATTCAACCCCGGGGGCATTAGTTGCAGATGGGTCGGTGAGTAATGACAATCTGGTTCAAATATCAGCCCTGGTACAAAATGACCGGGGTGAATTAATAGACGGTGCTTTAGTCAAATTCATTTTGACTGGGCAGGGTCGACTGAGCAAAACAGAAAATATAACCCGAGCGGGTGTTGCAGCGACCACTATCCTGGCCGGTACTTCAGCGGGATTTGGCTCTATAGCTGCCAGCACGGTTATTGCCGGTACGGCGCTTGCCTCCAATGCAGGCAATACCATCGCATTTGAATCCCTGGGTGATGAGCCTTTTGTGGGTGAAGGCTCAAGTAATCTTTTAATTTCGGTGACCTTGGATACCAATAACCCTTCGTCGAGTGTTGAATTGGATGCTGAATATACGGGAGAGTTAGAGGCGCTTGTTAGCCAGTCAGATGGCACACCTGTCGCGAATTTGATTGTGCAGTTTGAACTGGACGGTAATGTAGGTACCCTGTATCCGCAGAATGGCCTGACATTGACTAATAGCGATGGGATAGCACGTGCGGCAGTGACTGCAGGGTCGGTTTCCGGTGCCGGTACAGCCAAAGCCTCTATTATCATAGAGGGCCAGACTTTCAATTCAGACTCGGTGGTCTACGCCAGCCTGGGAAACGAGGAGGGCGGAGCACCAGCCACTGTTAATGTGTCGTTCAACAGCATATCGGTAGATGAAGATGTAGCTCGTGTTGTGACGACGGCTAATCCGGCAACGGTATTGATTCAGGTGACTGATTCTTCTGGAAACCTGCTTCAGAATAGAAAAATATTCATCAGCACCACCCTGGGATCTCTTCGACCTTCCACCAGCAACGACCCGGGAGAATCCAGCCATGAAATGGTTTCAGCCGATGGTACGGCGCAATATGAATTGCTGGCACCGGACTCGTTAGCCTCGAAAAACGGCACTTTAGCCGTGATTGTGGGCAGCACAACCGAACTCATTCAGTTTGAATTGGGTATCGATGGTCTGCAATTAGGCATCTGCACAGGCGGGACAGGGGCGACTGATTGTGGTGATGGAACGTCCTTTGATCCGGGACAGTTAGATTTTGCATCAAATCCACTATCTGCTTTGGGAAGCACCGTTGTAACCCTGCTGGTTGTTGATGCGGACAATGTCCCGGTATCGGGTATCGACGTCGGCTTTGCAACGAACTGTTCGAACGATGCGACAGCGCAGATAACGGCAACAGGAACGTCTAATGTACTGGGCGTTGTAAGCTCGTCTTATGTTGCTGATGGCTGCGAAGGCCTGGATACCGTCACTGCAACGGAATTTAGCTCAGGCGTGGTTGCCAGTGGTGATTTGGAGGTTTTATCTGCAATGATTGGCTCGATCCGTTTTGAGAGTGTCACCCCGGCCGATATACAGATCAAAGGCTCAGGTGACAGCACAGCCATTGTCCTGTTCCAGGTTCTCGATGTGCAGGGATTAGCGGTTGCCGATGCGCTGGTGAGCTTTGAACTGACTTCTGCTATAGGGGGAGTGAGCCTGGTTGGCTCCGATGATCTGTCCGATAGCGAAGGTTATGTCACGGCGCTGGTTCAGGCAGGTCTGATAGCTACAACGGTGCGGGTCAGAGCCAGTGTTGATGTTGACCTGGATGGCGATGGCGAGACAGCGGATGATGCAACTTCGCTGGAAACGCTGTCTGATGGACTGTCAATCAATACCGGCATACCTGATCAGAACAGTATGTCGCTGGTTGCAGCAGACCTGAATATAGAAGGCGACCGTTATGACGGTGCAACCACTCAGGTAACCGTTCGCTTGGCGGATGCTTTCAATAATCCTGTTCCGGACAATTCTACAGTTCAGTTTAGAACCGAATTTGGTGCAATTGAGTCTTCCTGCAACACGACAGCTGGTGCCTGTTCGGTTGCCTTCACCAGTCAGGAACCGAGGCTACCGGTTAACCCGAATACCGCTGTTCAGGAAATAGGTATTGCTTATTGCCCGTCACCCTGGATCGTCGATGAGCCAGTTACTATTGATGGTACCGGTGCGGGGATGACAGATTATGTTCCTCTGGCAATTGCCAGAGTGGAAAAGGCCGATGGCAGCGGCTTACTGCAAAGCAGTGGAGATGACAGTAGAGACTGGTCTGCGACCAGTTCGGGGATAGAGTGTGACAGTGCTGAATGTACTGGAGATCTGCTGATTAGTTATGCACGTCTGTACCTGGATGAAACCGGTGGTGCTGATGGCTTAAATGATCCTGACGATCCAGCCGTATTGACCCCGGGTGTGGCAACTGCACCTTTCTATTCGAGGGTCGGTCCCTGTATGGCTGGCACCAGGCTAAAGTCGCCGGAAGCATCGGCCTACCTGGGTGGGCTGGGCCAGATTTATGGTGCGCGCGGAACCATACTGGCATTTGCCCAGGGTGAGGAAACCTTTATCGATACCAATGGCAATGGTTTGTATGATTTTGGCGACCCCTTCGTTGACCTGCCAGAGGCTTTTCATGATTTAAATGAAGATAATGTTTTCGCAAATGGCGATCCCGCTGCGGATGGTTCAAGGAATTTTGAAAACCCCTCCTGCTATGGCCCGCGATCACCGGTGACCGATGCGGGGGAAATACTTGATAAGTGTTATCAGCAGGGCGGTGAAGAAGAGACCTTTGTTGATTTCATCACGGATGGTTACTTCAACGAGGGTAATGGAATCTATAATGGCACCCTGTGTCCGGAAGCGGTCAGTAACAGAGCAGATACCTGTGATAACGATGTTGATCCGTGCAGTGAGGAGGAACGATATTGCAGTAGAGACCTGGTGAATGTCCGCCGCGATCTTGTTTTAGTGATGTCCGATTCATTTGCAAAGTTCGGTTTACGTGACGCTGCCACCTCAGAATGGATTGACTCTGTTTCCATCAAGGGAGACGAAGAAGGCGTTGCCCCGGGTAAATTTGATGCATGGGTTGATGTTTATACTAACGCTGGAACCCTGGTGCCTGAGGGGCAGGATTTTAGTATCGGTTGGCGCGATAGTGAGGTTGCTGCCGGTATTGGAGACACGGTCGAATTACGATCAGGATCAGGATCAGTCATCGTCGATATCTCTGATCGTTTTAATGCCAGCCTGGCAGTGGGGACTACGGTTGCGATCACGGCTGATAGTACTGCCTGTAAGATAACAGGTCAGGATACTTATACTTTCGGCAATGGGTACATCCCGGCCAGTATTGTCATTGGGCTTGCGCCTCTGGATAGTGTTGAAACCGGGGCGGGCTCGATAGAAATAAGGGTGGTAACCCCCAACGGTAGCGAATCGTTGCATTCATTTTCCTGCGAGTTTTAATAAACGAACCGGATTTAGATGGGCTTCGCTCAGGCCGGCTGGTTTGAGCCTGTTAGGTTTAACTATTCAGAGATTCAAGTCAGAGATTCAAGGTAACTGGCTGCTACCCATAAGATCCGTGTCTATTGATCTGGCTGCTTGCCTGCCTTCATTGATTGCTCTGACCACCAGGTCCTGGCCGCGTCGGCAATCGGCAGCAGCGTAGACTTTATCTATCGACGTACGAAAGTCAGTTTTATTTGCTTGAAAGTTGCCACGATTGTCAAGTTCCATTGTCACTGATTCAATTAGATAGTGCTCGGGTTGCAGAAACCCCATGGAAAGCAGGATCAGGTCTGCTTGCCAGGTTCGTTGTGAACCTGGGAGTTCATTGAATTGATGATCAACATCCACAGTGACGATACCGGTTAAGGCGCCATTATCGCTGCGAAGAATTTTTTTGCTGAGTACTGAGTAAACCCTCGGATCCTTGCCAAACAGATGCGCTGATTCCGTATGCCCGTAATCCAAGCGATGAATTATCGGCCACAGCGGCCAGGGATTGTTCTCGGCTCGATGCTCGGGTGGTTGAGCGAGTATTTCAAAATTTACCAGGCTCTTGCAGCCGTGCCTTAGCGACGTGGCAATACAGTCTGTACCCGTATCGCCACCACCAATGACAATGATTTTTTTGTCTTTAGCTGAAATGTAATTCCCGTCCTGAAAATCAGAATCGAGCATGCTTTTGGTACTGGCTGTAAGGAAGTCCATAGCCAGATGCACGCCAGCGCCCTGGCGGCCTTCGATGTCAAGATCTCTGGCCAGGGTTGAACCGGTTGCAAGCAGGACCGCATCATGATCTCTGACAAGGTTGAGTAACGGAATACTGTGGCCGATATCAGAGTTGGTTAAGAAGGTAACACCTTCATCTCGCAACAGCTGGATGCGGCGTTCGATCAGGTATTTATCCAGTTTCATGTTGGGGATACCATACATTAACAAACCGCCCAATCGGTCTGATCGCTCGTGAACGGTTACCCGGTGGCCAGCCTGGTTGAGCTGGGCCGCGGCTGCCAGCCCGCACGGGCCAGAGCCTACGATTGCTATAGTCTTGTCAGTACGCTGGCTTGGTGGGTTTGCCTGAACCCAACCTGCTTCGAAGCCTTTATCAATGATTGCGGATTCGATATTTTTGATGGTCACGGCTGGATCGGTAATCCCCAGTACGCATGCGCCTTCGCAGGGAGCCGGACAGACCCTGCCGGTAAATTCAGGGAAGTTGTTTGTTTTATGGAGACGATGAAGCGCTTCGTGCCAGTCACCACGATAAACCAGATCATTCCATTCAGGTATTAGGTTAAAAATAGGACAACCATGGTCGCTTTGGCAGAAAGGCACGCCGCAGTCCATGCAGCGAGCCCCCTGGGTCTGTAGGTGACTTGCTTCAGGGTCGGTATAGATTTCCCTGTAATCCACCAGGCGGTCAGCGGCATCCCTGTAAGGGACCGTTGCTCTGCTGAATTCTTTGAAGCCAGTGTTTTTGCCCATTTTGTCTATCTCGTCAGGTTCTGCTGGCTGTTGGAAGATTCCAGAGTGCTGTCTAAAATTCGTTTGTAGTCAGTTGGCAAAACTTTGACGAAGTGCTTTGATGCAGTACGCCAGTTTGTCAGTATTCTGCCAGCGACCGTTGATGCTGTAAATTCCTGATGTTTGCTGATCAGGTCACGTACCGTTTTCAGGTCTGCCGTGTTCAGGCCTTCTAGTCCGAAAGTTTCATTATTACACTGCTGTTGGAAACACTGCCCGGGGTCGTAGACATACGCGATGCCTCCGCTCATGCCTGCACCGAAGTTGCGTCCCGTTGGTCCCAATACAATGACGGTACCACCGGTCATATACTCGCAGCCGTGATCGCCAATACCTTCGACGACGGCAATAGCGCCACTGTTCCTGACGCAGAAACGCTCAGCTGCTATGCCTCTGAAGAAGGCCTCGCCTGAAGTTGCACCATACATAGCAACGTTGCCCAGCAAGATATTCTGTTCGGCTTCAAAGCTACTTTCCTTGGGCGGGTAAATAATAAGCTTGCCACCTGATAAGCCTTTCCCTACGTAATCATTGGCATCACCTTCAATTTCTATGGTAATACCCTTGGCGAGCCATGCACCAAGGCTCTGCCCTGCTGAGCCTGACAGTTTGATGTGGATAGTGTCATCAGCCAGAAGTGCACCTTTAGTTGCTTTGGCGACTTCGTGGGAAAGCATGGTGCCAACCACTCTGTTGGTATTAATAATGGGAAGATCAATGCGCACACGTTCACCGCCAACAATGGCCGGTTGAGCGCGTTTTATGAGGTCGTTATCCAGGGCTTTTTCCAGGCCATGATTTTGTTCCCGGGTCCGATAGATTTCTGTACCTTGATAGATAATAGGCGCTTTGGTGAGAATGCCGGACAGGTCTAGACCGGCCGTTTTCCAGTGATCAATGGCAGAATCAACGTTTAGGAATTGGCTCTGGCCGACCATTTCCTGAACAAGGTGAAAGCCCAGCGATGCCATGATCTGGCGGAGTTCTTCTGCCACCATAAATAAATAGTTGACTATGCTCTCTGGCTTTCCATTGAATTTTTTCCGAAGCTCTGGATCCTGAGTTGCTATGCCAACTGGGCAGGTATTAAGGTGGCATTTACGCATCATAATGCAACCCAGTGTAATCAATGGTGCCGTTGAAAAACCGAATTCTTCAGCGCCGAGAAGCGCTGCAATGGCTACATCACGACCTGTTTTAAGTTGTCCATCTGTCTGCAAAATAACTCGAGACCTTAAGTTATTCATCACCAGTGTTTGATGGGTTTCTGCCAGTCCTAGTTCCCAGGGCATACCTGCGTGTTTGATAGAGGTTAGTGGCGATGCACCGGTTCCTCCATCGTGACCGGCAATGACAAGATGGTCAGATTTGGCTTTGGTGACGCCGGCGGCAATAGTACCTACGCCGATTTCTGATCCGAGTTTGACGCTGATTCGAGCCTGAGGGTTTGCGTTCTTGAGATCATGAATAAGCTGGGCAATGTCCTCAATGGAGTAGATGTCGTGGTGCGGCGGTGGGCTGATTAAACCGACGCCGGGGGTAGAATGGCGGATTTTTGCAATATAGTCATCGACCTTACCGCCGGGTAATTCCCCACCTTCCCCGGGTTTAGCACCTTGCACGATCTTAATCTGTAACTCGTCTGCATTGCTCAGATACCAGATAGTGACGCCAAACCGGCCCGAAGCTATCTGTTTGATGGCCGATCGCTTGGAATCGCCATTGGCCATGCGTTCAAATCGACCTGGGTCTTCACCACCTTCCCCCGTATTTGACTTGCCGCCTATTCGGTTCATTGCGATTGCCAGTGATTCATGGCTTTCAGTTGAAATCGAGCCCAGGCTCATGGCGCCTGTGCAGAATCGTTTAACAATTTCCTTGGCCGGTTCAACTTCTGCAATTGGAATAGCGTGCTGCAAATCCTTGTTGAATTTGAATAGGCCGCGCAGTGTGGCCCTGCGAGTTGCCTGCTCATTGGCATGGGATGAGAAAGATAGATAAGCGTTGTTATCGTTATTCTGCGATGCTATCTGCAGATTAGAAATGCTGCTGGGGTCCCACATGTGCGTATCACCACCATTACGCCAGTGGAAGTCGCCTGGATTCGGCAGGGTTTTGGTATCATCCTGCGACCGTGTCGGGAATCCAAGCTGATGTCTTAACAGGGATTCCTGGTAAAGCACCGAGAAATTGATACCTTCCACTCGACTGGCTGTCCCGCAGAAACAACGGGATATAATGTCATCTGCAAGGCCAATGGCCTCGAATATCTGGGCACCTTTATAGGATTGCAGCGTTGATATGCCCATTTTCCCCATGACCTTGAGCATGCCTTTAGATACTGCTTTTTTATAGCTAACAATAAGGCTGTTCATATCAGGGAATGTTTCCGCGTCTAAAATGCTGTCCTGCCTTGCCTGCCAGAGGCACTCGAAGGCAAGATAGGGATTGATTGCATCCGCACCGTAACCAGCTAGCAGACAGAAATGGTGAACTTCTCTTGCTTCACCGGTTTCAATAAGAATACCGATTTGGGTTCTTTGATGCGTTGCCACCAGATGATGATGAACTGCACCACAGGCCAGTAACGCGCTTAGTGCCAGTCTGGATTCGTCGAGTTTCCGGTCGGATAGAATAATCAGGGCGATACCGGCTTCGATCGCCGCTGTGGCCTCCGCGCAGATACGGTCCAGTGCCTGGGTCAAGCCCTGCTCACCCTCCTTGGCCGGGTAAGTGATATCGATGGTTTTGCTCTGCCAGCCTCTTTTCGATCCCTGTCGCAGTCGGGATAAGTCCTCGTTAGTTAATATCGGATGGTCAATTCTTAACCGGTGGGCTTGCTGCTCACTGGTTTGAAGTAAATTACCTTCTGGACCGATAAAACAGGCCAAGGACATGACGATTTCTTCTCTGATACAGTCGATAGCGGGGTTAGTAACCTGAGCAAACAGTTGCTTGAAGTAGTCGTACAGCATGCGTGATTTGTCTGACAGGCAGGCCAGTGCAGAATCGTTACCCATTGAACCCAGAGGATCTCTTTGGTCAGTCACCATAGGCAGGAGCATGAATTGCAGGGTTTCCGTTGTGTAGCCAAATGCTTTCATGCGGCTGAGTAATGCAATGGATGATTGCGGCAGTTCCTGCTTGGGGAGGTCAAAATCTGTTAAACCCAGGGCTTGACGTTTCAGCCAGTCTCCGTAGGGTCTTTTTGATGCGTATTCCTGTTTAAGCTCCTCATCGGGTACTAACCGGCCCTGGTCGAAATCAATTAAAAACATCTTGCCGGGCTGAAGTCGTCCTTTAAATTTGACGTTTGCAGGATCCAATGGCAGAACACCGACTTCAGAGGCCATGATGACTTTGTCATCATGGGTAAGGTAATAACGCGAAGGTCTCAGGCCATTACGATCGAGTACAGCGCCGATATATCTTCCATCGGTAAAGGCTATGGATGCCGGACCATCCCAGGGTTCCATGAGAGCTGAGTGATACTCATAAAAGTTTCTTTTTACCTCATCCATATGGTTATCAGATTGCCAGGCTTCCGGGATTAACATCATCACGGCCTCCTGCAGGCTTCTACCCGACATGAGCAGGAACTCCAGAACATTGTCAAACGTACCTGAATCTGAGCAGTCTGCTTCTGTTATGGGAAATATTTTAGAAATATCTTCGCCAAACAACGGCGACTTGACCACGCCTTCGCGCGCGGTCATCCAGTTTTTGTTACCCATCAGGGTGTTAATTTCGCCGTTATGGCTCATGAATCGATTCGGCTGGGCGCGATCCCAGGAAGGAAAGGTGTTAGTACTGAATCGCGAATGCACCATCGCCAGATGCGTGGTGTAGTTTTCACTGAGCAGGTCTGGATAGAAAGGGAAAAGCTGGCCTGGCGTTAGCATACCCTTGTAGACAATGACTCTGGGCGATAGGCTGCAGGCATATACCAGATGGGCCTGGCTGAGAGTTTCGAGGGTTCTCAGAACCTGAGTAAATCGTTTTCTGAATACAAAGAGCGCCCGTTCAAAGCCGGCCTCGTCAGAAATTGACTGTTGCTTGACAAAACACTGCTCAATTGCGGGCATGGCATCCATGGCAGCAGGTCCTACATCAGCAGTATCAGGCTCGATCGGTACGCTGCGCCAGCCCAGTACCGTTAAACCTTCTTCGCCAGCCAGTGATTCGATGGTTTGTTTGCAATTATTGCGTTGGCTTTCATCGGTAGGCAGAAAAATGTTGCCAACTGCGTACTGTCCTGATGGCGGTAGCAAGAAACCCAGGTTCGATGTCACCTCTTTAAAGAAAGCCTGGGGTATGGCTGTAAGAATACCAGCGCCATCACCGGTGTTTTCTTCAAAGCCGCAGCCGCCACGATGATCCATTCTGCTGTTTACCTTATAGGCATCGAGCATAATCTGATGACTGGCCTGGCCTTTAATATGGGCGACAAAGCCTACGCCACAGGCGTCTTTTTCCTGATTAGGATGATACAAACCAATTGGGTCTGGAAGCCCGGTTTTTGAATCCAGTCTCATTAATATATCCACTCTTATGAGTTATCAGTACGCCAGTGCTGTTCAGTGTGCCAGTGGCGCGACTGATTTTAGCCAGTGCAGAGCAATTATCGCTTTTTGCAGAGTACCGCTTGTTGCCTGATAGCGGAATACAAAAAGGGGTCGATGACGTTAACATTCACGGCTATAAAGTCAAGTGGCTGGGTCTTTGATGGGCACGAGAGTTATATTAAGCCATTGAAATTTATACAATTAATTTCAGTTATAAGACAATGGAGATAAACTGGAAATTAAAATTGTGGCATATTGGTTAGTCTGCTTTAAGAATTTACCTAGGCAGGCGTAAATTTCTTTTAGCTGCCTTGCAGGCGCGCTTTGATACGGGGATTACACGCCTGCTTTCATTCCGCTGCCTTTTCAGTTGAATTAACCTCGCGGCATAGACGCTGCTTCGTTAAAAGGGTGTTATACTCGCCGCGGGAAATTACCCTGGTTGGGTAATTGGGGAATCACTCTAGTCGAATAGACTATCGTAGACGAATACCCCAAGTGTAAACGTATAGCGCCAGTCGCAAACAGGAGTTTTTATGAAATCACCCTTAAGAGTAGCCGTTACAGGCGCCGCCGGCCAGATCAGTTACTCGCTTCTTTTCAGGATTGCCTCTGGTCAGATGCTGGGAGAAGATCAGCCCATCATTTTGCAGTTGCTGGAAATCCCGCCAGCAATGGGCGCATTAGCCGGGGTCGTCATGGAGTTAGAGGATTGCGCATTTCCGCTGGTTCAAGACATTGTCGCAACAGATGACCCGGATACTGCGTTTGCAGGCGCGAATTTTGCCCTTCTGGTCGGGTCCAGGCCAAGGGGCCCGGGCATGGAAAGGAAAGACCTGCTGGAAGCGAACGCACAGATATTTTCAGTACAGGGTAAGGCCCTTAACGATCATGCTGCCGGTTCAGTGAAAGTACTCGTGGTTGGTAACCCGGCTAATACCAATTGTTTGATAGCGCAGCGAAACGCGCCTGACCTGAATCCTCGACAGTTCACGGCTATGACACGGCTGGATCATAATCGGGCCAAGACCCAACTGGCTCAGAAGACCGGAACATCTATCAATGACATTGCAGGTTTGGCTATCTGGGGTAATCATTCTGCAACCCAATACCCGGATATATTTAACGCCCAGGTTGCAGGTACCATGGCCAGTGATCTGGTTGAGCAAGGTTGGATCGAAGACAATTTTATTCCCACGGTGCAGCAAAGGGGTGCGGCCATCATTGAGGCCAGAGGCTTGTCCAGTGCGGCATCTGCTGCTAATGCGGCCATTGAGCATATGCGAGACTGGTCCAGGGGAAGTTCCCAGCAGATTGTCAGTATGGGCGTCTGCTCGGATGGTAGTTACGGAATTGCACAAGGTTTGATCTACTCCTATCCGTGTATCTGCAGTGACGGTGACTGGAAGATTGTCGAGGGTTTGCAGATTAATCCTTTTTCAAGGGCACGAATGACCGACACAGAGGCGGAGTTATTGGAAGAAAGGGATGCGGTCAGCCATCTACTGCCCTGATCGAGTCTCTAGTATTCAGGGTGTTTACGACCGCCTGCTTTGAAATTCTAGCATTTCTGTCAGGAGCAGTGTCAGTTGGCTAGGATCTTGGCGCCGCCGCCAAGCCCAAGTCATCGACGCGATTGGTTGCTGATGCTCGTTAGTACGTCGAAGTAATCAGGAAAGGTCTTGGCGGTGCACTCAGGATCGTTGATCGTCACGGGGACACCGCTTAACGACGCCAGAGAGAAACACATCGCCATTCTGTGATCACCATAGGTATCGATTCTCGCTTCATTTATTTTTTCAGGCGGTGTAATACAGATGTAATCACTGCCGGTTTTGACTATAGCACCTAGTTTGCTGAGTTCGGTCTGCATCGCTGTCATACGATCGGTTTCTTTTACTCTCCAGTTATAGATGTTGCGTATGCAAGTCGTGCCCTTGGCAAACAAGGCAAGCATGGCGACCGTCATGGCGGCATCGGGGATATGATTCAGGTCGACATCGATTGCTGTGAGTGGACCTTTGCTAACTTCAATTGCCTGGTCGAGTTTTTTAACGCGCGCGCCCATTTTCTCAAGCACATCAACAAAAGCCAGGTCGCCTTGTATGGAGTCTCTGCCAAGACCATAGACTTTGATATTGCCCGCCACTGCAGCTGCTCCCAGAAAGTAGGAAGCTGAACTAGCATCACCTTCGATCAGATAGTCTCCAGGAGATTGATATTCCTGCCTGCCCGTTACTGGATAGCTGTGTTCGATGGTTTTAACTTCTACGCCAAAGCGGGACATGCAGTCCAGAGTGAGTTCGATATATGGTTTTGAGACTTGTTGCCCGTTTACAATGATTAAACTGTCTTGTTTTGCCAGAGGCAGACTCATCAGTAGAGCGGTGAGAAACTGACTGGATATATCACCTGAAACACTGACATCGCCACCTTGCAGCCGTCCCCCTTGTATCATTAGCGGTGGACAATTTTGTTCGCCGAGATAGCTTACAGGTGTTCCCAACTGCCGCAGGGCGTTAACCAGATGATGGATGGGTCTCTTGCGCATATAGGTGTCGCCATCAATTTCCCAGCGGCCTTTAATGAGTGCCAGGACAGCGGTGAGGGGGCGAATTGCAGTGCCCGCATTGCCCATGAAAAAACGCTGATTTAGCGGCGCATCAAACAACCCAGCATTGCCATGAATGGTGCATTCGGCCCAGTCATTGCTCAGCTCTATATGAACACCGAGTTGCAGAAGTGCCTCGACCATGCGCTGTGTGTCTTCACTTTTGAGTAAATTCGTGATCCGAGTAGGCCCTCTGGCAAGGCCTGCCAGTAACAGTGCTCGGTTGGACAGGCTTTTTGAACCGGGTAGCCGAACTTCTCCAGAAATCTCATGTATGGGTGCTAGTGTCAATTGGGTCATACTGGAGGCTCTGGTTAGTAGATGACTGGCTCTGAGTCAATGGCTTCAAGACGGTTGAGGAAGTTAGTGATGTTTTCCTCTATCTTCCTTATAGGGCTTTTCCCGGGTTCTTCTAACATAACCTGGCCGGAGGAATTATCAATACTTAGGAACAGTTCTGAATCTGGCTCTGTGGTGGCAATAAAAACGGTAAACTGGCGGCCTGCCCGGCTCTGTTCGAGATAGTGACCCACCAGGTTTCCAATTAACCGTTCAAAATCTTTTTCGTTCCAGAGTTGTATCAGGCTGACTCGTCCTTCTCGACTCATGGTTTCTATGGGCCCCGACCAGAAAGAACTGTAAAAAGCGCTAATATCTGGGTGGATCGGGGCACTGACGGCATTTGCCAGGCCACTGAAACTCACGGGATGGGTTTGGACCAAGGGTCGCCAATAAACCCAGTTTAAGTCTCTGGCAATTTCGCAGGGCGACACCCATTCGTCTGCAGCTGTCTTAAACCGCTGGCTTTCCTTTAGCGCCAAGGACTTTTGAAAAAGTGATGAGAGTGCACTGCTGACCACGCTGTTCTGGCTCCTGGGTAAAGGCAGGAGTATAACAGCTACGCACTAACTAATGCGGCCCGCGGGAATCCTGTTGCCGGTTCGGGCGGTTTTTGAATCGATTCTGTGAACCCGTGAATTTGTTTTTTATTCTGTTCAGAACCAGTTTACGTTGTGCTGCTGGAATGGTTTGAATGACCTGGATCATGTTTTCCTGTGAGATAACCATATATTCAGTTGAGGCCTTGAGCAGGGCCTGGTTAGTGGCCGCTATCTGTTCCTTGGATAGTGGTGATTTAAGGAGCGCCTGATAGAAGGCACGCCGGGTGCGATGCAGTTCTTCGAGCGATCCTTCGGCATCACGACGTTGTTTTGCCATGGCACGACGGACAGCCTGGCCTGTTTCTTTACTGATTTGATTCTCCAGCATCCTTGGATGAAAAGGTGGCGGCGGGCCTGTTCGTGACAGACTTGGATGGGGCCGCGTTCTCTGCGCAATTTCGAACCCCAGCACAATCAGATTCACAGCCAGGCTGAGAATCAGTAACGATTTAATCCAGGTGCTATTCATAAGCGTCATCCTCGGGGGCAAAAGCCGCCCAATACAATTGGTCTTCCCAGTTGCTTGCCAGTGGACTGGGTTGCTCCACCTGAATGCCGATACTAAAGCCAAGGAGGACAACAAGCATGGCGGCTATGGCAGGCTGCCAGGCGAGTTTCCAGCTATTAGGAACGAGCCATTGGTAAAATCTATCAACCAGATGCAGTTTAATTTTGCTTGTAATAAGGGCTTTTAAATTAGGATTGCTGCTGACTGCGAAGCTGTCTAATTGTTGATCCAGGCGCTGCGCCTCGATAAATTTCTCAGTTATCTGAATATCATCTGTGCGCTCTGAAAAGAGCATCTGATCATGTTCTGGCCAGTTCTCTATGTGGCTGCCGTAGGCAGCTAGCAGATCGGCCAGCCTGTTATGTACCATGACTATCATCCAGTATTTGTTTTAAATTCCGGCGTGCTCTGGCAAGTAAAGATTCTGTCGCCGAGAGACTCACGGCGAGAATCTCAGCGACAGCCTGGTTAGGCAGTTGCTGGTAGTAACTTAACACCAGGGCACTTCGTTGCCGCTCGGGGAGGCCCAGTAATGCACCGTGCACCAGGCTTTCGGTCTGAATTGTATGTAGATTAATCTCCGGACCACGGGTTTCAGGTTCACCACGGGTTGCGCCTTTGCATAGATCATCAGAACGTTCCTCCAAGGGCGTAAAACGAGCGTTTTTTCTATGATGATCCATACAAAGATTACGGGCAATGCTGTGTAGCCAGGTGGTAAGTTTTGATCGACGCGGATCGAACTTATGTGCGTGTTGCCAAAGCCTCAACATGGTCTCCTGAGTAATATCATCTGCTTCGTGTGAATTTCCTGACATACGTCGTGCAAATCGATTGATGGCGTCCACATGAACGTGAAGCAGCTGTTGGAAGGCATCCTGGTTTCCTTTGGATACTGCGACCATTAATGCTGCTTCATCATCTGGCACGACAGGCTATTCAGATTCCATATCGGGGCGATGTTTAAGATGTGGCTTACCGCCTCGCTGTGAACGCTGGTCCATAATCGGGCGCTCGGGTTTCCTCATCTCATCAACGGAGATAAATCCGTCTGCGTTGGAATCCATTTTCTGGAAAGCCAATAGCCGAAGTTCTTCGGCTGAGACAAGTTTGTCGTTATCTGCATCTGCCGCGATGAACATACTATCCAGATCTTCTACTCTGCGCTCCAGGTTCGCTATAGCGTGTTCTTTTATTTTCGTTTTCATCGAATCGAGTTCGTCCCGGCTGATGTTGCCATCATTGTCAGTATCAGCCCTGCTTAGTATGCCACCGGCTCTGTTATGACCTCGGTGAGGGGGTGCTTTGAATTCGCTTTGGTCTATCATGCCGTCGCCATTTTGGTCTATCCGGGCCAGTATTCTGGTCCTTGGGTCTGCTGATAGAAATGAGCACCAGGTGATCACTAGCAGTATTGTGGCTGAGGTCAGTAATCTTGTCGTTTTCATATAAAGCTCCTACCAGATCTGAGAATTACAGCTTCTACGTGGTTTGGGTCTAAATCTGTCGGCCAGGGGGTTAATAAAATGGTTTGACAATCACTAGAATCAAAATGGGTAGAACCAGTAGCAGGGCGGTTTCGTTATAAATCCGGAAGAATAGGGAGGTTCGGATTATTTGATTGTTGCGCATTTGCTGCATATAGCGGTAGGACTGGTAGTGATAGCATATCAACAGAGCGACAAATAGGAGTTTGACATGCAGCCACAGGCCACTGATGTCGTAATACAGCCAAAGTATCATGCCAGCAACAATAGCAGCAGATGCCATTACAGTTGAGAAACGGAGTAATTTACTCGCCATAATGGTTAATCGCTTTACATCCTCCCCATTATCAAGGCCCTCTACATAATGCACACAGATTCTTGGCAGGTAGAACACCCCGGCAAGCCAGGCGATGACAAAGAGTACATGCAATACTTTTATCCATAACATTAGACAATATCCACTGCGCCGCCATCGACGCGAATGTTTTGACCATTGACAAAACTGGCTCGTGCAGAGGCCAGGAACAGTACGACATCGGCGACTTCTTCGCGAGTTGCAATGCGCTCCAGAGGATTGGCGAAATAATTTGCTGTAATTTGCTGTTCGGCTTCCTGGAACGTCTCGCCCCAGCCTTTTTTCTGCGCTATCCGGGCGTATTGAGATTCAACTTCCGGCGTTCGGATGAGTCCGGGAGAGACCAGGTTGACGGTGCTATTATAGCCGGCAAGTGCCTTCGCCAGGCTAACAGTTAGATTCGCCAGAGCGCCTTTGGCGGCGTAGTAGTGAGGCATTTTGGCATTGGGCCTGGTTGACCCGATGGTTCCCAGGTTAATAATGCGACCCTGTTTGGATGCTTTAATCTGTGGCAGCAGGGCATCGATCAGCCGACTGGCAGATAACACATTATGTTGATAAATAGTAATCCACTTTTCGGTACTGAGCTGACCCCATTCTCCTGGCGCTGCTGTGCCATAATTATTGACTAGGATATCGAGATCGTGGCCCATGGCCTGTAGCTGGTCCAGCACCTCCTGGGTTCCCTGGGTTGTGCTGATATCGCCCCATACGGCATCTGCAATACTGACTTCAGTCCGTGCCTGGGCTATTTGATCCTGGGTCATTCCGTGTAGAATAACCTGGGCCCCTTCCGCAGCAAATTGTTTTGCAATTATCTGACCGGTGCCGCGGTGGCTTCCCGTGACCAGTACGCGTTTCCCCACTAATTCTAGATCCATGTTCACCTGATTTTAATTAAAGAGCGCAATATAGTTTAACGGAAAATTAAAGTGGAACTGGAAACCTTAATTATATTTCTCCTGATTGTAGCAGTCGCGGCCGCAGTCCAGACGATTACCGGCTTTGCTCTCGGCCTGGTGCTTGTTGCCGTGACCACAGCCGTGAACCTTGTTGAGATCAGTTATTCTGCCGCTGTCATAGCGATTATATCCATGAGTCATGCAGCGATAGCGTTACGGCGAAGCTATCGCCAGGTACAGAGCCAGATATTCCGGCCATTGTTGTACGGGTTGATTCCCAGTCTACTTGTGGGATACCAGTTGCTGGACTATCTCAGTGGTGAAAACGATATCATTCTGCGCTACATACTCGGTTTGATGGTAATCGTGGCGGGATCATTGATGATGGCAAAGCCGATGGTTTTGGCCGTTCAGTCTAAGAGCCATGTGTCGGTGTGGGTGGGATTACTAGGTGGTGTGTTTGGTGGATTGTATAGCGCTGCCGGTGCGCCCATTGCGTATTACCTGTATCGGCAGCCCATGACAATCATATCCATTCGCTCGACTTTACTGGCAATTTTCCTGGTTTCCACCGGTTTGAGAACAGTGATCGCTGGTTTTTCAGGCCATCTAACCATCGAGGTACTGGCAACGGCGCTGTTTTCTCTACCGGTGGTCATTATCACGACCCTTGTGGCTGAGAAATTCCTGCCAGCTATCCCTGATAGATCAATCCGTACGCTGGTTTTTCTGGTACTGATTTCTCTGGGTTTTTCATTACTGATTCAGCCAGGTTCTTTTGCCTAAGGCAACTAGTTGAATTTCAATCAATGCTCACAAGACAGGACTCTGGGAGTTGCTGCTTTATATAGCCTGAGGTGGGTTCTGATCCAGGCCTAATCTGCCGTATAGGGTTTGTTGGTCGTGGTGGATCCTATGATAGAGCGGTGATTTCAGCCAGATGGCGCACAACGCAACGTTTGAAAACAGAGTGTTGTGTGCACAAAAGTATCAGGATTTTTGCCTCATAAGACCTATAATGGCCTATCAGTATAGAATTTGAGCACGATGCTATGAACCAGGCAGTAGATTTTCTGAAACCGTTTGAAGATGACCAGGTTCCGGAAGTCCTCAAGAGATTGTCCGAAGATTCGGAGTTTTTGACCATGTTGTCAAAATGGCGGTTCGGGTGGCTAAATCGAATTTCAGCAGCAGGCTGCCGGCGCTTTGCCAGTGTGTATTTGAAGTACCGGTTTCGAAAAATCCGATCGATATCAGGGTTTCAGGATTTAATGGCTGTTTTTGCCGCTGAACTGGTTGGCTATAGTATCCAGGAATTTAGGGTTGAGGGATTAGACCAGCTTGAACCAGGTAAAGGTTATCTTTTCCTCAGTAATCATAGAGATATTGCCTGCGACTCCATGTTGCTTAACTATGCGCTTCACCTTAATGGTTTATCCACTGTTCGTACCGCAGTGGGTGATAATCTGAACCAGATACCCTTTGTTACCGATATTATGCGATTGAACAAGAGCTTTTTTATCAGTAGAAGCAGTTCCAGTTCGCGCCAGCAATATGCTGAGCTGGTGGCGGCTTCGGTTTATATTAGAGAATCTATTCAGGCAGGTCAGTCTGTCTGGCTGGCTCAGAGAGAAGGCCGGGCGAAGGATGGTATTGATCGTACCGACATTTCCGTATTGAAAATGCTGCAGCTGAGTCTTCGCAAGGGGTCCGTGGATGACGCGCTGATCGCCTTGAATATTGTGCCCATGAGCCTTTCTTATGAATTTGATCCCTGTGATGAACTGAAAGCCAGGGAGCTAACCGAAACCGATGAATCGGGGATCTATAATAAAAAACCCGGAGAGGATCTGGTGAGCCTGGTGCGGGGATTGAGCGGGGCTAAGGGTCGTGTCGTGCTGCGCCTGGGGCAGTTGTTAGGAAATGATTATGCTACGCTCGAGCAGGTTGTTGAGGAGGTTGATCGACAAGTGCTATGCAATGCGACCTTAAGGCCCATCAATTTCTTCGCGCATCAGCAGTTATACGATCAGGAGCCGATCGCCGGTGCTGTTGAAGCAGAACTGCTGGATAAGGATCATCGTTCGGCATTTGAGGTAAAACAGGCAGGTTGTCCTGAACCCTGGCGGGAGGCGTGGTTGAAAATTTATGCAAATCCGGTGCTGTCGAGTCAAAAGTATCAGTAAATCAATCGAAGTGGTTGTTCGAACAGCGCTGCGCACTGTTCTCTCAATTCAAGGATGTGGGTGGCCCAGAATTTTTCGTTGTCAAAAAATGGAAAGGCTCTCTTGAATGCGGGTTCCTGCCATCGTCGAGCAATCCACGCTGCATGGTGCATAAGCCGCAGGGCTCTTAATCCTTCGATTAAGCGCAGTTCAATAGGATTGAAGTCTCTAAATTCTCTATAACCCTTTAAAATGTGGTCGAGTTGCTGCTCTTGGGCAGATTGGCTGCCGGACAGCATCATCCACAGGTCCTGAATGGCCGGGCCCGTTCGGGCATCGTCAAAATCAACGAAATGCGGCAATTCTTCTCTCCACAGAACATTACCCATATGACAGTCACCGTGCAGGCGCAGGGTATCGAAGGTTGCAGCTGCAAAAACCTTTTCAATATCAGCCAGCAGTTGCTCGGAGACAGTAGAGTATGCTGGTATTAAGCCCATCGGAATAAAGTTGTTGTTGAGGAGGAATTCTCTTGCTGATAGTCCGAATTCTTCAATTGACAGCGCTGGTCGATGATTAAAATCAGAGCTGGCGCCAACATTATGGATAAGTGCAATGTGTCTGCCTAGTATGGTCAGACAATCCAGGTCGTCAATTGCAGGTGCGCGACCTCCGCGACGCTGATATAACGAAAACCTGAATTCATCAAATACAAACAGGCTCTGGTTGTCAATCTGCAGTGGTGGTACGACCGACACATCACTTTCCGCCAGTTGCAGGGTAAAATCATGTTCTTCCCTGATCATGTCGTCCGTCCAGCGATTTGCCCGATAGAATTTGGCGATTATGGGTTCAGCCTGTTCCAGGCCGATCTGGAACACTCTGTTTTCGTAACTGTTCAATTCCAGAATCCGGGCATCACATTGATAGCCTAGGCTTTCGATGGCATCCATAATGAGGTCAGGAGACAGCCGAGCGAAGAGCTCACGGCTCATGGGACTGTCTCATCAGGGAAGTTGTTTTGATTTGCGCAAACATTTTTTGACCTTTTGTTATCGCCATTGAATCTGAAGACTTTTTGGTAATCCTTGCCAGCAGGTTCTGGCTTCCACACCGCAGGCGAACCAGTGTAGTCATGTCTTCTGTGAAAATATCATCTACGCTAGTTTCCAGTATATTGAGTATACTGGAAGCCTTGGGTCGCTGAGACACAATACTGGTATCCGTAGCCGAAATCCTGAGACGCACTGTCTGTCCAGGCGACTGGTTGAGTTGACTAACGAATAGGTCATTACCCTCAAATTCCAACTGGGTTAGCCCGTATTTGCTGTCGTGACTGACCACACTGCAATAGATTACAGCAGCAGCGGAGTCACCATTATAAAGACCAAGTTCGAACGAGGTGCTCATGCGTGCTATGTCACCCTTATGCGTAATAACCCCAGCATCGATGTATTGAACCTCATCTGCAATCTGGGTTATTTCATCCCATTGATGGCTTACATAGAGAATCGGGATCTGAAATTCTTCTTTTAAGATATTCAGGCAATTGAGAATTCTTTGTTTAGCAGGATAATCCAGGGATGCAAGGGGTTCGTCCATAAGGATGATCTTCGGGCCATTGATGATGACTCTGGCGATGGCCGCCCGCTGAGACTCGCCCCCTGACAGCAATGCACCTTTCTGGTTCAGGAGCGGGCCAAGCTCGAACGATTCTATGATATTTTCAAGGGAGATTGGGCTGCGCCGATGTTGCCTTTTAAGTGCAAACAGGAGGTTATCGCGAACACTCAAATGAGGGAATAGATGTTGGCGCTGGAACACAAATCCTATCGCTCTTTTTTCGGGGAGCAGGAAGCGATCATGATCATGCCATATCTGTCCGTCTACAGTGATTCGGATTTTGTCGGTGGTATGGCCGCGCTCCAGACCTGCCAGGATTCTCAGCAGGGTTGATTTGCCCGCACCGGATTGCCCGTATATTGCAGTTACACCAGGATGGTTAATCTGCAATTGCGTATTCAGGCAGAATCCGCTGGGACGGGTAAATTGGACGCACGCCTGGATAGTCATCTGCCTCTGGACCCCGCAGCTACCACTGTCAGCGAACCCTTGTTGATAATGTGAATTAGAATAAGTGTGCAGAAAGAAAACAACATCAAACCGCCGGCGAGAATGTGGGCTCTGGCATACTGCAGTGTTTCTACATGATCATATAATGCGATGGATAGAACCCTCGTTTCACCCGGAATGTTGCCACCTATCATAAGGACAATACCGAACTCTCCTACGGTATGGGCGAAGGTCAGGGTTGTGGCGATCAAAAAACCCCGTGCTGACAAGGGTACCACCAGGTTAAAGAAACGATCAAATGATCCTGCACCCAGGGTGGTGGCGGCTTCGATGAGGTTCTGGTCTATGTTGCTAAACTCCACCTGTAAGGGTTGGATGTAAAAAGGCATCGAATAGATGACTGAGCCAATCAATAAGCCTGCGAAGGAGAACGCCAGCGTATCGCCGGTCATCTGAAGCCAGAATGAGCCGACTGCCTGGTCGGGTGAAAATAAAATGAGCAGATAGAAACCGATCACAGTGGGTGGTAGAACCAGAGGCAGTGAGATCAGGGGTGATAGCAAAGTGGAAAACCACGAACGACTTCTTGCTACCCACCAGGCAACCGGCGTGCCGAAAATCATAAGTAGTGCTGTAGTTGCGCCTGCCAGTTGTAGGGTCACGAATATTGCACTGGTGTCAGTTGCTGTCATGGTGACTTGAGTTGCTCTGTTAAGTAGCCGTGCTGGCGGATTATTTCTCTGCCAGCTTCGGATTTTATGAAGGCAATCATTGTGCGACCTCCGGGTGTGTCGTTAATGACTAGAAGGCTCTGTTTTATATCACTATAAAGTCCTGCATCGGGAAGCCAGTACTTTTCGTTACTGATCCCTGCATCGAGTAATTGGGCAACTGAGACAAATCCTGCAGAGGTATTTCCTGTGAGGATGAATTGGAAGGTTTGTGCGACATTATTGCCCAGTATAGGCTGGAGATGATGCGAGAACAGGCCCGTCTGGATTACCTCGACTGCTGCTCGACCATAGGGTGCGAATTTTGGGTTAGCCAGGGCTAATTTACCGTTGAACTGACTAAACAGCTTGTTCCAGGAGATGGTTCTTTTGGGAACCCAAAGCGCCAGCCGGCCCCTGGCGTAGATCCACAGGCTATCAGGATGGCCTATGTTCTTGTCGAGTAAAGCAAGCGGTCGTTGCGTGTCTGCAGACAAAAACAGGTCAAAGGGGGCACCATTGATAATCTGGGCATAGAAAAGCCCAGAAGAACCCGAACTGACTTGGTAATGCGCGTTCGTTTCAACTGAAATGCGGCTGATCAGGGCCTTAAGGGTGGACTGGAAGTTAGCCGCTACGGCGATGCGTGTGCTTGCATGAGCGATGCCAAAGTCGCTGCTTAGTATAATTAGTATGAGTAGACTTAAACGCCGCAAAGGCTATATCTGCCCGAGTTCGGCCCGGCGAATAAAATCGTTTATCAGCCACCCAGAAATTGAAATCGACGCGGGTTTGTTCGGTAGATCATTGTAGTGGAACCATTGTGCATCACTGAGTTCTTCTTCTTGAATGACTATTTCCCCACTTTCGTATTCTGCATGAAAGCCTAGCATGAGTGAATTTGGAAAGGGCCAGGATTGACTTCCGAAATAGCGAAGGTTTTTCACTTTCAGGCTAACCTCTTCGAAAACTTCGCGGTGGACAGTTTCCTCAATAGACTCACCTGGTTCAATGAACCCAGCAAGCGTGCTATAAAAATTACCGCCGGCCTGGGCATTTCGAGCGAGCAGTATATCGCTACCTTTGTTGATACAGACGATGATTGAAGGGGATAACCTGGGGTAAAACATCAGCCCGCATTGGTTACACTTCGTTGAACGATCTGCCTGTCCAGATTCGGTGGCGCTACCACACTGGCCACAGTGTTGATGGTTGTTGTACCAGTCAACTATCTGCTTTGCACGGCCAATAAGGGAGAACACATTAAGTTCCACCTTGCCCAGAAAAGACCATAGAGTATCGAAACTGTATCCTTCAGGTTCGTCAGCATTTTCATCCACTTCAACAACGTATAATGGACAATCGCTTATCATACCCAGGTAGTGCTGGGCCTTTGCCTCCAGGCCACTCCATTGCCATTCGTTGTGATCCAAGGGTTGCCAGACAGGTAATTGGTCGTGTTTCAGGACTTCACCATCTGATATAACAATGTAAAAAGCTGAATTGTAATTTGTCGGAGCGTTGGTGCCCGGTTCGAAGTGCTGTTGCAAGTCGATATCTTGCCAATTCATAAGTCAGTCCTTTTCTCTGCAGACTAACTTTACCATAGCCTTTGATTGGGATTCACGGTAACGACGCACGGGCCAGACTTAAAATAGTAATTTCACGTGCGCCTGCCTTTTTTAGCTCGGCGCTCAGCGAGTTTGTTGTCGCCATTGAAGTCACTACGTCGTCTACCAGACCGATATGGAGGCTGTTTAAGTCTAGAGTTACCTCAAATGCATTCACTACATTTTTATAGCGGCTAGCTGAATTGAGGGATTTTTGTGGGGCGGTCCAACGAATTTTCTTGCAGGCATGATGGAGTAAGGGTAGGTCCAGTTGCCGGCAAAGATCGGCAGCAATTAATCCAGATTGATTGAATCCTCTACGTCGTTTGGTGATCCAATGAATGGGCATGGCCATGAGCATATCAGGCAGTGGCTGATAATCCTTTAAGCGCATTGCAAAGAGGGTGGATAGGGCTTTTCCATAAACAAGCTTTTCGTTGTTCTTGAACGCTAAAATGAGCCTATTGACGGGAAATTGATAGTTGAAAGCGCATATGCAGCGATCGAAGTAGAGTGGTTTTGGCAGGCAATGGCCGCAGCGCGCTACGTTATTGGGCAGGGGTAGTCCGCAGCGCAGACAACCGGATTGGTGCCAAGGCAGGTCTTTCTGGCAGGCCGTGCAGATATCGGTGGGCCCGCCGCAGGATTGACTGCACAGAATACAGGGCCTGTTTAAGAAACGGCGGCTGGCATTTTTTAATCGAGACACAAATGAGGTCATGTAAGAGCACCCTAAGATCTGATCAGATAAAAAAGGTTGAGAAAGCCTTGTAATGTACGTCAGTTAATTCAGTTTCCACATGCAGAAAGTTCTGTATCAGGGTTGCAAACAATGTTTTTCCTGAGGAAGGTCGACCAGTATTTTATTAAATGCTGGTGCTTTAACTCGTCAGCCTGGGAAAAAGCAGGGACTTTGATTCTTACTTTGATGAAATACCAATCTGGGCTTGCCCATATGGCTTTGCTCAATTGAATCAGACCAGTATGCTGGTCTTTTGTTGTTCGGCATGTGACCAGAGTAACCGCTGAATCCATCTCGTATTCCTGTCCTGAAAAGATCAGCGCCCTGGAAAAGGAGTGACAGTTTTCTGTCAGGTTTTGGTCAGTTTGCTCAAGAATCTGCGCAGGCGTCAGCGTGATTGGCGCTCTGGTTCGCTCGAGAACTAATTTACTCTGCCAGTTCAGTGGGTTCTGCCCAGGTGGCAGGAACTCGAAAAAATCCAAGCCGCTACTCTGGACCGTGTGGTGGGCGATCCACCCTGTCGGTATATGGGCGATTAAATGGCCGGTCGCGTTAGATTCTGAACCTGCCGGGGAATTCTGGCAAGCGAGTAGCAAAGACAAGTACAAGCTGGTAGCCCAGAGTCTCAGTCTCATAAAAAGTTAGTTGCTTCCTCATGTAATGCCACCAGTCTGCGCACCCAGTTGTTTATCCTGGCAAAGAGTTCGTTACTGATGTTAAACACCTGGCAGAGCTCATACAGATAACTTTTCTCTTCTATTTCGAAGGCGCCGTCTACATAACCAAGGTGGGTCAGTGCAATGATGGCAATTATTCTTGAACGATGGCTCAGAAATTTTTTTTCGAGTCCTTTCACTTCCAGGTAATGAGGTTCTAAATCTTCTGGTAGTGCCATTTCCCTGCGCATATCCATCATTGATAGTTCTTCTTCGGCAGAAAATTCACCATCTGATACCACGACGCTATAGGCTAAATGGTATAACAATTCCTTTTGGCCCTGGTCCAGCTGAGATAAAAACATGCTATTGGTAACTCCAGGTTAGCTTTCTGGTTGCGCCAGGACAATATCGTAATTCACTATGGTTTCGTCCCGAAGACTCGTGATTTTTACACTGTCGCCGGGTTGATGCTGCTCCAGCAGCGACAGCATGCCATCTTCATTGCTGACCGGTTCGTCATCAATGGCAATAATAACATCGCCCAAGTGTATCTTACCTCGACGGTCTTCACGGACGCCTACCATACCCGCCTGTTCGGCTGGATAATCCTTTTTTACCGAAAAAACCACAATGCCCTTGATATTCAGGCGTCTGCTCCAGGAATCGGACATAGTCTCTATGCCAAGTACCGGCCGGTAAAGTCTGCCATATTTCAAGAGCTGGGGAATGAGTATTTTCAGGGTTGCTACAGGAATTGCGAAACCGATGCCTGCGCTGGCACCCGATGGACTTACTATCGAAGTATTGACACCAATTAATTCTCCTTTGGAGTTCAGTAGAGGGCCACCTGAATTTCCGGGATTAATGGCTGCGTCCGTCTGGATGACGTTTTTAATAGTTCGGTTGCTGAGTGATTTAATTTCCCGATTCAACGCGCTCACCACACCAACGGTCAGTGACGTGTCCAGGGCAAAGGGATTGCCAATCGCCATAACTTTTCTGCCAACTGCAAGGGCGCTAGAGTCGCCCAGTGGAAGTCCCTGGAGATCCTCGTCTGGGGCATCGATAGAAAGTAACGCTATGTCCTTTTCCGCAGACAGCCCGACAACTTCAGCCTCGTAGCTATTTCCGGATTGTAAGGTAATAGTGATCTTATTTGCCGCGTACACAACGTGGAAATTAGTGACAATTAATCCGGATTGATCCCAGAGGAATCCTGTCCCCGATCCCTGAGGTATTTCCATAACATTGAGTGAAAAGCGCTGTCGCCGTAACTGGGTATTGGTGACAAAGACAACCGAAGGGCTGGCTGCTTGGAAGACGGCGATATTGTTGCGTTCATCATCGGTCAGGAAATCAACTGCTGGGGCCTCCCTGGCATTATCTTTGGCGGTGCCTGACAGAAGTGCTGCAGTAAGAACAGCAGCCGTCATTAGGGTGAGCCACGACCATTTCATCTTGGTAGGAATCCTCAGCGGGTTGTTGGTAAAACTTGTTCTACCTGTTGATTGACATCAATAAAGTGATTGAGTTCATAAATGTCTTCGGGACTGAGTGTTCCGACCATTTGTTTGAGCCGAAGCGTGTCGTTTATATAGCGGTATTTTGCGCTGGCAAATTGGAACTCAGAAAGAAATAACCGCTGCTGAGCAAGCAGTACGTCAACGATGTTGCGTGTTCCGACCTCGTAACCCGTTTGCACGGCATCAAGGGCACTACGACTGGATTCTATTCCTCTGAGGCGGGCGCGGACTCGGGCTACATCGGTGGTAATAGCGATGAAAAGTTCCCGGGTGTTTTCTGCAGTCTGGCGTTGGGTCAGATCCAGGTTGCTGAGTGCTTCCTGAAGGTCGAAACGAGATTGTTTTACAGCTGATCGAGTCGCTCCACCGCTGAAAACAGGAATGTTGAGTGAAAAAGCCATCGCCTGCTGTTCTGTTTCTGAGCCGGCTGAAAAGTTATTGCCGGTTTCCTGCCTCTGCCAGAGAAGTTGGGCATCCAGGGTCGGCAGGTAATTGCTTTTGGAAATTTGAATCTGCTTTTCGGCAATTTTGACTGCAGCTTGAGTTGCTATAACTGAGGTATTCTTAATCAATGCGGCTTCAACCCACTGTTGCGCATCCATGGGGTCCGGGTACTTCACAGGGAAGTTTTCATTTAAAGCAGAGATGCTGGTGAACTTCCTGCCTGTTAGTCGAACCAGAGGCTCGAAACTTGACGCTTGAATACCCTCTGATTCGATGACGTTCACAGTTGAACTATCAAATGCGGCCGTTGATTCCAATACATCGGTTATGGCAACAAGACCTACGTCAAAACGTTGTTGGACTTGTTCAAGTTGTCGTTTGACGGCATTTCTTTCCGCCTTTGCAGATTCCAGGCCATCCTGTGCTTCCAGAATATTAAGATAGGATGCAGCGACGCGAACAATCAATGCCTGCTGTTCAGCAGTAAAAAGCGCTTGTGCCTGGGCTTTGATGTTCTTGGACTGTCTGAAGCGATACCAGCGGTCGAGTCGAAACAGTGGTTGGCTCAGTGTTGCCTGCCAGGCCGTTGTATCGTAGGGATAATCTGGAATATTAGTATTCGGATATGTTCTGGTGGTATCAGAGAAGCTGCTACTCACGTTGATGTTGGGAAGGATGCCCGCCCGTGTCTGATTAACGACTTCGCTCCTGGAAAGGAATACCGCTTCAGCAGCGCTCACCTGGGGATCGTTTTCCACTGCTAGATCAAAAATATGAGCCAGGTCAACACTGGCTGCTTGGGCGCTTATATTGATTGCTAGAATAAATCCCAGCATCATTGTAGATGAAATAATTTTCATTTTGCCCGGCCCTCTGAACTCTACCGAATTTAAGTGGTGGAAGGTTGGCTAGGATACGCTTCCGTTTACCTTTCTACCAGTAGTTCTGCGGTAAACGGTCGACTTTCCCGGATGAAAAGCAGGTTAAGATGTGTTCTCCAGGCATTCTGCCTCTTTGGATGAGTTTGTAGGCCTGCGCTAATGAAGTGCCACTGGCAAGATCATTTTGAAACAGCGCTATGCGTCTGGGGTCTTCCGGTATCGAACCGCAGGTTGACTGAAGGCGCCAAGTTTAGCTTCAAGGAAACCAGCCAGGGCCAGGCAGTGATCTTCTCGAAATGGTGCTGCCAGTATCTGGATGCCAATCGGCAGGCCGGATTCATCAGTCCCTGCTCGTATGACCACACCAGGCCAGCCAGTCAGGTTGTAGGCCATAGTATAGGAGTAATCCAGCATGTTTTCTTCTTCGCCGTGGGGGATGGCTGTATGAGCATTGACCGGGCATATCAACAGATCGTAGTCATTAAAATAGCTTAGCATTGAGCTTTGATAACTATGCCAGACGTTAATGGTGTGGGCAAATTCAACCGCGGTCATACCGGCTTTGCCCCGTTCCAGGCTTTTTTTAATCTTTTCTGAGGGCGCATGGGTTCTTGATTCATCCAGCAGCGTGATTATAAGATCTTGATCATCAGCCGCCATCAGCCTGGACATTATCAAGCTGGCCATCTGCAAACCACTTGGAGTTCCTTGACTAATCTGCAAACCAGCCTCACCAAGTAGTTCCACCACCTTCGTTATACTAGCGACAATGGCAGTCTCAGGGCTGCTCAAGCCATTATCAGAATGATAACCAATACGTAGTTGGCTGAGGTCAACTTGTTTCGAATCGTGCCAGGACGCATTAACACAGTGGGGATCTATATAGTCAGGGCCGGCTATGATAGGCAGTAACATCTCCAGGTCGGCAACGTATCGTGCCAGTGGTCCGGGCTGAGTCAGGGGGGCAATTAGCCCGAAGGAAGGCAAGGCATTACCAGTGCACGGGACCCGGCCACTGGTGGGTTTTATACCGCAGATGCCACAGAAGTGTGCAGGTAATCGGATACTGCCACCGGTATCAGTGCCGATATCGAAGGGCACAGCACCACTGGCAATCAGTGCGGCGGCGCCACCCGAACTGCCTCCAGAGGTTCTGGTCGGGTCAAAGGGATTATTCGTTTTACCAAATAAAAGATTATCGGTCTGGAAGGATAAGGTAAATTCGGGGGTATTCGTTTTACCAACTAAAATGGCGCCTGCGGCTCGAAGTCTTGCAACGCAGCTAGCGTCCTTGCCTGGCCGAAATTGCTGCCTGCCACTTGTCCCCCAGGTGGTTACCATGTCAAAGGTGTCCAGGCTATCCTTGATGGTCATGGGAATACCGTGCAACGGGCCATTTGATTTTCCGGCTGCAAGATCGGCATCGGCTTTTGCGGCGTGCTTAAGAGCCTGCTCTGGTGCTATCGATACCACGGCATTTAACTGCGGATTAACCTGCTCAATGCGCTTCAGACAGGCAGTGACCAGCGACGTAGAAGTGATTTGCCCTTCCTGGATGGCGGCTGCGATTAGCGCTAGTGGTTGTTCAAGGAAATCAGTCATGAATAAAGACTAATCTGAATCAGCTGGGAATGTAAGAGCAGAAGTAGAAGGTTTTGAGTTGCTACTGCATTGCTTGAAGTGTCTACAAGTCTAGCTGCTCTTGGCGACTGTCAGACCCAGTACGTGTTGGTCAATAGCGTACGTTAATTGCCCCTCCCCTGGATCATCGATAAATACTAATACTGTGCACAGGGTTTCAGATTTAATATAATCCAGATGAGCCGAAACAGCTTGTTTAACAATGCTATCGGTCTGAATGGATAGATCAATTCGGTCTATGACATTGAGACCAGAGTCTTTACGGGATTTTTGTATCCTGCTGACAACCTCGCGAGCCAGGCCTTCCTGGATTAAATCGTCATCAAGGCTGCAATCAAGATCGATGGAGATGTAGCGGTCAGAGACAGCATTAGTGCCAGGTTTTGCCTGCCGGTAAACCAGTATATCGTCGGCCGCAAAAGTCGTTCCATCAAGTATTACTGAGCCTGTTTCCTGCAAATCTACTATGGTCTTGCTATCCAGTTGATCAATGAGTGCCTTAAAGTACTTGAACTCCTTCCCCAATCGCTTGCCCAACACCGGTGAGTTGGGTCTGGCAAAAAGGTTAATATAGTTTTCTTCGGCATCATGGTAGGCGATTTGTTTTACGTTTAATTCAGCCTGTATGTATGACTCCAGCCGAGAAATTTCATCTAAAAGAGCTGGATCCTTGTGGATGATGACCAGTTTTTTCAGAGGGTACTTGGTCTTAATTTTTTCCTGATTTCGCTTCTGTCGACCCAGTAGAATAAGGTGCTGCATTCGTTCTACTGCCTGTTCGAGCAGAGGTTCTATCAATGCTGAATCTGCCACAGGGTACTTGCACAAATGAACAGATTCCAGCGCATTATCCTGCTTGGGCAGGCCAGCAAAAATGGTTTCCGACAAGAAAGGTGTAAAAGGTGCCATGCACAAACTTAACTCATAAAGGGCGGTGTGCAGGGTTTGGAAAGCATTTTGCTTATCCTGACTTAAATGCGCTTCCCAGAAACGAGCCCTGTTTAGTCGAATGTACCAGTTAGTCAGGTCCTCTATAAAATCAAACAGTGCTGGAACGACATTGTAGAGATGGTACCGGCTCATTTCTTCAGCAATCCTGGTTTTCAGGCTTTGCAGGCGTGACAGTATCCATTGATCCATGATATTAGGACTTTGCAATGGTTCTGTGGGTGGTGTCCAGTCGTCGATGGTCGCGTATGTTTTCAGAAAACGATAGGCATTGAGCCAGGGTAGTAATGCTCTTCGGGTCATATCCTTGACCCCGGAATCAGAAAACCGCTGCTCCTCAGCTTTTACTAATCCTGAGTTGATGAGATATAAGCGTAATGCGTCGGCACCGTATTGCTCCATAAGGTCGTCAGGGGGGGTGTAATTCTGTAGCCGTTTAGACATTTTTTTGCCATCTTCAGCTTCCACGATTCCGTTGACAATGACGTTGTTAAAGGCATTGGTATCAAATAGCGCATTGCCCAGAACAATCAGGGTGTAAAACCAGCCTCGGGTCTGGTCTAGGCCTTCGGCGATAAATTCTGCGGGGAAACCTTTTTCAAAAAGTGCCTTGTTCTCAAAAGGATAATGAAGATGTGCGTAGGGCATGGAGCCGGATTCAAACCAGCAATCCAGCACTTCTTCGATTCGTCGATAAGTTCCCGGATCACCTTCGACCTTAAAGGTCAGGTGGTCAATATTTTCGCGGTGCAGATCAGTTATTTTCTCTCCTGTGCGAGTTTCCAGCTCAGCAATCGAGCCAATACATTGGTATTTTCCTGATTCATCGTTTACCCAAACGGGTAAAGGTGTCCCCCAGTAACGATTTCTGGATACAGCCCAGTCCCTAGAGCCTGCCAACCAGTTTCCCATCCTGCCGTTTTGAATATGGTCTGGGACCCAGTTAATGTTCTGGTTTACTTCAATGAGTTGGTCGCGCATCTGCTCGACGCGGACATACCAGGAGTCAATGGATCGATAAATGAGCGGGGTGTCTGAGCGAGGACAGAAAGGGTAACTGTGGACGATGACATCCTGTACATACAGGCGACCACTTTGCTTCAGATGACGTATGATCTGTTTATCAGCGTCCTTGACATGAAGGCCGCTGAAATCAGGGACTTCTTCTGTGAACCGTCCATCCATATCAATGGGGCAGACCATGGCAGAAATACCGGCTGCATTGAGAATTCTGAAATCGTCTTCGCCGAAGGCGGGTGCCTGATGAACAATGCCCGTGCCACTTTCGATGGATACATAATCATCTGATACTATCTGGAAGGCGCCCTGATCTCGTTTGGACTCGAAGTAAGGGAAAAGACTTTCATACTGTTTACCCACAAGAACCCTACCTGAAAAGCTCGATACAACACGGTAGGATTTGTTGGCAGGCAGTGTTTCAAGACGTTTCGTTGCCACAATAATGTGTTTTTCTGATTCTTCATCGAAGATCTTGGTGTATTCAATATGATCGCCAACACATAGGGCAAGATTGGCGGGCAGTGTCCAGGGTGTGGTCGTCCAGGCTGCAATATAGGTGTCTTCATCTTTCAGTTTGAACAGGACAGTAATGGATGGGTCCTGGGTATCCTGATAATTCGAACCGGCTTCAAAGTTGGATAAAACCGTGCCAAGGGCGGTAGAAAAAGGCACGATTTTTTCACCCCTATAGATCAGACCTTTTTCCCATAGCTGGTTAAATACCCACCAGACGGATTCCATATACCAGGGTTCCATGGTCTTGTAATCGTTGTCGAAGTCGACCCATCTGCCTATTCTTGTAATCGTTTTCTGCCATTGCTGGGTATAACGCTGAACAATGTTCCTGCATTCACCGTTATAGGCCCTGATCCCCAATTTCTGAACCGCTTCAGAGGAGGACATTCCTAAGGTTTTATCAATTTCGTGTTCGATGGGTACGCCGTGGCAGTCCCAGCCAAATCGACGCTGTACATAGCGGCCCTGCATGGTGAAGTATCGGGGGACCACATCTTTTAAGATAGAGCCAACCAGGTGACCATGGTGGGGCAGTCCTGTTGCAAAAGGAGGGCCATCGTAGAAAATGTAGGGTTCCTGGTCAGATGTCTGGGCAAGACTTTTTTCAAATATCTGGTTTTCGTCCCAGAAACTGAGAACATTGTGCTCAGCGTCAACGAAAGAGAAATTATCGTTGTCGGGGTTGATCTTGCTGTTATTACTCATGGGTAAAACCCGGAAATTCAAGACAAAATTTCGCTTAGATAGCGGGTAACTATGAAGCCATTATCGTGTTAAGAGTGCATTTTGATCGCCGCTTAAAAAGCTGCTTGGCCTGCACACGTAAGTTTAATAGGCGCTAGGATATCGCGTCACACTGACATGTCAAGGAAGACCTTACTGTTGATAGTTCTGTACCCCGGTAACGCTTCCCCTGGAATTGATTTTTTCGAGTACATTAGCGACTAGTTGTTCAATATTAAATTGCCAGTACCAGGCAGGCGCCTGGGGATGATCAATTGTGCTGGCACCGGCTACTTGAAATTTCCAGCCTTCAAGTTCTGATCGTTGTTTGAGCTCTGTTAACCTGGCCCAGGCTGGCTCGGAAAATACCGGGTGGGCGCAGGCCACTACGATATTGTTAGCCCCCCGTTGTTTGAGTTCTGTTACGGCAGCCACCACAGATCCGGCTGTATCAATGATATCATCGACCAGCAGCACGTTGCGGCCGTCAACGTCACCGATCAGGGTGGATTTGAATACTGAATTTGGCTGTGAGTAATCCCTTTCTTTGGATAATGCGGCGAGATCGGCGGACATGATTTCCGCATATGACCTGGCTTTTTCCAGGAAGCCGACATCAGGAGATACAACGACCTCACCGACAAGCTGCTGTTTAACGAGCCACGGAGCAAACTGCCGGGTCAGGAAAATATTTTCCAGGTGAGTCCGGCCGGGATTGAACATGCCGGCAATGGAATCGTTATGGATTTCCACGCTCACAACGCGGTCGACTCCGGCGCTTTGCAGCATTCTTGCAAACAGGCTTGCACTGATTCCTTCTCGGGTCCTGCCTTTGCGTTTATCCTGGCGTGCACCCGGATAGTAAGGTGTAACGGCCGTTATATACTGCGCATCAGATAGGGCTGCCGCTTCTATCGCATGCAGCAGCATGATAAAGCGATCATAGATGCTGCGGTGGTCCTGGTCACCCACCATACTCTGAAAGATATAGACATCATGGCCTCTGACGTTTGCTTCGATCTCTAGTTTACCCTCGCCGCAAGCAAACCATACTTCGTTGGTAGGCAGTAGCGGCACGCTCAGGTATTGGGCCACATTGTCCGCAAATTTCTTCCCAGACGCGCAACTCATTAAAGCGATCGGGGCTCTGGCATCTCTGATACGTTTTTTTGACTTCTGTTTCATGGTGATCCAGTGAGTTCCTTTAAGGCATTGACCAGCAGTTTATGCTCAACCGGTAGCAGCCTGGCAGCGAGGCCTGCTGGGTTATCTTTTTCAAGAACATCTATACGAGCCTGGTCAATTATCTTACCTTTGTCATATTCATCAGTAACATAATGAATAGTAACACCCGTTTCTGTTTCAGCAGCATCCAAGACCGCCTGGTGTACTTTGAGGCCATACATACCCGGTCCACCATGGCGCGGTAATAGCGAAGGATGCACGTTGATCACTGCCTGGGGAAATCGAGCCAGGGTAATCCTGCCGATTTTTTTAAGATAGCCGGCTGTGATCACCATTGCTGCGCCAGATTGCTGCAGGGCCTGGCAGATAGCAAGGTCCAATAAGTTGGGGTCGGGATGCGTTTTACCAGACAGGTGTTGAATTGGGATGCTGTTTGACCTGGCAAACTCAAGAGCGGGCGCATGGCTGTTATTGGAAATGACAATACTGATGCTGGCGGCCAACTCGCCGCTCTGGCAGGCGCGATAGATATTCTGCAGATGGGATCCCCGGCCAGAGGCTAGAATGGCTAATTTCATTTCGGGCAGATCCATTGACCTGTCAGATGCATCATGATTTTGCCTGGTTAAATGTTTCTCTGAGGAGATTTTTCTGTACTTTGCCCATGGTATTTCTGGGTAGCTGGTCCATAAAATGTACTGCCTTGGGTACTTTGAAATTGGCGATAGATTTTTTCAGGTGGCTGATGATTATTTGCTCAGATAGGTTTCCCGAAGGTTGCATGATAACAATGGCCGTGACTGCTTCACCAAAATCCTGATGCGGTATGCCGATAACTGCGCTTTCTATCACGTCTGGCAGGCTGTCTATCCATAGTTCAATTTCTTTGGGGTAAACATTGAGTCCGCCGGTGATGATTAAATCTTTGCTTCGGCCAACAATTGAGATATAACCCTCCTCGTCCATGCTAGCCAGGTCACCTGTTTTAAAGAAACCGGTAGTAGTGAATTCTTCGAGTGTTTTTTCCGGTTTGCGCCAATAGCCTTTGAATACGTTGCCACCTCTTACCAGCAGTTGCCCAGTTTTACCGGGCGTCACCAGTTCACCTTGTTCATCGATAATTTGACATTCGGTACCCGCTAAAGCCAGGCCGACTGTGCCCGCTTTAGCAGGGCCATGAAGGGGGTTCGAGGTGTTCATGCCAGTTTCGGTCATGCCGTATCGTTCTATGATTTTATGATTGGTTTGTTTGGAAAATAAATCAAATGTCTGGAGTAGCAATGGTGCCGAACCAGAGGTGAATAATCTGATGGAACGGCAATGCTGTTCACTAATTTTGGCTTCAAGCAGTCTGGTGTAATAGGTGGGCACAGCCATGAATACGCTTGCGTTGGGTAAAAGTGCCAATACCTGACTGACATCAAATTTTTTTAGAAGAATAATTGCACCGCCACTCAGAGCTGGCAGGTGAGTTCCCAGAAATAAACCGTGGACATGGAAAACAGGCAGGCAATGCAGGATTGTGTCGCTTTCCTGGAATTCCCAGGCAGCCTGGAGCGCTAAGCCGTTTTCGATCAGATTGTGGTGGGTTATCATGGCCCCCTTTGGGGACCCGGTTGTGCCCGAGGTGTAGACGATAACGGCTATATCGTCAGCAGCAGTCTCGGCAACGCTGTGTTTTTCGGACATAACGGCTCGGTTATCTGCAGCCGTACCCAATCCATCGTTATCAAGGGTGAGTAATGGCTTATCCGTCAATTGTCTATAGATGGCCAGTTTGCCGGGTTCTATAATGCAGATCTGGGGTTCTGCATCTTGCAGAAAATAAGCGATTTCCTCGCTTTGATAAGCCGGGTTGAGTGGCAGGAAGACCAGTCCAGCTCTGAGGCAGCCGAAATAGAGAAATAAGTTTTCAGGCGATTTCTCAATCTGTACTGCAACTCTATCACCTGGCAATAGCCCCTTTCCTAGAAATAGATTGGCGTACTGCGCACTGGCGTTATCCAGATCTCGGTAGCTTGCCGTGAGTTGCCCATTGGCATCAAAGATAAATGGTCTATCTGGATTGAATCGACTTTGTAAAAGCTTGTATAGGTTACTCATTGAGCTTCTCAGTGGCATGTTTCCGAAAATGTTTCTGAAGTTAACTCGGTGGTCTGTATCAGGGGCAAGTATACCCAGTATTTCTATTTGAAAGAATGTAGATACCAGTGTTTGTTGAAAATCCAGGTCACTTGGGGTTTTGGCACACAAAGCCTGCCAGCAACAGGTGCCAGCAGTATCGGCTGGGTAAGCATTGCCGATAGTTTGATCAGTATAATCAGCATTCTGGTAAGCCGGGTGATTGGCTCTTGTCCCGTGCAGTTATCGGATCTTGGCTACCTCGCAAGCTGTCAGTTGGATGGGTCGCCTAGAGGGTCACCCGGACAAGCCAGCGTTGCTCTGAGAATAAATCCAGGACATTATTTATTCCTGTTTATGAAGACAGAATAGCGCCAGGACGCTAGGGTTTCGCCGCAACAGTGTTATATTCTAGGCTTGACGCTAGCTTGGATGATGATAATTAATAGCTCAGTTTTACAGAAATTTTGCATCAGGTGGATCTGTAATAACCTGTTTTCCTCCCCGAGTTGAGGTGTCGGATAACCCATGAAAGACCTTGTTCGTGAAAAAATAAAAACTGCAATGAATAAGCAGATCGAAGGTGATCTGCGTTACGCAGAACAGACTTATCTGGAATTGTTAAGGGAATACCCGGATTTATCGGATGCCAGTCATCTGCTGGGCCTGGTAAGAGCGGCGCAAGAACGCAATGAGGAGGCCATTGACTTGATCGAGAAGGCTATTCGGCTGAATCCCCAGGCTGCCGCTTATCATCACAATATTGCAGGAATTTATAGAAGGCTTGGCCGGTTTGACCAGGCAGAAACCGGTTTTCGCCGCGCAATTGAACTCAAAGCTGATTATGGAGAAGCCTATCAGGGTTTATTCGAAGTGGTGCGTTGCGAGGCGAGCGAGCCAGTTTTGAGTAAACTCAGAGAGCAGTTGGACAATGCCGCTTTAGATGAACAGTCTCGTTGCTATATGCACTTTGCTGCCGGTAAGGTCTGCGATGATGCGGGTGATTTCGAGCGAGCATTTAAGCATTATCTCAAAGCGAATAAATTGGCAGGGAAATCGTTTGATTGCACCCGAAACGAGTCCTTTTTTAAGGACATTGTCTACCAGTATGGCCCTGAATTGATGACCAAGAGCGAAGGCGCAGGCCATTCGTCAGATCAGCCTGTTTTTATTGTGGGCATGCCGAGATCCGGGACCAGCCTTGTTGAACAGATACTAGCCAGTCACAGCGGCGTATTTGGCGCAGGAGAGCTCCATGATCTTGGCTGGGTCATTGACTCTGCGACCAGGAAGAGTCCTGATAAGCTGCCTTTTCCAGGCTGGTTGGCCGATATAAACCCAGCGAGCTTTCGCCTCATGGGAGAAACCTATCTGGCGCGGTTGGCTGCGCATGGAGGGGATGGGCAATATTCGCGGATCGTTGATAAGCATCCGCTCAACTTCCAGTTTCTGGGTTTCATCAGGCAGATCCTGCCTAATGCGAAAATTTTGCACATCACTCGCAGTTCCATGGACACCTGTTTGAGTTGTTTCTTTCAAAATTTTACCAAGGGCCAGGATTACAGTTTTGATCTGCGTAGCCTCGGCATTTTTTACAATCAATATCACCGCTTGATGTCGCACTGGATGAGCTTGTTGCCCGGCTCGATTCATGAAGTAAATTACGAACGCTTGCTACAGGATCCGGAAACGGAAATCAGGGAAATGTTGCAGTTCTGTAACCTTGAATTTGAACCGGGATGTATGGCATTTCACGAGACGCAGCGAGTCGTTAAGACCGCCAGTTTCCATCAGGTAAGACAACCGCTTTATCAGAATTCGAAGAATCGCTGGCTGAACTATCAGCGGCAGTTGCAACCCTTGGCTAACATTCTCGGGGTTGGGAAAACTGAACCAGTAATGGTTCTGTCCGATAATCCCCTGATTCATGGATAATCAATTCGTATTCGGTACGACCAGGGATTATTGGAGAAAGCGATAAAAGCCGTTATTGCTAGACTGGTTGCAGGTAAGAACGGTTGTCACAGCTTTGCCGCACAATTTGCTAGATCAGGATATATGTTTAGAATTTGAAAACCATTGCTGGTTTAGAGCAATATATACGAATCACTACTGATTTTAGAGTTACATAAATGGAAAGGCAATGAGCCAACAAATTGGTTTTAGAGCAGCTGTCAGTTGGGCCGAGTTGGTTAAACATGCGCCCGAACTGGCAGCATTTGGTGAACGAAGGCTAGATGGGAAAGTTTCTTATCTTGCTACAGTGACAGCAGATCAGCGGCCGCGGTTGCATCCAGTTACGCCCGTTATTGGTAAAGGGCACTGTTTTCTGTTTGTGGAACCCAGTACTGCCAAGGCCAGAGATCTGGAGATAAATGGATTTTACAGCCTGCATTGCGCCATGAACGATAGTTCGGGCAGTAGTGGTGAATTTCTGGTCAGTGGTAGAGTTCAACAGGTTGAATCAGAAGAAATGAGAGTCGTTGCAGAATCTGTCTCCAGCTACCGGCCAGCCAGCAGGGCGATATTATTTGAACTGTTATTGAGTCAGGCGTCCGCCACGGAATATCGGGGTGGTCGGCCCAGCCGGAAAAAATGGCGCGCGCAATGAAAACTGATGAGCACGGGGTGCATGACCTGGGGGGGCGGCAAGGTTTTGGTGCTGTGCGGCGAGACGGCGAGGAAAAAAGCTTCCACGGGCGCTGGGAAGCCAGCGTCTTTGCTATGGCAAGTGTCGGGCAGGTCACATCAGCCTGGAACAATGTTGATCGATTCAGGCATGCTGTGGAACGGATTGATCCAGACGCCTATATGAAACACGGCTATTATGGTCGCTGGTTAGGTGGAATAGAGACTTTGCTGGTCGAAGCAGGTGTCATCAGCCAGGAAGAACTTAACCAAAGATGCCTTGATCTTGGTGCACCACAAGAAAATTCAGTAGCCGCTCGACCGAAATTGAAAGCTGACCCGATGGCCGCGGTGGCCGGACCTTGGTCGAAAAGACCTGAACAGAAATCACCGGATTTTAAATTGCGGGACACCGTGGTTGCAAATGCTGGTAATGGGCTTGGACACACACGATTGCCTCGCTATGTCTGGGGGAAGGAAGGAGTCATTGCCGCTGTTCACGGTGCCTGGGTTTTCCCTGATACCAATGCTCACGGTCTAGGTGAGTGTCCTCAGGTACTGTATACAGTGTGTTTTAAGAGCACGGAATTGTTTGCTGATTGTGAGCAGCAGACGTCAATACACCTGGACCTTTTTGAACCTTATCTGCAGGGAGTTGAGCATGAGTGAAAGATCACCCCAAAGTATTCGAGCCGAAGCATTAGAGGCCTTGTTGATAGAAAAGGGTTTTCTAAAAGCGGAGGATGTCGATGATGTTATTGCCCGGTATAGTGAGCGAGTTGGCCCGTTGAATGGTGCCCAGGTTGTGGCACGGGCATGGACCGATAAGCGCTTTCGCGATGATCTGTTGCGAGACGGTAGTGCTGCTGTCTCGCCATACCAGTTTGAAGGCGGACAGGTTGAAAAGCTGGTCGTCGTTGCGAACACGCCAGCCATTCATAATGTAGTGGTCTGTACACTGTGTTCCTGCTATCCGTGGGCACTGTTGGGTTTGCCGCCGAAATGGTACAAGGATCCTGAATATCGATCACGAATTGTCAGGGAGCCGCGTAAGGTCATCAGTGAAATGGGTTTTGAGGTTGCTGCTGGTAAATCGATAAAGGTCTGGGATTCAAGTGCAGAAATAAGATACCTGGTACTGCCGGAACCGCCCGAAAACCTGCTTCAATATGATGAAAATGAATTACCAGGTCTGGTGAGTCGAGACGGTATGATTGGGGTGGCGGAGCGATGACGGATCAATATCCGCTGAACCATGAGTTGGCCCCACCTCAGGCGAATGGGGAGCTGGTTTTTGATGATCCCTGGCAGATGAGGGTATTTGGCCTGGCCAGGACGCTTTGTGAACAGGGGTGTTTTTCCTGGGATGATTTTCGCTCAGAGCTGATACTCGCTATCGGTCGCTGGCAAGGCGCTTTGGACCGGTCACCTTGGTCTTATTTTGACCATTTCCTGGATGCGTTGTTGCAGGTGCTAAGTGACAAACAGATGATAAACGAGGAAGAGCTGGCTTCAAGGTTGGCGGAATATATCAATCGGTCTCACGGGCATGATCATTAGACCAGGCGATCATTTTCTGACGGATCATGGGCAGTGGCAGGCTGATCACTTCATTTAGTCTGTTCAGGTAGTCTCTTAAACGAAAATTTTCACCTGTACGCTGTTCTGACATTGCCTGGAACTGCATCAACTCCTTGACTATTGCAGCCGATACCAGAGCTTGTCCTGGTTGCCGGATAAGTTGCTCGAGTTCGAATTGAATTCGGGCTTTCGAGGCCAGCATGCGACTGACCAGGATATCAAAAACAGTACTTTCATCGACGTTGAAAACATGTAGGTCCAAGTCAGCAAGGGCAAGGGCTACCCTGGACAAGAGGAATTCCTGATGGCTGATGGCAGCATGGTTTTGCTGATAGATAGGATCCGAACCGCTAAGGTTAAGCAGATATTGGGCATAAGCTTCGGCAAAAGCATTACAGTTGGTAAGGCGATGTACGGGGTTACTTTTAACCAGGTTATGAAACAGATGTTGACCGGGTACGCCATAAAATAAAGCTGCTGCCTCCAGTTCAACAAAGTGGATCAGAGGCTTCTCTGTTAGGTTAACCTGAATGGATTGGGCATTTGCGTTATATCGAAATAAAGGGAGATAGGGTTCATCCCCATTCAACTGTTCCAGGGTTAATTCGCCTAGGCCATGCAGGGGCAAGTGCAGGACATTGAGGTCTATATAGTGGATTAAACTGTCCTGCAGGACCGACATGGCCTGATGCTTTGCCGCCCTGTCTCCTGGTATGCCGTCAAGGATAGTTTTCCTCGCTTCGTTTCTGAGGGAATCCGGGTAAGCCGTTCTTGCGGCTGTTAAATCGGCTGACCAGGTTCGCAGCCAACGGTGTAATTGCTCGGGCTCCAGTGACTGCAGAGCGCATTGCGCTTGAGCCTTATCAAGTGCTGATCCGGTGATGTATCGAGGTTGTAGACCCAACCAGTTGAGGAGGGCTAACTGGTCCTTCTGCGCATCTGAAATCATTGCCGGGCTGATTGAATGATTGATTTTGTCAAGGTGCCTGGCGAGTATGCGCGGCCGATCTGAATGCATTCTGACTTCATCAACAGCTTGGTTGACAAGTTTTTCAAAAATGAGTTGTTCCATTTTTGCAACGATGCTGCGCTGTTGCTGTGAAATGTTTACTGTTTTAGTATCGCTGGCTGCTGAAGACCAGTGACAGCAACAGCAAAGAATGAACATCGTCGGCCATGTTAGCTGATGACCAAATCGGCTAGCTTGCAATTTTCTGAACCAGTGAATCTATCAGGGTGAGTAAGGCGGGTTTTAATTCCTCTGCGCACTTGAGTCGTTTTTCAATATCTGCTCTAGCTTGCTTGTCTGTTATCTCTTTTAGATTAATTAGGACATTTATCTCGGCTGATGCCAGGGTGGTATTGATAATCCAGGCGGCCATAGCGGTATCAGAACGGAGGTTGGGGTTAGAAGTGGGTTCAATCCTTAGCAGCAGCTGACCGGTTTTTGTTGCCAGTTCATATATTTCCAGAGGAATAAGTGCAGCTTTGGTAATCGCCTGCTGTAGATTTTTCGTTCTCAGCGGATCGGCTTTAGTGACTCTGTAACTGAGCATAAGCTGATCAAAAGCGGCACTGTCGGCATCAGCCAGGGTCAGAAACTGATCACGTGTTCTGTCAAGCCCTGCAATTAACGGCTCATCTATCCTGTCGCCACTGCTGAATTGGCAAACCATAGAGATCAGTGCGCTCGCCTGGGCGCCTAAAACAGCAGCGACGTTACCGCCTCCCGGGGTTGACGTTTTTGATGCTACCGCATCCAGCCAGGGTTTTAAACTTGTTGTCGGCAGTTGCATTATGTTCGGTCCAGGTGAAAATTGATGAAAAGCCTGAGTGTGTTTCGCATACACATGGCGACCGTCATGGGGCCAATACGGGGAATGTAAATTCCCGAGTGGGAAGACATATCCGCCTCAAAATTGGCAATACTTGAAAAATTGATGCACACAGCATTTGTTTTCAGTTCCTGGACGCGGACTTTGTTAAAAGAATCGCTGGGTACGCCGGTGATAACAATATCGGAACAGGCCAGGGCGTGTTGTCTGTCAATGGTAATTTCACGTGGCCTGGCTTCTATAAATTCCAAGGGGCCCAGTTCGTCAAAGGAGAGAATTCTGGCACCATCATTGGACATCATGACCGCCAGAGGGCGGCCGATGACTTCACTTCTATTGAAAATAGTAGCCGTTATCCCATGCAGGGATCGCTCTGGCCGGTCGGTACCAGAGGTGGCCGATTTGGAAACCTGTAATTCGGCAAGCATTTTAACAATAGCCAGGGGCGTGCAGGGTAATACGGCTTTTTTGTCAGGTGCTTCTGGGCCGGAATAGCGATCATTGTGATACAGTTTCTGTGTCCAGAATTGACTGCCGGCTTCAATGTCCTTGCGATAATCAACCAGATTCCTGAGATAATCGTCGTGTTGATTGGCAAAGATGGGGAAGTAAATAAATATACCGTGGATGCCAGGGTCCTTGTTGGCCTCCTCAATGGCATTTTCCAGATCCAGCCGATTTACTCTGATCAGGTCGTAGTCGATACCGATTTCCTGGAATTTAGCCTTGGTACTACGAGCATAGGCTAATGAGGGTTTGTCTTTGCTGGCAATTATTCCTAGAACACGGGGAACTTGAGGCAAGCCTTTAATGGTGCTGGCGGCCTCGTTAACAAATCGTTGCGCAAATATAGCTGGATCTAATTTCTCCATAACCGGTTTCAAGGCGTAGCCTAGTTTGACTGCCGATTATGTTTCTGTCGGCTTATGGAACCAAGATAGCCTTTATGATGGCGTTTTCCATAATCCTCCCGCTTGAATTCTTTTAGCTCCATCAGGGTCAGGGCAATGGCATCACTGATGGCCAGCATTACAGCGATGGTTGCGCTGGGGGTTAACTTCAGGGGACAGGGTTCTTCAATATCAGGTCCCATATCAAGAACCAGCTGACTGAGCGCGCGTAGGGGTGATTGTGCGTGAGAGGTCACACCAATAATCTCGGTGACGCCTAGTTGTTGCGCCATCTCCAGCATTTCAATGACTTCATTGGATTTTCCACTCGTTGAGAAAGCCACTATGCAATCATCTTCGGCCAACATGCCAAGGTCGCCGTGCCCGGCTTCTGCTGGATGGATATAAATAGCCGGAGTTCCCGTTGATGCCAGTGTTGCAGCGAATTTACGAGCGATAAATCCTGCCTTGCCAATGCCTGTTGCTACCACTTTGCCATTGCAGGAATGTAGCAGTTTAACGGCATTTTCAAACTGATCGGTAACCTGAATATTCGAAATAGCCTGGGCTTCACTATCAATGACCCGTATCAGTTTCTGTCTTATGTCCAATAAAATCTCTCCCCTTGGCAAAATCGGTTAATTATAGCCGACTCAGTGCCGCGGTGCTCATAAGTTCCTGCGTTTGTCCTGCTATATGCGGGTGATAGCGCAGTAGCGCGGCAGCACGGTGCATGGGTATCCAGGCACATCTTAATAGATAGTCAGCATCATCCACTGGGCTTGCATCCATCGAAATTAGCTCAGCCCTGAACCAATGGCATTGGCAATCGAAAATATGACTGTCCCAGCGAAATTGATAGTGAGAGACTCTGGAATTTGAAAGACCCGTAACCGCATACCCGGTTTCTTCCAGGGTTTCTCGGATTGCTGCCTGTCCCGGGGTTTCGAGTTCCTCTATTTTGCCGCCTGGCAGCGACCACATGCGTTTTTTAGTAGATGGGTCTTCAAGTTCGATCATCAGTAAACGCTGGTCATGCAGGCAGACAATGCTAGACCTGGTTCGGGGTATTGCTTTACTGGCATTAGCTTGCATCGTGCGATGCGCTCAGGTGGCAGGAGACCTTATGCTGCTCTGAAAGTGTTACTTGAGCCGGTTGTTTTGCCAGGCAGGGTGTAAATTGCCTGGGGCAACGAGGATGAAAGCTGCATCCACCAGGTGGGTGAATGGGGGATGGGACGTCACCTACGATGATTTCCCGTTGTCGCTTGTGATGCGGATCAGGTACCGGTATCGCGTTGATCAGCGATTGTGTATAAGGATGCCTGGCTTGGCTGTATATGAGCTGGCTGGGCCCCTCTTCGATAATTTTCCCCAGGTACATGATGGCGATCCGATCTGAGACATGTTTGACCACGGCAAGATCGTGGGCGATGAAAAGATAGGAAAGTCCGTATTCTTTCTGAAGTTCAATCAGCAGATTGAGAATCTGGCTTTGAATGGATACATCCAGTGCTGAGACGGGTTCATCGCAGATTATGAGCCGTGGGTTCAGCGCTATAGCGCGAGCAATGCCAATTCGCTGTCGCTGGCCGCCGGAAAATTCAAATGGATAGCGGCTGATCGAGCGCATCGGTAAGCCAACGATGTCAAGCAGGGCTCGAACCCGCTGCTGACGCACGGCATACTCGCCTGCCCTGTGAATAATCAGGGGTTCTTCGAGAATGTCGCCAATGGTATGCCGCGCGTTTAAGGATTCCATGGGATCCTGAAATATCATCTGGATATCCTGGCGAATAGGCAGCATGGCTTTATGGGTCAGATGACTGATGTCCTGACCATCAAAATGGATTTGGCCGCTTGTGGGCTTGTACAGGCGGGCAATACAGCGGCCTAGAGAGGTTTTTCCGCAACCCGATTCACCAACCAGTCCGAGTGTTTCGCCTCGCTTTACATGCAGGGTCACACCATCCACGGCACGATTGTATAAGGCGGTCCGGCGTAACAGGCCCGATTTTACCGGAAAGTGCAGTTTAAGGTTGTCGACGGTTAATAAAGGCTGGGTCACGGATTTTTCCAGTTAAGACAGCTGACTTGATGATTAGAATTAACCAACTCCATAGCGGGGCTGGTATATTCGCATTGCGCAGTTTTGAGAGGGCAACGATTTTGAAATCGACAACCCGAGGGAAGATCCAGCAGTCCGGGCACCATGCCATCAATTACCTCTAGTTTGGATTTAGCGGGGCTATCCAGCCTGGGGATAGAGCGTAGTAGACCCTGCGTGTAGGGATGCTTGGGGTGGTCAAATATATCGAACACTGAACCTTTTTCCACCACCTTGCCGGCATACATCACCACAACGTCCTGACAGGTCTCTGCAATGACACCCAGATCATGTGTGATCATAAGAACCGCCATGCCAAGTTGTTTCTGGAGGTTTTCGATGAGATCCAGAATCTGAGCCTGAATCGTTACATCCAGCGCTGTGGTAGGTTCGTCGGCAATAAGCAGCGAAGGACTACATATCAGCGCTATGGCTATCAAGACGCGTTGTCGCATACCCCCTGAGAGTTGATGCGGGTATTCAGACAGGCGAATTTCTGGTGATGGAATCCCGACTTTCTCAAGAATTTCTACAGCTGCCTGTAGTGCGCTGGCGTCACTTTGGTCCGTATGCAGGTGAAGCACCTCGGTAAGCTGGCGGCCAATGGTTTGAACAGGATTTAGTGCTGTCATGGGCTCCTGAAAGACCATGCCGATTTCGTTACCTCTCAGGTTCTCCATTTCTGCAATCGACAGATGGGTCAGATCCAGCCCCTGAAAGAATATATTGCCACTCACAATTCTGCCGGCAGGATTAGGTAAGAGCTGCATAACGGAAAGTGCAGTCACACTTTTACCGCACCCGGATTCGCCGACCAGACCCAGGGTTGCGCCTGGTTTTACTTCGAAGCTAACCTGATCAACAGCTCGAACAACGCCTTCATCAGTGTCGAACTCAGTTACCAGATCGTGAATTTCAAGTAGGTTGGGCATGACTGGATTTAGTTCCGAAAGCGATCGTATACCCTGACACTGGCGGCAAAGGCTGTACCCTGTTGTTTGGCAAACTGGGTTTGGGTTTTCAGATCCTGATCAATCCAGTGTACAAAAAGTTGTGTGGCAGAGCTGGCATGTTTATGACTGAAATTTTCCGGATATCGTACCCAGCGCCAGTGTCCCATGCGGAAAAATCCCTGATAAAAGCCTGGTACAAACGAGCCATTGGCATGATGAATCTCACTCATTTTGTGAGCCAGATTCACCATTTCCTGCTCTTCGGATGAGCGCCGATAGGCATTGATTAACTGGTCCATTTCATACTGTGCAAAGGCTTCCAGATTGTTGGTCTGAGTCTTCAGCTTTCGATCAGGATTGGGGTTGCCGAGATCATCGAATGCCTGGTCGTAGGCATTCGATGAATGGTAGGTTTCCCAGAATCTAGGATAAAGTTCAAGGGCATAACCAAACGCTGAAAAGTGCAGGTCGTGTTGCTTTTCCTGAACTTTTTTCCATCCTGAAGTTCCATCGAGTACCTCTATTCTATATTCGAGACCGGCCTTGGCCGCTTCTTCTTTGAGGATAGTGAGCACATCTTTAAGAGATTCGTAACCCGATGAGAGCGTAAAAGACAGCCTTGTACCGTCGGACCTTTCCAGAATTCCTTTGCTGTTACGCTGCTTGAATCCTGCTTTGGCGAAATAATCCAGTGCCAGCTTGATATCAAACTGGCGTGCTTTCAAGGAGGGGTGGCTGAACTTGCCGTAGCCGTCGTTTGCAGTAGCCAGGCGCTGGTAGTCGCCTCTGAAGAATTTGTCGATGACCAGTTGCCAGTGAGTAGCCGATTGAATTCCCAGGCGGATGTTCAGATCATCCAGCATAGGCTGACTGGTATTAATCCACAAACCGTATGGCGGCCTGGGTTTCTGGTTGTAGAATACCTTTTTCTCAATATAGCCGGCGGCTACATCTGGGTCGTTGTCTGGTAGTTTTTCGTGCCAGTATTCAGCCAGGTTGAGGCTGATCTGATCTATATCACCACGTTTGAAAGCTTCGAATTCCTTTGGGGTGTCTCTGATTACAGTTAGGTTGATGGCATCCACGTTATAGCGATACCGCCATTGTTTTTTGTTTCCTGCCCACCATTGTGGATTACGACTGAGGCGGACTGATCGACCTTTCTTCAGGTCTTTCTCATGTATTACATAGGCGCCTGTGGTCGGTGCAATGCGCCACTGATAACGTTCAATAAAATCGCTGCCAACCTGCCGATAGAAGTGCCGTGGCAGGGGGCTCAGACCCAGCACCTTGGCATCGGTGTCCGGTTTGAGTTCGGGTATGGTGACCGCAATCAGATAATCGCTGTATTTAGTGATACCGGTAAACTGCGTGTTGTAATAATTGTTGTACCAGGGTGCTGTAATGTAAGGGCTGCGATTAAGCCAGAAGGTAAAAAAGTAATCGTCCGCGGTAATGGCAACCCCATCAGACCAATGCGCGTCAGGGTCGAGTTTGACGAATACGGTTTTGGTTTTCGCATCCACCGCCCAGGCGGTGGCAAGGCCGGGAAAGAAGTCCATCAGATCGGGATGTCGATGCCCCAGGGACATCGCCGTATCGTCTAAAATCCATCGTCTGAAAGAGCCATTGGAGTCGGGACCGACGGTTCTTAGGGTTCTTGGGAAGTCCTGAATTCTGACGTATTCACTGCCACCCTTCTTAGCATCTGGAGAGCCGATTTCAGGGAGATCAGAACCATCCTGCCAGTGAAGGTTCGCTGGCACATCAGTTAGTGACCGAATCTGGAAAAAATCCGGATAAGCGGCGTAGTAATCAGCCACTTCCTGGGTGTTATCGATAGGCTCTTCAAGGTTTGATTTTTTGCTGTCAGATTCGTTGCAGCCACTCAATATTAACAGCAGAGGAATGAGTAAAAAGGGGGAGCATCGGTTCATAAGTATCCCATTGTGGCTAGCGATAGATGGTGAATTTTTTTGGGTCGAATGATTCTCGCACGGCTTCTCCTATAAAGGTAACCAGAGTGAGCAGCGCCACCAGGGTACCAAAGGCTGAGATCACTATCCAAGGTGCTGTTCTAAGGTTTGCAGTACCCTGTTTGAGAAGTTCACCAAGGCTGGGCGTGGGTACCGGCAAGCCGAACCCCAGGAAGTCCAGGGCCGTGATCGCGGCGATGGCAGAGACAATGGTAAAAGGCATGAAAGTCACCAGCGTTGCCAGGACATTAGGCAGTATATGTTTTGAAATGACTCTCATTGTTGAAGCACCGATTACTCTGGCGGCTGCAATGTAGTCTCTTGATTTCTCTTTGTAGGTTTCAGTGCGCATATAGTAGGTCATGCTGGTCCAGGAAAATAACACCATCACCATTAACAGGATGCTGATACGGGCAGGTATCGAAGCATCTGATGGGATAATCGAAAAAACAATGATGACCATGTATAAGAAGGGAACGTTGGACCAGATTTCGATCAGGCGTTGAAAAATAAGATCAAATACACCGCCAAAATAACCCATGCTACAGCCGACCAGAATACCGATGAAGTAAACACATATCATAAAGGCGAATGCGAACAGTAGAGCCGTGCGAGTACCATAAACCAAGCGTGCCAGGATGTCTCGGCTGGTCGTGTCTGTGCCAAGGTAATGCTGGGTTTGAAAAGAAGGTGGTTCGGGTTTAAAAACACTACCGGGTGAATGGTTTTCATAAGGATTGTAAGGGACCAGGGGCATCAATACCCAGTTACTGGACTGTTCTTTGGCGAAAACGGCTGCCAGTTGACGGTAATTTACCTGGTAGGAATAATCCAGGCCGAACTTGTTACCTGAGTAGAATCCGCTATAGGTGGGGAAATAGGTTTCACCCTGATAATGTACTATGAGAGCCCGACTGTTAACCAGCAGCTCGGCGAAACACAGCAGGGCAACCAGGCTCGCCAGAGTTAAAAAGCTGAAATAGCCCAATCGAATTTTTCGAAACCGTTGCAGTCGCTTTCTGGTTTGTGGGTTCAGGTTCAGATGCATTATTCGAATCTAATCCTCGGGTCTACTAGAGCAACCAGGATGTCAGACAGTATATTGCCTATCAGCAGCAGCAGGCTTGCCAGCAATACCACCCCCATTACCACCGGATAGTCTCTATCGAGGATAGCAGTAAGCCCGAGCAGGCCAAAACCATCAATATCAAAGATCGACTCGATGAGAAAGGAGCCCGATACGATCAGCGTTATATTTTGACCAAAAGTAGTGGCAATGGGTATGAGAGAGTTTCTTAACGCGTGTTTGATGACGGCACGACGAAAGGAGACGCCTTTGGCTATTGCAGTACGAATGTAATCGGCAGCAAGATTGTCCATCAGGTGGTTCTTTAACAGTAATGTTACCAGAGCAAAGCTCCCCACCAGATAACAGATGAGAGGTAAGACAGAATGTTGAATCAGGTCATGGACTTTACCTAACAGGTCTTTGTCTTCGAAGGTATAACTAACAAAGCCGCCCATGGGAAACCATTCCAGGCGCACAGAGAAATACAGGAGTAGAAGCGAGCCGAGCGCATATCCAGGTATTGCATAGCCAGTAAAGATGAGTACGGACGATAGAGTATCGACAAGGGTGCGATGCTTTATTGCCTTCACAATACCTAATGGGATACAGATACTGTAGGTTAGAATCAGGGTAATTAATCCATAATAAATGGACACTGGGAAGCGATCTTTTATGACATCCCAGACAGGCTCATTGTAACGATAGGAAGCGCCAAGGTCGCCTCGCAGGACTTTTCCGGTCCACTCCAGGTAACTGGTGAATATGGGTTTGTCGAAGCCATAATATTCTTTTAGTTGTTGTAGTTGGCTTTCTGACAGGGCCATGCCCTGGCCGACGCTTTGAGTGCTTACACCAGAAGCCGCATCGAGCATCTGCGATTCCATGATGGCTCGTTCAAGCGGGCCGCCAGGTACAAGCCGGGTGATGGCAAATACGATGATAGTGACACCAATCAGAGTGGGAGGAATCAGCAGGAACCGTCTTAAGAAATAATCTCGCATGAGTTGTTCAGTTTATAAGCGAAGTTACAGGCGAATCATCCTGCGTGATGGCTTGAATAGATGGATTGGCATCCTACCGTGTTCAAACGGATGGGATTTTGCCACATTAACAGGTAACAAAATAGATTGAAGTGCAAAGGTTATCGCTTATTGGATAACAGTATAGTCATGATGACACTAGCGCTTACTGCGCCTGCTAACTGAGCCGTAATAAAGACCGGGGCACCCGCAGGGGATACGCCGTTAAATTTATGGGTAAGGCTTCGTGCCAGGGTTACTGCAGGATTAAAATGAGCCTCTGACAGGCCGCTGAATACCAGTATGATGACCACAAGGGTTGCGCCGGTTACCAGCGTATTAGCCAGCAATGCAAGGGTTTCATTGCCCTGGGCAAGGTTGACAGCCATGATGCTGGAGCCAACCACCGTGGCCAACAGGAAGCCAACAGGAAGCCAACAGGAAGCCAACAGGAAGCCAGCAGGAAGCCAGTCCCTAAGCCCTCGGCAGTTAGTTTTTTGGTCATGAATTGTTATCCAGGTAATTGAACAGCCTTGCTTTGTTTATCAAATGCCGGAACAGGCGCAGGAATAAATGACCTCATTGAGCATCTCTGCCCGAGGTTTTTCAGTGCCATCGTTGGTTTGCATTTGATTCATGACATAACTGACTGCCAGATTCAGATCAGGATCCGCGTACCCTGTTGAGCCGCCTGCGCCATTATGGCCGAAAGAATCTGGATTAGGGCCAAAGGCTGATCCTGTATTGAGTATAAACCCTCTTGCCCGACGGATCTCATGACCAAGAACAAGATCTTCAATACCTTCAACCTCGACTTTCAATGCCTGTGTCAATGCTGCGCTGGATATGATTCTGGTGCCGTTGAGCTCGCCCTCATTCGCCAGGGCTGCATAAATCTTGGCGATCCCCGTTGCTGTGGCATGACCGTTAGCTGCGGCAATCTCGGCACGTCGCCAGCGCGTTGAGCAGGCATCCGTAAAAGGCCTTATGATGGGATTCTGCTGCGCACTGCGAAATAATTCTGAAGAGGGCGCCTCTGTTCTGGTCGGGGTTTTGCTGTTGCGGCTGATTTTTTTTGCTTTTGGTGAGTGGTTCGGACCATTTAGCGTGGCACATCGGCGGTGGTGTTGATCAGCCAGGCCAATATGGCAGTCAACATTGAGCGGTCTGGCTACTTTTTCAAAAAAATACTGGCCGAGCGAATGCCCGGTTATTCTTCTGATGAGTTCTCCGGGAAAGTAACCCCAGGTAATCGCATGATAGCCCGCCGCTGATCCAGGTATCCATAGCGGTGCCTGCCGGGCCAGTAGTCCGGTCATTTTCTGCCAGTCACACAGATCATCTACGGTTATTGTTTGGCTAACACCGCTTAACCCGGCCTGGTGAGACAGCAGTTCCGCGACGGTGATGTCAGCCTTGCCAGCGAAGCCGAATTCAGGCCAGTAGTGTGCAACTTTCTGATCATAATCGATCAGGCCTTGGTCGACCAGAATAGCGATCGCGAGCGAGGCCAGACCCTTGGTTGTTGAATAGATATTGACAAGGGTATTCTGGGTCCAGGGCTCTGACTTTTCACGATCCATCCAACCTCCCCAGAGGTCAACCACTTTTTCTCCCTGATAATAAACACACAGGCCTGCACCGATTTCAGATTTATGCCATAGATCAGCAAAAACGTCTCTTACAGGTTTAAATTGTGTTGTTACCTGCCCCGCTATGTTTGGTTTCATGGGTTCCTGATTCAAGCTATCTGCAATGGATGATCATAGTCCAATATGCGTGGTCATTGCAGCCCTGCAATCGGGTCAGATCAGGTTTGAGCCAGTCAGTTAGCCGAACTCAGGCCGATCAACGTTATTACTCAGGCACCTGTGCCAGGATCTGTCTGACATTGAGCTTACGGAAACCATCGGGATCTTTTTGTCTGCTCAGTTGTGCGGACTTTGCCAACTGGTGGAATCGATTGGGTACTGGGTGGCCACCATAATCATTGATCAGGCTGTCCATGTAGGGACCCTGCAGGTCTCCCAGGCGGTGGTAGTGCCAGGGCTTAATATTTTTCTGTTGGAATGATGTGATCTTCTGAGCAATTTCTTCTTTCATGGCCTGCCTGGCAGGCAGCTTGTGATAACCACCTAATACCGCTGCAAACCAGGCTGCCTGGGTTATGAATAAAGGGAAAGGGATAATGAGATAGGGAATCCCGATGAAGGCCAGGGTTGGATGTTCGGGATGAATGATATCTTTGTACAGCGGAGAAACCAGATTGTCCGTTACATCAATGATTTCATTGGATAAAAATGGAAAAACATAGTTATAACCGGTGCAGTAGATAACACTGTCGATGTGCGAGATAGCAGTCTTATCTGATAGGTAAACCGTGTGCCCATCTATTTTCACAGGGTCTGCGTGGTAGCTGACGTTTGACCGCTGCGATGTCTTTACGCTAGGTCCCTGATTGCCACTCAAGAATACCTGTTGAGCTTCTCCTGAGATTTCTCTGCTGAGATCCTGTCCTGATGCTGCAGTACCCCATATCATGACGCGCTGAGACCTAAATGCGGATGGATCCCGGTAGTTTTTTGAGTGTGTTATTGTTCCTGGGAATGTCTGGCGGCCTTTTATTTCAGGTAAACGCGGTTGGTTGTAGTGTCCATTGGCAACCACAATAGCGTCAAAGAACGCCTTTTGATTCGAGCCGGTGGTTAAGGTCCAACCTCTGGATTGTGGTTCCGGCGTAATTGATTTTACAGTGGTACTGAATTTTATCGATGAGATCAGGCCTTGATACTCTGCATAGGCCGTCAAGTAATTGAGAACGTTTCGATGCCCGGGGAAGTCACCTGTCGTGGAATCGGAGAATTTATCGCCAAATGGAAAATCCCAGAATGCCATGAGTTCCCGGGGTAGATTGGTTCGCAACGTTGGATAAAGGGTCCCTAGATCGGGGTCACTCCGATAATTCCACAGACCGCCCAACTGATCCTGTTGTTCAAACACCACCAGATCATGTTCTGATTTCAGTACACTGGCGGCGGCAAGGCCAGCAGCGCCTGCACCTATAATTCCTATGCGCATGATTGTGGTTCTTTGGCTTGCGTAACTGGCCTAGGTTACCAAGATATGAGGGCTTAGAACATGGCATAATACCGCTCATGTGAGGAGATCGGGTGGACGACTACATAACAGTTGAGTTGCAGCGGATTAAACGGATAAGCCCGTCTACCCAGATGTTCAGGTTCGTAACTGACGGCGTCAGAGTGCCGTTTCTGGCAGGGCAGTTTTATCGCTTTACGTTTACAGATGGTTCCGGGCAATTCGAAAGAAGCTATAGTCTCTGTAACCAATTGGATGACGAGGATCAATGTTACCTCGACCTTATTGTTTCCGAAGTCGACAGGGGAAGGGCAACGCAGGTTTTATTCAGTGCCTCTATTGGATTACAGGTCTGGGTCCGGGGTCCCTTTGGGCGTCTTGTGCTTCCTCAGCCGCTGCCTGCCCGAAGTGTATTGGTCGCCACCAGTGTCGGTTTAGCGCCATTTATACCTATGCTGTCGATGTTTGCAGCGTCACCGCCGAGTAATGATAAGGCCATGGTGCTGTTTTTGGGCGTCCGGGATAGAGAAGAGTTCCTTTATGGACAATGGTTGTTGTCGTTGCATAACAGACTTTCGCAGTTTCAACTTTTCGTCTGTTATTCGAAAGAAACCGCAATAGATCTTCAGCCTTATGAACGTCATGGTTATGTAACAGACGTTGTTGCCCAGGAGCACCCCAATCCGCAGAGTGATTTCTTCATGCTTTGCGGTAATCCTCAGATGGTTGATGATGTTTTTCTGTTTTTGAAAAGCCAGGGATTTTCTGGCCGGAATGTCCGTCGGGAAAAATACGTTTTTGCAAGGCAGGAAAACAACAATGCTCGGCCGAAAACCTTGAGTGAGGGTGACCGGGCGCTGTTGCTGGAGAAAATTAAGCGGTATCAGAAATAGCAGAAGCGTACAATTTCAATTCTTATGGGCTGCATAGCCAGTGCCAGGGCTCGAACGCTATACCGTGCTGGTTGCCTCTGGGATAACTCATTGAAAAGCTAAACTCTCTGGCATGGCTTTGTAACCAATTAAAGGCGTTGGTCTGTTCAAATTCTTCGGTGAGAGGCGGTGTGCCGGTCTGACCTAGATCTAATGCCCTGCCGGTGTGGTGTTCGCTAAAGCCCGGCAGTGCGCTTATCTCGAGTATCTGGTTCATGTCCTGACCGGCGTTGAGCTTGCGCTGAATTATGTCGATCTGGTACTCGATAGATCGAAATCCAGAAATGACGTGGAGACTGATTCCATCCTGTGCAGCCGCCGAACTCATTTTTTTCCAGCAGGTGGTGGTTGTTGCAGTGGCCAGTATCGGTTTCAGAGTATCAGCATACGCGATGGGTTGGAGCTCGTGTTCTGCTGCTTCGTTTTGTGGGGGAGGGCGATAGTGCGCCAGGAAGTTCTCTCCCAAGCCCAGAGAGGCGATGAGGGTGGCGCTTGCTGACAACGATGCCTCCTAAAAGGGTATCTAACTGGGCCTTTTGGCCTACCCTACGAATTTATTTAAATGATGGTCTGTATTACCGAACTGGGCGTCTATGACCAGTAAACGCTTGAAATAGTGTGCAATCGGCAAGTCCTCGGTCATGCCCATACCGCCGTGTAACTGAACTGCATTTTGACTGATGAATCGTCCGGTTTTGCCTACCAGGTATTTCAGCGCATGGATATTCCGCTGTGCATCTGCCGTGCCTTGTGTTTCCAGCATGGTCGCTTTCATGCACAGGGATTTAACCAGATTATATTCCACAAACATTTCAGTCATTCGATGCTTTAGCACTTGAAAATCAGCCAGAGGGTGGTCGAATTGTTGCCTTTGTTTGGTATATTCAATAGTGCTTTTATAGAGCGCTTCCATGGCGCCTATAGCTTCAGCGGCCAGTCCCAGGATGCCTCTGTTTGCCAGTCCCTGGATTAGTTTGCTGGCCGTGCCGGTCTTACCCAGCAGACCGTCTCGCTCAACACGAACCTGTTCCAGGTTAATCTCAGATGCCCGTAAGCCATCTACGGTGGCATAGTCTGTACGGGTAAGGCCATTTGCGGCTGGATCGACAATAAATAAGCTGATCCCATCAGCATCAAAATCTCCGCCTGATGTTCTGGCACTCAGCAGTATTTTATCAGCAGACACGGCATTGAAAACCAATGACTTCATGCCGCTCAGGCGAAATCCGCTGTCCTCAGCAGTTGCCTTGGTTTGTACCGCTGAGAGATTGGTGGGTTCAACCGGTTCAGCATAGGCAAAGGTGCCGATCAGGTTTCCTTCTATGATCGCTGGGATGATGGCCTGTTTCTGTTCTTGGCTACCTGCCAGCTCAACAGCCGCGCCGAATAAAATTACGGTGGACAAAAAAGGCTCTACAACCAGTCCCTTGCCAAACTCCTCTAGCATGATCATGCTGTCTACGAGGGATCCGCCCAGGCCGCCAAATTCTTCAGAAAAGGTCATTGCTAACCAGCCGAGGTCGGCAAATTGCTGCCAGTTGCTATTGTCATAGCCTTGGTCGTTTGCGATGAAGTTGTTTCGTTCTGAGATACTGTATTGAGTACTGATAAATTTTTGAACGCTATCCTGGAGCAGGCGTTGTTCAGAGGTCAGCGACAGATCCATAATTTTTTCCTTATTTAGCCTAGGCCAAGAACATTTTTGGCGATAACGTCTTTCTGAACTTCGCTGGCGCCACCATAGATGGTGGTCGCTCTACCGCCAAGATAGCTGGAGGTCGCGCCTCTTGCGAAATCAGGTCCGATCGGTTGGCCACTCCAGGGTGCTGCGTAGATGCCTGCGGCCTCAATATTGAGCTCTGAAATTCTCTGCTGAATTTCAGTACCTTTAAGTTTTAGAATTGAAGACTCCGGGCCAGGGCCCTCGCCGGCGCTGACCTGGGAAAGGGTTCTGAGTTCGGTAAATTCCAGAGCAAGTAATTCGGCCTCCAGTGCGCCAACCTTGTTCTTGAAGCTGGGTAGATCCATCAGAGAGCCGTCCCCCGTCTTGACGGTTCTCGCATTGGCTTTAGCTTTTTCCAGGGCCAGTACGGAATGCTGAATACCAGCCAGGCCCGTTCTTTCGTGGACAAGCAGGCCTTTCGCATAGGTCCAGCCTTTGCCTTCTTCACCTATTCTGTTGGTTACCGGAACTTTGACATCTGTCAAGTAGACTTCGTTGACAGAGTGGCTGCCTCCCAGGGTGATAATAGGCCGGGTTTCTATACCGGGATCATCCATGGGGATGAGCAGGAAAGTGATGCCTTCCTGTTTGGCACCTGAACTTGAAGTTCTTGTAAGGCAGAACATCCAGTGTGCGATATGCGCTAGAGTGGTCCATATTTTTTGACCATTGACAAGATAATAGGTGCCATCTTCACTTAATTCAGCCTTTGTTTTTAGGTTTGCCAGGTCAGAACCAGCACCTGGCTCCGAATAGCCCTGGCACCAGTTGACGCTGCCATCGCGAATACCGGGCATGAATCGGTTTATCTGCTCTTTGCTGCCATGATTCATGAGAATCGGTGCCAGCATGCCGACGCCGAAGGGGATCTGCGGCGGGGTTGCATGGCGGGCCATTTCCATATCAAAAATATATCGCTGAGTAGGCGTGAATCCAGGGCCACCAAATTCTACTGGCCACTTTGGCACATCCCAGCCACCTTGCGCCTTCAATGCCTGAAACCACTCGTTTCGTTTGGTCCACATTTCCATGCCTTTGGGCAGGTTGGCCTTGATAAAATCGACAACTTTCTTCTGGAATGCCAAGTCGTCTTCGCTGAATTCAGTATTCATGATTAACGCCTGTGAATTAAAGTAAAACCATTTTAAATCGTGTCCTGCGCTTATTCAAATTAGCGCCTGGGAATAGCAATTGTGGCATCCTAGTTTGGCAGTTTGGCAGTTTGTCTGTGTGCGGTCGCTGACTGCATACTGGCCATGCGCCGCACTAACCCAGCAGCTTCATCGAAATACCTGTACTGACAGCAAGCAGTGAAGTCAAGGTCTAAAAAAACCTCACCATTCCATTCAGATTGGGACCGGAGCTCAGTGATACTGTTTATAGAGGTCAGCGATGATCTCCATAAATTCCGAATGTGTTTCGCGAATAATATCTGTAACAGATTTGATGCTGTCTATCCTGCCAGCAACCTGCCCGGATAATGGAATAGCAGCTTCCATATCACCATCAAAATAAAGATCTTTGGCAGTACCAAACTCTGTCATGACGTTGGTATCCGGTAGCCTTTCCAGTCTGGTTGTCCTTTCCGTTCGAAGCGCTCTCAGAGCAGGGGAGTGGAACTTGTTCAGAAATACAGTTCCAGTATCCTCGGCACTGATAATGGCATTTTTCCAGTTATCGTGGACAGGTGACTCTAGTGCTGAAACCATTCTGGTGCCCATTTGAATCCCTTCAGCGCCTAACGCGAAAGCGGCGGCCATTGAGCTGCCATCGATAAAGCCACCTGCAGCGATGATGGGAACATCCGTCCTGGAACGGATCAAGGGGAGTAAGACCATGGAAGCGACTTCATTTGGGCTCTTGAAACCACCACCTTCTCCGCCTTCAACGATCAGACCATCGACGCCTGCTGCAATGGCTTTCAATGCGGCTTTCAGGGTCGGTACGACATGAAAGACGGTTAACCCTGCAGCCTTTAAGGGCTCTGTATAGCGAGTTGGACTGCCTGCTGATGTGGTCACAAAACGAACGCCCTGGTCAATGACGAATTGGGCAATATTAGGATCTCTGACGAAAGCCTGAGCAATATTGACACCCCACGGTTTGTCGGTCAGATCTTTCATTTTTTTGATTTCAATTTTTATCTGATCGAGTTCGCCAGAACTGGTTTCAATGATGCCCATACCGCCAGCATTGGAAACTGCAGATGCAAGTTGAGAACGGGCAATCCAGCCCATGGGAGCTTGAATAATCGGAATTTCGACGCCTAGCATTTCGGTAACGCGATTATTGAAAGTCATTTAAGTCCCCTTTTTACGTCGCCAGTGCGCATAACTGTAATTAACATTGGAGTGAATGGTTTCTGATCTGATTAGATTGAATTGTTCAGGCTCAAAATGCGGAAAGAAGACGTCGCCAGTAACTTCCGTGTGGATTGTCGTTAAGTGTAGTTCGGTTGCTCCTGGGAGAGTCTCAGCATAGATCTGGCCACCCCCTACTACGAAAATGGGTCGGTCAGTTTTCTGTGCAGCTAACATCGCCGCTTTCAGAGAAGTTGCCGTAAGGCATCCATCCCGGTGATATCGATTATCTCGGCTGAGGATGATGGTCTTGCGCCCTGGCAGTGGTCTGCCGATCGACTCAAAAGTCTTGCGGCCCATGAGCAGACAACCTCCCAGGGTAATTTTTTTGAACAGTGCCTGTTCCCCTTTTACCTGCCAGGGGATATCGCTGCCATTACCAATGACATTGTTATCGGATCTGGCGGCGACAATAGCAAATGTATTATTCACATCTGTTCTACTGTTTGGATGCCTAACAATGACAGGCCTGTCTGAAGGATGTGAGCGGTAACTTTCGCCAGGTGCAACCGACTGTCCTGAATGTCCTGGGCTTCGCTTAAAACAGGGCAATGTTCGTAGAATTTCATAAATGAACTGGCTAATTCGTACAGGTACTGGCACAGGATATTAGCCTGATAGTCTTCCAGGTACGCATCTATGGCTTCGGTAAATTGCAGCACTCTAATAGCCAGCAGTATTTCCTGATCCTCGGTCAGGGTCATCCGATTAACCGGGCTGTTTTCCTGGGTTGGGCGCTTCCTGAATAAACTGCGTATTCTGGTATAAGCGTACTGAAGGTAAGGCGCTGTATTGCCTTCAAAAGAGAGCATGCTGTCCCAATCGAAAATATAATCGGTGGTGCGGTTTTTTGATAATTCTGCATATTTGATAGCGCCAATGCCAACCACTTCTGCCACCGCTAGTTGCTGCTGCTCGGGCATGGAGCTGTTTTTTTCGTTGATAAGTGTAAAAGCTCGGCGAGTGGCCTCGTCAAGCACGTCAATGAGCTTGACGTCCGCACCGTCCCGGGTTTTGAAGGGCTTACCATCTGCTTTCAGGATAAGGCCGAACGGCAGATGTCGAAAAATTTGCTGGGGCTTGGTAAAACCAGCGGCGCTTGCTACGGCAAATACCTGACGGAGATGCAGTTGTTGAGAGGCGCCGACAAAATACAGCACCTCATCGGCGTTGATAATCTGTGAGCGATACCGAGCAGCGGCCAGATCTGTTGCAAGATACGGGTATCCACCGTCGGACTTGCGAACGATTGCTGGCAGAGGGCGTTCGTTCTGGCCTTTGAATTCATCCAGAAATACGCATTGTGCCCCGTCAGACTCGGTCAGCAAGCCTCTGCCTTGGAGTTGTTCAACAATAACCGGGAGATCATCATTGTAGGCACTCTCTGCTTTTACGTCGGCCTGCGTTAACGAGATGTTGAGTTTGTGATAAACGGTCTGGCAGTGATCCAGCGATATGGCAATAAATTTTTCCCACAGTTTGTGACAGCGCGAGTCCTTTCGCTGTAGCTTTACCACATATTCCCTGGCTTTTGCGGCAAAATTTTGATCGACTCGAAATAGCTTGCTGGCTGACTGGTAGAATTTTTCCAGATCAACTAGTTTTGAACTGATCTCTTCTCCAGGTACCGTGATCTGGTCCAGGTAAGCGAGTAGGCTACCGAACTGAGCACCCCAATCACCAACATGGTTGGCGCGAACCACTCGGTGATTGCAGAATTCAAGTACTCTTGCTGCAGTATCACCAATCACGGTGGAGCGAAGATGGCCTATGTGCATTTCTTTAGCTAGATTCGGCGCACTGTAGTCAATGACTACGGTTCTGGTATCCGCCCTGGTTGCTGGCGACTCATGGAGCTGGAAATCCGTCATGTTTCTTTCAATGAATTGCGCAGTCAGTCGGATATTAATAAACCCCGGGCCGGCTATTTCAAAGTCAAACTCTGAATGGCCGTCGAGCATGTCTACTACCCGTTGAGCCAGCATTCTGGGCGCAGATCCGGCTTTTTTTGCAGCCGCCATCATGCCGTTGGCCTGATAGTGACCAAATTCCGGTTTTTGAGATTGACGGATTTGTGCTATGGGCTCATCAATGCCGGCGTGCCGCATGGCCTGCGAAATCAGGTCATCGAGAAGCTGCTTTATATTCAAGCTATTCATATGAAAATTGGCTGAAGTCTAGTAGAACGAGTGTCGAAAACTGTAAAAAGGCTAATAATACCAGATTGCACAGTTCAGGCGACTTAAAATGCGCAACCGATAGAAATGGAAGGCAAATGGAAGCATCCCATGGCAAGGGAACCTGCAAATCAGTGAATTTAGCGCCGTCTGGAAATCGCTTGCTTGTCGGGCGAGATAAGCGTGGTTGCAACGGCGCGTCTGAGATCTTCCAGTAGATAAGGCTTTGCTAGAACAGGTATTTGTTTTCGGGAAATGTAAGAAGCATGACGGGGGAAGTGAAGATGGGCAGAGCAAATAAGTATTTTTTGATGCGGGTTGTATAGTTGAATTTGATCAATCAGTTTTTGACCCGGAAACTGCGGCAGAACCAGTTCGGTCAGGAGCAGATGAATATCCTTGTGATGCTGTTGGTAGAGGGCGAGCCCTTCATCACCTGTATTGGCGGTCAGCACCGTATATCCGACACTTCTGAGCACCAGCTGCGCATATTCTGAAACATTCTGATCGGGTTCGATTAACAGCAGCGTTTCCTCTTTGTGCTGAATTACATCCGTATTTGTTGCAACTCGTTTTGCAGGTGCGCCGCAGCGTGGCAGGAATATCCTGACCAGAGTCCCCTTTGATGGTTTGCTGGTTAAGCTGATGAAACCCTTATTGGCTTCAACCAGCTGGCGAATGTTGGCCAGTCCCAGTCCAGAACCCTGATCTGACGTCTTGGTACTGAAAAAAGGTTCAAATATATGCGGAAGTATCTCAACAGGTATGCCGGTGCCATTATCCTGAACGGAAATTTCGCAGAATCTGCCGGGCTTAGCCCAGGGCTCTGCTTTACAGAATTCAGGGGTTAGAAAAGCAGGTGCCACCACCAGTTTAATTTCTCCGCCCTCCAGTAAGGCATCTCTAGCATTGATAATCAGGTTCAACAGGATGTTTTCAATTTGATCCTCTACTACGTCAGCATATAAAGGATCTTTCGCATAGCGCGTTACCAGTTTGATGTCGGGCGTGGTTACCTGGTTCAGGAGGGATGCTGAATTTTCCAGGATACCTCTTAAATCCTGGACGGTCGTTTGTCTGGGTTGTTGTTTGTTGAAATTCAACAGCTTCAGGGTCAGAGCATTTGCTTGTTGTCCGGCGTGTAAAATCTGACTGGCATGACTTTTGTGTTCGGGTGATTGCTCTTGCATAGCAAGAGCAGCGTAACCATTTATAGCAACCAGAAAATTACTGAGGTCATGAACAACGCTACTCAACAGATTGCCAGTTGCGGCCATCTTCCTTGATTTGTCTAGCTCCAGTTGCAATCTCCTGCGTTCATTTAAGGCAGTAACCTGTTGTCTCTGATCTTCTATGAGCAGCAGTTTTAAGCCGTTGTGCTGTTGGTCTAGATTACTCCCTGAAATTTTGATTTCTCGCAGGCTGTTATTTTTTGAAATCATCTTGGCCTTGATTTCTCTTACTTGATTTGAGGGCTCTGGTGAATAATAGAAATCCCTGAGTTTGCGGTCGGCTAATGATTCAGGAATCAGGGAAGTCAGGTTCTGATCGCGTAACTCGCTGGGGCTGGCGCCAGTTAGATCCTGGAAGGCATCACTGCTCCAGATAATATGATTGGCTTGGTCCAGGATAACCATGGCGGTCGGATTCATCTCGCTGAGAGACCGGCCAAGGGAGATCAGGTCGTCATGTTTTTGTTGCAGCACTGATTGCTCACTGGTATCTATGATTACCCCTTGAGCCTGAATTTCGGAATCAGTTCCCAGATAAAGCAGTTTGATGCTTAACACCGGGCGTGAGGCTGCATTCAGATTCAAGTCAACACTCTGGACCTGATCCGGTCGAATCGATATCTGTTTGACGAAGTGGGAGAATAGGGGTTGTGAGGCCGCTTTTAGAAGGTGGTTTAGATTATTATCACAAGCTTCCAGGCTGCTTGTAAGCGGGCTCATACTATTGGCTGCGCTCACCAGGAATTCACCTTGAGGTGATATATACCAGCAGTCTCGCATGACCAGGGAATTGTATCGTTTAAGCTGTTGTTCGAGCAGACGGTTATCGAACGCCTGCTTTAGTAATTGTGATTTTAGAAGATGCTGTTCCGCCCTATGCTGGCGTGCCTTCAGTCTAAGTGCCTGCACAGAATGTAATAGTCGGTGGGTGGACATGAGCCTTTTTATCGGTAGATACAGGATCCGATTCAGCAGGCTGAATTCACTGTTGAAACGGCAGTCAAGGTCAACTCCTGAGGCGCTCTGATTTGTAGAAACCATGACCTTATGCAGGCCAATCAATCCAGCAAAACTTGAAATTTCAGCACGAAGCAGTTTTAAGTAACTGGAAGTGGGATTCTGCTGTGATGGCCAGGTCAGATGTATTCTAAGCAGTCCCTGGCGACTCTCCTTGATTTCAGATCGGATGGGCAGGCCGTAAAATAGGTCGCCCTGTTCGCCTATTAATTCCACTAGCAGATCCTGAGGATCATCGAGTATCAGAGCCAGGTCTTTCCAAAAGATATTGTCGGGTAATCGCCAGCGTAAGCCGCAGGCTTCGTCGAATTCCTGGTCTGGCAGAAGATGATGTAAATTGGCGATCGCCTGGGTGTAATCCTGCCACGAAAGTGCTGTTTCCTGATTCGTGGTTGTGGCATCCAGGGTTGTGTTCTTGACGATGAGGTCTGCGCTGATATTACGTTGCCGACAGAATTCGAATATCCCAGCTAAGAGCCAGGTCGTCGCGATAACCTGAAGATTGTCGGGTCTGTTCATAGTATCAGGATGGTTTTTTATTTGATAATAGCTGATTAACAAAGGGTTGCAAGGGCTTTGGCCTGGGCCATGATAGGCGCGCGTATTCCATTTGGGATTATCTTTTTTTCTATTATTGAGATAATGTTCCGAGGAGTTTTTTCGCCATGCCATCGAAGGAGGTGTTACTCATCATGATCAGATGCAACTCATTTTTTGTTTCAGTGGCTAGTTGCTGGACTGCCTGGATCAGTGCGTGTGAATCCGTAAACAGCCGGTGTCCAGATTCTGGCAGTAATTTGCTGAGCTGAAACTCGACATTGCCTGGTTGCATCCAGAACACCTGGTCTGCAGCCTTGGTGGCGACTATTAACTGTTTGCCATGGATACCTTTGCGCATGGTAGCCGAACCCGGTTCGATTAAGGCAACAATGGTAGCACCACCCACTTGTGCTCGAAGGCCTTCCAGGGTCGTCTGAATTGCTGTGGGATGATGAGCAAAATCATCGTAAAGTTTTAAATGCGGCAGGTCTATCAATCGCTCCATACGACGCTTGACACCCTTGAATTCATTTAGACCCTGAATGGCCACTGCCGGGGGAACACCGACATGCCTGGCAGCGGCTATGGCGGCACAGGCGTTGTACACATTGTGCTGGCCAGTGAGGTTCCAGTTGATAGTGCCCTGGTACTGGTCTGCCACCGTTACCTTGAATTTGCTGCCATCGGCTGAAATTACGCTTGCCCGGATTTCAGCCTTGCTGTCCTGCTTGCTGGAGAAACGTACCTGTGGCGTCCAGCAACCTTGCGCTATTACTTCATTGAGTGCTTTATCATCTTCGGGCAGGATTAGTTGGCCATTGCCAGGAACAGATCTGATGAGCAGATGAAATTGTTGCTGGATAGCCTCGAGATTCTCAAAAATGTCAGCATGGTCGAATTCAAGATTATTAAGGACAATGGTTCGTGGCTGGTAGTGAAGAAACTTGGAACGTCTGTCGAAATAGGAGGTATCGTACTCATCTGCTTCAATAACGAAAAAATCCGAGTCAGACAGTCGGGCTGAATGTTGAAAATTAGCGGGGATTCCACCAATCAGGAAACCCGGAGAGAGGCCTGCATATTCGAGAATCCAGGCGATCATACTGGCTGATGTGGTTTTGCCGTGGGTACCAGCGACAGCGACAACCCATTTATTATCGAGCAGATAACGGCCCAGGTATTCAGCACCTGAGCAGAAGGCAACGTCGCTGTTAAGTAGCGCTTCGACCGCGGGATTGCCTCGGCCCAGGTTAGCATTGCCAATGATGACCAGGTCAACTATTTTCGGAATACTGGTGGGACTATACGGCGCCTGAAGTGTGATACCTGCCCGTTCCAGTTGCTCGCTCATGGGCGGGTAAACGTTTTGATCGCTTCCAGTGATGACATGTCCCTGTTGTTTGGCAAGCAAAGCGATACTGCCCATAAGGGTTCCGCAGATCCCTAATATATGGATGCGCATCAATTTGCCCCAGGGAATAACATGAGGGTGGTTATCACACTCAAGAGTTCGATGACAAATGCAATAATGGCACCCTGTAAGACACTGATCTGGACCGCTTTACTCAGGATATTACCGACAATGGCTAACCACCAGCCTAACCAGATCCAGGTTGCTGAATCTGCAACTATGAGCAATACCCGGCTGTTGCTGTCGAGTAGTATCATATTTATGGGAAGTAGTAATAACGTCATAATGGTACCAGCACCCAGCGTACTCCCCCATATAGCCGGGAATCGACTGGGGACATTTTTGAACCACGAAAGTGCCCATATAAGTGTGGCCTGAATAATTAAGGCATTGCCTGTCATGCCCAGAACCGCCAGGAATGAGCGATCGGGATAACTTATAGTTGCTGCGACGATGACCGAGCAGAGGTAAATGGCGAGGATAATGCCAAGGACCATTCTATGACTGGGGAAATCGGCTGGGTGGCCTCTTAGAAGGCAGATGCTCCAGAAATAGCTGAAAATTAATTGCATTTAGAATCCTGCTTAATAGAGAGATGTTCCGTTAATGATGGCAGTTAGGTCAAGTCACGTCTTATTGAGTTTCTTCAGACGAGAGGGCGATAGTCCTCAAGCCAGGTTAATAATTCTCAAGCCAGGTCAATAACCCGTATCTATCTGTCTCACTGCTTTGGTTAGATAACCCAGGAGCAGGCTGCTGCAGAATAAAACTATTCCGCTGGTGATCAGTCCTGCCTGAATACCGTATTCTTCTGCTATGTAGCCAATAGGTAAAACGCCCAGGGGCATGAGTCCGTGCGACATGAGGTCGATGCTCATAATTCGTCCACGCATGTTTTGCTGAACCTGCAGTTGTACCAAACTTCTATTCATTGACATGTTAATTGCTGATATGAAGCCCACCAGGCCAATAAATAACATGGCCACGAGGAACTGGCTGGTTGTACCGAAGCCAACAACTGCCAGTCCCCAGAATGCGCCTGTCAGAATAACCCAATAACCCTTTTTCTTCAGCGAACTGAGTTTGGCTAAAACCAGCGATCCCAGAATTGCGCCGAGGCCCATGCCGGTCATTAACAGGCCCAGCGTATCGGGTCCAGCATGGAGCACATCGGTATTAAAAGCCGGCAGTAGCGTGTTAATTGATAATCCAAATAAGAATGGCAGAATGGATAACAGAATCAGCCCACCCACCCGGGCAGATCCAGTGACGTACCTGAGGCCCTCAAGCGTATCTTGCCAGGGACTCTTTCTTGCCTGGGAGCTGGGTCTGCCGGAATGCTGGATAAGCAGTACCGAAACGCCAGACATGAAATAAAGCAGGGATAGGACCAGGAACACCAGTCCAACGCCAAATGAAGACGTGGTATCACCTGCTGCAAATAAGGCAATCATGAACCCTGCCAACGCAGGACCAAGAATGCGAGACAGATTCCAAGCGGCGGTATTGAATGCCATAGCGTTAAAGATCAGTTGTTCACCGACGATTTCGGGGATGAATGCGGTTCTGGCGGGGATTGATAATGCCATCACTGTCCCATTCAAAGCGCCGATGCTGATGAAGTGCCAGAAAGTGACCTCGCCGCTAAAGATGATCATTGCCAGGAATAAGCTGGCCAGGCCGTTGATAATAGGCGCCCAGCCGATGACAGGTTTTTTGTTAATCCGGTCAGCCAATACGCCACCAAATAGAGAAAATATAACCTGCGGCAACATGAAGGATAAGGTCACCCAGGTAAGTTGTATTGCTGATGAAGTCATCTCATAGACTAGCCAGCCCTGCGCAATCATTTGCATATTCATGGCAAAGGCCGAACCGAGCATGCCGAGCCACAAGTATCGATAGTCACGGACACGCAGAGATGCAAACAGGCTTTTATCCTGAACTTCCGGTATAGCCTGGGTTTGATTGAGGTCCAATGGTTGCACGCTGATTTCGAGGATGGAATATAGCAGATTATGAACGGCGTTGCTGCTTCACTTGCAGGATTAGCAACTGCTCTTTGATTTAGGGTATTAAAGGTTGGGCCGCTTTACTTATGGTACTAACCTCGACTGAGAAAAGCCCAATTAGAATGGGACGTTGCAGGGGCTTTGCGAGGGCACGGTATCCTGATTTGGATCCATAAAATCGAGGGTAGAGTAGCCAGGCCAACAATGCCTGCTGCAGGCTTTACGGTTGCAGTTTTTTTCATCTCGATTCATGTAAAGTGAAATCTGCTACCGCTGACATCACTAGATTGGGTTCGGCTAGTCGGGCAGGCCCAGAACTCGTTTACTGATAATATTCATCTGTACTTCATTGGTTCCACCGTAAATGGTGACAGCTCGTGAATTGAGCCAGGCTCGCGTTGCTGTGACCTCAGCAGCTGTGAATTGGTCTCCCTGCCAGCCAAGGCCACTGAAACCCATTAGCTCTGATTTTAATTCAGCACCATTTTTCGCCAAGGTGGAGCCCACCAGTTTGAATATCGAGGTGGCTGCTCCGGGGGTCTTACCGCTTTGATTTTCCTGGCCCACCCTTTGCGTGGTAAGTTGAAAGGCGCGCTCGTTCATGGCGTGACAGAGAACTTTTTGCCTGGCGTTGGCGTCTGCTATTTTACCCTGCGTTTCTCCCAAGTAATGCTTGGCAGTATCGGCCATTACATTTGTCTTCTTGGTAGCTTTCCTGCCGCCGCCGGAGAGTCCGCCAATACCGGAGCGTTCGTATTGCAGCAGTCGCTTGCCGATTGTCCAGCCTTTATTCAACTCGCCGACAAGGTCCGTGCGTTGGGCTAGTGCGTCGTCGAGAAAGGTCTCGCAGAAGGGTGACGATCCTGATATGAGTCTAATCGGTTTAACGGTAACGCCGGGTTGATGCATATCCAGCAGTACGAAACTGATGCCATCGTGTTTTGACGCATCTGGATTTGTCCTGACCAGGGCAAACATCCAGTCTGCATGCTGTGCGCCAGAGGTCCAGATTTTCTGGCCGTTGATAACAAATTGATCCCCCTGGATAACAGCTTTGGTCTGTAATGCAGCGAGGTCGGAGCCGGCTCCGGGTTCACTGTAACCCTGACACCATCTTATGGTTCCATCGCAGATACTGGGCAGGTGGCGTTGTTTTTGCGCTTCACTGCCGAATTCCAGTAGTGTCGGACCAATCATGCTCAGGCCCATGCCGCTTGATGCCGCAGTTGCCTTGATACGGCTCATTTCCTGGCCAAGAATAGCAGCCTGTTCGCGATTCAGTCCGCCGCCGCCATAGGCTGTTGGCCAGGTAGGTGCAATCCAGCCTTTATCTGCCATATTAGTACGCCAGGTCCCGGCATCTTCTGAGCTGTAGATCTGATGCGCATCTTCCCAGTGGAATGATAGATTTCTCATGCCTGTTGGGCAGTTTTCTTCCAGCCATTTGCGAGTTTCAGCGCGAAATAATTTTAGGTCAGTCATTTTGGGATTACTTTAAGTGGGTTCCTTAAGCTGTATTGTCGCCGATACAGGAATTAAGTCCAGTGACAGGAGAGAACTATCAGTGTTTGCTATACTCAGGCATTTGCCGGTGCGGGTCTGGTCGTTCTTGTCAGCAGCCTCGATGCACGTAGCAGATCTGATTTTGCTGGAACCTATACACGGGAATTTAAGAGGGCAGTCATGTTATCAAGCCATGAAGAAGAGAAAGTGAGCCGATTCCAAGGAAGCAGTGACTGGGTGAGGGTCTGGCTGGCCTTTGTTTGTCTGGTACTAATAGCAATGATAACGGTCGGCGGGGCTACCCGACTCACCCACAGTGGCCTATCCATGGTGGATTGGAAGCCGTTATCAGGTGTGATACCACCGGTGACAGTGGTGGAGTGGCAGGCGGAGTTCGAGCAGTACAAGCAATACCCTGAATATCAAAAGCTTAATCAGGGTATGAGTCTAGAAGAGTTTAAAGGAATTTTTTACTGGGAATATAGCCACAGAGTGCTGGGGCGAGGGATTGGTCTGATATTTTTTATACCATTTGTATTTTTCTGGTGGACTCAAAGCGTTGACAGGAAATACTTGCCCCGGCTGGTAGGTGCTTTGATTTTAGGAGGAAGCCAGGGTTTGATGGGATGGTACATGGTTAAAAGTGGCCTAGTCGATCTTCCCAGGGTCAGCCATTATCGGCTGGCAGCCCATCTATCGTTGGCTATGCTGATACTGGGTTATCTGTTCTGGCTGGTTCTAGATTTAAGCTCAACATCCAGAGAAAGGGTAACATCCCTGTTGAGAAAATGGGTTATGGGCTTGGTTGTTTTACTCAGTTTGCAGATTGTGTACGGCGCATTTACGGCAGGGCTGCGTGCTGGTCTGGGATTTAATACCTATCCCTTGATGGGCCCGATGCTGCGACGACGATCCAGCCGTTGTGGATCAACTTTTTTGAAAATGGTGCCATGGTGCAGTTTATCCATCGTTGGTTAGGGTTTACGGTGCTACTCAGTATGGCTGGTGTTTTAATTATGGCTTTTATGCAACCGACCTCGAAACGCTTGAGGCAAGCTGTAACAGTGACCCTGTCGCTGGTTGCAGTCCAATTTTTACTGGGTGTTTTAACGCTCATTAATTATGTTCCTTTGTACCTGGCGCTGGCACATCAGGTGTTCGCCTGCATCGTGTTGCTGAGCATGGTTTATCTGCTATATATTGTTAGAAATTGATTTGAAGAGGATTGCTGATGCGAGTATGCCTCGGACAGATTAATACCACACCGGGTGATTTTTCCGGCAATGTTGAAAGGATAAAGCAGGGCATTGTACAGGCGGCGGATCAGCAGTGTGATGCAATTATTTTTCCAGAGCTGTCGATACCAGGCTATCTCAGCCAGGATTTAATCTATAGCAGTGGTTATGTTGATGCTAATCTGCAGGCACTGCAAGAAATAGTTTCGTTTTCCGGGCTTGTTGATGCCCCTGACCTTCATGTCTTAGTTGGCTACATTGAACCTAACCCAGCACCAGGAAAACCCTACTTTAATGCAGCGGCGGTGGTCAGAAAAGGCAAGGTGCTGACAACCTACCACAAGATGCTATTGCCTTTTTACGATGTTTTCGATGAGTTGCGCTATTTCCAGGCGGGAGATAAGCCAGTCACATTTGAGATTGGTGATCAAACCGTTGGCATAGCGATATGTGAGGACTTGTGGAACGACAAAGGCCAGGATGATTATTCGTACAGTAACAACCCGCTGGCAGTGTACAGGCAAAAAGAGGTAGATCTGGTATTTGCCCTTAATAGTTCGCCGTATATTCACAATAAATGCCAACAGCGGCTTGACGCGCTTGGCTCAGCCTCCCTGGAAATGGCCATTGTTTATGTTAATCAATGGGGAGGGCAGGATGAACTTGTCTTCGATGGGCAGAGTTTTGTGATGGCCAATGGTGAATTGCTGTTTCTTTCCGAGGAGCTTAACCGGGACGAGTTCGCGGTGGTGGAGCTGCCTGCCGGTCAGGACGAATCAACCCTCGACAATGCCAGTCCTATTACGCCAGGCCGTAATAACGGGCAAACAACGCGCTCTAAGCCGCCTATAGCACTCTACGATATGCTCAGGCTGGGGCTCAGGGATTATGTATTGAAATCGGGATTCTCTAGTCTGGTTTTTGCCAGCAGTGGTGGCGTAGACAGTGCCTTGGTGGGTCAATTGGCCTGTGACGCTATCGGTGCTGAGAATGTGCATGGGGTGCGATTACCCTCCATATTCAGCTCTGAACATTCGCGTACTGACGCGGTATTGCTGCATGAACAGCTGGGTTGCTGGGATTATGAAGTTCCCATTGAGCATGAAGCCCTAGTCGAGATGCTGAACAACCAGTTTAGGCAACATGAAGACCCTGAAAACCTGGTTCACCAGGTTTTTTCGGGGCAGCACTACGGCGAAGTTGCAGACCAGAACATCCAGGCCAGGTTAAGGGATTTGTACGTGATGCATTTTTCTAACGCTTATGGCGCTATGCCTTTATCTACAGGCAATAAGACAGAGTCGGCGTGCGGTTACTACACTCACTTTGATATGAATTTTAGTTTCGCTCCGATAAAGGACCTGTATAAGCGGGAAGTTTTTGCGCTGGCAAGGTCAAGCGAGAGAATTCCGAGCAGTATCTGGATGAAACCGCCCAGCGCTGAACTGGCTGAGGGGCAATTGGACGAACAGTCTTTATTGCCCTATGCCGTGCTTGATCCGCTGGTGCAAGCTTATATCGAAGATTATATCAATCAGTTTCCTGCATTTTCCGAATGGGTGCTGGATGCCATAGCATCAGGGCAAACAATCTCATCGCAACCGGAGTACCTGCGCAACTGGCTTAAACAAGCGCATTCTGCTGTAAGCTATCAGCGAATTGTCAGTCTTATTGGCCGAATGGAGTACAAGCGCAGGCAGACTTGCCTGGGTACTAAAGTATCCAAGGTCGCCTTTGGAATTGGACGCCGAATTCCTATTGTTGAGAAATGGTCCTGATCAGTTCACCACAACCGTTGGCAGCCTCTACAAAGGGCAGCCCCTGTAAAGGGCAGCCCTTGAAAACGGCAGCGTCGGTTAAATATCCACCGCCATCCGGATAAGACTCAGTGCTGGGTTACTTTTATCTTTTTCGGCGGATTGGGTGTTTTCCTTGAGATTTGCAACTGTAGAATCCCATTTTGTGAAGACGCTTTTATATCAGCTGTTTCTGCATCTTCGGGTAGATCAAAGTGCCGACAATAGGCGTAAGCTTGGATTTCTGATTGCACTAACCTCTGGCCCTTGTCCAGCCCGGTCTCGGCACGCTCGACCGAGACTGAAAGGATAGATTTATCTAAGGTAATCGATACTGTGTCCGGGTCGATTCCGGCCAGCTCCAGCCTGATCAGGTACTGGTGTTCAGATTCGATCAGTTCCACCTTCGGCCTGATAGATTTGAGGTGAGGCCTGGATTGCGAGAAATGCGCTTTATCTGCCTGTTGAGCGGCAGTCTCCTGGTTTTGTCTAGGGACCGTAAATCCGAGCATATCTGATAGCAAGGAACGACCTTCCAGGCTGGCTCGAAGGCCCTGTGCAGGGATTAAGGTGCGAGGGTAAACGTATGGGTAAGCCATTGTATTGTCTCCATGATTTAAGTTGTTATTTTGTCTATACACTCTATTTAATCTCTGTTTGCCGGTATTCAAGAGGTAAAATGAGAAAGACAACATATTCCAACCGCTCAATATCAGTATAATCAGGTCTTTTTGCAGGGTTGATTCGTCGCTGATTGATTCACCCACATCACTATTAGGGTTAGCTATGGTTGCCAGAAATAACGTTTTTTATGCTCAGTCAGGTGGTGTCACAGCTGTTATTAATGCTTCGGCCTGTGGCGTTATCGAAGCGGCAAAGCAAACAAACCGGCTGGGTAAGGTTTTTGCGGGTAAGAATGGTATTTTAGGCGCCCTGCGCGAGGAATTGATTGATACCTCAAAAGAGTCTTCAGCCGCGATTAGTGCGTTACGGTATACCCCAAGCGGTGCATTCGGGTCCTGTCGTTATAAATTGCCATCGGTGCAAGATAATTTATCTGAATACAAGAGAATACTGGCGGTTTTTAAGGCGCATGGAATCGGTTATTTTTTTTATAACGGTGGCGGCGATTCTCAGGATACAGCACATAAGGTTGCCTTGTTCAGTCGCGAGCAAGGCTATCCTGTTACCTGTATTGGTATTCCAAAAACCATAGATAATGATCTGGCTTATACAGACACCTGTCCTGGATTTGGTTCTGTTGCGAAATATGTTGCTATTTCGACAAGAGAAGCAGGTATGGATGTGGCATCCATGGCGGCCTCTTCGACTAAAGTGTTTGTACTGGAAGTGATGGGCAGGCACGCTGGCTGGATAGCGGCGTCTGCTGGCCTGGCCCGCTCAAAGGGTTCAGAGCCGCCTCACCTCATTTTGTTTCCGGAAATCCCGCTGGACCCTGTTAATTTCTGTAACAAAGTTAAGGCGAGTGTTGACCGCAACGGTTATTGTGTTGTAGTTGCATCCGAAGGTGTCCGCTTCGGCAATGGTAAATTTGTTGCCGAGGCTGCGGAAAAAGATGCGTTTGGACACAGCCAGTTAGGGGGTGTTGCTCCGAAGCTGGTGGCTATGATTGGCAAGGCGCTGGGTTATAAGTGTCACTGGGCTGTTTCGGATTATCTGCAGCGGGCAGCCAGGCATATAGCATCGGCCACTGACGTGGCCCAGGCTTATGCAGTAGGCCAGGCGGCTGTTGAATTTGCCTTGGCAGGTAAAAATGGGGTGATGGTAACGATCAAACGGGAAAGTACTGACCCTTATCGCTGGACCGTGGATTCAGTGCCCCTGGATAAGGTCGCCAATGTGGAAAAGAAGATGCCGAGAAGCTTTATTTCGCGGGATGGATGGGGTATCAGTAAAGCCTGTAGAGTTTACCTGGCACCCCTTATTCAGGGAGAAGACTATCCTGCCTACGTTAACGGCCTACCTCAGTACGCCCGCTTGAATAATCAGCTGGTTAAAAAGAAACTAGCTGCGTTTGCCTCGATTCAAAGCTAGCGCTGCTAGACGGGATATTGCGCGCCCGCGGGCAATGGCACCTTGAATGCATTCAAAGTCATTGATACAGATGTGTAGAAACAACTCAAGCCCAGTAATTCGGAAAGGTCTCGCTGGCCAAAGCGCTTGCAGGCACTTTGATATTGCTATCGCTGAGTTCGTGCGCCTGATCTATCTCCTGAGCAATAGCATAGGTTATGGCTTCGCCTTGATTTTCAAATTCTGGCTTAGCTCCTGATTTAATGGCACTGATGGTTGTTTCTGACACACCTGCTTTTCTAGCCATGGGTTCATGCGCGAACCACTCAAACTGAGCCTGCCAGAATTGGCCGGTGACCAGAATGACCAGTTCTATATAGCGCCGATCGACAGAGGTTCGAAATCAAAAAAATCTCCCAGGCCAACCAGGCGTCTTGCCATTTCTGCAGATTCAAGCCAGGGGTCAAAGTCCGCCGAGAGTCTGGCCCGGGCGCAGTGATCGGGAAGAAGCAATGGATTGAAATAGTTCCTGCCGGTCTTCGGTTAGATTCTCGTAGTTAGAAGGCTGATATCGATTCATATTGACTCTAGGCTCCGGGCATTAAAAAAGCGGGCCAAGCCCGCTTTTTTAATGCTGCACGTATCGGAAGTTATAGCAAGGGCGCAATAACCAGGCTGACAATCGCCATAACATTGATAAGAATATTCATAGCAGGCCCGGAAGTGTCCTTGAAAGGGTCTCCCACTGTATCACCCACTACAACGGCCTCGTGCACGTCGGAACCCTTACCACCCAAGTTTCCTTTTTCAACATATTTTTTTGCATTGTCCCAGGCACCGCCTGCATTAGCCATCATCAATGCCATGAGCACACAGCCCAGCAGGGCTCCAGCAAGCATTCCGCCGAGGCTTTCAGCGCCGAGAATGAAGCCAACCAGTGGTGGGCTTGACACTGCGATGATGCCCGGAAGAATCATTTTCTTAAGAGCCGCATTGGTTGCAATATCGATACATTTTGCGTGATCCGGGTCTGCTGTGCCTTCCATCAGGCCTTCTATTTCGCGAAATTGGCGACGTATTTCCTCGATCATTTCCATGGCAGCATCGCCAACCGCGGTCATTGTAATCGATGCAATTAGAAACGGCAGAACGCCACCAATAAAAATGCCGACCAGGACTTTGGGGTTGGACAGCTCCAGGGCAAAACTGGGATCAGTGTTGGTCATGGTCTCCACAAAGGCAGCTATTATGGCCAGAGCTGCCAGTGCTGCTGCGCCAATTGCAAAACCCTTGCCGATTGCTGCCGTGGTATTGCCTACTTCATCCAGGCCATCGGTTATTTCCCTGACTTCGGGGCCAAGACCGCCCATTTCAGCGATGCCGCCTGCATTGTCAGCAACCGGGCCATAGGCATCCAGGGCCATCGTCATGCCTACAGTGGCCAACATGCCTACTGCGGCAATTCCGACGCCGTAAAGTCCTGCGAATTCCGTTGAAGCATAAATGATCGCAGCTATTGCCAGCACGGGCAAGACAACTGACTGCATGCCGATTGCCAGGCCAGTGATCATTACCGTTGCAGTCCCAGTTTGACCTGACTCAGCAATTCGCACAATAGGGTTACCTGCCGTGTAATATTCGGTAACCAAGCCGATGAGTACGCCGCCAGCGGTACCGACCACGAGTGCCCACCAGACATTGCTGCTGATACCGAGCGTTGCACACAGTTGATAGGCGCCGCCAATGAGTACCAGCGCAGATAGCTGGTGGCCCATTCTCAGTGCAAATTCAGGTGCTTTGGCAGACAGTGCCCGTACCATCAGTATGCCGATAATGGAACAGATAAGCCCCAGGGAAGCCAAAGCCAGGGGCAGGGACATCAGCGCTGCCTGTCCAGCAGAAAAATCCAGCGCAGTGAGACTGGTAACTTCGCTCATGGCCAAGGTCGAGGCAATAGCAATACTGGCGATCATGGCACCGCAGTATGATTCAAAAATGTCCGAACCCATGCCTGCTACGTCTCCGACATTATCGCCAACGTTATCAGCGATAACCCCAGGGTTACGAGGATCATCTTCTGGAATACCTGCTTCCACCTTGCCAACCAGATCTGCCCCGACATCGGCACTCTTGGTGTAAATACCGCCACCGACCCTGGAAAATAACGCGACACTAGAAGCGCCCATGCCAAAACCGTGGATGGCGTGAGCGGTTTCAGGATCACCGCCAAAATACCAGTACAGGAAGCCCAGCCCGAGCAGACCCAGCGATGCTACGCAAAGACCCATAATGGAACCGCCATAGAACGCGACTGTCAGTGCGCCAGCCTGGCCTTGAGTTTGTGCTGCTGTGGTTGTCCGGATATTGGCCTTGGTTGCTGAAAACATACCCAGGTACCCAGCCAGAGCTGAGGACAGCGCCCCAACAGCAAAAGACAGGGCTGTTTGCCAGCCCAGAAAATAGAACAGCAGTAAAAAAAGCGGGGCTGCAAATAGTAACAGCATGCGGTATTCCCTGTGCATGAATACCATCGCACCTTCATGGATTGCTGCAGCAATTTTTTTGAGTTTCTCGTCACCTTCTGCGTATTTGGTCATCATCAAGTAGATGATGAAAGCACAGATCAGTCCGAACCCACCGAATAGGGGGGGTAATTCATTAGCAAAAGTCATAAGCATTCTCAAATGGATTTTTCAATGTTTGTTCGTCATCGCAATAGCGAAGGCAGCCAATGGTACAAAATTGTCAACCAATAGGAAACTCTCTGAGGCAGATTTTCGACACTTAATGAGCTGTTGCCTGTTCAGCCTTGTTCCAGCAGGCGCCGTAAATCGATTAACGCTGCATTGGCTCTGGATACGTGGGAGGCCATTACCAGGGAATGATTGGCCAATATGCCCAGGCCGCTGCCATTTAGAATCACTGGGCTCCACAGGGCATCTTGGGTTGGCTCAAGTTCCCTTATTATTTGTTGCAGGCTGACGGTTGCATTCTTTTTTGCCAAGACATCGGCAAAATCAATTTCTATAGCACTGAGTAAATGGATTAATGCCCAGGTGGTCCCTCTGGCCTGGTAAAACACGTCATCCAATTCAGACCAGGGTGTTTTCAGTTCGAGTTCTTTATCTGTCACAGTAGACTGATTTGCTGAACTGTCTCCGGCCAGCGCTGTATCGAGTTGGCGTTTACCGACACTGGCGCTGAGTTTCTGAGAGATATTGCCTAATCGTGTTTCCACTTCGCTCAGCCAGATCCTGAGGTTGTCTGCCCGGGCGTAGAATTGGGCTGAGGATTGACGTTCATCTCCCAGACGAAGCAAATAATCGGATAACGCGGTTATTGCTTTTTGATATTCAGATTCTGATTCGGGGAAAATCCACTTTTCATTATCAAAGTAAAATTGGTTTTCCGCTGTTACCAGATCAGCATCTTCCTGCGACTGGGATTGTGAACGACTAAGGTTGTTTCGCAGCGTTCTTGCCATATCCCTTAGCTGTACTAGTACACCAAATTCCCAGTTCGGGATATTGTCCATCAAACTGCCGGGAGGAGACAGGTCATTGCTCAGATAGCCACCTGGTTTGTGCAGTAGAATATCTGCCATAGTAATCATTGTGGTAATGGTTGCGCTACCGGTGACCGGTTTTCTAGCCAGTTTCAGGAGTATGCTGGCCTGATTATCGCGGACCGTAAATAAATCGGGTTCAGAATCCCAGTAAAAGGATAGTCCCGCGCATCCCAGAACAAAAATGGATAAAAAAACCATTGTAATCTTGCTGACACCGTTGAAGCTCATGGTTTCGAGCTTTTCTCGGTTTTCGTCAATCACGTCTTTTAGAGATCTGTTCATGGGCCACCTGAATCATGCTGGAGTAAGGGGATAGTCTCGTTTTGAGGTTGATAGTGCAGTTCAATACGAGTTGGCGAGTCCATTTTCAGGATAGCGCGAACCCGCGATTCGGAATGGCCATTGATGTGCTTGTATAGCCACCGGCCCTGGGCATCGTTCTTTGAGTACAGGGTGATTGCTGCCTGTTTTTTGTGAATTTCAGCAGCAATATCGCGGAAATATCTAACGATGTGAATAGGGAAATCTAACTCAGTTTCCTGCTGCTCTCCGAGAATCCAATCCGGTATGACGATAATTTCAGTTTTTGTTTGTCTGCTGATTTCAAGAAGCTCAGCCATGGCCGCCACTTCCGGCGCCAGCGGGTCAACCAGATAAGCCTTGTCGAGCAGACGTCTGGCGGCACTGTATTGATCATCTTTGATATGAGCGAAAGCCCAGCTCAGGTATTGATCAATGATATCGCTCATGCCTTTAATCGCCTGGGGATGGTTATTTTGTAAAAGCAGAACCGCTTTGTAGTGGTGCAGGGCACTTCCCTGGGCCGGGGTTGTCAGTCGTAGTTCCTGCACGGCTAGTTCAGCCAGTGTCAAATGCATGTTAATGGTCCTGATGCGCGCCTGGTCTTTCTGCTGCGCTTCTTGATCAGCCTGCTGCTGGCCCTGGCGATCTTGTCTGTCTTCGCTTTCCAGGTTTGATTCCAGCATTTGGCAGCTACTCAGCATGATCAAAAGAAAGGCGAGTGTAGATAATAAATTTATGGGAAGGCTGTGATACCCGTCATTATGGTTCATAATGTCATTTTAACGCGACGATGATGAGCAAAGAAACCATGTTATCCAAAAAACAAGTGCTAGTAGCATTGTTATTGTTGGGATCCGCTTATTTCACAGAGGCTGCTGGTCTGGGAATGTTTGGCTTAAAGGAAGTGAGGATATTACCCGTTGATGAAGCATTTGGATTGCGGGTGTTACCTTATAGTGAAGAGGTAAAAGTTCACTGGGATATAGCGCCTGGATACTACCTGTATAAAGATCGAGTATCAGTTTCAGAATCTGGGAATGAATCTTTTCATCTGGATTTTCCAGCCGGAATAAAAACCTTCGACGAGTATTTCGGAGATGTTGTCGTGTTCGAGGACGAACTGAAAATTTCGGTTCCCTTACGGACAACGGTAGAAAATGGCAAAGGCGTGTTGGAAGTTCGGTATCAGGGTTGCGCTAAGCAGGGCTACTGTTATCCACCGCAAACACGTCTTATTGAATTGCCCTAGTTTACAGTTGCTGCACCGGCGATTAATGTGGGTTGTCGGGTACGGCTAACTAGGCGAATGTGATAGGGACTGGTAACAGTGGCGGGTGCAGGTGGTGCATCGGCGCTTACTAACAATTTAGAAATAAGCAGACTTTTGACTGGCAGCAAATTTTCTATAATGAATTAATGGGTAAAAACCGGTTGATGGGGTGTTAGTTCAAGCCGCGATTTTTACCAATGTACTTGTGGAGGCTGAACTTGAATACAATATTAGTCCTGAATGGTCCTAATTTGAATTTGCTGGGCACAAGAGAGCCGGAAATTTATGGCTACGATACTTTAGAAGATATTAATGGCCGGTTATTGGGTCAAGCCAAGGACCTTGGCCTCGAGTTACAATTTTATCAATCAAATGCAGAACATGAACTGGTAGAGGCTGTCCACCGTGCGAGGACCCAGGCCCAGTTCATTATAATTAATCCTGGCGCTTTTACTCACACCAGTGTTTCCCTGCGGGATGCTTTTAGCGCTGTACAGATACCCTTTATAGAGATTCATCTTTCCAATGTGTTTGGTCGAGAAGAATTCAGAAAACACTCCTATCTGTCAGAAATTGCCGTGGGTGTTATCTCGGGGCTAGGTTCTTTAGGATACGAACTGGCACTTGCGTCTGCGAGTCAGCAGATAAGGGCTGCCGGCGGAGCTGAAAATTGAGCTAAGGCGGGGTCGGGACAACCTGTCTGGTGGAGATTGGCAGCAAAAATGCTAGCAGCAGAAGTACTTGCAGCAGAAGTACTTAATGCGCTGTGGCTGTGAAGCAGGCTCCATAACAGAGCCAGAGGTGGTGCGCAGGAAATCGAATTGAGAGGCAATTAACCCATGCATTGGCAAAAGGTCACGTTAGCCGTTAACTCTGAGAATGCTGATGAATGTGAACAGTGTTTATGGGTTAATGGGGCATTGGCAGTCACTTTTACGGATTCCCAGGATGATCCCATTTTTGAACCCAAGCCAGGCGAGATGCCGCTATGGGAGTCTTTGTATATCTGTGGTTTATTTGATCAGGATAAAGATATTTCAGAAGTTGTAGATAACATCGAAGCAGCTGGAAAAGAGGTGTGCCAGGTGGAAGCCCTGCAGGACCAGGTGTGGGAAAGGCAATGGTTGGAGCACTTTAGTCCTAGGCGTTTTGGTCGAGACTTATGGGTTGTACCCACTGCATACGATATTCCAGCCGAAGCCGGGACCGCCGTCCGACTCGATCCAGGTATGGCCTTCGGCACCGGCACACATGCCACCACGGGGCTGATACTGGAATGGTTGGATAACCAGGACCTGACCGGGAAACGGGTATTGGATTATGGTTGCGGCTCTGGAATACTCGCAATTGCCGCGCTGTTATTAGGGGCTGACAAATGTCTTGCAGTAGACATAGACCCTCAGGCTTTAACAGCAACCCGTGAAAATGCGATATTAAACGGGGTTCTGGATCGTTTGGAAATCGGTCTTGCCGAAGAATTTGAAACGGATCAATATGATGTGGTAATGGCCAATATTTTAGCGGGTCCGTTGATTGACCTAGCCGATTTATTAACGGTCTGTTTATGCCCCAATGCCGATCTCGTGCTCTCAGGCGTGCTCGAAAAACAACAGGTCCAGGTACAGTCAGCCTATAAAAAGGAAGTCAGCTTTGTTGCCCAGACCAAGCGGGATGGATGGGTGTGCGCCCATGGAAAGCGATGCTGCTGACTCAATGCCCTGAATGCGAGACCGCTTTTCGACTGACCTTGGATGATCTTGCCAAAGCCGGTGGGCAGGTGCAGTGTGGCCGTTGTCGGAATATTTTTAACGCGATAGAGCACGGTACTCAAGAGCATGAGCAGGGTGATGGTAAACTGCCAGGGGAAGAAGCTGCCGTTTTAAACACTGATCCAGGGGCTGCAGCGGACTTAACTGACATCGGCGTCGAGGCGCCGCAACAGGTTAATGTCGAAGCAGCTGCCGGGGAAAATTCACCCGCTGAAATAGCGCGTAGATTAGCTGCGCTATTTAATCTCCAGCGGGCTCGATTGCTTACTGGCTTACTGGCAATACTTTTTGTGGTGCAACTGGCTATGATTTTTTCCGAGACGCTGTTGTCTTATAGGATTATCAGAAGCTGGTTGGGAGGCGTCTGTCAGATTTTTCCTTGCCAAATACCCGTTTTTATCGATTTAGATGCACTGATCATCAAGCAGTCAGCTATGATTTCACTTGACTCGGCTCAGCACAGATTGCTGACAGCTCGTCTGTATAATGGCGGTGGCATTGAACAGCCTCTGCCACCTCTGCAGCTGGAATTAGTCGATGACCGTGGTGTGCAGGTGGCCAGGCGGGTGTTTCTTCCTGGTGAATATCTGAAAGCTGAAGCTGAAGCTGAACGCAACGTGATCGGTGCTGGGGATTCTTTGCACGTCTCTTTACCGATCGTTTTGAAGGAGCTTGAGCCATTGGTGACCGGATATCGTCTGCAATTAATGCCCTGAACGTGAACAACTGTTACCATAGGCGTTTTTCTCATCTTATCTGTTTATGTTGAAAATCGGTTCGTATTCCCATGACAGTCGAGTCGTCGTAGCTCCGATGGCTGGTGTGACTGATAGACCTTTCAGAAACCTATGTCGTAGGTTTGGTAGCTATTGGCTGGTTACCGAAATGTTATCCAGTGACCGGAAGTTATGGAAGTCGGAAAAATCGAGTTATAGAAACAGGTTTGATAATGAGCCCGGCTTGAGGTGGGTACAGATAGCGGGCGCAGACCCTGGCATGATGGCCGCTGCAGCAGTGGATATTGCTTCTCGAGGCGCACATATCATAGATATTAATATGGGCTGCCCCGCCAAAAAAGTCTGTCGTAAAGCTGCAGGCTCCGCCTTGTTACGGGATGAGGCGCTAGTGGCCAGGATAGTAAGCCAGGTTGTGGCCGCTGTGCCTATTCCAGTGACACTGAAGATCAGGCTTGGCTGGTCTTATGATGAGGTTAATGCTGTGCGCATTGCTAAAATAGCAGAGAACGAAGGGATTGCTGCATTAACGGTTCACGGCAGGACCAGGCAATGCAGATTTTCTGGTAAGGCCAATTATCCGCTTATTGCTGAAGTTAAGAGCCGGGTTTCGATTCCGGTCATTGCCAATGGTGATATAGACTCTATAAGCAAGGCGAAAGAGGTGATCTGCTTAACCGGTGCAGACGCGGTAATGATGGGTAGAGCTGCTCTGGGACAACCTTGGCTGCCGGGAAGGATCGATGCTTGTCTGCAGGGTCAATTGACCGACTGTTTATCGCTGGAACAGAAAACAGAGGTGATGCAGGATCACATCGGGCTGCTTGTGGATTTTTATGGAGAAATGGCAGGCCACAGAATTGCCCGAAAACATGTAGGCTGGTTCCTGCAGGAACATTTTATGGACAACCAGTTTCTGAGGCGGCAATTCAATGCTTTGGAAAACTCAAAGCATCAGATTGAATTCATTGCCAGCAACTGTTCATCACCGTTAAAGGTTGCTTGATGAGTAAAGATACCCGACCGGGTAAAGCAGGCTTTGAAGCGACTGTAGCCACAACCAAAGGTGTCGCCGCTGTCGTCGATGAAGCATTAACTGCATATTTCCAGATGATGTCCGGGGAAACGATTGAGGGACTCTACGAGCTTGTTCTTTCTGAAGTTGAACCGGCGGTATTGGCAAAGGTGATGGAGTACACAGCTCATAATCAGAGCAAGGCAGCAGCAATTCTTGGGCTCAATCGGGGCACACTGCGAAGTAAATTAAAGAAATATCATCTGCTTTAACCCGCGCAGGGTTAACAGCGAAAAAGTTGAGTATAAAGAGTTTAGATTATGTCCGATCCAGTTATTCGTAAAGCATTAGTCAGCGTTTCAGATAAAAATGGTTTAATAGAATTCGTCAGACCACTGGCAGAGATGGGAGTAGAATTTCTGTCAACTGGCGGGACCTACCAGTTACTCGTGCAACACGGAGTAAACGTTCAGGAAGTAGCCGAACATACTCAGTTTCCGGAGATGATGGATGGCAGGGTAAAGACCCTACATCCAAAAATACACGGTGGTTTGTTAGGTCGCTTGCCTGAGGATGCTGAAATCATGGCAGCTCATGATATTGAAGCGATCGACCTCCTGGTGGTAAACCTTTATCCCTTTGAAGCCGTAACAGCTGATTCGAATTGCACGCTTGAGACTGCTATCGAGAATATTGATATTGGCGGCCCTGCCATGGTCAGATCGGCAGCCAAAAATTATACCAGAACGACGGTCGTTGTTGACCCAGGTGATTATCAACGGGTACTCACCGAATTGTCCGAACACCAAGGTACTATAAGCGAAGCAACCCGCTTTGAATTAGCCTGTAAGGCATTCCAGAGGATAGCAGCCTATGATGCAGCCATAAGCAACTATCTGGGCATCATTGATAACCACGATAGCAGTGGGGGGGATGATTTCCCGCAAACACTCACTCGCCAATGGCACATGAAACAGGAAATGCGTTACGGAGAAAATCCCCATCAGCAAGCCGCCTTTTATGTCGAGCCGGAAATGTCAGTTGGATCGGTTGCCGGAGCAAGGCAGGTGCAGGGTAAAGCGCTTTCTTACAATAACGTGGCGGACACTGATGCAGCCTTAGAGTGTGTTAAGGAATTCACTGAAGCCGCCTGCGTTATCGTTAAACACGCCAATCCTTGTGGTGTTGCCGAAGCAGGCACTCTGCAGCAGGCCTATCGGTTAGCATTTGCTACCGACCCAACCTCAGCATTTGGTGGAATTATTGCGGTTAACAGGGAATTAAATGCAGATTTAGCGCAGGAGATGTCAGGCAATCAGTTCATTGAGGTGATCATTGCGCCGAGTATTTCGGCAGCAGCAAAAAAACAGCTTGCGCTCAAAAAAAATGTAAGGGTGCTGGAAGCAGGTCCATTACAAGGTGGTGCTGTGGACTTTGATATGAAAAGGGTAAGTGGTGGCCTGCTGCTGCAAAGCAGGGATACATTGCTGGTTGATGAGGCTGCCCTGTGTGTGGTTACTGATCGACAACCCTCTGAAAAGCAGGTGGATGATCTGATGTTTGCCTGGAAGGTCGCTAAATTCGTAAAATCCAACGCGATAGTTTATGCCAAAAACAAGCAGACCATTGGAATTGGTGCTGGTCAGATGAGTCGGGTCTATAGCGCCAAAATAGCCGGCATAAAAGCTGCCGATGAAGACCTGCCTGTCGACGGCTCTGTTATGGCCTCGGACGCTTTCTTCCCTTTCAGAGATAGCATCGATGCTGCCGCAGCAGTTGGTATTACTGCAATCATTCAGCCCGGTGGGTCAATTCGTGACCAGGAGGTCATTGATGCGGCAAATGAAGCAGGCATTGCCATGATATTTACCGGTATGCGCCATTTTAGACATTAGCCCGAGGCTAATCCTGACCCGAGGAAATTTTTTTGAATATATTGGTTATTGGAAGCGGGGGCCGAGAGCATGCGCTGGCATGGAAGTTGTCGCAAAGTGCTTCAGCTGAAAGTGTTTTTGTGGCACCTGGCAATGGTGGCAGTGCGCTTGAGCCGGCGATCACGAATATTCCAATTGAGCCAATGGATTTTGATGGGTTAATTGAATTTGCCATTCGTGAGCAGGTAGGGCTTACGGTGGTGGGCCCTGAGGCGCCCTTGGTTGCTGGTATTGTTGACCGATTTCATGATGCGGGCCTGGCCTGTCTTGGTCCGAGTGCTGCAGCAGCTCAACTGGAAGGGTCGAAGAGCTTCAGCAAGCAGTTTCTGGTCAAACATGGGATACCAACAGCAGCCTATGGTAGTTTTGAATCCGTCAGACCGGCTTGTGACTTCGCTCGAAAGCTACCCCTGCCGGTTGTTATAAAAGCAGATGGCCTGGCTGCAGGTAAGGGTGTGCTGATAGCCCAGAGTTATGAGGAGGCAGATCAGGTCATTGCTCATATGCTGGAAGGTGATGCTTTCGGCCAAGCCGGTCATCGGGTGGTTATTGAAGAGTTCCTGTTTGGCGAGGAAGCAAGCTTTATTGTGATCGCGAATGGCCATTCATACTTACCGTTCGCTACATCTCAGGATCATAAGGCCCTCCTCGATGGTGATCTTGGCCTGAATACCGGTGGCATGGGAGCCTACTCACCCGCGCCAGTGGTTACTGACGCTATCCATGCTCGTGTCTTGAGTGAAATAATTGAGCCCACATTAGCCGGTATGATTGCCGATGGTCACCCCTATAAGGGGTTTTTATATGCTGGTCTGATGATCGAGCCAACAGGTGATGTCAAGGTAGTTGAGTTTAACTGTCGTTTTGGAGATCCTGAAACACAGCCGGTTTTACTGCGCATGCGATCGGATTTAGTTAGCCTGTGTGTGGGTGCTGTGAATAACCGATTAGACAGTTGTACGCTGGAGTTCACAGACGCCGCCGCCGTCGCGGTGGTACTCGCTGCAGAAGGTTATCCCCAGGCCTATCGTAAGAACGAAGAGATCAAAGGTCTGAGTTTGCCCATGGAAAGTAAAGTTTTCCATTGTGGGACTCTATTGCAGGGTACCAGTATTAAAACATCGGGTGGTCGGGTATTGGCTGTCACGGCCCTGGGTAATTCAGTCAGTGCAGCGCAGAGTCTGGTCTATGAAGATATACAGGGTATTCAATTTGCGGGGATGCAGTATCGTCGCGATATCGGCTATCGAGCCATCGCGAGGGAAAAAAATTCAGCTAGTTAAGCGGCCACCATCAATAGTGATAACCTGGCCGGTAACATAAGTATTGGTGGCCAGATAGAATGCCACCATCGCTATATCAGAAGCGTTTCCGGTTCTTTTGAGAGGAATTTTTTCAAGCATGGAATCGACCAGAGCTGGGTCGCCTGACGAGTGCTTACTTGGCTGTAAAATGGCTCCCGGGGAGATTGCATTTACCCTAATCTGCGGAGCCAGCTCCAGTGCCAGTGATCGGGTCATCATAATCAGGCCCGCTTTGCTGATGCTGTAAACGACGTAATGTCTTAACGGCTGCTGGCCATAAATATCAGCAATATTGATAATACTGCCGGTAGAACGCTTTAATATGGGTGCCAGCGACTGGCATAGAAACAGGGGCGCTCTCACGTTAGTGTTCAGGGTGTCTTCCCAGTGAGCCAGATCGATTTCGCTCAATGCACGTGCTGAAAAAACGGCGGCGTTGTTAATCAGAAGATCGAGTCTCTGGTCTGATTTAAACCAGTTGGTACGGGCTTGTTCGGAGCAGTCGGGATCGCTGATATCGCCCTGAACCAGGCGGGCGGATTCGGCTCGAGTATGATTAAACTGCCGACAGAGTTGTTGAGCCTGGGCTTCAGACGTTCGATAGTGCAGTACAAGGTTCCACCCCTGAGCGTGGAAGTGTTGAGCAATTTCACTGCCAATGCGCTGTGCTGCACCGGTTATGAGGGCGACTTTAACCACCTAAATGGCTCGCGATAATAGCTATATGTGATGTCCTTACTGCGGTTTTTATTTCAGCACCTGTTAAATGCCGGGGAAGATCCTTTGTCTGCGCCTGGGCACATAGTGCCTGCCACTGTCGCCATTTAGCAGCGGTTTCGATATTCGATTGGATTGGTTGCAGTGCCTCGATTATCTTCAGGATTTTTTCGAATCGTTCCGGTTTCCGTCGCGCATCCAGATGTTCCAGGGTAGTAACAATATGGGCGGGTGATTTCAGGTCGGGATTGACCAACTGCTGGCAGTGCCGGGCCAGTAAAAGGTTGAGGTCCTGCCATTGTTTGGGGAGTCTGACCTTGTCATTAATCTTCTGAAGACTGGTTTCGGTGAGGCCGAGGCAGAGACACGCAAACTTCTGTGCCGGCTCTAGACTGTTTGCTATCAGACACATTCTGGCTATAGCTGCCTGGGTCAGATCTGGCCAGAGATGGTTAGCAGCACCTATATCCCTGATAAAAGTAAAAAACTTTTCCGGATGTTCGGTTTTCAGAACCTTGTCAAGCTCCATGAAAATCCGCTCAGGGGATAAACTATCGATGTCTCCCCGATCGACCATGTTGCTGCATAGTAACCGGGTTTGGTCATCTACCTGGAATCCGAATTTTTCTAACTTGGCGTAAAACCTTGCTAATCTGAATACTCTTAAAGGATCTTCATCGAAAGCTGGAGAAACATGCTTGAGCAGCCTGTTGCTGAGATCGGATTGACCCCCGTAGGGATCGATGATAGTTCCATCGGCTGTTTCTGCCATGGCATTGATTGTCAGATCGCGTCTGTACAGGTCTTCTTCCAGAGTCACGTCAGGTTTGCTGTTGAAGGCGAAATTCTGGTGGCCTGGCCCGGTATTTTGTTCCGTCCTTGCCAGGGCATACTCGTCTCCGGTGTGAGGATGCAAAAAAACGGGGAAGGCTTTCCCGACCTGCCTGTAGCCTTGTTGCAGCATGCTTTCAGGGGTTTCTCCTAACACCACCCAATCCTGCTCGGCCACCGGAATTCCCAGTAGCTTATCGCGAACTGCGCCGCCTACCAGCAGATGTTTCACTGTTCAAACCTGGTTTCAGGTATTTGCCGGTGTGGGCTCATGGCAGCGCCTGCTGCTTGAAGCGTCGGCCGTCCTCAACACGAAGGGCGGTTAGGTGCCGACCCCAGACACAGCCAGTATCCAGTCCTGCCAGATAGGGTCGCTGTACACATCCCAGAGCAGCCCAATGACCGAATAGAATTGTGATCTTGTGCAGCGATGGATTGCGGTAATCAAACCAGGGTTCAAATCCCTGCGGTGCCTGGGTTTTTTTCTGGTTCAGTTCGATTTCTCCGGGATGACGATAGAAGCGCATGCGGGTGAAAAAGTTGGTAATTAATCTCAATCTGGCAAAGCCAGTTAGATCGTTGTGCCAGATACTAGGCTTATTACCGTACATCTCTTGTAAGAAACGACGGTAATTGTTGTTTGTGAGTTGATCAAAAACCTCTTCACTGCGTGCCATAACCGTTTCAAGGTCCCATATTCCGGGCATACCGGCATGAACGAGTAGCGTGCCGTAGTCTGGGTCGTATCTTACCAGAGGTTGCTTGCGCAACCAGTCAGTGAATGTGTCAAGCTCTTTATGTTCGAGTAAATCTGATAGGGTATCTCCTTTGAGCTGTTCTCTAATGCCGCTAGCAACAGCCAGGAAGTGAAGATCATGGTTGCCGAGCACCACTTGAACGTTACTCTGATCCATTAAGAACTGTAGGGTTTCAACGTTATCAGGACCTCGATTGATGATATCTCCAGTAAGCCACAGGCTGTCTTTATTGCTGTCGTAGTGAACTTGCTCAAGCAGGGCTCTTAACTCTCGGTAACAGCCTTGTATATCTCCTAACGCAAAAACCGTCATTGATCTCTCCGCGAAACGAAATTCGCACAATCGGTATAATTTTCGACACTTAAATTTTCTGCTCGAAGCTTTGGATCCAGGTCAATGCTGCGTAGTTCATCAGCATTGAGACAGCCACCCAGGGAGTTTCTGATAGTTTTTCTTCGCTGGCCGAAAGCCTGGATAAGGATCTTAGACAGCACCGCTAAATTTTCTGCTTTAGCTGGTTTTGTTTTATGAGGTTGGAGTCGGGCTACTGCTGATTCGACTTTAGGCCGGGGCGTAAAGGCTGAAGCAGGCACAGTCATGAGCTTTTCTATCTGGCAGTAGTACTGAGTCATGACTGAGAGTCTGCCATAGACTCTGCTACCCGGGGCGGCAACCATACGGTCAACTACCTCAGCTTGCAGCATCAATGTCATGTCGGTTAATCGTTCAGAATACTCGAACAACCTGAAAAGCAAAGGCGTCGATATATTGTAGGGGAGGTTGCCCACGACTCGCAGGGGGGCGGGTAAATCGTCTATGGGGTAGTCGAGGATGTCGGCATTGATGATGTTCACTGCCGATGGCAATTGTTTTTTCAGAAGCGGTATTAGGTCGCGATCGATTTCAATGACGATCAGGTTTGCGGTTCTTTCCGCTAAAAGTTGGGTCAGTGAACCTGTACCGGGGCCAATTTCAAGTATGGTTTCATTTTGCCTCGGCGCTACGGCTGAGATGATGTCCTCGATGACACGGGAACTGTGTAGAAAATTTTGGCCGAAACGCTTTTTAGCGCTCATGATTGATTTGTATTGGCGGATTCGGACATGCGGTCAGCCATAGAGATCGCTGCTAGCAGGCTACCGTAATCTGCTTCACCGGTACCAGCCAGGTCCAGAGCAGTGCCATGATCTACCGACGTTCTTATGATAGGCAGGCCCAGAGTGATATTGACGGCTGAGCCAAAGCTTTGATGTTTCAGAACGGGTAACCCCTGATCGTGATACATGGCGACTACCGCATCAGCCTTTGATAGCTGTTTTTGCGTGAATGCGGTATCCGCAGGCAGAGGTCCTATCAGGTTATGTCCCTTTATTCTCAGGTGCGCCAGAGCAGGTTGAATAACTTCTATCTCTTCTGTGCCCAGGTACCCTTGTTCGCCTGCATGAGGGTTCAGTCCGCATACCAATAGGGTGGGTTGTTGTATACCGAAGTGCTCTTGTAGACTCCTGGATAACAGGGTGATTGTTTCTGTGATGTTTTTAAATGTGATAGCAGCGGGTACTTCAGCCAGGGGTAAATGAGTGGTGACCAGAGCAACCCGCAGTGAGTCACTGGCCAGCATCATGACCACTTTGTTTGTGCCGGTTTCCTGGGCCAACCATTGGGTGTGCCCGGTAAAGGCAATACCCGCTTGATTGATGACTGCTTTATTGATAGGTCCTGTGACCAGGCCACGACAGGTTCCTGTCTGGCATGCAGCTACGCTTTGTCTGAGAGCCTGCAGGAGAAAAGGGCCGGCTCTGGCGTCCACGCGGCCAGGTACTGGTGTGTAAGACAGGCTGACTGGCTGAATATTCATGGCGTCAGGATTATAAACTGTCGATTTTGACATGACTGCGACTGGCATGTCTGATCCTAACAGTCGAGAACGTTCCAGAATCAGGTCAGGATCAGTGAAGTAGATGCGTCTGGGTAGGGGCCCCAGATCATTCTCTGCTGCGATGCAGATATCCGGACCGATACCTGCCGGTTCGCCTGGTGAGATGGCAAGCGGTAAGCTAGATTCGGATCTCGACAAAAGCGTCTTCCCTCATTTCTCTTATCCAGGTTTCCATTTCCTCATCGATCATCTGGCTGCGCAGATAATTTTCAGCTTGGTTACGCAGAAATTCTTCGCTGAAGTCCTCGGTTCTACGGCCGATTACCTGTAGGAAATGATAGCCGAATGCTGTTTCAAAAACTTTGCTGACGTTGTTGATTTCTGATGCATTCACGGTTTCTTCAAAAGCGCCGACAAATTCACCTGCTCTGCTCCATCCCAGGTCACCGCCGTTCAAAGCAGAGCCGGGATCGTCAGAGTATAATCTCGCCACTTCGCCAAACTCTCGTCCATCCAGAATTTCGTCGCGCAAACTCATAGCCAGTTCTTTGGCTTCTTCAAGGTTTCGAATTTCGGTGGATTTAATCAGCACATGGCGCACTTTTGTCTGGTCAATCAAGCCGTTGGCTTTTGCTCCGCGACTCTCCTCCAGTTTTATGATGTGGAATCCGCTGCCACTTTGAATGGGACCTTGGACTTCACCTACTTTCATTGTCTCGGCGATATCGGCAAACATAGAGGGCAGTTGGGCGGGTTTACGCCAACCGAGATCGCCGCCTTTCAGGGCATTCTGACCTGCAGACCGCTCCATGGCGAGTGTCTGGAAATCAGTTCCAGCATGGACTTCCGCCAGTATGTCGGTTGCTTGTTTGCGGATTTTCCTAATGGTCTTTGAATCAGCATCTGAGGGCACGGCGACTAGAATGTGGGCAAATCTGTATTCGTTCGCGGTAATCGAGGCGCCCAGTTCTGAACTGAGAAAATTGTTTATGGACTGATCTGTTATTTCAATTCGGCTTTGCATAATGCCCTGCTGGACCCGGCTAATCATAATTTCCTTTTCTATCTGTTCTCGCATGGTGTTGTAGGAAATACCATCCTTGGCAAGGGCCTGGCTGAATTCCAGCAAAGTGAAATTATTTTGCGCGGCAATACCATTCATGGCCTCATTTAATTCGCCATCACTGATTCGGATGCCTGCCCGCCTGGCCATTTGCATTTGCAGACTTTCAACAACCAGTCGTTCAATTATCTGTTCCGTCAGGGTTGCCTCAGACGGCATTCTTGCAGGGTCGGTAAGCTGTGCCTTGATTGCTGTTTTTCTTGATTCAAGTTCGGACACCATGATGATCTCGTTATCGACGATCGCTGCTATCTTGTCTAGAACGATCGGTGCCGCGAGGCTCGGCCAAGTGAAGGTGACCAGAAGTAGTAGTAGCCCAGTGTTAAATATGTTCATTGTTATAAATGCCTTATCAGTCAATATTGGTCTGAAAAACCGGGGACCGTTCGGCCCAGTAGTTTTGCTAGATCGCTACCTATGTTACCCAGTCCTTTGAGTTGAAACTCAATGAAAATCCCGCTTCTTTTTCGAAGCGCCCTATACGCTTGCTGTGAATTTTCAGTACCCCTGAAAGTATCGATGAATTCTCTGTAGGCTAGTTTCGCATTCCAGCAGCAGCCATTGTATTCTACAGCAGCTACCGACTCTATGCTTTCCTGTCGATTCCAGTCATAGTTCCATAATCCCACGATACGCCAGTGAGGCGATAGCGGCACAGCTATTGATGCATGACTTAGTCTCTTATTTTCTAATCTGGTGAGTTCAAGATAAGACACTGGAGCTCGTTCGACAATGTGGAATAGATTTATCAGGTAAGCCTGAGGTGAGCGGAAGCTGAATCCAGCATAGCTTGAGACCATCCTATGGAGTTGAGTATCCCATTGAATTTTACCATCTAGTTTCATGTTCGGTCGAGGATGCCAGGATGCCTCCACAAACAGTGACGTCTCTTCCATGGATGCAATAGAGCTATTAAATTGCAGTGGCAGGTCATAGTGATAGAATGCCTGCCCTGCCTGGATCCTAAAGGCTTCAGAACCGTCGACTTGTCTTAACAGTCGACTGGTGAGCGCAACACTCACCTGTTCACCGGGCAGCAGCGCATCAATTCCAGAAAATCGGTTCTTGCGGAACAGATTGTTGAAGGATGGATTGAGTTGGCCAGTGTCAAATAAATTGATCTTCCCGGGCGTGCTCCCGCCCTGATGCAGGATGAATAGTCTGGGTTCCAGCGTTTGCAGCCAATCAGATTGATTAAAACGAACATGTCTTTCAAAGTTGAGGCCGGAATCAAGGTTGGCGGTAGGTGTTAGATGAGAACGGGTCTGTGGTTCGGTTGCCGCTCCGAAGTCGTTTCGGTAGCTGCGGTGATGCACCTGAATTTCAGTTTTTGCATACCCCCAGGATGTTGACAAAGGCCAGATGATTCCTGAAGTCAGCAGTTTTCGCTGGCTTTGCGGGTGATCGAATCCAGGTTCTGACTTAGTACTGAATTCACTCAGCTGCGCTTCGCTGTAGAAGCGCAGTTTGCCGGTAGACGTTCTGTAAGCAAGGTTTAGTTCGGGTTGTCGTTCATACTGATTATCGAATTCGGGTAGCAGGCTTTGAAAGCCTTCCATTGCAAGATTCGCGCTGAAATGATCTCCATGCCATCCGATCGAAGCTGATTGATTCAATGCCGTTTTGGCACGAGGATAGGGATCATTAGCAAATAAAGTCTGAGACAAGTGATCGGCGCCGTTGACCAGGGAACTGTTGTGGTCTCGAAGGTAGTCCTGGTCGGACAATGCAGTGTAGTTAATGTTGGTAGCAAGGGATTGCCATTGCCCAGTGTGCTGACTCGATATTAGCCAGCGCTGCCCATCAGAAGAGGCTGTCTGGCTGGTCTTATTTTGTTCCTGAGCAAGAAATTTATCGTGGCTGATATAGCCAATTTGCAATTCATTGTTAGTGGCGTTAGTTAAGTAGCGACTTTCGATCTGATGGAGTGTGCCGCGCTGAGCTATGTTGCTGTAGGTATAGCTTGCATCCAGGTTTGTCGCAATATTGAAGTAATAGGCGGCAGTCAGGTTTAAACCATTTGCACTGTCTTTGTTCAGTGAAGGTGGTAGTAATCCTGAGTGTCTTTTTGTATCAATGGGGAATTTAGCATAGGGCAGGTAGAATACTGGCACATCCTTAATTCTTAGTGTGACGTCTTTTGCTGTGGCCGTGCCGGATGCCATATCCAGATTGAGCGTTGACATTTGCATGAGCCAAAGGTCATCACCCGGGGCGCATTGGGTAAAATTGCCATTGGCTATAGCGATTTTTGTGGGACTTTGTTTTTCCAGAGATTCTGCGCTGCCTCTGAAGCCGCTCTCTTGCAGAAGGAAACTTGCTGTATTGACCCGACCTGTTCCATTGAAGAAATCACCGATGGCTGATTCTCCTCTGATTAACAGGCCTGGTTCCCTGATCATCACATGGCCCTGCAGATTCAGTTGATTGTCAACCAGGTTAATATCCGCTGCATCCGCGCCGATCAGGCGAGAAGCCGTGTGTATTTCAACATTGCCTTGTATGCTGGCAGAATTATCAAGAACGAGGGATGCATCATCCGCGCTGATGCTGATAGATGAATCCGTTGGTGTTGCCTTCGTCGATGAGCTATTGGCATCAAGATAGCTGCCTGAGCACTGGCCGCCAGATGTATCTACGGTTCCATTTCCGGGTAGTTTGAGGGCCCTCCAATCGGTATCTGCAGCTGTTTGGGCAACTGAAGTCACGGGCCAGTAGAGCAGAAAAAGCAATACCGACCGAATTATTGGGCTAGCGGTGCTGGGCATGGTGTCTTAAGTTTTGTTGAGTGGGCCTAGAATAAGCGATAATCAGTGCTTTCTACAGTTAATCAAGTGAAAACCTATGGACAAGCGTCTTCACCAACTGACTGAGTGGGCTCATCGGTTTGTTTCCAACCAGGGGTATCTCGCAGGTTCCGGATTGCTCATACCGGTCTCGGAAGATGCGAGTTTCCGTCGGTATTACCGCCTGGCTGGTTCGGATTGTGGCTGCGTGTTTGTGGATGCGCCACCGGCAAAGGAAGACCTGAAGTCCTTTATTAAGATTACTGAATTACTTAACCTGGGAAAAGTGCGGGTTGGCAAGGTCCGGGGGCAGGATTTGAAATCGGGTTTTCTGGCATTAGAAGACCTGGGTGATACATTGCTTCTTGAGGATCTGCATGCTGATAAACAGCGGGTTCGGGATAGGTTAAGTCAAGCTTCACAGGAAATTTTGAAGATGCAGTTGATAACCGGGTCACTCCCTTTGTACACGCGGCAGCTTCTGCGGGAAGAAATGGAATTGTTCCCGCACTGGTTGCTAACCATGCAATTGCAGCTAAAAATATCCACCCAATGGCAGAAACTGTTTTCCGGCGTGGTTGAAATGTTGATTGAAAACGCCCAGAACCAGCCGCAGACGTTTGTTCATCGAGATTTCCATTCAAGAAACATTATGTTAACTGAGCACAACGGCATGGCTGTTATTGACTATCAGGATGCCGTTATCGGGCCAATTACCTACGACTTGGTATCTTTGTTGAAAGATTGTTATTTTCGTTTGGAACGGGCAGATGTTGTTTATCTGGTTGAAGCCAACTGGACATTGTTAAGAGACCGACACCCCGTGGGTCTCGGGTCTTTTCCTGAGTTTCTCAGATGGTTTGACCTCATGGGCCTGCAGAGGCACTTGAAATGTGCCGGTATATTTTGTCGTCTACATCTGCGCGATGGTAAACCTGGCTATCTAGCTGACGTGCCTCTGGTGCTTGATTATATATTAGAGGTTTGCGAGCTTTATGAGCCTTTGAATGATTTTGGCACCTTCTTAAGAGACAATGTTATCTCGCAGGCCAGAGATAAACTTATATGAACGCCTTTCTTCTAGCAGCAGGGAAAGGATTGCGCATGAGACCGCTATCTGACCATCTACCCAAGCCTTTATTGCCAGTAGCCGGACAAACCCTGATTGAACGACACCTGTATAAATTGAGGGACAGCGGCTTCACAAGGGTGGTCGTCAATTTGCATTATTTGGGTGATCAATTGCGTTCCGCGCTGGGTAATGGAGAGAGATATGACCTGGATATACAGTATTCTCACGAACAGACGTTGCTAGATACAGGCGGGGGGATAAGAGCAGGACTTGAGTTATTGGGTGGAAAAGCATTTGCAGTCATCAGTTCAGACATCTACTGTGATTTTCCTTTTGATGTGCTGAAAAAAATCGACCTCGGTCATTGTTTAGGGCACTTGATTCTTGTTCCAAACCCAGAACATCATCCGGCAGGTGATTTCTCGATAACTGATAATCTCATAGGTAATGGCGGTGAAAGGTATACTTTTTCGGGTATCAGTGTTCTACATCCCGAGTTATTGTCTGCGATAAGCAGCGGGGTTTTTCCGCTGCGGGACGTGCTGCGTTCAGCGGCAGCAGGAGGCAGACTGAGTGGGCAGCTATACCATGGAATCTGGTCGGATATAGGCACACCCTCTCGACTCAGGTCGCTGGAAAGCTTGTTACTCACACGAAGCTAGGTGTATGTGAAGCTATCCTGTAAACTTCGCCAGCCGCATTTGGAAACTTAATAATGAAAACACCCTGGATAGCACCCTCGATTTTATCGGCAGACCTGGCTCGACTGGGCGAGGAAGTCACCCTTGTACTCGAAGCAGGCGCAGATCTTATTCATTTCGATGTGATGGATAATCATTATGTGCCCAACCTGACTTTTGGCCCCATGGTTTGTCGGGCTCTACGTGACTATGGTGTAACCGCGCTAGTTGATGTGCACCTGATGGTTAAGCCCGTAGATCATTTAATTGGTGAATTCGCCAATGCTGGCGCCAGCTATATCACTTTTCATCCTGAAGCCAGCGATCACGTTGACAGGTCGCTGGAACTTATCCGTTCGGCTGGGCTGAAATGTGGTCTGGTGTTGAATCCAGCCACTTCGATTCACTGTCTTGATCATGTGCTGGATAAACTGGATATGATTCTTATTATGTCGATTAATCCGGGATTTGGTGGTCAGACCTTTATTGATACAACGCACCATAAATTAAGGCTGGCCCGCGATCTGATTGATCACAGTGGCAGGGATATCCGTCTTGAAGTTGACGGTGGCGTTAAAATAGAGAACATCGCTGCCATAGCAGATTCGGGAGCAGATACTTTCGTGGCAGGATCGGCTGTTTTTGGTTCAAGTAATTACAGGGAAACACTGGACAAGATGCGCCAGCAACTGAGGGGTTAATGGTTTTCCCTGCCAATAGACGCGTCGTCTCCTATTGATTGACTTGTATGCACCAGCCAGCAAAGTGTTTCAAGCGGGTTCTGAGCCTTAAATTGGCTACAGGCCCATAACAAGATCAACAATGTGAGGGCTTGATGTCGATGACCAGGGAAGCTCCCTGTATTGTAATTCTCTTGCAACTGGCCAGACTGCAGGCTGAAATAGTGCCTAGTATTTAAGAAAAAATGAATGACAAATCCAGATTACTTCGATAATTTTATCCGGCAGGGCCATTATCATATTCCGGTGACCCGAGAGCTTGTGGCGGATTTTGAAACGCCACTGTCCTGTTACGTTAAAGTCGCCCGAGGTCCATACAGCTATCTGCTGGAGAGCGCTAATCAAGGTGGGGAGAAGTGGTCGCGATATTCGATAATTGGTCTTCCAGCCAATCGAGTTATAAAAGTCTATGGGGAAGAAACCACCATTGAGGAAAATGGTGAAATTATAAAGAAACTGATCACCTCGGATCCGTTGGATTTTATTGAAAAGTACCAGCAGCAATTTGCTTATCCCGAGTTACCAGGTTTGCCAGGCTATACCGGTGGTTTGGTAGGCTATTTTGGTTATGACACGGTCCGGTATGTAGAAAAGCACCTCGCTGGGATGGCCCCTCCAGATAAAATAGGCACTGCCGATATACTGTTGATGGTGTCAAACGAGCTGATTGTATTTGATAATATTAAAGGCAGAATGCATCTGGTCACGCACGCCCAGGGTCTGGAAGAAAATGCCTATGAACAGGCATGCGAGCGTCTCGATGTGATGCAAGCGGCCTTGCGGGATCCCATCCCGGATGAATTCACATCACCGTCGATTGCGCCTGCTCTTTATGACGAGGATTTTGTTTCTTCCTACGGGGAAGAAAGATTTAAGGCTGACGTCGAAAAAATTAAGGATTACATTCTGGCAGGAGATGTCATGCAGGTCGTCTTGTCGCAAGGAATGTCTTGTGGGTTTGAAGCGGAGCCACTCAATCTTTATCGAGCTCTACGAGCTATGAATCCATCCCCCTATATGTATTTCATGGATCTGGAAAGCGTGCAGATAGTGTCATCCTCGCCAGAAATTCTGGCCCGATTAGAGCATCGGGAAGCGACGGTGAGACCGTTGGCCGGAACCAGGCCAAGGGGCCTTAGCGCTGATCAGGATCAGTTGATGGAAGAAGAATTGCTGAATGATCCAAAGGAAATTGCAGAACATCTGATGCTGATTGATCTAGGTAGGAATGATATTGGTAGAGTTGCCAAGACTGGCACAGTGAAGGTGTCCGAGATGATGGTGGTTGAACGTTACGCTCATGTGATGCATATGGCTTCAAATGTAGACGGTGAATTGCGTGATGAATTGTCAGCAATGGATCTGCTCAGAGCGACTCTGCCAGTGGGTACATTAAGTGGCGCACCCAAAGTCAGAGCTTTAGAGATTATTGATGAACTGGAACCGGTTAAGAGAGGAATCTTTGGCGGGGCTGTGGGCTATTTTTCCTGGAACGGAAATATGGATACCGCGATTGCCATACGAACCGCCGTTCTAAAAGATGGTCGCCTCCATATTCAGGCAGGCGCCGGTGTGGTAGCAGACTCAATAGCCCAGCAGGAGTGGACAGAGACCATGGCTAAAGCAATGTCTGTCATTAAAGCAGCTGCTATTGCCGAGTCTGGCCTGGAACTTTCGCTAGAGGAGCCCGCAAGCAGGCAGGGTCAAAGATAAATGTTAATACAGATTGGCGTAGCTTATGTTGTTGATGATTGATAATTACGATTCGTTTACTTATAACATTGTACAGTACCTGGCGATGCTGGGAGAGCAGGTTCAGGTATTTCGCAATGATGAGATTACTCTGCAGGAGATAGAGCAGCTTGCACCGGCAAGAATCGTGATCTCCCCGGGCCCGTGTACGCCAAATGAAGCAGGTATTTCTATGGATGTAATACGTCATTTTCAGGGAAGGGTTCCTATTTTAGGAATCTGCCTGGGGCATCAGAGTATTGGTCAGGTTTATGGATGTAAGATTGAGGCAGCAGGCGCTGTGATGCATGGCAAAACATCCTTGATACATCATAGTAAAAACGGTGTTTTTCGACATTTGCCCAACCCTTTCACTGCAACCCGTTATCATTCATTGGTGATAGCTAAAAAGACCCTTACTGATCAACTGGAAGTGACCAGTTGGACCGAAAATGAAGATGGTAGTATGGAGCAGATCATGGGGGTTCGTCATAAAATCTATCCTGTTGAAGGCGTACAGTTCCACCCGGAATCGATTCTGAGCGAGCATGGTCACGACCTCCTTCAGAATTTTTTGGATCAGGAGTAAGCAAATGGAAATAACGTTTTTGTTATCCAAATTGACGGATAGGCAAGATTTAACAGCATTAGAAATGACCGAGCTCATGCGCCAGATTATGACCGGTAAAGCAACGCCTGCTCAGATTGGGTCTGCCTTGACTGCATTGATGATGAAAGGAGAGACGGTCACTGAAGTTGCTGCTGCTGCGACGGTAATGCGAGAGCTGGCGCTGCGGGTGCCCGTCCATCATGAGCGCTTAGTTGACACCTGTGGCACCGGAGGCTCGGGCTCACGCAAGTTTAACGTGTCAACGGCCAGTGCTTTCGTCGTTGCAGCAGCAGGTGCTAAAGTGGCTAAACATGGTAATAGGGCGGCAACCGGCAATAGCGGAAGCGCTGACCTGCTTGAAGCAGCTGGCGCCAGGATTGATTTAAATCCAAAACAGGTTGCAAGGTGTATTGACACGGTAGGTCTGGGATTCTTGTTTGCTGCTAATCATCATCAGGCTATGCGGCACGCCGTAGGCCCTCGGCAGGAATTAAAGATTCGAACGCTTTTTAATGTTCTCGGGCCGCTGACAAATCCAGCGGGTGCCAAGCGACAGGTGATGGGTGTGTTCAGCCAAAACTGGCTCAGACCGCTGGCGGAAGTGCTGTGTGAACTAGCCAGCGAGCATGTAATGCTGGTGCATTCAAATGATGGTCTGGATGAAATAAGTATTGCAGCCTCAACCCAGATTGTCGAAATGAATCATGGCGAGTACAAAAGTTATCAGGTGAAGCCTGAAGACTTTGGTATGCGTGCATCTTCTCTGGAACCGCTCAGAGTGGAAAATAGTGCGCAGAGCCTCACCTTGGTTAATGCTGCTCTGAATCAGCAAGATGAAGCCGCGACCAATATGGTGTCCTTAAATGCCGGGGCGGCGATCTATGTAGCTGGACTCACTTCAGACCTCAGTGCTGGCGTAAAAATGGCTCAAGATGTTATTGCATCAGGGCAGGCGGCTGAAAGGATGAAATTTTTTGTGGATTTTACCGTTGAAGTTGCTGATTCTGAATTATGAGTGTGCCAACTATCCTGGAAAATATCGTTGCCGAAAAACGCACCCACGTTGCCATGAGGAAAAAGCAGCAATCGATATTACACCTCCAGGAAATTGGCCCTACTGCACCTCCCAGAGGCTTTGTTCGCGCCTTAGTTGATGATCTGGCCAAGGGCAGGCCTGCGGTAATTGCCGAGATCAAGAAAGCTTCTCCTTCTAAAGGTCTTATCCGGGCAGATTTTAGTGTGCCTGAAATAGCGAAATCCTATGAAAAATTTGGTGCAACCTGCATCTCGTGTTTGACCGATGAAGCCTTCTTTCAGGGTCGAGACAGCTATTTGTCGGATATAAAAGCCGCTGTCGCGCTGCCGGTACTAAGAAAAGATTTCATAATAGATGAATACCAGGTCCATGAATCTTTGGTGCTTGGAGCTGACTGCATATTGCTGATCGCAGCTATTCTGGATTCCACACAGATGTCTGATTATTACCAGCTTGCTCAGGAACTGGGTTTGGATGTCCTGATCGAAGTGCATGATGCGGTTGAGTTGGAACAGGTACTTGAGCTGAGTCCTGAACTGGTGGGTATCAATAATCGTAATCTGCATACCTTCCAGGTGAGTTTAGATACCACCCTGGAATTGATTAACCGAGTGCCTGAAAATGCGCTGGTTGTCACGGAAAGTGGCATTCGTGAACGCGCTGACGTTGTAAAAATGCAGCGTCATCAAGTGCGCTGTTTTCTGGTAGGAGAAGCCTTTATGCGTTTTGACGAACCAGGAGAAAAACTCGTGGAGTTATTTCTTTAACGCTCTGAGAAAAGCTCGTGGAGCTTTTTCTTTAAGCCCAAGTTCTTTAAGCCCAAGTCCTATAAGCCCAAGAGAAAAGCGCAGGACGTTTTCTATAAACACAAGAGAAAGCGCTTATTGGCCTCATGATGTGCAGCTAAAATGCATTTAGAATCAGGCCATCGGCCAAACCACCTGTTCCGTTTTTGCAAAGGCAGCTAAAAAGGCGCCAGGGAGAACAAGTAGGTATATTTTGGGCTCAGATATAGTCATTGCTTAGCCACAGAAAGTAGCGGCTCAATATCAACTGCATAGCCGAATATTGCCGGTTGCCCGCCAGTGTGAATAAACAACAAGGTTTTTTCCTGATTAGTTTGACGGGCAAGCTGAATAAAGCCCGCCATGGCGCGTCCCGTATAAACAGGGTCCAAGATTAAACCCTCCTGGTGAGCCGATAATTTTATGGCTTCAAGAACTGCATCGTTTATTTTGCCGTATCCGGGAGCAAGATTATCGTCTGAAAGCTCAATATCATCATTACCCACAGGGTTGGTTATTTTAAGTAATTTGGCGATGGCTGCGCAGTGCATAACAATGCGCTGGTATTGAAGATCTTTTGTGCGACGAACACAAATACCTTTCACTGGAATAATAGAGCCGGATGAACGCAAACCAAAAAGTAAGCCGGCATGGGTAGCGCCACTACCAGACGCCACAATAATTTCATCAATGGTGAAGCTTGATTCTGCTATTTGTGCCAGTATTTCTTGCGCTGCCACAACATAGCCGAGAGCGCCTAATGGCGGATGGCCAAGGCTAAGATGAATAATATAGGGCTTTCTGCCATTGGTTCGTAAACGCTGTGCGATTTCTTCTAAGCTGCGGTCTGCCCCTTGTTCGTCCTCGCCTTCTGGGTAAAAGTGAAGGGTTGCCCCCAGTAATTTATCAAGCAGGACATTGCCTGACTGACTATACAGCTCAGATGTGTTCTGAACCCGGTTCTCTAGTTGAATATGGCAATCCATGCTCGCCGTGCGCGCTGCGGCTGCGGCTAAACGCACGAAATTGGATTGAACAGCGCCCGTGATTAAAATAGTATCCGCACCTTGGGCAGCCGCCTCTCCTAAGTAGAATTCTAATTGTCGAACTTTGTTACCACCGAAAGCGAGCCCTGTGCAATCATCACGCTTAATCAAAAGACTCAGGTTGTTTTTATTGCATGATAAGATTCTACTAAGGTTTCTCATTTCATCTATAGGTGTAGGGCTATGTCCTAGGGCTATACGAGGGTAATTATTTAAGCAACCGATAGTCATAATTCCACCTTCTCAAATTGGTTATTACTTAATGCTGATGGCCCTAAATCCGATTGATGTCCTTGGCCGAAAAGCTGATTTAAAAGACTTTTAATCGAATAAATTCTTGATTAGGACACTATTGAAGTTCTGTAAAAATGCGTTATCTAATTTCTATTCTCTAAGATGCTTCACTCCGCCCTTTAATTAATCAAGGCAGGTTAAGTGGCAGGGTGCTTAAGATCAAACAATAAATGTTTTGATAAATCGCCAATCAGATCGGGTATCGATTGTCGCCGCCGGAAACGCCAGTGGCCATTAGCGCGCTCGAAACTATCCTTATAACGACCCGCTATGATGGGTTGCAGTGCAAAGGTTTCAGTTGATTGCAACACTGTAAAATACGATCTGGCGGTTGCCTTATCTGAGGATTCATCAACCTCAATGATAACGTTGGTAGTGATGTGTTTTGTATGGGGTGTGTTGG